>Ga0335073_10001505_pt1 | contig 31246 bp, 39 predicted proteins | sample Lox_Sample_22_FD_207093 | JGI IMG/M metagenome (GOLD analysis project Ga0335073, IMG submission 207093) | Soil microbial communities from Loxahatchee National Wildlife Refuge, Florida, United States - Lox_Sample_2.2 | ecosystem: Environmental > Terrestrial > Soil > Wetlands | place: USA... | reverse complement strand
CGCAGGGCGTGCACCTGATGCTGTGCGACCCGTTCACGTTCCCCGCCGGCGACCTGCTGGCCCACCTGAACTCGAGCGCTCCCGGCGCGACCCTCATGGGCGGGATCGCGAGCGGCGGGCTGGCGCTACGGCAGAGCCGGCTGTTCCTCGACGACCGGGTGGTCACCCACGGCGCGGTCGGTGCCCACCTGCCGCAGGCCGAGATCCATCCGATGGTCGCGCAGGGCTGCCGGCCGGTCGGCCAGCCATTCACCATCACGGAGGCGGACGAGAGCCTGATCACCGGGCTCGGCGGCCGGCCGCCGCTGGAGCGCCTGCAGGAACTCGCGGCGTCGCTGCACGGCCGGGACCGCGAACTGCTCGGCCAGGGCGTGCATCTGGGCCTGGTGATCAACTCCACCGAGGCGGAGCCAGCCCAGGGGGACTTCCTGATCCGTGGGCTCGTCGGCGCCGACCCCGACTCGGGAGCGATCGCGGTGAGCGGCGAGGTCGAGGTCGGGCAGGCCGTGCAGTTCCACGTGCGGGACGCAGACTCGGCCGATGAGGACCTCCGGCGCACGCTGAAGCGGGAAACCGACGCCCTGGGCGGCCGGGCGCCCGCCGGGGCGCTGCTGTTCACCTGCAACGGCCGCGGATCGCGCATGTTCCCCGGGCCCGACCACGACGCCGGCCTGCTCGCCGAGGCGCTCGGCCCGATCCCGGTGGCCGGGTTCTTCTGCGCCGGGGAGATCGGCCCGGTGGCCGGGCGGAACTTCCTGCACACGTTCACCGCGTCGGCCGCCCTGTTCCCGCGGTAGCCCGCTCTAGCGGGTCAGGGCGCTCTCCGCGGCCTTCCCGTAGATCTCCGCCGCACGCCAGCAGTACCAGGCAACAACCGAGCGGTAGGGCCGGAACGGGTCGCCGAGCGGGTCAAGCTGCTTGACGGTGGGCGTTGGGATGCCCCACGCCAGCCCGAAGCCCTTCCTGACCCCGAGGTCCCCGGTGGGCCACACGTCCAGCCGCCTCAGCTGGAACATCAGGAACATCTCCGCCGACCACTTGCCGATGCCGCGGACCGTGGTGAGCCGGGCGACGACCTCGTCGTCGCTCTCCTTGCGCAGCCCGGCGGGGTCCAGCACGACGGTCCCGTCGAGCACCTTGGCGGCCAAGTCGCGCAGCGAGGCGGCCTTGGCGCCGGACAGCCCGGCCGACCGCAGGGTCTCGTCGGACAGCGTCAGCATCTGTACTGGCTCGACGCGGCCGTCGAGCGCCGCGATCAGGCGGCCGTGGATGGCGGCCGCCGCCCGCCCGGCCAGCTGCTGGTAGACGATCGCGCGGACCAGCGCCTCGAAGTGGGTGTCGGCCGGCGGGCGGACCCGGGCCGGGCCCGCCTCGGCGACCAGCCGGCGCATGACCGGATCGCGCTCGGCCAGGATCGCGGCCGCAGCCGGGTAACTGCGCGCGCGGCGTTCCTTTGCCGGCCGGTCGGCCATCCGATCAGCCCGCCCGGCCGTCGAGCCAGAGCGCCCACGGCTCGATCGAGCCGACCTCCAGTAGCCCGGCCGACGCCCACGGGTCCTCTGCCAGGCGTGCCCTGATCTCGTCCTCGTCCTCGGCCTGCATCAGGTGCAGCGTGCGCTCGCCCATGCCGAGCGGGCCGCCGACTATCAGGAAGCCGTCGTCGACGAGGCCGTCCATGAACGCCGCGTGCTCGTCCCAGGCGTCCTGGCTCCGGATCGGCCGGGACGGATCCCACCCCTGCGCATGGACCAGGGTCACCGCAAAATTGGCCACGAGCGCAGCGTAGCGGGCGGCTACGACAGTGGCCCGGCGAGGACCGGGACGCTGCTTCCGGCGCCTTGACGGATAACAGGAGTCTGATAATAGAATTCTGCTATGCCTCGCGATGCCCTCGCCAACCCGGTCGTGCTGGCCACGCTCGGTGCGCTCCTGGAACGGCCCATGCACGCGTATGAGCTCACCGGGGTGCTCGCCGGGCGCGGCGTCCCGGTCAACCGGGGGTCGATCTACGACACCCTGGACGCGACGACCCGCGCCGGCTGGACGCAGGCACGGCCGGCCGAGCAAGCGGGTGCGCGTCCGCAGCGCATCCCGTATGCCCTGACCCCGGCCGGCCAGGCGGAGCTGGCCCGGCGCCTGGACGCCCAGGTCCGGACGCCGCACCGGGAATTCCCGGAGTTCCTCGGCGCGGTGAGTCACCTGGGCGTGCTTGGCCCGGAGCGGGCCGCCGGGGCTCTTGCCGAACGGGCCGGGCGACTTGATGGGCTTATCGCGGACGGCGAGCAGCGCCTGGCCGAGGCGCTGGGCAGCGGTGGCGCGCCGCGCCTGTTCGTCATCGAGGCCGAGTACGCCCTGGCGATGCTGCGGGCCGAAAGAGACTGGGTGCTCGCGGTTGCCGAAGACATCAGCACCGGGCGGCTCGCGTGGCCGCGCCCGCCACGCCAGGACCGGAAGGACAGGCAGTGACGCACAGCGCACTAGGCCGGCTGACCTTCGGCATCTACCCGGGCAGCGCCATAGGCGATGTCGGGGCGCCCGGGCCGCCGGACCGGCCAGCCCGGATCAGCCAGGCGCTGCGCCAGCTCCAGGGCGCCCCGGGCCGGCCGTTCCTCGTGCGGGCCTATGACGCCTACACCGATCCGGGCGACACCGGGCACGTCAGCATGCCGCAGACCCCGGCGCGATACGAGCGCTACCTCGGCGACGGGCGGGCGCTCGACCTGGTCGTCCAGTATCACTCGCGCTCCGGCGACGTCGACGGCTACTGCGCGCACATCGAGAAGCTCATCGACCGTCACGGCGAGCACCTGGCCACGCTTCAGGTCGGCGAGGAAGCCAACGTCACCGGCAATCCGAGCCTCGACGGCGCCTATCCCCGCGTCACCGACGCGCTCATCGCCGGCGTCCGCGCCGCCAGGGACAAGGCCCGGGGCGGCGGGCACCCGGGCCTGAAGGTCGGCTGCAACAGCTCACCGCTGTTCGGCCCGGGCAGCGGCTTCTTCACCGATCTCACGCGGGCCGGCGGCGAGCAGCTCATCGCCGGCCTCGACTACATCGGCCTCGACCTCTTCCCCGACGTGTTCCGCCCGATAGCGCCCGCCAGCCTCGCCGCTGCCGTCCAGGGACTCCTCGAAGCACATCGCCGGGACCGGCTGGCCGCGGCCGGTCTCGGTCACCTGCCCCTGGTGATCACCGAGCACGGCTGGCCCACCGGACCCGGCCGGCCAGCCGGCCGCCAGGCCGAGGTCCTCGCCACCGTCATCGGCGTGGTCTCCCGCAACGCCCAGGCGCTGAACATCACCGGCTACATCCACCACACGCTGCGCGACGCCCGCTCCGCCGGCTCCGGGATCCTCTGCCAGTTCGGGCTCATGACCGACGACTACACGCCGAAGCCCGCCTTCGGTGTCTACCGGAGTCTGATCGAAGCCCACCATCGCCCCTAGCTCCTGTATCACATCTGATACACTCGAAGTGTTGGACGTGAAGGGACTCTCAGATGTCTGGCGGCGGCTCCGAAGCACCAGGGCTCGCGCGGCCCGAGCTGGTCCGCGTTCTCGAGTCAGCGGCGCGGCTTCAGGAAACCGTCCCCGACGCTGTGCTGGTGGGCGGCTCTGCGGCCGCGCTGTGGGCCAACCACCGCTCCTCTTACGACCACGACCATGTGCTGGATGATCTGGCCGATCGTTTCGATGCCGTTCTTGATGCCATTGAAGCCACCGATGGGTGGGTGACGAACCGGGTCACGCCCGGAAAGATAATCCTGGGCGAGCTGGGCGATATCGAGTCTGGTGTACGGCAGCTCATCCGGAACAGGCCTCTAGAGGTAACTGAGGTGACGCTGCCCTCCGGGCATGTGCTGCGCGTGCCTACGCCGGATGAGATTCTGCGCATCAAGGGTTACCTGGTGGTCCGGCGCAACCAGGTTCGGGACTATCTCGACGTAGCCGCTCTGTCCGACCGGTATGGGATCAGCCATTCCGCAGAGGTGCTCAGCCACATCGACATCTATTACTCCGATCAGCGTGGCTCCGGGCCCGAGGGGGTTGCGACCCAGCTCGCACGGCAGCTGGCAGATCCCCGGCCTGCTGATGCCAGAACAATCAAGCAGCTGGGCCGGTACAAGGGGCTAGATCCGCGCTGGACCGACTGGGGGAATGTCGTCGACGTCTGCCGGCGCGTGGCCGTGGAGATGGTGTGATGGCGACTGCGCTTAAGTTCCGCAACATTGCGGCATCCCCCGACGACCCAGTCGAAACCTGGCCGTTCGAGGGCGTCCTCACTGCAGTCGAGCGGGGCACCCTCCCGGACTGGCGCCGGCTTGCGGCCGCCATCCGGGCCGATCCCTGGGGCCCGGTGGCCCAGCAGGTCCTCGAGGCGATCCGCCTGGCCCGCCCATACGGGACTGCTGAGCTCCTGACCGGGGTCATCGCTCGCGCACGCAAGCGGGCAGCCGACTCAGAACGCGAAATGGTGGCGGCCGAGATCCGGGATCTGCTCAGCAGCTCTGGCCTGTCCGTACAAGATTTCGCCGAGCGTATAGGAACCTCGCGTTCCCGGCTGTCGACGTACATGTCTGGGAAGGTCGTGCCCTCGGCCGCCCTGATTCTCCGGATGCGGCGGGTCGCCGGGGCCAATGCGGAAAATCACGATCAGCGGCACGGACCGAGAGTGTCGGCCAGGAACATACTCGCGGCTGAGAATGAGCGCGCATCGGCAACCGGGTCGTAGGCCACGCCGGGAATGCTGCCCGGTGCTGCGTGCTTGTGCGTGAAGCCATGCATGGCGCGGCCATAGATAGTCATCTGCCAGTCGGCGTCGGCGTTGTCCATCTCGGCTGCGAACGTGGCGACGTCGTCCATGGAAACGTGCGGATCGGCGGCTCCGTGGCAGGCGAATATTTTAGCCGTCACCTCACCCGGCGCGGCCGGCTTGGATGTGGCAAGGCTGCCGTGGATGCTCACGGCGCCGGCGATGTCTGTTCCCGACCGGGCGAGCGTTAGTGCGGCCATGCCACCGAAGCAGAAACCGACGGCGGCCATCGGCCCGGCGGCCTCGGCGCAGCCGGACAGCGCGGTCAGGCCGGCGAGGGCCCGCCGGGCCAGCAGCGCGGGATCGTCGCGCAGCACCGTCACGCAGGCCATGATCCGGTCACGGTCACCGGCGACGCCGTCGCCGTACATGTCGGCGGCGAGGACCGTGTAGCCGAGTTCGGCGTAACGGCGTGCCTGCTCCCGCGCATGCCCGTCCAGGCCCCCGCCACCGTGAATGAGCAGGATTCCGGGCTGTGGGCCGGGCCGCGCTGCATTCCAGTGCAGGACGCCGGTTAGCGCCGTTTCAAAGTCGCGGTAGGCCAGCTCACGGGTCGCGATCGTCATGCGACGGAGGCTAGCAGTGCAAATCGAATTCTGTTAATCAGAATACCACGGATTATTAACTTTATAAAGGCCTTGGCAATACCAATATTGTCTCATTTGTAATTGCCGGTTTCCGCGGCTGGCCGCGTCGGCCGCCGGTCAGGATCCCTCGGCGAGGGCCGTCAGCCGGTCGAGCGAGGCCCGGAGCTTGTCGCTCGTGGTTGCGCGCGCCCGGTCCAAGCGGGTCTCGTCGGTCAGGTTGGTCCAGTCGTAGGTCTGGGTGACCAGGGTGCCCGAATCCCCGGCCGGCTCGAGCTCCCATCGCCACAGGTGCCCGGGAGGCTGCCTGCCCGGCTCGGCGGGCGTCCACGCAATCCGGCGGCCTTCGTCGAACTCGACCACGTGGTTCTCCCGGACGGCGCCGCCGGTGAGCGTCATCGCGAACACGTCCCCCACCCCGCGTACGCGCTGCCCGGCCGCCGCGTGCGCCAGGTTGTCGTTGCCGTCCCAGCGCGGCTGCTGCGCTGGATCCGCGATCAGCTCGAAGACCTGCTCTGGCCCGGCCGCGATCTCGCAGCTCGCGCTGACCACGCGGGGCACCTCATGCTCGGCTGTCATGTACCTATCCAAACAGCCGCCTGGAAGGCCGAGGCAGGAGTCCCTAATTCCCGTAGATCTCGTCCAATCCGACGAGGTGGATGTCGCCGTCTTCGGCCGCAACCAGCCCGGGATCGAAGCCAGCACCCGAATAGCAGCTGAGGAGCGTGCCGCGGGTGTCGAATCCCTTGATCGCGAGCAGATCGCGGGCGCGGCGGAGGCGCTCGACGTGCCGCAGGTCCATGGCCCGATCCCACTTCACTTCGCCCAGAGAGAGGATCTTGCGCGGCCGCCCGGGCTCGGCCGGGGCGAGCACCGCGACATCGATCTCGATCTGTGTCCGGCCTGCCGGATCCGTGACCACCCCTGAGCCCACCTCGCCGGCCGGCCCGCCGAACACGTCGGGGCTGGCTCCTATCGCGTAGTCGCGGCAGAGCTTCTCGAAGTTCGGCCCTGCTACCTGAGACAGGAAGCGCGGCCTGGCTCCCTGCCACACCACGGCCCCGTTCCCGAGCTCGAGCCTCGCCCAGTCGCGGGCCATGATCGCCTGATAGAAGGTGATGAGCGGCTCAGCGATGCGGTACGTCGTCCTTCCCGACCGGAAGAGGTCTGGCTCCCGGATCAGCAGCCGGCTGTCCTCGAGGACATGCAGGGGGTGCGCCACCTCGTTCGACTTGCGGCCGATATAACTCGCGATCCCGCCGGACGTCGAGTTTCCCTCGGCGACAGCAGCGAGCACCGAGTGATACAGCGACGGATCGCGGATCTCTGTCTCCTCGGCGAGGAGGTAGCGGGCTTCCCGAAACAGCGGGGTCTGCGGGTTGAGTACCGTCCGCATCACCCACGCGTCGAAGTCGTCAAGGCCCGTAGGGCTGTCTTCACGCACGAGTTCCCGGCGGTAGGCGGGTGTTCCGCCAACGACCGAATGCACAAGCACGGCCAGCCTGGGATCGGTGATCCCCCAGAACCGTGCGGCATCCCGGTAGCCGAAGGGCTGGACATCGAGCTCCAGGCCTGCACGGCCGCGTAGCGGCGCCCCCCCGGAGAGAAGTTGGCCCATCACAGACATGGCGGATCCGCAGAGCAGAAGCCGTACGCGGCTCCCGGCGCCGCTTCCGCCTGGTCCGAGTTCCCGCTGGATAATGGACGGCAGTCCCGGTGACGCCCTGACCAGGAACGGGAACTCGTCCATGACCACCGGAATGTCGTTGCCCTCGGTGAGCCGGAACAGATACGGGATGGCGTCAAGCCAGTCCCGGAACGGAGCAACCGGCGATCCGCTGAACCGGACGAGCTCGTCGGCGAACAGCCGGAGCGAGACCGCCTCCGTCAGCTCCAGTGCCGGGAAGTAGATACCACCCAGGGCGGTCGCGAGTGCCTGCAGGAGATAGCTCTTGCCCTGTCTCCGCCTGCCACTTACCACGCCCAGAGTGGCACCGAAGCCGTCATCCGTAGCAAAAGAGACCAGCCCTTTCCACTCGGCCTCTCGGTCGAACAGGTGAGCAGGCTTCGGTACGTGGCCGTTTCTCGAGGCATGCATTACCGAAGTATAGTTGACCGAAGTGTGCTTCGGTAATTCCGTCGTCGCGCTGTCGTCAGGACGGTCCGGCAGTGGCGCGCCCGCATGTTGCAGAGCCGGGAGCGTTGATGCGGGGCTGAGCCGGCTGCCAGACTCCAGGTCATGACCAGTGCCGGCCCGGCATCCGGGCAGCCCGGTGGCTGCGGCTTCGCGCCCTGCTTTCCCGTCCGGGATATGCGGGCTGCGCTGGCCCACTATGAGCGGCTCGGATTCGATGGCATGCCGTACACGCAGGGAATGACCTGGGCCTGGGCCAGGCTGGGCGCTGCGGAGCTGCACTTGTTCGTCAAGGACGACCACGATCCCGCGACCACCGCGGCCGCCGCCGACCTCCAGGTGGAAGACGCCGACGAGTTCCACCGCGCGCTGCAGGAGACCGGGGCCGGCGGGACGAGCGACCCGTACGACACGGCGTACGGCCGGGAGTTCGTTCACGTCGACCCGGACAACAACCTCATGCGGTTCATCGCCCCGGCGGCCGCCCGTGCCTGAGGGATGATGGCCGGTACGGACATCGCCGAGCGGGGGTAGCGGATGACCGACGACCTGGCCGGGCGCCTGCGGGAGATCTGCACGGCGCTGCCCGAGGTTACCGAGCGGCTCAGTCACGGCGCCCCCACCTGGTTTGTCGCAGGCAAGAAGTCGTTCGTGACGCTGTGGGCCGACGGGCATCACGGCGACGGGTTCCCGCATCTGTGGTGCGCGGCCCTGCCCGGGGCGCAGCAGGAACTCACCGCCGCCGGGCCCGACCGGTTTTTCCGGCCGCCATATGTTGGCGGCCGGGGCTGGATCGGCGTCCGGCTGGACGGTGACCTGGACTGGGCGGAGATCGCCGAGCTGTGCCAGGACGCCTACCGGGCGATCGCGCCCGCTCGGCTGGCGGCCCGCCTCGACGGCTAGCTTGAGGGCATGACGACGGAGAACGGCGAGGCTGGCCAGGGTCGGCAGGCGGACGCGGCGGAGGCGCTCGCGAGCAGGCTGCGCCGGGACATGGTGGGCGCGCTCGAGCTTTTCACCGTGTACCTGGGGGAGCGGCTCGGTCTGTACCGGGCGCTGTCCGACGGCGGCCCGGCGACCTCCGCGGAACTCGCCGCACGGACCGGCACCGCCGAGCGCTACGTCCGGGAATGGCTGGAGCACCACGCCGCCAGCGGCCTGATGGAGGTCGACGACCCGGCGGCCGCGCCGCTGGCCCGCCGGTACCTGCTGCCAGCGGGGCACGCGGCGGTCCTGGCCGATCCCGACGACGTCCGCTACCGGGCGTTCAGCGGCGTCCTGATCGCGCGCGCCGCGCGGCAGCTGCCCGACCTCGCCGACGCGTTCCGCAGCGGGGGCGCGCCGGCGCCGCTGCCGTGGGCGCCGGAGGGCCGCGCGGACTACAACCGCGCGCTGTACCTGAACCTGCTGGGAACGCAGTGGCTGCCCGGCATCGCCGACGTCGACCGGAGGCTGCGCGACGAGCCGCCGGCCCGGATCGCCGACCTGGCCTGCGGCCCGGGCTGGTCGAGCATCGCGATCGCGCGGGCCTACCCCCTGGTCCGCGTCGACGGCTTCGACCTCGATGCCGACGTGATCGACGCCGCCCGGCACAACGCCGCCCAGTCAGGGATGTCCGGCCGGGTGACCTTCGCCGTCACCGACGCCTCCGGGCCGGGCTGGTCCGGCCGGTATGACCTGGTGACGATCTTCGAAGCGCTGCACGACATGGCCCGCCCCGTGGACGCGCTGCGGGCGGCGCGGGGAATGCTCGCGCCGTCCGGCTCGGTCGTCATCGCCGACGAGCTCGTCGCCGACGAGTTCACCGCGCCCGCACCCGAGCTGGAGCGCTACCACTACGGCTGGAGCGTAGTGTCCTGCCTGCCCGGCGCCATGGGCGACCCGCAGACCGCGGCTACCGGGGCCGTGCTGCGCCCGGCCACGCTGCGCCGCTACGCCGAGCAGGCGGGCTTTTCCCGCACCGAGGTCCTGCCGCTGGAATCCGAGAACTGGCGGTTCTACCGGCTGTCGCCGTGACGCGGCGCGTCAGGCGCCGGGCTGCTCCACGCCGGTGCCTGCAGTGCGCCCATGCCGGTTATGGGGCGAGGCCCTCGATCACGCCATAGGGCGCCGCCACTGGCTGTATCCGGCTCAGCCGAAGCCCGGCCTCGGCCAGCAGCGCGCCGTACTCGGCGTTGGTCCGCTCCTGCCCGCCGGACAGGAGCAGCATGTTCAGGTCGCTGAGCAGAACGGGAACGGCGTCGCGCGTCGCTGCGGAGCCGTGGCCTGTGCCAGATCCGCCGCGCTGCGCGGGCCGGCGGCCAGCAGGTCCGCGACGCCGAGCTCGGCGGCGAGGTAGACGGCTCGCGAGGTCAGCAAACCCAGATCATGTGCACGACCGAAGTGGCCGCGGCGTGTTCTTCCTCGGTCGGCGCGGTTGCGTCCAACGCCGGGCTCGGCGTCACGGCGGTTCCTGGTGAGGTGCTCATCGCTGGTTCCCTTCGGGCCGGGTGCCGGTCGGGCCGGCGTGGCGCTGGAATACCGTCTACACCGCGGTTGGCCGCAAGCCCGACCTGGCCCGGCTGCTGATCGAGACCGCGATCACAGGCACCGACCAGGCGATCCCGCAGAGCAGCGGGACTACGTGCGTGCGATCCAGGCCGCCCCCGACGCCGAGACCAAGATCGCTGTGTACGCCGCGGCGATCACCGCGATCGCCCCTCGCATGGCGCTCATCCTGGGCAGCGCGGCTGGGCCCCGCAGCGCTACGAGCGCTTCCTCGCCGACACCTGGCAGCGCTTGCTTCTCGCTGGCTAGGGGAGAATGGAGCGATGTCCGCTCAGGAAATCGACCAGTACCTCGACGCTCTGGACGAGCCCAAGCGCAGCACGCTCGCCCGGCTGCGGCAGACGATTCTCGACGTCCTGCCCGAAGCCGAGCAGGGCATCTCCTACAGCATGCCGGCCTTCAAGATCCGCGGAAAGACCATCGCGGGGTTCGCCGCGTTCAAGAACCACCTGAGCTACCTGCCGCACAGCGGCTCGGTCTTCCCCCAGCTTCAGGCCGAACTCGAGGGCTACGTGACCTCGACGGGCTCGTTGCACTTCGCCGTCGACGAGCCGCTCCCGGCGCCACTCGTCGAAAAGCTGATCACGGTCCGGCTCCGCCAAGCCTTCCCCGCCTGACCGGACGCGGGGTCAGTGGCGGCGGCGGGCGCGGTCTTCTTCGCTGTGCCGGTCTTCCTCGCGTTCCTCTTCCCGCTGCTCGCGTACTTCTGCGCCATGCTCGTCCACGTGCAGCCGGCGCTCGAGCTGCTCCTTGCGGCGCTGCTCCTTGGGCGTCGCGTGCCCTTCGCGCTCCTGCTCGCGCAGCGATTCGAGTTCCTGCTCCAGCGCGTAGTCGCGTGGCCTGGGTGGCTCGTACTGGTCAGTCATCGCGGCCTCCCGGAATCTGCCGGCAGCTGATTACCTTCATAAGATCGCATCCGGTGGCGAACAGCCAACAGGGAGCCAGGAAATGACGGGACGGTCGCATGGCTCCTGACGCGATCTTCGCTCATCCGCGCCTCGCGCAGGTGTACGACGCCTTCGACGGGCCGCGCGATGACCTGCCCGCCTATACCGGCATAGCGGACGAACTGGGGGCGCACCGTGTGCTGGACGCCGGCTGCGGCACGGGGACCCTGGCCATCCTGCTCGCCGGCACCGGCCGCTCCGTCATCGGCGCCGACCCCGCGGCAGCGTCCCTGGACGTGGCGATGTCAAAGGACGCACGCAGCGCGGTCACCTGGGTTCACGCCGGTGCCGCAGCGATACCGCCGGCAAATGCCGATCTCGCCGTGATGACCGGGAACGTCGCGCAGGTCTTCCTCACCGGCGAGGACTGGGCGCAGGCGCTCCGGGCCATCGGCGCCGCCCTGCGCCCGCTCGGGTACCTGGTGTTCGAAACCCGCCGCCCCGAGCGCCGGGCATGGGAGGAATGGGCGGCCGGCTCCGGCCCGGTCATCCGTGACATCCCCCGCATCGGCCGGGTCGAGCAGCGCTTCGAGATCACCGCCATGAACCTCCCGTTCGTCTCGTTCCGCTACACCTACACGTTCCGGGACGACGGCGCGGTCATCGCCTCGGACTCCACGCTGCGGTTCCGCGGCCGCGAGGAACTGGAATCGAGCCTCGCCGCCCAGGGCTACGAGGTGCTGGAGGTACGCCAGGCTCGGGACCGCCCGGGCCACGAGTTCGTGTTCATCACCCAACGCACCGACTGAACCAGGCCAGGGGTGTTCGGCGAGTTGTATGCCAGGCACTTCGCGGTTGTTCACCTCTACGTTGCGGGCCGGCCAGGCCGTCACCGGGACAGAAGGTCCATCTGCTCATGGTCGGCAACGGACTCCAGACCGCGGTCACGTTCACCGAACCACCCCCCCAGCCAGCCCATTGCCGCAGTCGATTCCCGCGTCCGGGCAACCGCCACGCCGCTATCCACGGCCGCACCGCGATCGAAATCAGCGCGCAGGCCATTCCCACGCTCCGCGTTCTGCTCTGGGTAGACACGCGGACCTACCTCCCGCCGCGCATGGTGAAGCTCGACTCGGGCGCGACGAACTACCCCGAAACCAGGAAGGTCTACGACTACCAGTTCCTCCCGGCCTCTCCGGTGAATCTGGCGAAGCTGACCCTCACCATTCCGCACGGATATCAGAAGACATCCAGCTGAGCGCAACCCCTTTTGCCGGGTGGTCAGCGGGACGCGGGCACCCTTATCGCGGCGCCTCCCACGCAGACGCCGCCTCCGGGTCAGCCGTTGAAACCCCGCTCAGCCAGTGCGGCCTTCAGCGCGCGCAGCCCGTGATACATGCGGGTCTTGACGGTCCCTAAGGGCAGGCCCATCCGCTGCGCTATCTGCGACTGGGTCAGTCCTTCGGCGTGGCACAGCATCAGCACTTCGCGGTGCGCTGGCGTCAGCGAATCGAGGGCGTCGCGCACCAGCAGGCTTTCCAGGATCTGGTCCGCGTTATCGGGTTGAGCGGGCACGTGCGCGTCCTGCGCCGGGAGAAACGGCCGCGAGGACGGGCGCCGGCGCAGGTCAGCGGCGATGCTCCGGGCCATCACGAACATGTAGGCCGAGACGGTGCCGCGCAGGATGTCAAACCGTCCAGCCGTGCGCCACAGCCGCACAAAGCATTCCTGCACCAGTTCGTCGGCCAGGCCGGCGTTCCCCAGCAACTGCAGCCCAACCCAGTACACCTTCCCGGCATACCGGCGGTACAGCTCCTCCATTGGCTCGCCGAGGTCGCCGCCAGCGATCTGGCTGACCAGCACCGCGTCTTCGAGCGCAATCGGGTATTCGGCACCGATCAGCGACACCATCAAGTCCCCCCACAGAACTCATCGGCCGCAGCCCGGCATCCTGCCGGAGAAATCACTCCCAATTCGGCGGATATCCCGGCACCCGGCCGGGCCGATAATCCGCCCTCATGCCCAATTATGACCTCGCTGTGGCAATAAGACGAGTGATCACTTAACCAGCCACTCGTGACTATTCGCCCCCGCGGGGCCGCGCGGCCCGGGCGAGCTGGCACGGAAGATCCCGGCCGCCGGCTCGAGGTCGGCCACACCCAGCTGGCAAGCACGGCACGTGGGGAGATGCCGTGCAAATCGCTCGGCGTCACCGGGATCCAGGGCACCCAGCACCCATCCGGCGGCGTCCAGCCCGCCAGCCGCGCAATAGCCGTCAGCGGGCATGGGGGCCCTGCGTGACCATTGCGCCCTCCTCGCGGGTCAGCGGGCCATCACCGACCCAGTGCCTTGCGCATCGTGGTTAGTACGGCGCCGGTCCTGCATGCGGTTCAAGATCCGCTGAATATCCCGGGCTGAGCTCGGGCGGCAGCTCTCCGCTGATCACGAGCCCGAGCCGCCGCGTGGTCCGGGTCAGCGCCACGTACAGATCGGCACGGCCGCGCGGTGACGCCGCCGCGATCCCGGCCGGGTCGACGACGACCACCGAGTCGAACTCGAGCCCCTTGGCCAGCTCCGGGGTGAGCACCGTCACCGGTGCGTCCAGATCCGGCCCGGGGCTGACGCCCAGCGTGGCCGCCACGTGGCCCAGAAGCGCCGGAGGCGTGATCACGGCCACCCGGCCGGCCCCGGCCAGGCCGGTCTCCCGCTGGACCAGCCCGGCGAGATCGCCGGTGTCCGGCGCGTACCAGGGCGCCTCGCCGCAGTCGCGGACGGAGACCGGCGGCTGCGCGCTGGGCGGCAGAAGCGCCGCGGCCAGGTCCATGGCGGGCTTCGGGGTGCGGTAGTTCACGGTCAGCCGCGCGGTCCGCCAGCGGCCCGCCGCCACCGGGTCGAGCACCTGTGCCCAGGTGTCCGCGCCGTCGGCGGAGCCGGTCTGGTTCAGGTCGCCGACGATCGTCATCGAGCGCGACGGGCAGCGCCGGATCAGCATCCGCCAGGCCATCGGCGACAGTTCCTGCGCCTCGTCCACGATCACGTGCCCGTAGGCCCACTGCCGGTCGGCGAGGGCCTGCTCGGCCAGCGAGCCGCGCGGCCCGGCCTCGGTGTTCCGGCCGGCAAGCCAGTTCACGAACGTCTCGACCTCCAGCACGGGCACGACGATGGCCTCGGCCTCGCGAAGGTTGTCCACGACCTGTTCCGCGTAGTCAATCGCCTCGGCACGCTCGGCCTCCTCGGCGGCGCGCTTGCGGGCCTCCGCTCGCTTGGCCGCGCCGGTTTCCCCGAGGAGTTCGGCGAGCTCGTCGAGGAGCGGGACGTCAGCAGGCGTCCACGCGGCGGGACCGGCCGAGCGGGCCAGGGCGGCGCGGTCGGCCTCGTTCAGGCTAAGACGCTCTGGTTCGGCATACAGCAGGGCAAGCAGTTGCTCGGGCGTGAGCTCGGGCCATAGCGCGTCGAGCGCGCGGCTGATGGCGGGCTCGGCGGCCAGCTCGGCGCGCAGGTCCTGCTCGTCGCCGGGTCCCAGGCTGCGCCGGCCCAGCTGCCCGGCCGCCTGCCGGGTCAGCTCGTCGAGCATGACGGCGACGAACGTGCCGCGGGCCTTGTTGTGCGTGAGCGGTGCGCGGGTCTCCGGGTCACGCTTGCTCCATGCCCGGTCGCGGGCCTCCCGGCAGGCGCTGGGCGTCAACTGGTACGTCACCCCGTCGGCCCTGATCGCAACGGTCTTGGCCGGGACCTGCTCCAGGTCCGCGACGGCCTGCGTGAGGACCCCGGCCATCCTGGCGCTGCCCTTGATGCGTGCCGCCTGCGGCGTTTCCGGCGCGCGGGCGTCGACACCCGGGTACAGCGAGCCGATCGTCGCGAGCACGACGTCGTTCTCGCCCAGGGACGGCAGGACCTGGTCGATGTACCGCATGAACGTGCCGTTCGGCCCGATGACGAGGATGCCCCGCCGCTCCAGCTGCTTGCGGTGCGTGTAGAGCAGATACGCGGCCCGGTGCAGCGCGACGACGGTCTTCCCGGTGCCCGGCCCGCCCTCGACGACCAGGATCCCGTTCAGGTCGTCGCGGATGATGCGGTCCTGGTCGGCCTGGATGGTGGCGACGATGTCGCCCATCCGGCCGGTCCGGGCGCTGCGCAGCGACGCCAGCAGCGCGGCCTCGCCGGTCAGGTGGCTCTCGTCGACGGCGTCCAGGTCGAGCACGTCGTCGTCCAGCCCGGTGACCGTGCGGCCCGCCGTCCGCAGGTGCCGCCGGCGGGTCACGCCGTAGCGCTCCACCGGGGTGGCCCGGTAGAACGGCTGCGACGCCTTGGCGCGCCAGTCGGCGAGCAGCAGGTCGCGATCGGCGCTGCGCAGGGTCAGCCGGCCGATGTACAGGCGATCTCCGTCATCGAAGTCCAGCCGGCCGAAGCACAGATTGCGCTCCGCGGCCTCCAGCTCGGCGCTGCGGCCGGAATACTCGTCGGCGAGCGAGTCGCGCTCCGACAGCGCCTGGTCGGTTTCCGTCGTCGCGCCCAGCCGCACCCCGGCCAGGCGCTGGGCCGTCGCGGCGCGCAGCGCGTCCAGCCGCTCGTACAGCGCGGTCACGTACGCCTGCTCGTGCGCGAGCTCCCCGGCTTTGCTTGACCCCATTTTCAAATTCGTGCTATTATTAGTCTGGGACAAGAGAATGAATTCCTTTCCCGGGTATAGACAGAGAATTTTCACTATACCAGGGAGGGGCCTTTTTTATTGCCCTCGTGAAGGATGATTTCCCGCGCGCTGAAAACCGGCTCCGGTTACCCGCCGGAACGCGCCGTGACCAGGCCGGTCTGGTAAGCGAAGACCACGAGCTGCGCGCGGTCACGCGCGCCGAGCTTGATCATGGCCCGGCTGACGTGGGTCTTGGCGGTGGCGGGGCTGAGCACCATGGCCTTCGCGATCTCGTCGTTGGACAGGCCGTGCGCGACCAGGGCCACGACCTCCCGTTCCCGGTTGGTGAGGTACTCCATCCCCGCCGCGGCGACCGCGTCCGGGGGCCGGGCGACGAACTCGCTGATCAGGCGGCTGGTGACGGCCGGGGACAGCAGCGCGTCCCCGCCCATGACGACGCGCATCCCCTGCAGCAGCTCACCCGGCTCGGTGTCCTTCAGCAGGAACCCGGCTGCCCCGGCCCGCAGCGCGGCGAAGATGTACTCGTCGAGCCCGAAGTTGGTGAGGATCACGACGCGCACGCTCTCCAGGCGCTCGTCCGCGACGATCTGGCGGGTGGCCTCGATGCCGTCCAGCACCGGCATCTGGATGTCCACCAGGGCGATGTCCGGGCGGTGCTCGGCGGCCAGGGTCACCGCCTGCTGGCCGTCGGCGGCCTCGGCGACCACCTCGATGTCGTCCTCGGCCTCGAGCAGCGACCGGATCCCGCTGCGGATCAGCGCCTGGTCGTCAGCCAGCAGGATCCTGATCACAACGGTGCCTGCGTGGGGAACTCGGCGCGCACCTGGAAGCCGCCGCTGTCCCGCGGCCCGGCGTGCAGCCGGCCGCCGAGCGCGGTCACCCGCTCCCGCATGCCGATGAGCCCGAGTCCGGGGCCCGCCGGCCGGGGGCCCGCGATGCTGCCGGTGCCGTGGCCGTCGTCGTCGATCTGCACGGCGATGGCGTACTGCGTGTAGCTGACGTGAACCGACGCCCGGGCCCCGCCCGCGTGGCGGCTCACGTTGGCGAGCGCCTCCTGCACGATCCGGTAGGCGGCCCGGTCCACTTCGGGCGGGAGCCCCCGCTCGGCGCCGGCCACGGTCACCGTCACCGGGAGCCCGGCGGCCCGGGACCGTTCCACCAGGCTGTCCAGCTGGCCCAGCCCGCTGCCGTCGCCGTCTTGCGCGCTGCGCAGCACGCTGAGCGTCGTGCGCAGTTCCCGCGCGGCGTCCGCCCCCGCCTCCTGGATCGCCGCCAGCGCCGGCGGCACGTCCTCACCGCGCTTGCGGGCCAGGTGCGCCGCGACGCCCGCCTGAACAGAGATCACGGAGATGCTGTGCGTCAGGGAGTCGTGCAGCTCGCGGGCGATCCGCAGCCGCTCCTCCATGGCCCGGCGCTGGGCGGCCTCGTCCCGGGTCCGCTCCGCCTCTTCCGCCCGCTGCTCGACCTCGCGGACGTGCAGCTGCCAGAAGCGGAGCGTCACGAGCATGACCCCGGCCGAGATGACCCAACCGGCCGCTCCGGCCGCGTACAACGCCCGCCGACGGCGATCGTTACGCATCCTCAGAGCGTACGCGGGTGATTTTCCCGGCTGCGTCCGCCCGTGGGACCCATTTCCGGCTACTCCCGGCGGAGTACCCCCAAGGGCCGCCGCATCCGGTCTGACCAGCCAGAAGACGCTTCTCTGGCAGGACGACGGCGGGCCGTCCGGCCGGAAGCATCGCAGGTACCGCAACGAAAGGTATGTGCCGATGAGCGCCACCAAGACCGCCGAGCTGGCCGCGATGCCTTACACGCCCGTCAGCTCTCAGTCGTTCCTGCTCACGCGCGTGCAGCCCGCGCTCAGCGGGCTGATGGACGGCTCGCTGTCCACCCTGGCGCCGATCTTCGCGGTGGTCCTGGCCACGCACCGGCCGCTGACCGCGTTCTTCACCGGCCTGGCGACCGCGCTGGGCGCGGGGGTGAGCATGGCCTTCTCCGAGGGCCTGTCCGACACCGGGGACCTGACCGGGCGCGGCAGCCCCGTGCTGCGCGGCGCGATCACCGGCGGCGGGACCTTCGCCGGGGGAATCTTCCACACCCTGCCGTTCCTCATACCGGGCTACGGCGCCGCGATCAGCGCCGCGGTCGCGGTCGTGGCCGCCGAGCTGGTCATCCTTGCCTGGCTGCGGCGCCGGTTCTTCGCCACCAGCTTCGCCCGGTCATTCCTCGCGATCACCGTCGGAGGGATGATCATTGCCGCGCTGAGCTCGGTCCTGGGAATCGTCGCCGGGGGCTGACGATTCACCCGGCTCCGCGACGTCCGCGTCATCGTCGGTGATGGGATCATCGAGGCTGGGGAGCGCCATGACCGGCTGCTGACGGATGAGCCGGATTGGGTGCTAGCCTGCGCACGGATGGCTATTTGTGCCGGTCACGCGGGCACCGGGCCCGAACCAGACGAGTGGTATCTGTGGTGAATCGACGGCCTGCGGTAACCCATTCGCGCCATGCCGGGAAAGGGCGCCGGTACACGGCACTCGCGCTGCTGTTCTTAGTGCCCGCTGTCTGGGCCGGACTGGGCGTCTGGCTGCTGGCAGCAGGGCTGGGGCTCCGCAGCCAGGCCGAGCCGGTGGCTGGCTGGCCACAGACGACCGGATGGGTCGCAGGCTTTCACGCCTACCAGCCCTCGTATGCTCAGGAGCCGGACTACCGCGCGGTGATCGCATTCCGTGCAGCCGGTCGCGTCGTCACGTTCTCTGTACAGGCCCCTGGCCCGCCCAAGGTCGGCGCCCCAGCCCGGGTTAGCTACGACCCGGATAACCCGGCCGACGCCCGTGATCTGTCTCTGGGCTCTGACGGAGAGGGCCAGATCTACCTGGGGGTCGGCTGTCTGGTGCTCGGAGTCACCTTGATGGCTTTCCTGTACTGGCTGGTTTTCCTGCGCCGGAAGTCGGCTCGTCGGCCGGCCGAGGCCTTTTCGGTCCAAGGCAAAGGGCGGCACGTACACGGCGGGTAGCCGTCCCGGGGCACGCGGCTAGGCTAGCTGGAGCCGCGTCTGTGTCGATCGAGCCGTTTGGGGGCACGAGATGCGAGTCCTGATCGCTACGGCCGGGGCGCGCGGTGATGTTGCGCCTCTCACCGGGCTTGCGACTGCCATCCGCGCTGCCGGGCACAGCGTGACGATCGCCAGCAACGATGAGTATGAGGGCCTCATCGCCGACGTGCTGGCACTGGCGGGGATGACCGCGATCGGCGGTTACCAGATCGCGGAGGGACTGGCCAGGCCCTGCATGGAATTGCAGCTCATGCCGGCGCACGCGACCGCCGACTTCCCGCCTTCCTTCGTGACGGCCCGGACGTTCGGCCGGCCGGGGAACCGGGTCGCGGGGATGGCCACCACCGCCGCGATGTCGGCCCTGGGCGGGTTAGCCAGGGAGATCAGGCACGAGCTGGGGCTGCCGCGGCGCGGGATCCGCGAAGTCCTCTCGGGGGAGCCGGGCACCCGGCGATGGCCGGTCTTCCACGGCTTCAGCCCAGCGGTTGTGCCGCGCCCGGCGGACTGGCCTGACGGCTACGAGGTAGCGGGCTACCGGGGACGTGCCGCACGACTGGCTGTTCCCGCGGATGGCTGCGGTGGTCCACCATGCTGGCGCAGGCACCACGGCGGCCGGGCTGCGGGCCGGCGTGCCGTGCGTGAGCGTGCCGGTGCTGGCAGACCAGCCGTTCTGGGCAGCCCGGATCGCCGCGCTGGGCGTGGGACCGGCACCGATCCCGCGCAAGCAGCTTTCGGTGGCCGCGCTCGCCACGGCCGTTCGCGACGCGGTTGCGCTCTCGTCGTACCGGAGCCAGGCCCAGGCGCTGTCGAGACGGCTGGCCAGCGAGGATGGCGCAGCTCCGATCATCACCTGGCTCGCACGCCTGCGCCGCAGCTGACCGCTGCCCGTCAGCATTCAGGACGGGATTCCGGGCGGCCCGACGATTTCGATGCCGTATTCGGCGGCGATGGCGGCGATCTGCGCGAGGTCCGGAGGGCTGGCTGGCGGCGGTGGCAGGGTCAGGGAGTGGGCCGGCTCGGCGCAGGTCCGCATGAAGGCCTCGAACCCGCCTGGCTCGGTGACCAGCAGGAAGCTGGCGCCCTGGGGAGAGCTGACGGTGAAGGTGTGCGGGGTGCCCTGGGGGCCGAACACGAACGATCCAGCTGGGGCCCGGATCACCTCGCCGCCGACCCAGACGGTCAGCTCGCCGTCCAGGATGTAGAACCATTCGTTCTCCCGGTGGTGCACGTGCAGCGGCGATCCGGCGTCCTGGGGGCCGAGGTGGTGAATGACCGCGACGCGGCCACCCGTTTCCCCGGCGGAGGCCTTGATGGTGGCCAGGAAGCCCATGAACCACAGCGCCTCGCCTTCGGTGGCTTGCAGCGCGATGGGGCTCTGCGCGGGAACATCAGTGATGCTCATCGGACGATCTCCTTCTGGGTTGTTCACTGATTGAATGGTGAGCTCGCTCATTGACCTGGACCTGACCGGGCGGTTGCCTGGCATCGTCATGGCCGGCCTGGCGGGCCGTCCGGCGCCTCAGCGGCAGTCTTGAGCCGTCCGAGCGTGTGGCCCATGGCCTCGTGCAGCTCGCGGTGCCGGTTGGTGGGGATGTCGAGCATCCGGGCCCACGCCGGGATCCACCGCACCTCGTAGGACTCGGTGACCCGGGTGCCCTCATCGACGGGCTCGAAGCGGTACCGCCACACGGTGGACTCGCGGCCACCTTCCTCCGTGACGAAGGCGAACTCCCGGCCGGGGTCAGCTGCCAGGACGCGGCCGCGCCGCGACCAGCGCATCAGGCGGAACGGACCGCCTCTGTTGTGACCGACGAACCGGGCGCCCCTCGCCGCGACGGTGGCGCCGTCGGTCCACTCGACGCGTTCGCATTCCGGGCTCCACTCGCCCATCCGGGGCAGGTCGGAGACCAGGCCATAGATCCGTCCCGGGCTGGTGCTGATCACGATCTGCTGGCTGTCTCGGGTCAGCCACCATCTTTCCTTGCTGGCCGGCATGGCCCCTCCTTCTGCCGTCGCCTGTGCAGACAGGCTATGGATATTAGCTAAAGCTGTCAAGAATTAGATCTGCTAAGATAACAAGCATGAGCACAGAAGGTGCCGCCTCTCAGGCCGGGCGTCCCCGGCGGCCGGACCGGCGGGCCCGGCGCCGCCAGGAGACCATCGCCGAGATCCTCGACATCGCCACCGACGTCATGACCGAGGAGGGAGTCAACGGCCTCAGCCTGGCCGAGATCGCCCGCCGCCTGGGCGTCCAGCCACCCTCGCTCTACAAATACTTCCCGTCGCTGATGGCCGTCTACGACGAGCTGTTCCGCCGGGGCCAGGTCGAACACCTCGCCGTCATGCGGGAGGCCATGGCTGGCGCCGGGCACGGGCTGGACGCGCTGACCGCCGGCCTGGAAGCCAGCGGACGCTGGCTGCTGGCCAACCGGGCCATCGCCCAGCTGCTGTTCTGGCGCCCCGTTCCGAGCTTCGAGCCTTCCCCAGAGGCCTTCGCCCCGAGTGTGGAGATGGTCGCACTGGAGCGCGCCGCGATGGCCGACGCCGTCGCCGCGGGGCAGCTCGGCCCGGAGGCGGACTCCGACGAGGCCATCTATCTTGTCTCGACGCTGATCACCGGGGTGCTCAGCCAGGCCATGACCAACGATCCCGGCCTGCCCTGGGGCCGGGACCGCTTCACCTCCCAGTTTCCGAAACTGATGAACCTCCTGGTCGCCGCCTATCCACCGGGCGCCTCGCGTGCCGAAGCGGCAAATCGAGCCGAGGCAACGGGCGGCGCTGCTCGCGCTTGACCTCGACCGCGGTTGAGGATTTACGCTCGCCCTGGTGAGCACAGATGGGGCCAGAGCCCCGGCGACAACGGCCGACCCGGGGGTCTGCCCGCCAGGCGGGATATGGGCGCCGGCGCGCCGGCCGCTGACGGTCGGTCTCGTGCTCGCTGTCACCTTCGTCGCGTTCGAGGCGCTCGCCGTCGCCACCATCCTGCCGGTGGTCGGCCGTCACCTGGGAGATCTCCGTCTCTACGGATGGGTGTTCAGCGCCTTCCTGCTGGCAAGCCTGATCGGCATCGTGCTGGCCGGAACGCTGGCCGACCGTGTGCCGCTCGGGAGGCCGATGCTGGCCGGTCTCGCGCTCTTCGCCGGCGGCCTGATCATCGGCGGGACCGCGCCGGACATGCCGGTTCTCGTGGCGGGCCGTGCCGTTCAGGGTCTTGGCGCCGGGGTCGTGCCCGCGGTCGCCTACGTGGCGATTTCCCGGTGCTATCCCGATGAGTGCCGGCCGCGCATGTTCGCCGTGCTGTCCACCGCATGGGTGGTGCCCGGCCTGATCGGCCCGGCCATCGCCGCCGTGGTGGCCTCGGCCTTTGGCTGGCGGTGGGTGTTCCTGGGTCTGCTGCCGCTGGTGGCCGCGGCCGGGGTGCTGGTCGTGCTGGCCTTGCGGCACGTCCCGCCACCGGCGCACCCGGGAACGGCCAGGGTGCCGTACCTGGCCGTGCTGGGCGTGGTCACCGGCGCAGGTGTGGCGCTGGCGTCGCTCAGCTCCGGGATTGCGCCCGTGGTCGCTGCCGGCGGTGTCGCCGGCGGAGCCCTTCTCGCTGTCTCGCTGCGCCGCCTGATGCCCCCTCTGTACCTGTCCTCACGGCCGGGGCTGGCCGCCACGATCCTCAGCCGGGCGCTCCTGACCTGCTGCTTTTTCGCCGGCGACGCGTACGTCCCGTATGCGATCGTGACCGTCCGCCATGCCCCGACGGCACTCGCCGCTCTCGCGCTCACGGCGTCGACCCTCACCTGGACGGCCGGATCGTGGGTGCAGGCCCGCTGCATCGCCCGGTACGGTCCGCGGCGCCTGGTTCGGCCCGGTGAGTGCCTGGTCGCCGTCGGCCTCGGCGTGATGTGCGTCGTGCTCCTGCCGTCGGTGCCTCCCGCGCTGGGCGTCGTGGCCTGGGCGATAGCCGGCGGGGGGATCGGCACCGCCTACGCTCCGCTGACGGTGACCACGCTCGATCGCGCCGCGGCGGGCGAGGAAGGAAGGGCAACCTCGGCCCTCCAGCTCTGTGACGTGCTCGGCCAGGCCCTCGGCACCGGAGTGGCCGGGTCGATCGTGGCCGCCGCCGCAGCCGGGATCGGGCACCGCCCCGGCGTCGCGCTGGCGTTCTCGTTTGGCATCGTGGTCGCTCTCACCGCCGTCATCGTCGGAGCGCGGCTTCCCCGCCAGCTCACCGGGTCGGCTGCAAGCCAGCCTCGCTGACGCAGAGCCAAGTCTCCTGCGCACGCGGCGGTGGTCCTTACCGGCGCGAGGCCTCGTCGACATCGATGCCGATGATCCTGGCCACATGGTCTAGATCGCTGTCGCACGTCAGCAACGTGGCGCGGTGACGCCGCGCGACTGCCGCGATCATGCAGTCGATCAGCCCTCGTGGCGTGATCCCGGACTGACGGCAACGACGGTAGATCCGCACCGCCCCGTCGAAGTCGGCGACAGCGTCGAACGGGCAGAGCTGGAAACGGAGCAGCAGGCGGCGCAGATCCGACTCCCTTGCGTCGCTGCGCGCGCCAGCGAGAACCTCCATGATCACCGGCTCGGTGACGGCGACCGGGCCTCCGGTGTCAATGAGCTCGGTCAGGCGATGATCGACGGCGCTTCCGGTTGCCCGGTCATACTCGACCCAGGCTGAGGTGTCAGCGAGGATCACGCTGCCCCTCGCGGCCCAGCATCATCCGGAACGTCGCCGATGGCATGTGCGCCCCTCATGGACAGCGCCTCCTCGCGCGTCATCGGCTGCCCAGCGAGATGGCGCAGGGCGAGATCCACCGCCTCGGTCTTCGTCCGCAGGCCGTAACGCTCCATGACTGCGCGCAGATAGACGTCTTCGATCTCGATATTCGTGCGCACCCGGCTCATACACCTACCATACACGCAACGTGTAAACTAGGTGTATGGGCCTCGGCTGAGCCGGCCTTCTCGCACATTTTGCGGCGAAGCTGGCCGCTGTACCAGGAGCGCCTGCCGCGGCTAAGGTGATCGCTGTGGGACGGTCAGCGGTGGCCGACACGGCGGAAGACATGCACGGTTTCCCGGTCACGCTGACCACTTTCGTGGGCAGGGCTCAGGCCGTGACAGAGATCGCCGACCGGCTGAGCCAATCTCGCCTGGTGACGGTGACCGGGCCAGGCGGCGCCGGGAAAACGCGTCTGGCCGGCGAGCTGGCCAGACGGGTGGCCGGGCGGTTCGCCGACGGGGTGTGGCTGGCGGAACTGGCGGCGGTCCAGGACCCCGCGCAGCTGACGGCAGCGGTGGCGGCGGCCCTAGGGATCCGTGACCTGCCCGCCGTGGCGGCGGCCGACGCGCTAGCCGCTGCGCTGGCCCAGCGTCAGCTGCTGCTGGTGCTGGACAACTGCGAGCAGGTGATCGGAGCCGCCGCCGAGCTATGCGGCAGGCTGCTGCTCGGTGCCGATGACGTGCGGGTGCTGGCCACGAGCCGGGAGCCGCTGCGGATCGCCGGAGAGATGCGGTACCGGCTGGGGCCGCTGACGCTGCCCGATCCCGGTGACCCGCTCGCGGCGGCCGAGTCCGAGGCGATGGCGCTGTTCGCGGACCGGGCCGTACGGACAGAACCTGCTTTCGCGCTGGACGAGACGACCCGGGCGATGGCAGCCCAGCTGGTGGCGCGGCTGGACGGGATGCCGCTCGCGATCGAGCTGGCCGCGGCTCGGGTGGACGCGCTCGGCGTGGCGCTGCTGCTGGAGCGGATCGACGACCGGTTCGAGCTGCTGGCCGACGGTGACCGGCTAGCCGAGCAGCGGCAGCGGTCGCTGGCAGCCACGGTGCACTGGAGCTACCGGCTGCTCGATGAGTTCGAGCAGCGTGTTTTCCGCGCCGTTTCGGTGTTCCCGGGACCGTTCACCCTCGAGGGGGCCGAGGCGGTTGCGGGCGACGGCGCCGGGCGGGCCGTGCTGCGGCTGGTGGACTGCTCGCTGCTGGTCCCGCCGCGCGTTGATCCGGACGGCCGGACCCGGTACGCGATGCTGGAGACGCTGCGTGCCTACGCTGCCGGACGGCTCACCGAGGCCGGCGAAGATGGCGAAGCCGCGGCCGCCCTGTCCGCTTACGCGAACGAGGTGGCCGCCGAGGCCTTCATCGGACTGCACACCGGCACCATGGAGGTGGCCAGCCTGCGGCAGCTTGACGCCGAGGATGCCACCGTGAGCCTCGCACTGACCTGGGCCATGGACCACGACCCCGGCGCGGCGCTGCGGCTCGCGCTGACCCTGGAGCCCTGGTGGCAGATCCGGGGGCGCCTGGCCGGCCAGGCACGGCTGCTGGCCGCGGCCGCCGAGTGCGCCGCGCACGGCAGCGACGAGTGGTGCGCCGCGTTTCTCATCCTCGGCCAGGCCGCGAGCCAGTCAGGCGACGCAGCCGCGGCGCTGGAGACTTTCACCGCGGTCCGCGACGTCCTCGAGGATCCCGCGCGGCCCGCGTCGCCGTTGCGGCCGCTGATCTTGTCAGCGTGCCTGGACGGCAGGTCGGGGATTCTGTCCTCCAGGGGCCGGGTTGCCGAGGCGATCGGTGACAGCCGCCGGGCGCTGGACCTGGCCCGGGAAACCGGGCTGCCGGGACTGGAGGCGCTGGCCCTGGCCTGCCTCAGCGTTGCAAGCTGGCACGGCGGCGACCGCGACGGCGCGTTCCGGCTCGCGCGCCAGGCGCAGCAGCTCCCGGGCGACATCGCCGGCTCGGTGCAGCGGGCACTCAGCCAGATCGTCACGATGGTCCTGGCCGAGGCCGGCGATAGGACCGCCGCCGAACAGGCCTGCACGGCCGGGCTGGCCTGGTGCCGGGAAGTCGGTGACCTGACGACCCTGAGCGGGCAGCTGTGGAGCAGGGTGATCCTGGACCTGAAGGCACACCGCACCGGCGACGCGGCGGCGCACCTGCGTGAGCAGCTCGAGATCGCCACGCAGACCGGGCTGCGGCCGATGGTGCTCGCCGGCCTGGATTGCTGCGGTCACCTGTGTGCCGCCACGGGGCGCCACGCCGAGGCGGTCACGGTGTGGGCGGCGATGTCCGCACTGGCCGCGGACGGGACGCTCCCGTTCCCGTTGCTGGACCTCAGCTCCCGGGATGAGCAGCTGCGGAAGGCCCGGGACCTGCTTGGGCAGGCGGGGACGCGCGCGGCCGAGCGGCGGGGCGCGGCCATGAGCCCGGCCACCGCGGCCGAGTACGCCCTTATGCTCGCGGCGGCCGAGCCGCAGCCACCCAGTGCGGCCAGTACGGCCGCGCTGCCGGGGCTGGCCCTGCTCAGCCCCCGGGAACGGGAACTGGTGACCCTGGTCGCGCAGGGCCGTACCGACGCGCAGATCGCCGCCCAGCTCTACATCACCGTGCGAACCGTCGGCTCCCACCTGGACCGGATCCGGGACAAGACGGGCTGCCGCCGCCGCGCCGACCTCACCCGCCTCGCACTCGGCGCCGGCCTCGTCTGACCCGGGCCGCCGCCCGCCGCGTGGGTGATTCCACCCCTACCGCGGCCCGGGCCGGAGGGGCGAACCTGCTGGCATGTCATCGCCCGGGCCCGCCGTGGAGGTCACGCACCTGCGCAAGAGCTACGGATCCCTGCTGGCGGTGGACGACGTCTCGTTCTCGGTGGCTCCGGGCGAGATCTTCGGGGTGCTCGGGTCGAACGGCGCGGGGAAAACCACCACCGTCGAGTGCGTCATCGGCCTTCGTGAACCGGACTCCGGCACCATCCGGCTGCTCGGCCTTGACCCCCGGGCCGACCGGAAGCAAGTCCACGAGATCCTCGGGGTGCAACTCCAGGAGAGCGCGTTCCAGGCCAAGCTCCGGGTGGGTGAGATCCTGGACATGTACCGCACCTTCTACCGTGGTCCCGCCGATACCGGCCAACTGGCCGAGGCGCTCGGGCTCGCCGGCAAGCGCCGCGACTACTATCGGTCCCTGTCGGGCGGCCAGCGGCAGCGGCTCTCGGTCGCGCTGGCGCTCATCGGCAGGCCGCGGATCGCGGTGCTCGACGAGATGACGGCCGGCCTGGACCCCCAGGGCCGGCGCGACGCGTGGCGGCTCGTCGATCAGGTCCGCGACCGCGGCACGACGGTCATGCTGGTCACCCACTTCATGGAGGAAGCCGAGCGGCTGTGCGACCGGGTGGCCCTGATCGACGCGGGACGCATCGTCGCCCTGGACACCCCGGCGGGGCTCGTCGCGCGGGCCAAGGGCGGGAAGACGGTGCGGTTCCTCCCGTCCGGCCCGTTCGACGAGGCACTGCTGACCGGCCTGGCCGAGGTGACCAGGGTTGAGCGCGACGGCCGTTACGTCGTCGTCACCGGCACGGGTGAGCTCGTCAACGCGGTGGTCCTCGCGCTGCACGAGGCCGGAGTCGACGCGCGGGACGTGCGGCTCGACGAGGCGAGCCTCGAGGACGCTTTCGTGCGCCTCACCGCGGAGCACGAGCACGATCAGGGAGGGCGGTCATGAGCGGCCGGTACGCGTCCGTGCGGCCACGGGCGCCGCGTGCCGCGTTCGGCGCGATCCTGCGCAACGAGGCGCGGCTTGTCTGGCGTCAGCCGGCCGGGGCGATCTCCGCGATCGGGTTCTCGGTGCTGATCCTGGTGATCCTCGGCGAGCTTCCGGTCTTCGGCAAGCCCAGCTCGCAGCTCAGTGGCCTGACGCCGTTCCAGATCTACATCCCGATCCTCATCTCGTTCTCGATCGGGGTGCTCGCGCTGGTCTACCTCCCCGGCCCGCTGGTCTCCTACCGGGAACTTGGCATCCTCCGCCGCCTGTCGGTCACGCCGGTGCCCGCCTCCTGGGTGCTCGCCGCGCAGCTCACCGTGCAGGCATGCCTGATGCTGATCGCGACGGCGATCATCTTGGTGACGAGCATCGCGTTCTTCGGCCAGCACGCCCCGGGGAACCCGGGTGGCTTCCTGCTGGCCCTGGTGCTGTCCATCGCCGCGCTGTTCGCGATCGGCCTGTGGATCGCGGCGGTGACCCGGACCTCGGGTGCCGTCCGCGGCATCTCGGCCGTGATCCTCTACCCGCTCCTGTTCTTCTCCGGCCTGTACTACCCGGTGCAGCTGATGCCGAGCGTGATGCTGGACATCAGCCACTTCACGCCGCTCGGCGCGGTCGTGCAGGCGACCGTCTACCCGATGTTCGGCGAGTTCCCGCCGACGTCGCCGCTGCTGGTCCTCGCGGCATATGCACTTGTGTTCGGCTTCCTGGCCAGGCGCTTCTTCCGATGGGAGTAGGCGCGATGACCGTCCTGCCCGCCAGCTGACCGATGTGCACCCGTTCCGGGTGAATGAGAGGAGAGAGCCATGGCCACCGTCAAAGTTCCCCGGGCGGACCTGACCACCGCGGAGGTGGTCACGGTGCTGCGGGATGGGCTCGGGCCCGACTACAACGTGCTGCCGGGGATGGCCATGCGCCGGCTGCCGTTCCTGGCCCCGCATGAAGGCCAGCCGAACAAGATCCTGGTCGGCACCGGCGACAACCGGGTCGTCAAGGCGCAGGTGACGATCACCGCCGGGGGCGGGCAGACCGAACTGCGGATCAGCCCCGGCGGGTTCACAACGACGTTTGTCCTCAACACCTTCGGCATCGCGCGAAGGGTCCGCGAGGTGCTGGCGAGCGCGCCGAGCCTGTCGGCACGCTAGGCGGCGCTGCTGGGCGTCAGCGCTGCGGCCGCATTCGCCGGGATCCTGCCCGCTTCTCGCGGCAAAGGCTGGCCGGGGCGGAGAACACGCCCAGCTCCGGCAAGTCAAGGGTGGCCTCGGCGAGCTCGCCGTGCGTGCTGGCGGTCAGCGCGGCATCCAGGCGCGTGATCAGTTCGTCGAGGGTCAGCCTGCCCTGCGCGAAGTGCTCGGCCAGGGCCGCGGCAGCGGCTTCGCGGTCGGCGTCGCCGGCCCGCATGCCCGGGGCTGGTGGCGTGAGTGCCTGGGGCCGTGCCAGCGCGGCGGTGTAGCGATCCAGGGCGTCCCGGCCGCGGCGGGTGAGGGCGACGGTGGCCTGTGAGATGTCCGCACCGGCGGTTTCCGTCCGCACGTATCCGGTGCGGCCGAGCTCGGACAGACCGATGATCGGACCGCCGGGGGGCAGCCCGATCATGGTTTGCAGCCGGCCGGCCGACAGGGTGTCGCCGTCAGGCAGCGCCGCCAGGGTCGCGACGATGCGCAGCCGCTGCGGGTGGTGGATCAGCGGGTCAAGTGCGCTGGTGCTCATTGCCACCTGTGGCCCCCGTGGTCACAAGTGGTCGCCGAGCAGGTCACGCAGTGCCTGGGTGTAGTTGTCGAGTGCCTTCCGGCCGTGGCCGGTGAGAGCGACGTTGGTGATGGACACGGTGCCATTCCTGGTCCTCTCACTGGCGATGTAGTCGGCTTCCTCGAGCTTGCGCAGGTGGATGATCAGGTTGCCGGGGGTGAGCCCGATCATCTCCTGCAGCCGGGTGAAGGACAGCGTGTCTCCTTTGGGCAGGGCCGCCAGCGTCGCGACGATCTTCAGCCGGGTTGGGACGTGGATCAGCGGGTCCAGGACGTCGTCAGGCATGGCACACCCCGCTCATGCCCGCTGGCGCCGGGCGGTCAGCGCCGCGCCGCCCGACAGTGCCGCGCACAGGCCCACGCCGGCCACCAGCCACGCTGCAGCCGGAGCGGCGGCCAGGCCCACGGCACCCACGACGGCCACCGATGCCCCGCTGTAGACCCCGCGCCAGTCCTTGCGCAGCATCATCAGGAGCGCCCAGGTCACCCCGGGGATGAGCAGCACCGTGGTCGGGTAGAACGCGTAGTTCAGCCCGGCGACGCCCAGCCCCACCATTAGCCCGGCGGCCGCGATCCACGCCAGAGCGGCGAGGGCTATCTCGGCCGGACGCAACCGGGAGGGGCCCTGGATCCCGGCACCGGCCCGGCGGCGGAAGCCGATGGCAAGAGCGCCGTTGAGGATGATGAACGCGATCAGGATCGGGATGTCGGCGTTGGTGGGCCCCGTGTAGGGGTTCTGGCCGCGTACCGACAGCCAGACTGCGCCGCAGGCGGCCAGGACCAGCACGCCGCGGGTGACCAGCACCCACGGCGGGTTGGGCACCAGCTGGCGGCGCGCCTTCCAGGTGGCCTCGTCCAGCAGCGCAGCGGCCTGCTGCGGGGTGAACGTGTCGCCGTTGCCGTCGGCGGTGGCGTCGGATGTGTGACTCATCGCGGGCTCCTTCCAGTGACTCTATGCCACAAAGTGCTCTATGCCATAAAGTAGACCCTGCTTTACGGCGCAAAGTCAAGGGTGGCGGCCAAGAACTTTATGACGCAAAGTAGGGGCCGCCCATGCCCGGGCGGGGGAAGCGCGTGACCGGCCGCGGGGCCCCGTCCAAGATGGCGGGGCCCTGCGGTGAACGTGGCGATGCAGCAAGCGCGCCTCTCACCGGCGCGGGCGCTATTCGGCGGTGATCCCGATCGGGCCGCTGGCAGCCAGGCCGAGGTCACGCATGGTCTTGCGGTAGGCGACGGCGACGGCATCGAAGCGCAGGTGCAGCTCGGCGGCGAGGTCGAACGGCACGCGCTCGGGGCGCTGTGACTCGACGACGACCTGGTCCTGGCCGAAGATCGTGTCCTCGAACTCGCGGATCACCCGGTCTGGCTGATCGAGGTTGTAGTTCCGGCCGATGACCACGTAACCCGCGCAGCGATCAACGGCGGCCGGCTGCGAGGCGAAGAAGTAGACCATGCCCCGCTGCCCGCCCCAGCCCAGCCGCAGCACGATCGTGTAGGGCAGGTGCAGTTCGTAGCGGCTGCGGCGCTGTGGCGGCCCGGCCTGCTCGTTGCCGAACACCGGGAAGTCCTCGCTGTTGGGGGCCTCTGGGCGGACGATCTCATACCGGAGCACGTGCCCGTCGGTGTGCACCTGGTGGCTGGGCACCACGGGCCGCTCCGGGTCGCCGAGCAGCCCGGGATGCACCCAGGGAAAGTGCCCGAAGTCGGTGAAGTTCTCCACCTGGCGGGCCGCGTCGCAATGCCACCGGTACGGCCCGGCCGCCACGATCTCCCACTCGCCGTTCTCGAGTTCCGGGACCTCCGGCAGCGGCCATCGCGGCTCTTCCAGCGCGGCCCAGATCAGCCCGTACCTTTCCTGCGCGCGGAAGGCGCGGAGCCGGGCCTTGGCCGGAACCACCGCGGGGTCGTCCTTCTGCGGAATCGCCACACACCGGCCGTCGGCGCCGTACCGCCAGCCGTGGTAGGCGCACACCAGTTCGTCGCCCTGGACCGAGCCGAGCGACAGCGCGGTGCCGCGGTGCACGCAGAGGTCGGACATCACCCGCGGAGCGCCGTCGGCGCCGCGCCAGACCACCAGCGGCTCACCGAGCAGGTCGGCGTGCGCGGGCCGGTCGGTGACCTCGCTGGCGAACGCGACGGGATGCCAGCACGCGCGCTGCGCGGCCAGGTCCGCGAATACTCCCGGTGAATTCATCGCCAGCCCCCTGCCGGCCCTCGCTGTCTGGAGGGCCTGGCAGCATTCTGGGCTCCGGCTGAGGTGGCTGCCGTTGTTTGCGGAGCTTTACCATTCCACGGGCAG
>Ga0335073_10001502_pt1 | contig 31260 bp, 30 predicted proteins | sample Lox_Sample_22_FD_207093 | JGI IMG/M metagenome (GOLD analysis project Ga0335073, IMG submission 207093) | Soil microbial communities from Loxahatchee National Wildlife Refuge, Florida, United States - Lox_Sample_2.2 | ecosystem: Environmental > Terrestrial > Soil > Wetlands | place: USA... | reverse complement strand
GAAGTGGTCGCGTCGCTGCCGGGCACCGACATCCTCGACACCCCGCGGGCACTCGACGGCGTACCGGACGTCCGGGCGGCCGACCCGCTGTTCGCCCAGCTATGGCCGCACCGCCACGGCACCGACGGGATCTTCATCGCACTGCTCCGCCGCGCCGCATAACGCGGCGAATCCCCGCGGGCTGTCCCTCCACCGGCGTGCCGCGCCCTGTGGCGGCGCCGCGTCGGCACCGCGAGCAGCGGGCTCCTACCGGGCGGCGTCGCCCAGGCGGTACTCGTAGGTGAGATCGTCCAGGCGACCCTTCAGGTCGGGGTCGAGCGCGTAGGAGGCGGCGGCGAGCGACGCGTCCAGCTGCTCCGCACTGCTGGCGCCGATGATCGGCGCGGTGATCGCCTTGTTGGCGAGCACCCACGCCACCGACAGCGTCACAAGCGGCACTCCGGCCTGGTCTGCCAGCTTGCGGACCGCCTCGACGGTCTCGAACTCCCGCTCGTGCCAGTACCGGTCCTGGTACATCGGCCCGGCGTTGCCGAGCGTGAACCGGCTGCCCTCCGGCGGGGGAGTGGCTTGGGTGTGCTTGCCCGACAGCAGGCCGCCCGCGATCGGGTTGTACGAGATGACCCCCACGCCGTCCTCTTCACAGAACGGCAGCATCTCCCGCTCGATCTGCCGGAACAGCAGGTTGTACCGGGGCTGCACCGAGTCGAACCGGGCCAGCCGCAGCGTCTCGGACCGGCCGATCGCCCGCACCAGCTGATAGGTCATGAAGTTCGAGCAGCCGATGTAGCGGACCTTGCCGGAGTGGACGAGGTCGTCGAGCGCCGACAGGGTCTCGTCGATCGGTGTGTTCTGGTCGTACCCGTGGAGCTGGTACAGGTCGATGTAGTCGGTCTGCAGCCGCCGCAGCGACCCCTCGACGGCGGACATGATGTGCTTGCGCGAGTTCCCCGCGTCGAACGGCGCGGGTCCCATGGGGACGAAGCACTTGGTCGCGATGATGAACCGGTCCCGTTTGCCGGACAGCCAGCGCCCGATGATTTCTTCGGTCCGACCGCGCGTGGACAGATCCCCGCCGAGCGGATAGGCGTCGGAGGTGTCGAAAAAGTCCACCCCGCCCTCGGCGGCCTTGTCCATGACCGCGAACCCGGTCGCCTCGTCGCTCTGCAGCCCGAACGTCATCGTCCCCAGGCAGAGCCGCGATACCTGCAGCCCGCTCCGGCCAAGCCTCACGTGTTCCATAACCCGCACGCTACCCCGGCCCTCGGCTCCCGGCGTCGACGCCTCCCCTGGAAAGCCGCCCGCGCCGGCCTTTCAGGCGGTCATGCGGTCCGTCGCGGCGCCGGGACGATGTGCGCAGCCAGGTCCAGGCGGTCATCGACGAAGGGGTCACGGCCATGCCGCCGCGCCGGCGGCCGGCGGTTCACAGGCCGGTGCCGTACACCACGATGATCACGCTTCCGGCCGGTGCCTCACCGGACGGGCTGGTGGCAGTCACCGTCTGGCCGAAGCGCGGGTGCCTGCCCACCACCCGGAACCCGTCGCCGATCAGCACCAGCCGCGCCTTGGTGAAGGTCATGCCCACCACGTCAGGAACCGGCACGAGCGGCGCCCCGGTCGAGGCCGGCGCGTTGACCGTGGCGCCGGCCGTGGGCGTGGCGGCCCGGGAAGCCGTCGGAGAACTCGCCGGGAGCGCGGGGGCGGAGGTCGTCGGCGACGCCGGACGGGACGGCTCGGCGGACGTGGCCGGAGACGCAGCCGCGCTCCGTGTCGCGGGAGCGGACGTGCCGCCGGCGGCGGTTCCCTGGGACTGCGGTGATCCGTGGAACCGCAACCCGATGAGCGACCCCGCGAGCAGCAGCGCCACCGCGCCCCCGGTCACGGCGATGACCCGGCCGGGGCGCCAGGAACGGGCGGCGGTCGCGCGCGTGGCAGCCGGCCGGGTCATGGCGACGGTCGCCGGCGGCTGCCCCGCCGTCCCGATGGCGCGGCCAGGCCCGGGCCAGCCGGAGGCGGGCGGCAGGGAGGGCAGGCCGGAGAGCAGCCGTACGCAGTCGCCGGCGGTGGGGCGGCTAGCGGGGTCGGGGTCGAGCATGGCCATCACCGCGGCGGTCAGCCAGGCCGGCGCGTCGCCGACGTCGCGCAGGTCGGGGACCGGATCACCGCGCGTCGCCGCGGCCGCGTAGCCGGCGGCGTCCGGGTACAGCCGCGGAAGCCTGCCGGAGATGAGCCGGTAGAGCACGCAGCCGACCGCCCAGATGTCGTTACTGAAGGCGGGCGCCGCGCCGCGCCACTGCTCGGGCGGCATGTAGGCGAACGTGCCGACGAGCACGCCCGCGGTGCTGAGCGTCGTCCCGCTCGCCGCCCTGGCGATGCCGAAGTCGGTGACCTTCACCTGCCCGGTGTCGCACAGGAACAGGTTGCCCGGCTTGATGTCGCGGTGGATCACGCCCTGGCCGTGGGCGTAGGCGAGGGCGCCGCAGATGTCGCGCCCGATCGCGACGACCCGCTCCGCGTCGGCCCTCGGCAGCGCCTTTTCCAGATCCTGTCCCCTGAGGTATTCCATTACCATGAACGGGGCGCCGTTGAAGTTTCCCGTGGTGTACACGGTCACGATGTTGGGGTGGTCCATCTGGGCGGCGATCCGCGCCTCGCGTTCGAAGCGCGCGACGTCGTCGGAGTTGGCCAGCAGGTGGCTGTGCATGATCTTTATCGCGACGGGCCGGCCGGCGAGCTGCTCGTCGTGCGCCAGCCAGACTTCCCCCATGCCGCCGGCGCCGATGCGCCTGATCAGCTCGTACCGCCCACCGAAGTTGGCCACGGTCGCCCCTTCTGCCCGCCCCGCCCGCCGGCGCGGTGTACAGGATAAGTGTGGCAAGGCCGGCGGGTTTGCTGGCACAGATGCTAGGCGCTACCGCGGGACCCGGTGTTACCGCGGGATGCGCCGCGCCGTGACCGTCGGCGGGTACCGTCAGCGGCCGAGTGCCCCGGCCGGACGAGACCGCAGTTTCGGCCCGCCGATGTCGGCCTTCTGCCCCTCCCGGTAGCCGGCGCCGTAGCCGCCGCCGGAGTAGCTGACGCGGGTCTTGCGCAGCCGGGGGTAGGCCGCCTCCACCTGCTGCCGCACCACCAGGGACCGGTCGGCGAGCACCAGTGCCGCCGACTGCCCGCCCGTGACGGTCCCGGCCGCGTCACCGGACGCGGACGCCACCGCGGCCTCTTCCGCGGATCTGACCCGCGTCACCACGGCCGTGCAGTACCCGAGCATCCAGGACCGCCGCCAGGCCCGTGCCCCGCCGCCGTAGCCGGGCACCGCCTGCCTGGCGAGGGCCCGGGCCATCTGCACCAGCAGCGAGGTGAACAGGATGTCGGCCCGCTCCAGGTCCGACCGGTATCCGAAGACGTGCAGCCGGGTCCCCTCCGCCGACCGGGTCTGCACGCACTGGCAGCGCACCGCGGTCGCCAGCCCGGCCAGCAGGTGCCGCTTCACGTCTCCCCACGGGTTGCCCAGGGTGAACATCTGGCTGGTCGGCCGGTCGCTCTCCGGGCGCAGCGCCCCGAGCAGCGCGCGGTCGATGCCGTAACGGGCCATCAGTTCCGCGGCCTTGACGGTCAGTGCCTCGGCCTCGGCCGGCGAGCAGCCCTCGTCCTCGGCCTTGGCGAGCAGTTTGCGCACCCGGTCAAGAAGATCAGCCTGCACTGGGACCTCCTGGTCAAGCCGGGGACGATCACCCCGGCACCCCCGTAGGGGACGTGCTCAACATCAGTGCAGAATGCTAGTCACGGGGTGTGACATTCCGACCTTTCGCATCCTGCGCGCTGCCCGCTGCCTGGACGGCCGGCGAATCTGGCACATCACGGTGGTGAAAGTTCGCGGGGCCGGCTTAGCGGCACCGCCCCCGCACTCTACACTCGGGAACTGCTATGGCCGTTCAGATCTCGCCCAGCATCCTGTCCGCCGACTTCGCGCGGCTCGCCGATGAGGCGAAGGCCGTCGAGGGAGCCGCCGACTGGCTTCACGTCGACGTGATGGACAACCATTTCGTCCCGAACCTCACGCTCGGCCTGCCGGTCGTCCAGGCGCTGCTCAAGCACGCCACGCTCCCCATCGACTGCCACCTGATGATCGACGACCCCGACCGGCACGCCCCCGCCTACGCGGAGGCGGGCGCGGGCAGCGTGACCATCCACGTGGAGGCGGCGAAGGCCCCGGTCCGCACACTGCGGGCGATCAGGTCGGCCGGCGCGCGGTGCGGCCTCGCCCTCAACCCGGGCACCGCCATCCAGGCCTACGAAGACCTGCTCGACGAGGTCGACATGGTGCTGCTGATGACGGTGGAGCCCGGTTTCGGCGGCCAGAAGTTCCTCGACATGGTGCTGCCGAAGATCCGCCGCACCCGTGCCATGCTCACCGCCCGCAACACCTACCGCGGACCACAGTCGCGCGAGATCTGGCTGCAGGTCGACGGCGGTGTGTCGGAGGAGACGATCGAGCGGTGCGCCGACGCCGGCGCGGACGTGTTCGTCGCCGGATCGGCGGTCTACGACGCGCAGGACCCGGCGCGCGCCGTGCGTGAACTGCGCGATCAGGCCGAGCGCTCGACGGCGCGGGCCGCGTGGCACAGCGCCTGACTGCGCTGGCGGCAAGGCCGGTAAGCCGGTCACCAGTCGTCGAGATGGGGCAGCAGGTCGGCGAGGCGGCTGATCACCGCGTCGGGCAGCGCGCCGTCGTACGCGGGGACCGTGCTGTTGGGGACGAGCACGGCGCGCATGCCCAGGCGCTTGGCACCGTAGATGTCGTCGTACGGCCGGTCGCCGACGAAGACACAGGAGGCCGGGTCGGTCACCCCGATCGCCGCCATCGCGGCGCGGAACGCCTCCGGGTGCGGCTTAGTCCACGCGATCTCGCTGCTGTACACGGCCCCGTCGAGCAGGTTGAGCACGCCGTCCCTGTCGAATACCCGCTCGTGCAGCTCACGGGGCCACATGGTGTTGGAAAGCACGCCCACCCGGATGCCGCGCTCCCGCAGCGAGCGCAGCAGCGGCGCCGCGTCGGGATCCGTGTAGGTGTGCGGCTCCCAGGCGCGGAAGTACGTGTCGAGCAGCCCGGCATGCGGCGTGATCCCGGCCCGCGCGAACACGTGGTCGAGTGTGGTGCTGCGGTGCTCGTCCTCGCACAGCCGCCAGCATGCCCGTTCCGCCGCGAGCGCCGCCGCCGCGACCGAACCCGCGCTGTCTTCAGGGAAGTGCGGCGTGCACACCTCACGCCACAGCGCTTCGTGGTCAAGCGCATGCCAGGGTGTGAGCGTCCCGCCCCAGTCGAAAATGACCGCCGCTACCGTCATAAACGTTAATGCTACGGACCGCCTCCACCGCTGCCGACCCCTTTGTCCGGCACGCCCGCCAGAAGACCGTCGCTGCCGCTTGGGCTACTGCGGCTTGGCGGTGCCCGTGGCGGAGTGCGGCGCCGATCCCGAGGCCCTCGGTGCCGTGCCCGCCCCCGGGATCTTGGCGATCAGCCGCACGGAAACCGGCTGCCAGGGCAGCCCGTCGAGTGCCGCGAGCACCCCGGACCTGCTCAGCGCACAGCCGGTGACCGGAAGCCGCGGTATCAGCATCTGTCCCGTCTTGCCGATGAGCACGATCTGCTGCGGGGTCACGGCGACGGCGGGGCACACGGTGTCCGGCGTGTGCGCCGCCGGAGACTGGCGCAGGGCGGCGACCAGCGCCGCGAGGCCGCTGTCGGCCCGCTCCAGGGTCGCGGTACTCCACACGCCCTTGCCGGTGATCACCTGGGCGCTGTCCACGCACCGCTCCACGCTGACCGGGACGAACGACACCGGCAGGCTAGCGGTGGGGGCGTTCACCGGCCAGCCCGCGCAGGCAGGCTCGCCCGCTGTCACCGGCCCGCCGCTGACCGTCGGCACGGGCGTGGCCGGGGCCGACGGCGCCGCCGACCCGGTAGCGCCCGCCGACGGCGACCCGGTAGCGCCGGCCGACGGCGAACCTTGGGACGCCACGCCCCCGTGCGGCGCCCCGCATCCGGCGGCCAGCACGCCGGCGGCGACAAGCGGGACGCACCAGGCCCCCGCCCGCAGGCCAAGCCGGCGCAACGATGCGATGGACACCATCGGCGTGATCATAGGAGTGCCTCGTTTCTCCGGACACTCATTAGACGGTCCCGGAGGCCCCAGCGGTTTCACGCCGGCCGACTTTTGCCGCGGCCGCGGGGCGATTACCGTGAACGGTACGTTACGGCGCTTCAGTTTCGGTGCGGCAACCGCCAGACTTGACGTGTGTATGACTATGACCTGCTTGTGATCGGTTCTGGGCCGGGCGGGCAGAAGGCGGCGATCGCGGCCGCGAAACTGGACCGCCGGGTGGCGGTGGTCGAGCGCCCGGAGATGCTCGGCGGCGTATGCGTGAACACGGGCACGATCCCGTCCAAGACGCTTCGCGAGGCGATCCTGTACCTCACCGGACTCGACCAGCGGGAGATCTACGGCCAGGCGTACCGGGTCAAGGACGAGATCACCGTCGCCGACCTGACCGCGCGGACCCGGCACGTGGTCAGCCGCGAGAACGACGTGGTCAGAAGCCAGCTTGCCCGCAACCGCGTCACGATCATCCAGGGCGTCGGCTATTTCGTCGGACCGCACTCGGTCGAGATCGATGACCTCGGCGGCCGGACCAGCAAGGTAACCGCCGACAAGATCGTCGTCGCCACCGGCACCCGCCCGGCGAGGCCGTCAAGCGTCGCCTTCGACGACAAGACGATCATGGACTCCGACGGCATCATGCACCTCGACAAGGTGCCCCGCTCGATGGTGGTCGTCGGCGCGGGCGTGATCGGCATGGAGTACGCGAGCATGTTCGCCGCGCTCGGCACCAAGGTCACCGTGGTAGAGAAACGCGACCGCATGCTTGAGTTCTGCGACGAGGAAGTCGTCGAGGCGCTCAAGTACCACCTGCGGGACCTCGCCGTGACGTTCCGCTTCGGCGAGACCGTGGCGTCGGTGGAAAGCCACCCAGAAGGCGCGATTACCGTCCTGCGCAGCGGCAAGAAGATCCCTGCCGACACCGTCCTGTACTCCGCGGGCCGCCAGGGCATGACCGACGGCCTCAACCTGCCGTCCGCCGGCCTCGCCGCGGACGAACGGGGCAGGATCTCCGTCGATGAGTACTTCCGCACCAAGGTGCCCCACGTCTACGCCGTCGGCGACGTCATCGGGTTCCCTGCGCTGGCGGCCACGTCAATGGAGCAGGGCAGGCTGGCCGCGCTGCACGCCTTCGGCGAGCGGGTGAGCAGCAACGAGGTCCCGCACCCGATCGGCATCTACTCGATCCCGGAGATCAGCTTCGTCGGCAAGACCGAAGCCGAGCTCACCGAAGCCTGCATTCCCTTCGAGGTAGGCGTGTCGCGCTACCGGGAACTGGCCAGGGGCCAGATCGTCGGCGACTCCTACGGCGTGCTCAAGATGCTCGTCTCGCCCGAGGACCGCACGCTGCTTGGCGTGCACGTGTTCGGCACCGGCGCCACCGAGCTGATCCACATCGGCCAGGCCGTGATGGGCTGCGGCGGCACGGTCGACTACCTCGTCGACGCGGTGTTCAACTACCCGACGCTCGCCGAGTCCTACAAGGTCGCCGCGCTCGACGCGACGAACAGGATGCGCGCCGTCACCCGGCTGTCCGGGTGACGGCAACCACCTCCGCAGGCAACACTGTGAGCTAGCAGTCAGCATCTCGTCTGTTGCACGGAATAGAGCGTGTGGCACACTGGTTAGCAGAACTAGGCGTGCTCCGGGGTCGGTGAAACTCCGAACCGGCGGTGACAGTCCGCGACCCGGCCGCATCAAGCGGCTGGCTGACCCGGTGGAATCCCGGGACCGACGGTTAAAGTCCGGATGGGAGGCAGCACGCGCGCGGCCGGCCGGTGCCGGCCGTGCCGGACGGCGTCGCCGTCGCGGGCACGGCCGAAAATGGCCAGCAGCCGCGTCCCCCGGAGCCGGACCGGAGGAGGACGCGGTTGTTCACCGGCATCGTGGAGGATCTCGGCGAGGTCCAGGCGGTCGAGCATCTCGGCGATTTCGCCCGTATCTATGTCCGCAGCACCGTGGTGACGCAGGACGCCCATGTAGGCGACTCGATCTGTGTCAACGGCGTGTGCCTGACGGTCACCGGGCTCATCGCCTCCCGGCCAGCCCCCGCGGGCAGCGCCGCACCCGAGCCGTCGGCCACGCCGACCGGGTTCGCCGCCGACGTCATGGGGGAGACCCTCCGGCATTCCAGCCTCAAGTCCCTCAGTCCCGGCACCAAGGTCAACCTGGAGCGCTCGGTCCGGCTCGAGGACCGCCTCGGCGGGCATCTCGTCCAGGGGCACACCGACGGCACCGCCACGGTCATCAGCCGCGATCCGCAGGAGGACTGGGACGTCGTCCGTATCGGCCTGCCTGCCGGACTGGCCAGGTACGTCGTACACAAGGGCTCCATCACGGTCGACGGGATCAGCCTGACGGTCTCAGCGATCGGCGACGACTGGTTCGAGGTGAGCCTGATCCCAGAGACGCTCAAGCGGACCACCCTCGGCCTGAAACAGCCGGGCGCCGAAGTCAACCTCGAGGTCGACGTGATCGCCAAGTACGTGGAAAAGAACCTTTTTCATCGTGGCCTTGCCCGTCGAGCCGAGGACGGACGCCAAGATGAAGAAGGTTCCCAGACTGGAGGCCCACGATGACCGTTGAAGCCACGCGCGGCGCCCGGGCGGCGGTGACCATGCAGGACTTCCCATCAGTCCCAGTCGTGCACAATGAGCAGATTATGCGGAATATGCGGGCCGAGCTTTCTGACACCATCCCACTCGACGACGTCACACGCGCCATCAAGGACATCGCGGACGGCCGCCCGGTCGTCGTGGTGGACGATGCCGACCGGGAGAACGAGGGCGACATCATCCTCGCCGCGGCCAAGGCCACCCCGGAACTGCTCGCCTTCATGGTCCGCTACACCAGCGGTGTCATCTGCGCCCCGATGCGCGGCGAGGATCTGGACCGGCTCCAGATTCCGCTGATGACCACACAGAACACCGAGCGCATGCGCACCGCCTTCACCGTGACGATCGACGCGGCCCACGGCGTGACCACGGGCATCTCCGCCGCCGACCGCACGACCACGATCACGAAGCTCACCGACCCGCACGCCACGGCCAGCGACTTCGTCAAGCCCGGCCACATCTTCCCGCTCCGCTACCGGGAGGGCGGCGTCCTCGTCCGCCCCGGCCACACGGAGGCCGCGGTCGACCTGGCCACCCTGGCCGGCCTGCCGCCCGCCGGGGTGCTCTCGGAGATCGTCCACGACGACGGCACGATGATGCGCCTGCCCGCGCTGCGCGAGTTCGCCGACTACCACGGTCTGGCGCTGATCTCGATCGAGCAGCTCATCGAGCACCGCCGCCGTACCGAGCGCCTGGTCACCAGGGTGGCCGAAACCGTCATACCGAACGTCTACGGCGACTGGCGCGCCTACGGTTACCGGTCAGACATCGACGGCGTCGAGCACCTCGCCCTCGTGCTCGGCGACCTCGGCGCCGACGAGGGGGAGGACATCCTCACCCGCGTGCACTCCGAGTGCCTCACCGGCGACGTCTTCGGCTCACAGCGCTGCGACTGCGGCGCCCAGCTTGACGCCGCGATGGCCAAGATCGCCGAGCGCGGCCGCGGCGTCGTGCTCTACCTGCGCGGCCACGAGGGCCGCGGGATCGGCCTGCTGTCCAAGCTCCAGGCGTACACGCTGCAGGACGCGGGCGAGGACACCGTGGACGCCAACCTCAAGCTCGGCCTGCCGGCAGACGCCCGCGAGTACTCGGTCGCCGCCCAGCTACTCGACGACCTTGGCGTCCGTTCGGTCCGGCTGCTCACCAACAACCCGGCGAAAGTCGACGCCCTCGCGGCGCACGGCTTCGGCGTGACCCGCATCCCGCTGCCGCCGCTGGCCACCCCGCAGAACCTGCGCTATCTCACCACCAAGCGGGACCGCCTCGGCCATCAACTCGGATCACTGGAACCGCAAGAGCTCCCTGGCGCTTAGCTCTCCCGGCCGGTCCCGGCCGGGGGCTGGCGTGTCAGGGGATGTCAGACATTTCCTGAACAGGGCGGTTGGTCGAGGCCTGCGATCTGGCGGTCACTAGACTCGTGATCCAGGCCCCAGCGGAGGGAGAACGCCATGAGCGGACAGGGACGGCCGGAACTCGCGACCGTCGATGCCGCCGATCTGTCCCTTGCCATCGCCGCGACGCGGTGGCACGCCGAGATCACCGACTCCCTCGTGGACCGGGCCGTGGCTGCGGCCAAGACCTGCGGCGTGACCGACCTCCTGGTGGTGCGGGCCGCGGGCGCGGTCGAGCTTTCCGTCGTCGCACAGGAACTGGCCAAGCGGTACGACGCGGTGGTCTGCCTCGGCGCGGTCATCCGCGGCGGGACTCCGCACTTCGAGTACGTCTGCGACGCGGTGACCGCGGGCCTGACCCGGGTGACGCTGGACTCCGGCACGCCGGTCGGAAACGGCGTGCTAACGTGTAACACGATTGAGCAGGCCCGCGATCGCTGCGGGCTGCCCGACAGCAGCGAGGACAAGGGATGGGAGGCGGTCGTGGCGGCGCTTGACACCGCGATCCTCCTTCGCGCCCTCCGCTGCGGCGACCTCCCGAAAACCGGCAACGCGCGACATTAGCGGCGCCGCGCCCCTGTGCTTCATCTGCCGTGGTGATGCCGCACGCTCATGTGCACCACCGCGGCCCTAGGGCGCGGCGCTTTGTTGTGTCGGGAAACACGCGTACGTTCGGGATAAAAAAGGACCTTTCCATGCTCACTCTGGTACTGCCCAAGGGCTCCCTAGAAAAAGCCACCCTCGACCTCTTCGACGCCGCCGACCTCACCGTGCTCCGGGCGTCCGAGCGCGACTACCACGCCTCCATCGATGACCCCAGGATCGACCGGGTGCGGATCCTGCGCCCGCAGGAGATCCCGACCTATGTCGAGCGCGGCATCTTCGACCTGGGTATCACCGGCCGCGACCTGATCACCGAAGCGGGAGCGGACGTCGTCTCGCTCGGCGAGCTCCAGTACTCCAAGGTCACGTCTAACCCGGCCCGCATCGTGCTCGCGGTGCCGCAGGACGCGCCCTGGCGGTCGGTCGACGACCTGCCCGACGGACTGCGCATCTCGACCGAGTACCCGGAACTGACCGAGCGCTTCTTCGCCACCCGCGGCATCAAGGCCACGGTGATCCGCTCCTTCGGCGCTACCGAGGCGAAGGTCCCCGACATCGTGGACGCGATCGTTGACCTGACGGAGACCGGCTCGTCGCTGCGCAAGAACGGGCTGCGCATCCTGGACACCCTGCTGTCCAGCTACACCGAACTGATCACGAACGCCGCGGCGTACGCCGACGGCGAGAAGCGCGCCGCGATGGAGGACATCGCGCTGCTGCTGCGCGGCGTCATCCAGGCTCGCCGCAACGTGCTGCTTAAGCTGAACGTCGCCGCGGACAAGCTCGCGGCGGTTACCGCGATCCTGCCCGCGATGTCCTCACCGACCGTGACCGCGCTGGCCAACACGGGCATGAACGCGGTCGAGACCGTGGTGCCCAAGCGGGGGGTCAACACGCTGATCCCGGCGCTCAAGGCGGCGGGCGCGAAGGACATCTTGGAAATCCCGATCTCCAAGATCGTTGAATGACCGGCCGGGCAGGAACCGCTGGAGCGCGCGACCCTCGACAGGCATGGCTGGCTCTATCCTGGGGAGCTGGAAGGCGGCACGGAGCGGCGGCCGACCCGGAGATCCCGCGCCTGATGCGCGCCGCGATCGCCGCCGTGAACGGTTACCGCTGACGGCGTGACGGCTGTTCACGTGCGGATGGCGGGCCGCGGCATAGACGGAGGTCGTTGCGAGTTCAATTAAGCAGTCGCTAAACCCGCCGTAGCCCGCTACGGGCGAAGGTCGTTAGCGTGGTAGTACAACTGAGACTTCGAGGGCGGGTGAACCTTAGTCTTTTCGCCCTCACCCCGAGGTGTCACTGGTGACGCCGTCGAAAAGAATAAGGTTCATAGTGCGCGACATCCTGAACACGATCACCAAGTGGTGGTCGGAAGACGAGACGTTCGGTCTGGCGACGGTGGTCAGCACGTTCCGTAGCGCGCCGCGCGACCCGGGCGCCGCCCTCGCGGTCGAGAACGGCGGCGAGGTGATCGGCTCGGTCTCCGGCGGCTGTGTCGAGGGCGCGGTCTACGAACTGGCCACGGAGGTCATCGAGAGCGGCGAGCCTGCCCTTCAGCGCTACGGCGTCAGCGACGATGACGCTTTCGCGGTCGGCCTGACCTGCGGCGGCATCCTGGACATCTTCGTCGAGCCGATCAGCAGGCGGACCTTCCCCGAGCTTGGCGAGATCCACCAGGCCGTCGAGAGCGGCGAGCCGGTCGCGGTCGCCACCGTGATCTCCGGCCCGGGCCAAGTCGGCGCGCGCCGGGTGATCTGGGGCGACACCGCCCGCGGTTCCACGGGCAGTCTCGGCGCGGGCGACCGGCTCGACACCGCGGTGGACGATGACGTGCGCGGCATGCTCGCCCAGGGCCTGACCGGCATCCGGCACTACGGCGAGCACGGCGAGCGGCGCGGTGACGAGCTCGCCGTGTTCGTGAACTCGTTCGCGCCGCCGCCGCGGATGTTCGTGTTCGGCGCGATCGACTTCGCGGCGGCCGTGGCCCGGGTCGGCAAGTTCCTGGGCTACCACGTGACGGTCTGCGACGCGCGGCCCATCTTCGCGACTAAGTCCCGTTTCCCCGACGCCGACGAGGTCGTGGTCGACTGGCCGCACCGGTTCCTCGCCGGAGTCGAGGTTGACGCCCGCACGGTGATCTGCGTACTCACCCACGACCCGAAGTTCGACGTCCCCGTCCTTGAGGTCGCCCTGCGTACCCCGGCCGGCTTCATCGGCGCGATGGGCTCGCGGCGCACGCACACCGACCGGCTTGAGCGCCTGCGCGCCATCGGCATGACGGAGGAGGAACTGGCTCGGCTGCGTTCGCCGATCGGCCTCGACCTGGGTGCCCGCACGCCGGAGGAGACCGCGGTCTCCATCGCAGCCGAGCTTATCCAGCTCCGCTGGGGCGGCACCGGCCACGCCCTCACCGACACCGAGGGCCGCATCCACCACGACGAGCGCGTCAACGCCTAGGCCCGCTGAATCAGACCGTTTCCTGGGTACCACTTGCCGGATCTTGCGATCGACGAGATAGCGGGCACGCCCGCCGCCAGTCACTCGGCTCCCTTAGCTCGACCGCGCTTGGCTGCTGGTCCTTACGGCAGAGGGAAGCCGGAGATCAGTTGCTCCGGCCGGTGAACGCCAGCCGGGCGCCGATAGCGATCATGGCCAGGCCGCCGGTGCCGCCGAGCAGGGCGAGCCGCCGCGGCGAACGTGACAGCCAGGCGCGGACCGTGCCGGCCGCGAGCGCCCACGTGCTGTCGCTGAGCAGCGCGATGCCCGCGAAGATCGCACCGAGCATGACGATCTGCACCGGCACGTCGCCCGACTGGCGGTTCACGAACTGCGGCAGGATTGCCGTGAAGAAGACGATCCCCTTGGGGTTCGTGATCCCGACCGTGAACCCGTCGAGCATGATCCGCGTGGCGGTCTTCCGCTCCACCTTGGTGCCGAGTGCCTCGGCCAGCGAATGCCGGTGCCTGATCGCCTGCACACCGAGAAAGACGAGGTAGCAGCAGCCCGCCAGCTTGAGCACGGTGAACAGGGTGATCGACCGCTGGACCAGCGGCCCGATGCCGAACGCAACCGCGGTCGCCTGGGTGAACGCGCCCGCCGTGTTGCCCGCCACGGTGGCGACGCCGACGACCCGGCCAGCCGAGATGGCCCGGCTGATCACGAACAGGACACTCGGCCCAGGGATCGCGATGATCACGAACGCGGTGAGGGTAAACGTCAGCAGATGCGAGGTGGGCAGCACCGTCTCACCGTAACCCCGCACCGCCGGCCGGGTCACCGGGTTTCCCGTCCGTGGGCTACCGTTGGCTGGTGGTCACACGTGTCGCGGGGGTCCTGCTCGCGGCGGGAAACGGGTCCCGGCTCGGGCAGCCGAAGGCGACCGTCAGACTCGCCGGGTCAACGTTCGCCGAACGGGGCGTGGCGCTGCTCAGGCGCGGCGGCACAGATCCGGTGATCGTGGTCACCGGCGCGGTCCCGGTGGAACTGCCCGGTGTGCTCACCGTGCACAATCCGGACTGGGTGACTGGCATGGGGTCGTCGCTGGCGACCGGGCTGCGCGCCCTTGGCGACGGCGCCGACGCCGCCGTGATCGCGCTGGCGGACCAGCCGCTCGTCGGGCCGGAGGCGGTACGCAGGCTGATCGCCGCCCACACGGGCGGTGCGACGATCGCGGTTGCCGCCTATGACGGCAAGCCGCGTAATCCCGTCCTCATCGACCGGGTCCACTGGCCGGCGGTGCTCGAGTTCGCCACCGGGGACGCCGGGGCACGCCCGTTTTTGCGGGCGCACCCCGATCTCGTCACGCTCGTCGAATGCGGTGACACCGGCAGCCCCGACGACATCGACACCCCGGACGACCTGGCCCACCTGCGGGCCGCGACGTCTGAGGGCTAGCGTCGGTCGGCGCTACCGGGGGGACGGGCCCCCTTACAGGGCGCTGACTCCCCAGCGGACCGTCACGGTCGCCCTTGGCTGCAACACGATGAGGTCCTCGCCGCTGGCGAACGCGTTCGGCGGGCACGTCATCGGCTCAATGGCGACGGCAGCCCGGCGGCGCTCGGGCTCGAGCGAGTCGCTGGTGAACACCTGAAGCCAGGGGTTGGCGGCGTCCATCCAGATGGCCGTGGTCAGTCCGCCGCCGGACAGCCGGGCCCAGGCGAGGCCGTCGGACTCGCGGCGCAGTCCGGTGAACGCGTGGTCCAGTTGCAGTCCGGCAAGCTTGCGCGCCGAGCGCAGGTCGAAGCCCGTCCCCGCCACGTCCTGCGCGGGCCCAGACGGGATAAGCCGGTCATCGACGGGCTGCCAGCGTTCGGCCGGCAGCTCAAGCTCGCACTCGTCGATCGTCGCGGTGCCCGTGGTCAGGTACGGGTGCGCCCCGGTCCCCCAGGGCGCGGGGTGGCTTCCCTTATTTGTCGCGGTCACCGTGACGTGCAGCCCGGACTCGGCGTCAAGCCGGTAGCTGACGTCGGTCTGCACGGCGAAGGGGTACCCCTGCTGGCCGTGCGGCAGGCAGCGCAGCGCTACCTCGCCGCGGTCGTGGGCGATCCTGGTCCACGGCATCCACCGGGTGAGGCCGTGAATGGCGTTCCCGTGGGCCGGCTCGGACAGGGCCAGCTGGTAGCGCTCGCCCTCGAACGCGTACCGGCCGCCCTCGACCCGGTTGGGCCACGGCGTCAGCAGCTGGCCGGCGCTGTGCGGCGGGAGTTCATCGGCGTCGTAACCGGTCACGAGGAAGGTGCCGCTGAAGCTGAGGCCGCGCAGGCCCGCGCCAAGCTCGGTCACGGTCGCGCGGTAGTCGCCAGCCTCGATCTCATACTGGGTGCCAGTCAACGGGATCGTCATGCCGTCAGCATACGGACCCCGGTCGGGGGGCGCACGGACCGCTCGGCGCTGCACCGTCCGGCCCCGTAAGCATTTCTTAATAATTCGAATGTCAATTTTATGGTAGAGTTGCCAATTGGCATTTATGTGAGGCATGTTGAGCTAGAGAGAGAACCCGTTTCCGGCGCGTCAGCGTGCCTTTTCCCCTGCCGCTTGCGCTGCTCTTTTGCCTTCTCGCGGGGTGAGACGAGATGTCGCTGCTTCGACGGGGACGGGCCGACGGGGCTGCTTGGGGAGCGGGGGACCGTCAGCCCCGCCGGCAATTAAGCATATCCACACAACACTGGTTCTGGCCATTCCTTTAATGATCTTCGCGCGGCCTTTTTCCTGCCGCGAATTAGTGCGGGAACAGTCAGCGGCGAGGGCTCAGGCGGCCGTTCCGCACCGCCTCGGCGGCAAGCACCCCGAACAGGTAGAAGTACGCCGATTCCTCTTCCTCGAAGAAGCGCACCTCGTGCCTGGCGTCCTCGGCGCAGCTGAATACCTCGTAGCCGCCGTCCGTCTTGAACAGGCACATGGCCCCGGTGACCTCCTCGTCCACCGCGTAAGAGGACCTCGGGATATCGGCCATGTCCACCAGATCGGCGAAGATCGCGGACATGGCGAGCCGCGGCTTGCGTGCCGCCCGTCGTCCCCTGACCGCGCCGGTCAGCTTGCTCAGCGGCCCGGCCGACGTCAGGCCGGACTGCGACGGCTGATCCGCCCGGGGGGCCGTCGGCAATGGCGCGAGCGGTACGGTCACGCTCTCCGCCGGGGGCGGCGCCGGCAGCGGAGGCGCGGGTGCGGCCGGTGGCGTTACCGGTGCCGGCGTCATCGCGGGGGCCAGCGGGACCGTCGCCGGCCCGGCGGACGGGGCCGCTTGCGGTGCGGGCATAGCGGCCATCGGCCCGGTGGTCCCGCCCGGCGTGCCGAGTCCATCAAGCGGCGCGGGCCCGGCGGCGCCCGCCGCCACTGACGAAGAGGCCGTCGGCTGTGGCGCCTGCGGGCCGGGTTGCGCGGCCTGCTGGACAAACGCAGGGGCTGGTACCGGCTGCGGTTGCCGCCCGGCCGGTGACGACTGTGCCTCCGGCGAAGGCCGCGTGAACTGAGGAGGCTCCGCCAGCTGCTGGGGCTGCGTTACCTGCTGCGGAGGAGCCGGCTGCTGCCCGGGCAGCGGTCCCTGCCCCGCGGCCTGCGGCGACGGGGCCTGCTGGTACCCGGCCCCTTGGACCGGATGGACGGGCTGGCCGTACTGCTGCACGCCGCCAGCGCCGTTGACCTGCGCGGCCTGCGCGGCGCCATGGTCGGGCGGGGCATAGCCGGTGCCTGTCAGCCCGTTCGCCGGGTATCCGCCGGTCCCTGTCCCGCCCTGCTGCGGGTCGGGAGCGGGCTGGAAGTACCAGGCGCCGTTGCTGTCGGGGGCGGGGGAGCCGTGCCACGCGGCGACTGCGGACGGTGCGGGTGCCTGCGGTGCCGGCGCCTGCGGTCCCTGCGGTCCCTGCGGTCCCTGTGGTCCCTGTGGTCCCTGTGGTGCCTGCGCGAACTGGGACGCGGCGGCCTGCTGCGCTCCCGCGCCGTGCCCGCCGCCCGCCGGCTGCGGCGCGCCAGGGAGCGGCGGAGCCGGCGGGAACTGCTGTGCCAGCGGCTGCTGCGCGGCGGGCAGCTGCGGCCTGGCAGGGAGCGGCGCCGCGCCCGGCTGCGGGCCAGTGGCGGGCTGCGCCCCGGGATTGCCCGGCGCGGACTGCGGCATCTGCGGCTGCGGGCTGGCCGCAAGCTGTCCGCCGGAAACGTGCGGGCCGGCACCGTGCGGGATGCCGGGCATCTGCTGGCCGGACGGCGCCTGCTGCCCGGCGTGAAGCTGCGGCGCCTCGGCCGGCTGAGGGATCCCGGCCGGGGCCGGCGCGCCTTGCAAGCCGGGGACGCCGGGCATGCCCGGCCCAGGCGGCAGCCCGCCGTTCTGCGCGACGCCGCCCGGTAGCTGGTAGGTCCCGGTGAGCGGCGGCTGCTGGCCGGCCGCGGCGGGCGGCTGCGGCACCCCCTGGGGAAGCTGCGCCTGGCCGCCCGGCGGGAGCTGGCCCCGCGCCGGCTGCGGTGCTGCCGCCGGGCCGTTCCATCCGGTCATGCCGCCGGGTACCTGGACCGCTCCGGCGGCCGCGCCCGGTCCGATGTCCCTGCCGTTCCCCGTCGGCACCGGGCCCGTGCCCATGCCGCCAGGAGCGATCCCGCCACTGTTCTGGCCGCTGCCGAGCCCGCCAGCGGCACCAGGCCCGGCCCCGGGGTCCCCGGCGCCGAGCGCCCTCGGCAGCGCCGACAGCAGCAGCGCGATCGGGAACTCGTGCCGTTCCTCGGCCAGGTCGGTGATGTCATGCCGGGGCACGACCACCTCGAAGACGCCCCTGTCGACCTCCCAGTAACCGAGCTGTGCGGCCCGCCGCTCGTCCATGCCCAGGTAGACGATGTGCAGCCGGTCGCCGAGGTCGTCGAGCACCAGGCACGGCTCGCCATGGTAGGACCCGATGGGCCGTGACTCCCAGAGCGCGTCGAGATCGTTGAGCCGCACCTGCTTGCGCCAGATACCACCGGGGGCGGGGGAGAAGCCGTGCTCTTCCGGCGGCGGCGGGGCGGCGAACAGCGTCACATCGTGGTCGGAAGGGCCGACCGCGGCCTGATAGGAAGCGCCGAGGTACGAGGCCATGAGCCTGTATCGCATGAAGCCTTATCCCTCCCTAGGCAGCCGCCAGGCCAGTCCGTCATACCTGGCCACCGGCTGCTCCCCCGCGTCCGTCAGCTTGCACAGCGTCGTGCCGACCGGAATCTGGATCGGCTCCAGGTAGAACTCCGCCCGTCCGGGGACGCTGTGCGCGGTGACCGGCACGTACCCGTCGATCTCTCTCGCCTGCCAGCACAGGAAGTACAACTCTGCCATCTCAGGCTTGAAGTCGGATCCCTCGTAGCCTAGGCCGAGGGCGTAGAACGCGTCTGCCGGGTTTCTGAAGACGACGTCGCGGACCCGGTGCACGTACCCCGCGATCACCCCGCGCTGCCCGCTCATGTACGGCCCGACCATGCGGGGCGGTACCACCTTGCGCATCGGCGTACCGGGAAGTATCCGCGCGGCTTGCGCCGGCTCGCGTGCCGAACCCACGGGACCGCTCCTTCCCACGTGCGCCGTGACCCAGGTCCGTACAGCCGGTCTTCTGCTCGCAGGCCCGCCCGTCGCAGCAGGTCAAGAGACGTCCGCAGCCGGCATGTACGATCCACCATTCTGCCGTGGAGACTGACGATACCCACGGTTAAATGCGGCTTTCATGGATTTCACTACATTGAGTAGCCCCGTACCGCGCCGTGCCCGCGGCGTCGCGCCACCTCGGCGGTAGGGTCGTTCCGTGCCAGTACGCAGACCAGCGGGCGATACCGGCGGCGCCGACCCGGCGGTCACCGCGGCACTCGCCGCCTACGCGGCCGGCCAGGGCACGGAACTCGCGGCGCTGACCGCCATCGCCGCGAGCCGGCTCCTGGTCCCGGTCGTCGCGGTCCTCAGCGAGGCCGGCGACGACGGCGCGGAGAAGGAAACCGAGATGGCGCTGCCGACGCTGATCGGCAACGACGGCCGCAAGGCGGTCATCGCGTTCACCGGCGCCGACACGATCAGGCGCTGGCGCGCCGACGCCCGTCCCGTTCCGGTTACCGCGGCCAGCCTGTGGCCCGCCGTCGCGGCCGAGCAGGCCGACGCGGTGGTGATCGACGTGGCCGGCCCGGTCCCCGTGGTCATCGAGGGCGCCCGGCTCGCCGCGCTGGCCAGCGGCGAGCCGCCGCCGCCACCGCACCAGGACCCCGACATCCGCGCCCAGGTCGCCGCGGTGACCCGGGACTTCACCCTGGAACCGGGCGGTCCCGAGGCCGACCTGGCCGTCGTCATGAAGACGCCCGACCTGGCGGGCGCCCGTGCCGCCGCCGAGGCCATCGCCGCGCGCCTGGCCCCCCGCCTCCGCCGCGGCATCACGTTCCGCCTCGGCTAACCATTTAGATAACAGCAAGAAGCGCGCAGCGCACCCGCCTGCCAAGCAGGCCTGCGCACGTATGAAGCAGCGCACCCGCCTGCCAAGCACGCGTACGCACGTATGAAGCAGCGCACCCGCCTGCCAAGCAGGTGTGCGCACGTATGAAAGTGCCCTTACTGTCGCTATGACGACACCTGCGGCACCTTTCATGCCAGGCGATGGCTTCCGGCTGCCGCCTTCAGCCAACGGCCGCCCACCGCAGCGCAGCCACTGACAGACGGCGACATCGCCGGCGTCGGCCGTTCTACGTTCCGGCTCTCGGGCGGCAGGCTGGAGCAGTTCGCCGGCCGCGGCCGGCGATGAGTCACTGCGGGGACGGACGGCGCCACGCAACGTTCCTTGGACTCTTGCTCGGGCGCGCCGCGGGGCCGCGGCCTGGCGCTAACGGGAGCCGACGCTGACGGTAGGGTGAACAGCATGTTTCGGTGGCTGACGGCGGGTGAATCGCACGGGAAGGCCCTCGCCGCGATCTGTGACGGGGTGCCGGCGGGGGTGCGTGTCACCAGCGATGACGTGGCCGCGGCCCTTACCCGCCGGCGAGCGGGATACGGACGCGGCGCGCGGATGAAATTCGAGCAGGACGAGGTGGAGCTCACCGGCGGCGTGCGGCACGGCGTCACGCTCGGCGGGCCGGTCGCCATCCGCGTCGGCAACACCGAGTGGCCCAAGTGGGAGACGGTCATGTCGCCCGACCCGGTCACCACGGAAGAGCTTGACGGGCAGGCGCGCAACGCCCCGCTGACCCGCCCGCGGCCCGGCCACGCCGACCTTGCGGGCATGCAGAAGTTCGGGCACGCCGACGCCAGGCCCGTGCTTGAGCGGGCGAGCGCGCGGGAGACGGCCGCGCGGGTCGCGCTCGGCGAGGTCGCCAGGCGGATGCTCGAGCAGGCACTCGGCGTGCAGATCATCTCGCACGTGGTGGCCCTCGGCTCGGTCACGGTGCCGGCGGGCACGCCGGTCCCGGTCCCAGCCGACCTGGCGCGAATCGACGACGACCCGGTGCGCTGCGCCGACGCCGAGACCAGCGGGCGGATGATCGCCGAGGTCGACGCGGCACGCAGGGACGGCGACACCCTCGGCGGCGTCGTCGAGGTCGTGGTGTACGGGCTGCCGCCGGGACTTGGCAGCTTCACCCAGTGGGACAGGAAGCTCGACGCGCGGCTCGCCGGGGCGCTGATCTCGATCCAGGCGTTCAAGGGCGTGGAGTTCGGCGACGGGTTCACCACTGCGGGCCGCCGCGGCTCCGGCGCGCACGACGAGATCTACCTTGGCCCGGACGGGGTGCGGCGGCGCACCAACCGGGCCGGCGGCATCGAGGGCGGCATGTCCACCGGAGAGGTGCTCCGGGTGCGCGGCGCGATGAAGCCCATCTCGACCGTGCCCCGCGCACTTGAGACGGTCGACGTGGCGACGGGCGAGCCGGCCAAGGCGATCAACCAGCGCAGCGACGTCACCGCCGTGCCCGCCGCGGGCGTGGTCGCCGAAGCGATGGCCGCCCTGGTCCTGGCCGAGGCGGCAACCGAGAAGTTCGGCGGTGACACGGTGGAGGAACTGCGCAGGAACGCGGAAGGCTACGTCAAGAGCCTGGTGATCTCGTGACGGCCGACCGCCCGGGCACGCCGGGTGACGGCCCGCTGTGGGGGCCGGGCAGGCCGATCGTGCTGATCGGCCCGCCGACGGCCGGCAAGTCTTCGGTCGGCGCGCTGCTCGCGGCGGCGCTCGGGGTGCCGTTCGCGGACACCGACGTGCTCGTGGCGGGGGCGGCGGACAAGCCGGTCGGTGACATCTTCGTGGACGACGGCGAACTGGTCTTCCGCGAGTTCGAGCGGGGCGCGGTCGCGCGCGGCCTGGACGCGGTCCGGCCGGACGGCGGCGTACTCGCGCTCGGCAGCGGCGCCGTGCTCGACCCGGACGTGCGGCGGATGCTGGCCGGCCAGGTGATCGTCTACCTGGAAGCTGAGTTCGCGACCGTCGCCAAGCGGACCGGCATGGACAAGCCCCGGGTGGTCATCCCCGGCAATCCGCGCGGGCGCCTGCGCACCATGCTCGAAGAGCGCCGCCCCGTCTACGCTGAACTCGCGACGCTCACCGTTCCCACCGACGACATGGCCGCCGAGGAGGTGGCCGCCGACCTGGCCAAGCGGCTGCGCGCATGACCGAGACACGTATCAGGGTCGGCGGGGACCAGCCGTATGAGGTGGTCGTCGGCACCGGGGTGCTCGCCGCGCTGCCCGACCTGGTGGGCAAGCGGGCGGAGACGGTGGCCGTCATCCACGACGAGCGGCTCGGCGCGGTGGCGCGGCCGGTCCGCCACGTTCTTGACGACGCCGGGTACCGGGTGGCGGTGACCGAGGTACCCGCGGGCGAGGCGGCCAAGGACGTCACCGTGCTCACCCGGCTCTGGTCGTGGCTGGCGGAATCGAAGGTGACCAGGTCGGACTGCGTGATCGGCATCGGCGGGGGCGCGACGACCGACCTGGCCGGCTTCGCCGCCGCGACCTGGCTGCGCGGGGTGCCCGTCGTGCTCGTGCCGACCACGCTGCTCGGCATGGTCGACGCGGCCGTCGGCGGCAAGACCGCGATCGACATCCCGGCAGGCAAGAACCTGGTCGGGGCGTTCCATCCGCCGGCCGGCGTGCTCGCCGACCTGGCGACCCTGGAGACGCTGCCGTCCGACGACTACGTCGCCGGCCTCGCCGAGATCATCAAGGCCGGGTTCATCGCCGACGGGGAGATCCTGCGCCTGGTCGCGGCGGACCCAGACGGCGCGACCCAGCCGCACGGGCGGCACACCCGCGAACTCGTCGAGCGGGCGATCGCGGTCAAGGCCCGCGTGGTCGCCGCCGACCTGCGCGAGTCGGGGCAGCGGGAGATGCTCAACTACGGGCACACGCTCGGCCACGCCATCGAGAAGCTCGAGCGCTACTCCTTCAGGCACGGCGACGCGGTCGCGATCGGCATGATGTTCGCGGCCGAGGTGGGCAGGCTGTCCGGGCACCTGACCGAACGGGACGTGGCACTGCACAGGGAAATGCTCACCTCGGTCGGCCTCCCGGTCTGCTACCCGCGCTCCGCCTGGCCGGCGCTGCGCGAGACCATGTCCCTGGACAAGAAGACCAGGGGCGCGCGGCTGCGGATGGTCATACTTGACGGCGTGGGCAACCCCGTCATCTACGACAAGCCGCCGGAGGACCTGCTCGCCGAGGCGTACCTGGCGGTGGCGGTATGACCGGCCCCGGCTCGCCCGCCCCCCGCCAGACGGACCCGGACCAGGCCCGCCGCCGGGTCCTCGTGCTGAACGGGCCGAATCTCGGCCGCCTGGGTAAGCGCGAGCCGTCGGTGTACGGCACCGCGACCTACGCCGATCTGTCCGACCTGTGCCAGCGGGCCGGCAAGGAACTCGGCCTCGACGTCGAGCTGAGGCAGACGGAGTACGAGGGCGAACTCGTCACCTGGATTCACGAGGCCTGCGACAGTGCCGCCCCCGTGGTGCTCAACGCAGGCGCGCTCACCCACTACTCGTACGCGCTCGCGGACGCGGTGAAGATGCGGACCGCGCCGCTCGTCGAGGTGCACATCTCCAACATCGCGGCCCGCGAGGGCTTCCGCCACGAGTCGGTGATCACCGGCGCCGCGACCGGCATCATCGCGGGCTTCGGCTTCCAGTCCTACGTGCTTGCGCTCCGCGCGATCGCGGCGGAGCTGGCAGCGACGCCATGATCGTCGTCGTCGGGTTCATGGGCGCGGGCAAGACCACGGTGGGCCGCATGCTCGCTGACCGGCTCGGCCTGCCGTTCGTCGACAGCGACCTGGTCATCGAGCAGCGGGCGAGGCGGCCGGTCAGGCAGATCTTCGCGGACGACGGCGAGCCCGCCTTCCGTGACCTGGAGCACCAGGTCGTGGCGAGCCTGCTCGACGGCCCGGAGGCGGTGCTGGCACTCGGCGGCGGCGCTGCCGACCGCGAGGACACGCGCGAACTGCTCGCTCGCGCCCAGGTCGTGTACCTGAGCGTGGGTTTCGCCGAGTCGATGCTCCGCGTGGCGGGCGACAGCTACCGTCCGCTGCTCGCCCGGCCGGGCCTCGACGATCTGTACGAACGGCGCATGGCCGTCTACAAGTCAGTAGCGACACTCAGCGTGGCGACCGACGGGCGGCGGCCGGAGGCGATCTGCCAGGAGGTCGTGTCCCGGCTGCTCGCGGCGCCCGCCCTGCCCGAGGGCGCGTCCTCGGTACTCGTGTCCTGCACCGGCGGAACCTATAACGTCCACGTCGGGACCGGCCTGCTCGGCCGGGCGGGGCAGTTGCTTCCGTCCCTTCCCTACGCCAGGACGGCGGTCCTGCTGGCCTCGGCGCGGGACAAGCCGGCGGCGGGCGCCCTGTCCTTCGCGCTGGGCAGCGCCGGGCTTGAACCGCACGTGCTTGAGGTGCCGGACAGCCAGCGGGCCAAAGACCTCGCCACAGTCGGCCGGCTGAGCAGCGACCTGGCCGACCTCGCCCTGCACAAGAACGACCTGATCATCGGGGTGGGCGGCGAGGTGGTGTGCGATATCGCCGGCTTCATCGCCGCCACCTACAACCGGGGGATGCCGTTCGCGCTCGTGCCGACTACCCTCGCCGCGCAGGCCGACGCGTCCGTGGGCGGCAAGGCGTCACTGAACCTGCCGCAGGGTCGCAACCTGCTCGGCATCATGCACCAGCCGATCGCCGTGATCTCCGACGTCGGGCTCGCCGCCGCCCAGCGGTGTGAGTACGGGGCAGGGCTGGCCGAGCTGGTCAAGCACGCGCTGATCAGCGGCGGAGACCTCGTCGGGCTGCTGCGTGAGCGGGCAGCGGAACTGCGTGCCGCGGACCCGGCGGTGCTCGCCCGGGTGGTTGCCGAGAGCGTGCAGGTCAAGGCAGACATCGTGAGCAGCGACGAGCGCGAGCAGGGCAACCGGCTCTTCCTGAACTACGGTCACACCTTCGCCCACGCGATCGAGCAGGTCAGCGGACCGGACAAGGCCGACGACGGCGAGGCGGTCGGGGTCGGGATGATGGCTGCCGCCCACCTCGCCCGCCGCCAGGGACGGATCGACGACGACCTGGTGGACCTGCACAGGGAGATGCTGAGCTCGCTCGGGCTCCCGGTCGCCGGGCGGTTCAGCCTCGACGGCATGCGCGAGGCCTGGCTGCGCGACAAGAAGTACCGCGGGAGCATCAGGTTCGTCGTGCTCAACGGCCTGGGCAAGCCGGTGACCGGGGTACCCGCCGACGACGCGAGCCTGCGGGCGGTCCTTGAGGACCTCGCCGCCTGAGGTGTCACGTCAGCCGGATCCAGGTCTTGCCCGGAACCTCCCTGGCCGCGCGGAACGCCTCCGACGCCCGCTCCAGCGGGTAGGAGGCGCGCAGCACCCGCCCGGGCGCGTGCACCGGGGATCCGATGGTCCCGGAGAAGTCGCCCGGGTGGTCATAGATCAGCGAGCCGCGCAGTGTCAGCTGGTTGCGCACGACAAGTCCGGTATTCACCGCCGTGGCCTCGTCGCCGAGGCCGATCAGCACTACCGTTCCCCCCGGTGCCGCCCTCGGAACGGCAGCTAGACGTCGACCACCTGGAGCCGGTCTCCGCGATCCGCACGCTCGCCGAGCTGACCTTTGACCACCATGAGTCGCATCCAGACTTCATCAGCCTGGTCAGCATCGAGAATATCCACCATGGCGAGTTCATCGCGAAGTCCGCGGAACTCGCCGACCTGAACACCCCCGCAGTCTCGGTCGCGGCCAGGATCCTGGAACGAGGCTACGCGAACGGTACCTTCCGCCGCCCGGCGGCCGCGATCGACGTGCACATGCTGATCAGCGCCTTCTGCTTCTTCCGGATGTCCAACCAGTACACGTTCGGCGCCATCTTCGGCGTTGACATGCTCGACCCGTCCCGCCGTGACCACTACCGGGCTCTGGTCGGGGACATGATCGTCGCCTACCTGACCACGCCGCAATAGCCGCGCGGTCAGCCGAGGCGGGCCGGCTGGCCGGTCGCCTCGAGGACCGACATCCACAGGTCGCCGTTCGGGTCGACCTGGTTGCGGCTGCCGGTCGCGACGGGAATCGGGATGTGCACGAACCGCCCGTGCCAGCGGCCGACGACCATCGCCGTGCGTCCCGCCATCGCGGCGTGCACCGCCGCCTGCGCCAGCCGCAGGCAGTACACCGCGTCCCAGCCGTTCGCCGCGACGCTGCGGATCGCGTACCCGGGATCGACGTAGCGCACGCTCAGTTCCTCGCCGGCGGCCGCGAAGTCCTCGGCGATCCGCTGCCGCAGCAGCGCGCCGATGTCGGCGAGCCGCGCGTTGCCCGACGCGTCGACCGCGCCGTCGTAGCGGAACAGGTCCTGCCCGGCGCCCTCGGCCACCACGACGACCGCCTGGCCGTGCCGCCGCACCCGCTCCCTGAGCCCGGCAAGGAAGCCACCGGGGCCGTCCAGGTGGAACGGGACCTCGGGTATCAGCACGAAGTCCACGTCGTGGCTGCCGAGTGCCGCGTAGCAGGCGATGAACCCGGAGTGCCTGCCCATCACCTTGACCAGGCCGACGCCGTGCGGGGTCGAGCTCGCCTCGGTGTGCGCGGACTTGATCGAGTCCATGGCGCGGGTGAACGCGGTCTGGAACCCGAAGCTCTGGTCGAGGTAGGGGATGTCGTTGTCGATCGTCTTCGGCACGCCGATGACCGACAGCGCCAGCCCGCGCCGGCCGGCCTCGTCGGCGATCTTCGCGGCGCCGCGCAGCGTGCCGTCCCCGCCGATCACGAACAGCAGCGAGACGCCGAGACGCTCCAGCGTCTGCACCATCAGCGCCGGGTCCTGCCCGCCCCGCGACGTGCCCAGGATGGTGCCGCCGCGGTTGTGGATGTCCGCGACCGCCTCCCGTGTCAGCCGGACCGGCTCGGTGTCGCCCACCAGGCCGCGGAAGCCGTCGCGGAAGCCGAGCACGTCGGTGACGCCGTAGTTGTCGGCGAGTTCAAGTACCAGGCCGCGGATCACGTTGTTCAGTCCCGGGCACAGCCCGCCGCAGGTCACGATCGCGGCCCGGGTCGTTGAGGGCTCGAAGTAGATGTACTCGCGCGGGCCGCCGGGCTCAAGCGAGGGCAGCTCCGCGACGCCGCACAGCCGCGCCGCCGCCCCCACCAGCGTGTCGTCGAGCAGCACCCGGTCCGCCTCGTGCACGTAGTGGGGTGAGCTCGCCCGGCCCTGCACGAGCCCGGCCATCGGCGACACGATGGCCGCCCGGCCCAGGCGCCGGATCCGAAGGTCGGCAGCCGTGATGGACAGCGGATCAGCGGTACTCACCATGCGCACTAGCTTGCCGTTCCCGTGTTACGCCCAGTGGTCACCCGGAATGGTCTAGACCACAGCATCAAAGGTACCCAGTCAGGATGTCCGGGATGCACCCCGGGGATAGCCAGCGGGCTACGCCCGGGTTAAATTGGCTCCCGGCCACGACGGTGGCCGGCGACCGGCAGGGAGGCCAGCATATGCGCGTCGGGATGATGCTCAACTACTCCGGCGGATTCGCCGAGACGGTCCGCGAGCTCGGCGACTTCGAGAAGGCGGGCCTGCAGATCGTGTTCGTCCCGGAGGCGTACAGCTACGACGCGGTCAGCCAACTCGGCTTCATCGCCGCGCGGACGACCACCATGGAGATCGCGTCCGGGATCCTCCAGCTCTACTCAAGGACGCCGGCACTGACCGCGATGACCGCCGCCGGGCTCGATTTCGTCTCTGGCGGCAGGTTCACGCTCGGCATCGGCGCCAGCGGCCCGCAGGTGATCGAGGGCTGGCACGGCGTGCCGTACGACGCCCCGGTGGGCCGCACCAGGGAACTGATCGAGATCTGCCGGATGGTCTGGCGGCGCGAGCGGCTCGACTATCACGGCAAGCACTACACGGTCCCGCTTCCCGCTGACCAGGGCACCGGCCTCGGCAAGCCGCTCAAGCTGATCAACCACCCGGTGCGGGACCGCATCCCGATCGTGGTCGCCGCGCTCGGCCCCAAGAACGTCGCGCTCGCGGCCGAGCTCGCTGAAGGCTGGCAGCCCATCTTCTTCTTCCCGGAGAAGGCCGGGCTGACCTGGGACGCGCCCCTCGCTGCGGGCAGGGCCAAGCGGGACGTGGCGAAGCTCGGCGAACTCGACGTCATCGCCGCCGCCCCGCTCGCGATCGGCGACGACGTCACCCACCTGCGCGACGTGCTGCGACCGGCGCTGGCCCTCTACATCGGCGGCATGGGCGCGCGCGGCAAGAACTTCTACTACGACCTGGCCTGCCGCTACGGCTTTCAGCAGGAAGCGGACCAGATCCAGGACGCCTACCTGGCCGGCCGCAAGGACGAGGCCGCCGCGCTTGTCCCCGCCGACCTGGCGGAGAAGACGTCGCTCATCGGCCCGTACGGCTACATCAAGGAGCGGCTCGCGGTCTACCGGGATGCCGGCGTCACGACACTCAACGTCACCGCGCTGTCGCCGACCCACGCCCAGCGCGTCAAGGACATCGAGACCGTCCGCACCCTGGCCGGGTAACCCAGGTAACCCGGGTAACCGGATAACCGAGGGAACCCGGATAATCAGGCAACCCGGACAGGCGTCCCGGATAGCAGAGCCGGGACGGTCACGGCTTTTTCGCCACCCCGCCGTAGCAGGAGACCTCGGCGGGGCTCGGCCGCGGCCCGGCCGTCTCCGGCCGCCACTCCGACACCAGGACAACACCGGGCGGCACGAGTTCAAGGCCGGAGAAGGCGAGGGAGGCGAAGTCGTCGGAGTCCCGCGCGTGCATCGGTATCCCCGCCTCCAGGTACGCCCGCTGCCCGCCGCCGACCGCTTCAGGGTCGTGCTCGAGCGTCATGTGCGACGCCGCCAGGTAGGACCCGGGCGGCACGGCGTCGAGCAGCGACGACAGGACCGCCTCCGGCTTGTCCTCGTCATGGAGGAAGTGCAGCACCGCGATCAGCATCAGCGCGACCGGCTTGCCGAAGTCGAGCACCGACCGCACGACAGGCGAGGAGAGGATCTCAAGCGGCGACTTCAGATCGGCCTGGATGTAGGCGGTGCGGCCCTCCGGCGCGGAGGCGAGCAGCGCCCGGGCGTGCGCGAGCACCATCGGGTCGTTGTCGACGTACACCACCCGGGAGGACGGGTCCACCGCCTGCGCGATCTCGTGGACGTTCGCCGTGGTCGGCAGCCCGGAGCCGATGTCGAGGAACTGCGTGATGCCGGCCTCGTTTGCCAGGTACCTGACGACCCGGCCGAGGAACCGCCGGTTCTCGCGCAGACCGATCCGCCCGGCCGGCCAGGACGCGAGCGCGCGGTCCGCGACCGCCCGGTCGGCGGCGAAGTGGTTCTTGCCGCCGATGTAGTAGTCGTACATCCGCGCCGGGTGCGGCCGCGAGATGTCGATTCCTGGCAAGGAAAGGTCGCCCGCCGCAAGGTCAACCACGCTTCACCTCCCGGCCGTGTCCCACCTGAAATCTGGCCATCAGTTTAAGCACGCTCCGTCGGATCACGTCCGTAAAAATCCGTTAATAATCCACAGAATGCTTAGCCGTAATCCTACAACGCCCGGACATTACGCCGGCCGGCGAGGGCACTCCGGTTAAAGTCTGGAGCATGCCGGAGATCCACGCCGTGCGCCGCCACCGCGCCCAGCAGCTCATCCGCGAGTCAGGAGCGGATGCCGCCCTCATCACCGCCGGGCCGAACGTCCGGTACCTCACCGGCCTCGCCAGCTCCAACGCCGCCCTGCTGCTGCCCGCGGACGGCGACCAGGCACTGCTCGCCACGGATTCCCGGTACACGGGCGCGGCGCAGCGCGACGCCCCGGACCTCGACCTCGTCACCGAGCGCGCCATCGAGGCGAGGCTCGCGACCGAGGCGGTGCGTCGCGGCGTCAGGCGCCTTGCCTTCGAAGCCCACGAGATGACCGTCGAGCGCCACGCGGATCTGGTGTCCAAGGCGGAGGGCGTGGCCACGCAGCCGCTCGGGCGGAAGATCGAAGCACTCCGCATGGTCAAGGACAGCGAAGAGATCGAGAAGATCGCGGTCGCCTGCCGGCTGACCGATGCGGCCTTCGCCGAGGTCCTGCCGCAGATCCGTCCCGGTATCTCCGAACGCATGCTGGCTGCTCTCCTCGAGCACGCCATGGCCCTGCTCGGCGCCGAGCGTCCCGCGTTCGACACCATCGTCGCGGCGGGCCCGAACGGCGCGATACCGCACCACGCACCGACCAGCCGCGAGCTGGCCCGCGGTGACCTGGTGACGATGGACTTCGGCGCGCGCTGGGACGGCTACCACGCGGACATGACGAGGACGGTGGCGATCGGGTTCGTCGAGGACTGGCAGCGGGAGATCTATGACCTGGTCGCGCTGGCCCAGGAGGTCGGCATCGCGGTGCTTGAAGACGGCGTAGAGGCGGGCACGGTCGACGCCGCGGCGCGCGAGGTGATCGAGGCGGCCGGGCACGCCGCGCACTTCCAGCACGGCCTCGGGCACGGCGTCGGCCTTGAGATCCACGAGGCGCCGATGCTCGGGTACGGCAGGACGGGCAGGCTGACCGACCGGGTCCCCGTCACCGTCGAGCCCGGTGTCTACCTGCCGGAAACGGGCGGCGTCAGGATCGAGGACGTCCTTGTCGTGACGGCGGGCGATCGCGCCAGGCTCCTGACGTCGACCACCAGGGAACTGCTTGTGCTGTAGGCCGCCGGCGACCCGCGCGGGCGGTATGCCGCTCGGCCTGACGCCGGCGCCGGCCGCCGGGCCGAACGTGCCGGTGCGGGAGAACGGGTAAACTGGCGGACTGGGTTCCCGCCATCGCCGAGCCTGTGTTTGCTTGCCCGGAGCGGGCGGCGTCCGGATCGAGGACGCGCTGGTCGTGGCGGCGGGCGAGGGAACCGGCTGCTGACTTCGACCACCAGGGAACTGCTGGTCCTGTTATTGGAGACGACGCGTGGCAACCACGAACGATTTGAAGAACGGCATGACGCTGAACCTTGAGGGGCAGCTTTGGAATGTCGTTGAGTTCCAGCACGTCAAGCCGGGCAAGGGCCCGGCCTTCGTGCGTACCAAGCTGAAGAACGTGCTGTCGGGCAAGGTCGTCGACAAGACCTTCAACGCCGGCATAAAGGTCGATGTCGCCAACGTCGACAAGCGCGAGATGCAGTACCTCTACCGCGAGGGCGACGACTTCGTCTTCATGGACATGAGCGACTACGACCAGCCGCGCATCCCGTCGGCGGTGGTCGGCGACGCGGCGGACTACCTGCTCGAAGAGCAGACCGCGACGATCGCGTTCAACGACGGCACCCCGCTGTACGTGGAACTGCCCGCCGCGGTCGAACTCGTCATCGCGCAGACCGACCCGGGCCTGCAGGGCGACCGCTCGACCGGCGGCACCAAGCCGGCGACGCTGGAGACCGGCGCGACGATCCAGGTACCGCTGTTCATCACTACCGGCGAGAAGGTCAAGGTCGACACTCGCTCCGGCGCCTACCTCGGCCGCGCCTAGGTGATCGTGGACTGTAACGGGAGCCGGTCACATGGCCGCGCG
>Ga0335073_10001500_pt1 | contig 31266 bp, 27 predicted proteins | sample Lox_Sample_22_FD_207093 | JGI IMG/M metagenome (GOLD analysis project Ga0335073, IMG submission 207093) | Soil microbial communities from Loxahatchee National Wildlife Refuge, Florida, United States - Lox_Sample_2.2 | ecosystem: Environmental > Terrestrial > Soil > Wetlands | place: USA... | reverse complement strand
CCCGCGCCACCGTAGATGCGGTCGTCATGCTGCTGAAACTGGTCGCCCTGGATCGGATTATTCAGAAACCAGGTGAAATCGTTGAATAGGTCAAGTTCGTATTTCACCAGATAGGCGTTGGCTTTCCAGGAGCCGTCGCCGGTCGTTTGCGCCATGCGCGCCGACAGCGAATAGCGACTGGTATCGCCGCCATCGGTTGGATCGATTTCGCCGTAGAGTCCAATCTGTCCGGATTGGATCGCGCGCAACGGCTCCTGCTCGGTCGTTGTCCAGTCATTTGAATAGGCTATGGCGGTCGCGGAAAGGCCGTCGGTCGCTGTGCCTTGGCTGTAGCGCATCAGGCCTGAGAACTTGCGCATGTGATCCGGCGTATCCCAAGGGCCATTGTAAAAATTCGTTTCGCCCGCATAGAGCAGTGAGCCGCCGCCAAGCTTGGTCGAGCCCATGCCGAAATATCGTTCGTAATCGAAACTGCCCGCCGTGACGGAAACGATGTTCTTTGGAACGCTGTCGCGCAGATTGAGAAAAAGCGAACCGGCGCTGGCAAAATCTCCGACATCGGCAAAGTAAGGTCCCTTGCGCACGTCCAGACTGTTAACAGTTTCCGGCATCAGCCAGTTCAGGTCGGCATAGCCTTGGCCGTGCGCGTGCGTCGGCAGATTGATCGGCATGTCATCGACGAAAACGGCGAAGTCGGTGCCGTGATCGAGATTGTAGCCGCGCAAGTAATACTGATTGGCCTTGCCGCCGTCGGCGTGGGAAACCACCGCAAGGCCAGGAGCTGCCTCGAGGATTTGGCCGGGCTGCGTCACGGCGCGTCGATTGAGGTCCTGTCCGGAAATCGTCATCTGGCTTGCCATGGTCGGCGGCACGGACGGCCCGCTCGCGACATTTGACGCTCCGCCCGGCGGCGGGGATGCCGGCGAGACCGATGACGGCTGTGCCGCCTGCCTTGGCGTTGGTGTTGCTCGCTTAAAGTGCTTCGGTGCGGTGATCCGGATCGTTGGTAGAGCCGTGACGGGACGCGGCGGTTCACCTGCCGGTGTTTGTGACTGAGCCGATGCCGGCGCGGTTTGCGCCCAGCCATTTGCGGCACATATCCAAGGCAACAAGGCTGCTATCGCCGCGAACGCTCGCGGCGTCATGAACGCCCCCAAAATCATGCGCAAGAAATAGCGCTGCCAGCCGAAAGCCGTGCCGCCCAGCGGCAGCAGTTTCACCTTGCGGCATGAGTATGATGAAGTCAAGAAAGGTGCATACTTGATCCCGCATGCCCCCGGCTGCGCACATTCGATGATAGGATGCCTGCCGCACTGAGCGAGGAGAGGCCGATGCAGCGTGTGACGATCACCATCGACGACGAGCTTGATGCCGAACTGGACCGCTACATGCGCGCGCGCGGTTATGACAATCGCTCCGAGGCGCTGCGCGATCTGGTCCGTTCAGGCCTGCAGCAAGCCGCGCTCGAAGTCGCGGGAACGCGGCCCTGTGTGGCCGCGCTGATCTATGTTTATGACCACGAAGCGCGCGACCTGCCAAAGCGGCTGACACGTGATTTCCACGACCGCCACGATTTGGCGCAAGCGACGCTGCATATGCATCTCGATCACGACAACTGCATGGAGGTCACCGTGCTCAAGGGACGCGGCGCCGATGTGCAGGAATTCGCCAATCACATCATCGCCGAACGCGGCGTCCGGCATGGTCATGTCGTCTATCTGCCGGCCGAGGGCATGCACGACCATGGTCACGGCGCGACGCACAATCACGATCGGTCACATCGCCACGCCGGCGCAAGTTCCAAGCGATGACCGAAGGCGCTATCGGAATATGAATGGCGTCCGGAGGTCCGCTCTTGACAGTTGGCCGACGTTGTCGGACACGGCCGATTGACGTTCCTTTTCTGGTGTGGCGCAGACCTGCCGCCTCATCTGGCCGAACGAGCCACTCACCGAATCCTATTTCCCGCCCCACTGACGGCTTCGCCTCGGCGAGGAGGGTGTTGCGCCGTAGCCACGTGGCTTTTTAGTCAAGAAAATGCCCGGCACTCGGCCGGGCTGAAACACAATTAAATCGCTTTTCGCTTACAGCCTGTTCCCTGGGCGGGGTGACGCGGCGGAATTGCAGACGGCGCGTCGGCAACAGGTGGGGCGTTGTAAAGAGTTGTCCAGATTGTTGTGCTTGGATCGTTCCCAGCGGTTCAGCCCCCGCTTGCGTACCATCTTTCGCAGCGAGCAGGGAATAACGTTGGGTGTCGCAGGGGGAATCTTGGCCCCTTGTGTGGCGAATTTGCTGCGCTTTTGGTGCTTTTACCCGACAAGAAGGCAACCGTAAGCGGGCTTGGAAACCGTCGTGGGTGCGTTGTTTCGAGCCGCGGTCACATCTATCTGTTATTGTGTACGAAAACGGTTTGCGAGCCTTCTAATCCAGCTGATTGAAACATGCCCCATTTGGCCTATAGGCCAAATCAGTTTTCCACGAGAGGCTAGCGGTCTGGGGTTTTTTGATTTGCCGCGGCGAGAAAATTTTGATGATGGCTCCAGAACACTTCCTGGAGCTTGATTTGATTATTGAGCACGCGTTGGACGCTTGAAGTATCGCGTCGATTCGCTCGCCCTTCGCTTATCAAGCGTTCGTGCTGAGCGATACGTGCTTGGTATTCGATTATTCTTTCTAACTGCTCTAAACTAGAACCCAATCGCTTTTCTTCGTCCAGCATGTGGGTCCTTGCTTGCAACTTCACCCCTTGAGTGTGCTTTTGGGCATCATGCGATTCCGAGGTGGATATGAAAATCACACGTCGCGATGCAATAGCACTTTCGGTTGGCGCGAGCGCCTCGGTGTATGCAAGGTCGAGAGCGCGGGCGGAGTTTGACGGGCCGCTGTTTAACACCGCGGAAGGTCTTGACGAGTTTTGGATCGCATCGGACGCCTATGTCTATGGGTATCCGCTGGTCACAATGGAGATGACGCGCCGCGTTATGACGAATGTCGTCGCCCCCGAGGGCAGCCGCGCCCCGATGGGACAATTCGTTAGGTCGCGGACTTATCCGGATGCATCGTTCCGCGACGTCACCGCGCCCAACGCCGACACTCTTTACACGACAGCTTGGATCGACGTCGGCAAAGAACCTTGGATACTGGCGATCCCGGACATGAAGGATCGCTACTTCTTGTTCCCGCTGCTCGACGGCTGGACCAATGTTTTTCAGGTTCCTGGAAAGCGCACGACCGGAACCGCGGCTCAGAGCTACGCAATCACCGGCCCGGGCTGGAACGGCACACTGCCGAATGGCGTCAAGCAATATAAATCATCGACGAATCTCGTTTGGATACTCGGACGCCTCTACTGCACCGGCACTCCGGAAGATTACGCAGCAGTTCATGCCCTGCAGGACCAATGCACGCTCGTGCCGCTCAGCTCTTACGGCAAGACATTTGCGGCTCCTCCACATCAAGTTGATGCGTCCGTCGATATGCACACGGCGGTTCGCGAACAGGTCAATGCGATGGATTCGATCGCGTATTTCACCCTGCTCGCAAAACTGATGAAATCAAACCCACCCGCTGCGGCTGATGCGCCGGCCGTGGCAAAATTCGCCAAAATTGGTCTTGTCCCCGGTCAGGACTTTGACGCGAGTAAGTTTGATGCGAATTTCGTCAAGCGTATTCCGCAGGCAAGCGTCGACCGCATCATGCTGCAGATCAAGATCAACAAGGCAATTAAGAATGTAAACGGCTGGATATTCGACACCGAGACTGGCGTTTACGGGGTTGATTATCTCAATCGTGCGCTTGTCACTGCCATCGGTCTCGGCGCCAACCGTATTCAAGATGCGGTTTATCCGATTACCTTGAAAGACGCTGACGGAAACGCTTACGAGGGAACCAACAAATACATCATGCGCTTTGCCAAGGGCCGAATGCCGCCGGTCGATGGCTTCTGGTCGGTGACTATGTATGATCCGAAGATGTTTTTTGTCGCTAATCCGATCAACCGCTACTCGATTAGTCCGCGACAGCACCTGAAGGCCAACCCCGACGGTTCCGTGGATATCTACATTCAAAATATCTCGCCGGGAGCTGATAAAGAGCAGAATTGGCTGCCGGCCCCGCCCGGAAAGTTCGTTCTGATGCTGCGGATGTACTGGCCACGGGAAACGCCGCCGTCGCTCATCGACGGATCCTGGACTATCCCAGCGGTCAAGAAGGTCAGCTGACGTCGTCTCATGGCGCTTCCGAGACATCGCGGGACGTTCGCGTCAGGTCCGCGATTAGGACTGTAACGGACATCGGACTGCGACAACGTCGCCGGTCAGCCGCTCCTTCGTTATCCTGCTTGTGCTTTGGTTGTCAGCCGGCCGCCTTGCATAGTCATGATCGAATCTGCGAGCTCGTCGAGAAAAGCGCGGTTTTGTTCTACGCAGATTATAGGCAGCCGGTTCTTGAGGGTTTGCAACACGGCCAGTACCTGACGAACCATGATCGGAGCCAAACCCTGGGTCGGCTCGTCGAGCATGAGCAATATCGGATCGATCATCATGGCGCGGGCAATGGCCAGCATCTGTTGTTCGCCGCCGCTGAGAGAACCGCCCAACTGATCCCGCCGTTCGCGCAGCCGCGGAAAGATCGTCAGCACCTCGTCGAACTTCCGCACGTAGGCCGCTGCGTCTAATCGGTTTGCCGCTCGGCTCAATTCAAGATTCTGACGCACGGTGAGGCCAGTTAGTATCTGTCGGCCTTCGGGCACCAGGACGAGGCCAGCCCGAGCGCGCTGGTGAGCACGCAGGGCGCCGACGTCTTTCCCGTTGAATAGGATGCGTCCCCTCAAGGCCGGCAGCAGCCCGGCAATGGTTTTTAAAAGAGTGGTTTTACCGGCGCCGTTGGGACCCAGGATCCCGACGGTAGTGTTGGTCATGACCGTGAAACGCACATCGCGGAACACGGTCAACGGTGGATAACCGCCGTTCAGTTCTTCCAGCTGCAGCGCGGGAATCACGCGAGCGCTCCGTAATAGGCCTCGTGAACGCGCGGGTCGCGAAGTATGTCCACGGTTCGGCCCAGGGCGATGGTCTGGCCGTGGTCGAGAACGATGCCGCGTTCGGCGATGCTCGCGACGAACTCGATGTTGTGTTCCACGATGATGACCGCCGAGCCGCGCGCCCGCAATTGATTCATGACCTGCGCCAGATGCGCGAGCTCGTCTTCGGTCAGGCCGACCGCCGGCTCATCGAGCAATACGAGCGGTGGATCGCCAACCGCAGCCCGCGTCAGGTCGATGAGCTTGCGTTGGCCGAGCGGCAGGTCTCGCACTGGCCGGCCGGCGAGTTGGCCGAGACCAAAGCCTTCGAGCTGTTCCAGCGCCACGGCCGCGCGTTCCGCTTCATCGAGCGTCGGATCAATCTGGTCAAGCCGCACCATCACGTTTTCAAGGGCGGTGAGATCGGGTACGAGCCGCGCGACTTGGAACGATCGCCCGATGAGTGAGGCGCGCTTTTCGATCGGCAGCGGCGCGAGGTCGCGCCCGGCGAGATGAAGGTCGCCCGCGCTTGCCTGTTCGATACCTGAAACGATATTGAACAGCGTGGATTTGCCCGCGCCGTTCGGCCCGACGACCGCGAATATTTCGCCAAATCCAACTACGAAGCTGACGTCATCAAGGGCGCGGAGACCACCAAACATTTTAGTCACGTGCGAAACCTTCAGGCAGTCGCCGTGGCGCTCCGTACTCTCGTTGGCCGTGATCGTGGCGCGCAAAGACGGCGGGGCCTTCGCCGGCGGCCCATCAAGCCAGCCGGCGAGTGTCCGCCAGAGCCGGAGTAGCCAGCCAGCGATTCCCTGGCGTGCGAAAAGAACCGCGGCGAGAAAGGCTGTACCGTAAATGAGCAGCTCGTATTGCTGGGCGTAGCCCGTGACGATCGACAGCCACTGGATGAACGCAGTGCCAAGCAAAGGGCCGAGCAGGTAGCCCTGGCCACCCACCATCACCATCCCAACCTGCTCAAGTGATCTATCGATCCCGGCATCTTCAGGAATGACAACGCCGACATAATAAGCGTGAAGGATGCCCGCAATAGCCGCGAAACTGCAGCCGATCGTGAAAACAAGGGCTTTCACGTGCGCGACGTCGATACCCACAACGGCGGCCGCTAGCTCGTCATGGCAGACCGTGCGCAGCCGGCGCCAGAAACCACCCCGGACAAGCCGAGCATAGACTGCAATCCCGCAAACGAGCGCAATTACCGCGATACCGTACCAAACCTCGCCGTCGATTTGCCGACCGCGCGCGAAGGCCAAGCCTGAAGCGCCGCCGGTAATCGCCGGAAACGCTCGTGTGATGCCTTCAATCACATAACCGAAGCCCAAGGTTCCGACCGCAAAAAAAACGCCAGGCAGGCGCACGAAGACACGCGCCATCAGCCAAGCGAGAGCGATCGTACCAAAAATTCCGGCGGCAAGATCGAACGCGAACGGTACACCGAGATTGTCGAGAATGCCGGCGCCGTAAGCCGGCAATGCCATGAAGGCGGCCTGCCCGAAGGCCAACATGCCGCCCACACCGAATATCAAGTTGAGACCAAGGAGCGCGAGCGTGTCGAAGCAGACCGCTGTGGCAAGGGGCGGTGTCCACCCGGCCAGCAAGTTTGCGTAGGGACTGGCGATCGCCAGCACCGCCAGTATCAGTGCCAGAATTCGGCTACGTTTCACGCGCGCAAGCTGCCGCCAAAACGGATATGTCGGCTCTGCCAAAGCGCAATCGCAATCAAAGTTAGAAAGACGACGGGATCTTTGGCCAACGCGCCCCAATAGGTCGTCACCAGGGCTTCGGCGAGGCCGAGAAACAGACCGCAGCCGATGGCCAGAAACGGCGACATGCCGGCGAGCGCGGCGGCGATGAAACCGCGCATGGTCATGCCAAGGCCGGTCTGGAAATCAACCGAGACGAGGGGTACGAGCAAAAGCGCGCCTAATGCGCTGCAGGCGCCCGCAATCGCAAAGGATAGGCCCCGTGCAAAGTCCACGTTCACGCCCATCAGCTCTGCAGCATCGGGGTTTTCTGCGGTGGCGCGAAGTTGCCGGCCGAGACGGGTCCCCGCAAGAAATATCGGGATGGCAAAAGCGGCCGAAAGGCCGATCGCGATCAATCCCAGACCCTGCAGCGGCAGGACACCACCCGCAATTCGAATAGGCGGTCCGACGAATAGGCGCGGGAAGGACATCGGATCGGTACCAACTGCGACGTTGAGCGCGCCGCGAACAAAAAAGGCGACCGCAAGGGTAATCAGAATTAGCGAATTGATCGGCCACTCGCGCCGCGGCCGCAAAAGAAACCGTTCGAGCATCAGTGAAAATGCCGCAGCGGCAACAATCCCTGCGCCTAGCGCGACCCACAGCGGCAGGTCCCGTCCGGCAACGACGGCAGTAACGATACCGCCAATCGCGTAGCCCTCGCCGTGCGCGATGTTCACGATCTGCGAGGTGTGGAAAACCACAACGAGCCCAGTGGCCAATAACGCGTAAACCGATCCCATCATCAACCCGCTGAGGATGGCCTGGCTCAACGGATTCATTTCAGCGCTTCGGTCCAGTGGCCCTGCTTATATTCCAGAACCGCAACACTATCGGCGCTCAGGCCGACATGGCTGCTCGGGGTGAAATGGATCGGCGCAATGCTTTTTATTCGAGCCGATTCAAGAAAGCTTTTCGTTGCAGCTGCATTCTTTGGATCAGCGACGTTCCGTACGACCGCGTCCGCGGTGTCGGCGAGCATCAGCCCGAGCGTGCTGAGCAGGTCGACAGGCTCCTTGCGCGCCGCTTCATATGCTTTTTCGAAATGTTCGATGCGCGCCTTTTCGTCGGGATCTTTGACGGACTCTGGTACCATGCTGTTGAGACCGAGCCCCAAAAGGCGCGGGGGCATGTCGTTACGGATCAGCGCCATGAAGGATTCGGTAAGATTGGCATTGCTGATCACCAACGGCATGGTCATGCCAAGATTGGTGAAGCTTTTCACGACCGCAGCTGCGCCGCCGCCCGAATAAGCCGAATAAAGGAGAGGCGGATTGTCCTTCAAAACGTTAGCAAGCTGGATTGATGCATCATTCGAGTTCAGGTCGATGCGTGTCAGTTCAAGCTTCACGCCGGCCGGCGGGAAAACGGCTTGAGCATCGGCTACGCCCACTTCACCGGTGGCGTCGGTCGACGCAATCATAGCCAGCCGGTTCTGGTGGTTCGCCTGCATGTAGAGGAGCAGACCCCGCGTGATCTCAAGATCCGTAGGGCTCGTTTGAAAGACGTAGCTATTTGCGGGCGGGTTGATTATCGGCGAGGCGACAATCATGACAGGCCCATTGTTCAGCAGCGGCATGACCGCCCTGATCGTGCCGGCAACCGATGTATCAAGCAGCAGCGAGACGCCGTTCTGGATATGATTGCGTGCACAAGTCACCGCAACTTCCGGATTGCCGCGGTCGTCGCAGACCGCGAGTTCGATCTTGCGGCCATTAATGCCGCCCTTGGCGTTGACCTCGTCGGCCCACCACTGGATCGCGGCTGTCTGACGTGTGCCCACGGTCGCGAATGGACCCGAGAGCGGCGAAATGACGCCGATCGAAATCGGGTCGGCTGCGGTGGCGGCACCAGGCAGGAAAAGCGCTAATCCGAAGAGGCTGGCCAGCAGAATGTTTCTCATCGAACCCCCTCTTCAAGACAGCGCCTTCAACGGCGGTGTCTTTTTTAGATTTCAAGCATTCCGAGCTCGAACATGGTCCAATGATTTTTCCAGGCACGCAGGAGTGCGAGGCCAAGCGGATCACGACCATGGAATTGGTTGACCATTAAATATTTTAAGTATAGATTATATGGAGTTGTCAAGCATGCGTGAAATGCGACGACAGCGTCAGTGTCTTGATGCGGCCGAGTCGAGCGCCAGATTGTCGAAGGCAACGCTTGGCCGAGTGGTCGCTGCGGGCGAATGCGGTAATTTCATCACGACCAAGCTGACGAGATACGACGGTCGACAAGACGCGTCGTCGGCATGCCAACCACCCGCATGAACCCGCTAGCGGACCTTTTCCAGCGCTCTAAGAATGACCGCAGGCGTGAAAGGTTGGTGCGACACGCGCTTTCCGAACGGTCGGAGTGCGTCGTTGATCGCACACCATACGGCGCCGGATGCGCCGACCGTTCCTGCTTCGCCGATACCCTTAGTTCCAAGCGACGTTAGAGTGTGTGGTGTTTCGATGTGATCCACAACGATATCGGGAAGTTCGGACGCCATCGGCACAAGATAATCTGCAAGCGTCGTCGTCTGCAGCTGTCCGTCAAAGCCATAAACGCAATGTTCAAAGAGAGCGGCGCCGAGTCCCTGAGCGACGCCGCCTCTAATCTGCTCGTCCGCCAGCAGCGGATTGATGATCTTTCCGCAGTCCTCAACGACCCAATGATCTAACAGCCTGATCCAGCCGGTGTCACAGTCCACCTCGAGATAGCTTGCTTGAATGCCATTGGACATCAGATAAGGAAATTCTCGCGGCACAAAATGCCTGACGACGGTCAATTCGGGTATGACGTTGGGTGGCAACAAATCCTGACGAAAATGCGCTGAACGGCACAGCTCAGAAACAGTCATACGAACCGCGCCATCGCTTGCATCGACAATTTCGCGGTTGCGTATGTCCAATCGATCTTCCGAACTTTGGAGAATGCTGGCAGCAAGACTGAGAACGTTGTGTCGCAGATCTTTCGCGGCGAGAAAGGCAGCTTCCCCGCCGATGGTGAGTCCTCGCGAGGACCACGCGCCGCCTCCCTGCGCGCCTGCGCTATCCCCAGCGTTCACCGCGACGTCTTCCACCGGGACGCCAAATGCATCCGCAACAATTTGGGCGATTCCGGTCAACGTGCCTTGCCCCTGGTCGGTGCAGCCAACCTCGCATCGAATGACGCCCGACGGCTCCGCCCGTAAAATGCAAGTGTCCTGCGCTGTAATTGGCAGCCCGCTTGGTCCATAAAGCCCTGCGCCGACTGCAGTTTGCTCGACGAATGTGGCGATGCCGATGCCTCGATAGACCTTCTGGCGCCTCATCTCAGCTTGATCGCGCCGTAGGCCCTCATAGTCCATCCGAACAGCCAAGCGATTCAGGCACTGCGAAAGCGACAGCTCCCGGAGTTTTAGGCCGCCAAGCGTCGTTTTCGGCAATTGCTCGTGCCGCAAGTAATTGCGGCGTCTCATTTCAAGTGGATCAAGACCAAGAGCTTCGGCGGCCAGGTCGATCATCTGTTCGGTAATGACGCATGCTATCGGTTGGCCAACACCACGCAACGCACCGGTCGGTACCTTATTCTGGTAAGCGAACCGGATGTCGACTTGAAATGAGTCGATGTCATAAGGTGCGCCAATAAACGTGGCAGCCTGCATGCCTTCGCCGAGACTTCCCCGTGGATACAGCGAAAATGCACCGAGACCACAAATCAGGTCGGCCTTTAGACCGAGAATGTGGCCACGCTCATCGGTAGCAATAGTTGCATCGGCATAAAACTCTCGTGCCTGGGCATCGCTTTGGAACGCTTCCCATCTGTCACATGCGTATTTCAGGGGACGACCAAGGATCCGCGACATGGCGGCAACGGCCATCTCGTCACCGTAGACGTGGAGTTTCATCCCAAACGCGCCGCCGACGTCGGGCGCGATGACCCTAACCTTATGTTCAGCGAGTTCGAGATGATGCGCGAACAGCTGTTGCATCAGATGAGGTGACTGATGCGATTGATAAACCGTGAGGGTTTCGTCGCCTGGATTAAAGTCGGCAACGATCGTCCGCGGCTCCAAGCTGACCGCATTGAGTCTTCCGAAATTGAACGTGTGACGAACAACGTTCGCAGCTTTGGCAAAGGCGGAGGTGACGTCGCCACCTTCAACGTGCGCCGCGTATCCGAGATTGTTGGCAAGCGCAGTATGAGCGGGAGGCGTTTCCGGTGCTAAGGCATTATGGGCATCGCCGACCGCGGGGAGGGGCTCCCATTCGACGTCGATTGCCGCAACTGCGTCTTCTGCTTCAGCCCGGGTTTTGGCAACGACCGCGGCGACCGGCTCGCCCTGCCAGACGACTTCGCCTGAAGCCAATGGCGACTGCTCCGCACTGATATGCTGGGGAACATGATCGAGTTGAGTTCGCATCGGGCGGCAGACGCGAGCGATGTCGGTGGAGGTAAACGACGCGATAACCCCCCGCGACCCGGAGCTGCGATCGATGTTGATAGCGACTATGCGAGCATGGGGAAAAGGACTACGTAGAAAAGCCACGTGGGCCATTTGCGGCAATGTAATATCGTCGGTATAGCGACCTCTGCCAGCGCTGAGGGCGCGGGCGCGGGTCCTGGTAATTCTCGCGCCGACGGCACTGCGGACGTGCGGATCGGCCGCGGCCTGCGGATCGGCCATTCATGTATCCCGGTGCTTGAGAATAAACTCGACGGCGTCGACGATCGCCTGATAGCCGGTGCAACGGCAGTAATTTCCGCTGAGGGCGGTTCGTATTTGCTCGCGCGTTTTGACCTCGGATGTACTCAAAATCTCTGCCGCCATGATCAACATGCCGGGGGTGCAGAAACCGCATTGCAGTGCATTGTGAGTGATGAATGCTTGCTGCAGTTCCGTTATCTCGCCACTCGCGCTCAAACCTTCGATTGTTTCGATCCGGGCGCCATCGGCCTGCACAGCGAGCATTAGGCAGCCGCGCACAGCCCTGTCGTTGACGCGCAACGTGCAAGCGCCACAGACCCCATGCTCGCAACCCACATGCGAGCCCGTCAGGCCTAGGTTTTCTCTCAGGAAATCAACTAGATTTTGCCGCACCGGCACGCGTGCTTCGACCTGGGTCCCGTTAATCGTGCAAACGATGCTCTGCTCTGTGCAGAGTGGGATGTCGGGATCCACGCTACGCCCCCGCCATCCGTTCAATGGTCCGGCGTGCGAGGATTTGGGCGAGATGCAGCTTCACCGCACGGTCGCCGTGAATGTCCTCAATTGGCTGAAGATCCTTTGTAAGGGCGGCTGCGACTTCCTCGGCCAACGTCCGGCTCATTTCTTTTCCAACGGCAATTTCGCCGGCGTATTTCGCTACATGCGGAAATGCCTCGCAGCCAAAAACAACGAGACCGAGTTCTTTTATTCGATTTCCAGTCATCGCGGCATGACAACTGATGCCAGCTATCGCATAATCGCCATGGCGTCGGCTCAATTCGGCGAACGCATTGTGATCTCCGTCCGCCCGAGGTGGGAAGATCGCTTCAATTAAAATCTCGTCGGGGCGTCGAACCGTCGAATAGAGCCCTCGAAAGAACTCCCTCGCGGCCACAACTCGTCGGCCCGTTTTGCTCGCCAAAACGATCTTCGCGTTGAGCGCAACCGCGCATGCCGGTATTTCGGCCGCCGGATCGGCGAGGGCCAGGCTGCCGCCGAAGGTGCCACGATTGCGGACCGCCGGATGAGCAACGTGCTCGATGGCTTCGTGCAGCAGCGGTAATTCGCGCTGAATGATTTCCGAAACAGCAACCTCGGCATGACGAACGAGCGCGCCAATCCGGATTCCGTCGGCGACAAAGCGAATGCCCTTCAGTTCGTCGATGCGATTGATGTCGATGAGCACGGCGGGCGCGCTCAAGCGAAAATTCATGGTCGGCAATAAACTTTGACCGCCCGCCAGCACGTGTCCTTCGTCCTGGTGCTCGGATAAGAGCTCGAGCGCAACAGCGAGTTCTGATGGCCGGACGTAAGCGAAAGGTGGGGATTTCAAGGTCGACCTGCTTGCCTGCCATATTGGATAGTACCGAGGTCAAATCGTCAAATCCTCTGAAGGATGCGGATTTCTTCCAATAGCGGCGGTTGGCGGAAGCAAGCTCGACGTGCATCCAGGTAGAGCAGGGCGGTACACCGCCAATTTCGGCGCACGAATTCGTTGCCTTGCTCGGCGCTGTGGGCGCCTGGTCCGTCAACAGCGGGCTCAAACCGGCAAGGGTGGCGCGATACCACGCTCCAGCAAGTCGCGCAGCGAGTTGCCGAGCCGCTCCGCCGCTTCCGCCATTTGCTTTGGCGGTGTTAGGCCAAAGCTGATGCGCAACGCCAGTTCGGCAGGAGGGCGAGCATAGAATGCCTCGCCAGAGGCGAAGGCGACGCCATGGGAGGCCGCACAATAATAAAGCTCGCTCGTCGGCGCAGCTCGGTCCATGGTCAACCACAAGCTGAGACCGCCGGCGGACTCATGGACGCGCATCGCTTGCGGCAGGCAGTCAGCGAGAGCGCGCAGCAGTTGTTCGCGGCGCGGCGCGTAAGCTGCAAGCAACCGGTCCGTCGCTGTTCGGTGATGACCCCGCGCGAAGAACCTCGCGAGCGCGCCCTGCATTAACGCAGTCGATTGCAGATCCGCGGCGGCTTTGGTCGCGAGCAGCGGCCGCAGGTGACTGACTGGGACGAGCAAGAAGCCAAGTCGTACCCCCGGGACAAAAGCCTTGCCGAATCCGCGGGCATAGAAGACAAGGTCCGCAGCCCCCTCGAGCGCCGCGAGGGCTGGCACCTGCTCGCCATCGAAACGCAATTCCGGGCAGTGATCATCCTCTAGGATAAGCGCGCCGTGTTGCCGTGCGAGCGAGAGAAGCCTACGGCGGTTCTCGAGCGGCATGGTCGTTCCGGTCGGATTGTGAAAGGTCGGATTGACGCAGATCAGCCGCGGCCGCTGCTGCTCCAGCACGCTTTCAAGTATGTCGAGATCCATCCCGGCAGGGCCGACCGGCACCTCATATGCCCGCAGGGCTGCGGAGCGGACAGCGTTCAGCATGCCGAAATAGGCGGGTCGTTCGACTACGACACCGCCCCCGCGTTGCCCGACACTTCTCAAGACGAGGTCTATCGCTTGTTGTCCACCTGCCGTGATAATGACCCGCCCCGGGGGACAAACTATGCCGGACGATGCCACGAAGCCCGACACCGATTCTTGTAGCTCACGGCGTCCGGCGGGTGGATCGTAACGAAAATAATTGGTGGCAAGCGCGCCCGACACGAGTTCAGCCATGCAGGCTTGAAACTCGGGTGCCCCGGAATCTTCCGGCCGCGGATAATTGCCAGTCAGTGCGATGACATTGGGCGCGCGCGCAAGTTCAAACAGGCGCTCACTCGTCGACACGCGCGCATGGCGATCGCGAAGCAGGCCGCGGTGCGATGAAGCCGGCGATGATCGCGCCGTTCGTACACGCGTCCCGCTACGGCCGCGGCCTTCGACAAGACCCGCGACCGCCAGTTCGCGGTAGGCCTTGGCGACGGTCATTGGATTCACGCCGAGCACTGCGGCAAGCGCGCGCACCGGCGGCAGCGGTGCGCCAGGCGGCAGCTTTCGGCTCTCAATTAGCCCTGCGAGATGACGGCGGATCTGCTCCCTCAATGACTCCGTGGTCGTGCGGTCGAGCTTGGGGGCGAAGACACCATCAACGGACGTGGTCACAGCGAGATCCATTTGTATTAGCCAAAATATTTGTATCACTCTTATCGTATGCGATGTGTTTTTGTTCGCTCAATTTGTAGGCCTCGACATGCCGCACATCTGTGCATCTTCGCCCACGGGCACTATGAGATAGTGCTCAATTTTCTTACTTCTTTGCCGCTTCAAAGGCTTGCCGTTCGCTCGGCGCCACGATCGGCATTGGCATGGATATTGAATAGGTCAAACGGTCAGTTTGTATGATGGATGCCAGCAAATGTCCGAGCTTCAAAGCCGCGCCCGGCTTGCTTGTCCGCCGATTGATCTATCGCTGCCGGAGCCTGCTGCTGCGGCCGCCATCGATGCGACCTGCAAAGATCTCGGCTTCTTTGTCGTCACGGGCCACGGTGTTCCCGAGCCGTTATCCGATGAGGCCTACCGGCAGGCGCTCGCCTTTTTTGACCTGCCGGTCGCCGCGAAGATGACGGTGGCGCGGCCTGGCGCAGGCATCAGCCGCGGTTACAACCGGATGGCCGACCAGAACCATGCAGCAAGCTTCGGCGAGACCGGCGCACCCGATCTACAGGAGAGTTTCGCCATCGGGCCGCCGCGCAAAAGTCCGGAGCCGACCGGAGTTCTCGCAGGTTTTGCGCCGGAGGCTTACGCCCCCAATCTGATCCCTTCACAGCCAGCCGGTCTTGGCCCGGTGCTCAGCGCCTACTACGCCGCTATGGAGCAATTGGCCGAACGGCTGTTGACCCTGTGCGCTTTGGCGCTTGGCGCTGAACGCGACTTCTTTGCGCGGCGTGGCGATCGGCACGCCAGCATCCTGCGAATGGTGCACTATCCCGCGCAAACGTCGGCGCCGTTCCCGGGCCAGCTTCGCGCCGGCGCTCATACCGATTTCGGCACACTCACCATCCTCAAGACTGACGACGCACCCGGTGGGCTGCAGGTTCGCGATCGCGACGACAGCTGGCTCGACGTCGCCGTGCCTCCCGGCAGCTACGTCATCAATATCGGCGACCTGATGCGGCGCTGGTCGAACGACCGGTGGACGTCTTCGGTGCACCGCGTCGTCAATCCGCCGGCAGCCGCTGGACCCCAGGGCCGCAGATTGTCCATGGTGTTTTTTCACGAACCCAATCCCGACGCTACGGTCGCTCCATTGCGGGGCGACGCACCGGCGCGATATCCCGACATTCTCGCCTGGGAGCACCGTCGGACAAAACTCGCCGCGCTGCGCGGCACGGCAACCGCTGCCTGAACCGGCAATGGATTTCGACCTCAACATCTTCCTATCAACGCTACCGTCGTTGCTGCGCGGCGCTCTGGTGACGATTGAGCTCGCGACCGCCTCGCTCGTTATCGCGCTCATCATTGGCAGCTTAGGCGGCATCGCACGCGTGTCCTCGCAATGGCCTCTGCGCTGGGCCGCCGCGATATACGTCACCGTGGTGCGCGGCGTACCGCTGCTGATGACGCTCCTGTTCCTGTATTACGGTCTGCCTTCGGCCGGCATCATTCTTAGCGCGACCACGGTCGGGATTTTGGCGCTATCGCTCACCGCTGGCGCATACATGACCGAGATCGTCCGCGCAGGCATCCAATCCATAGACCGCGGCCAAATGCGCGCGGCCCGTTCGCTCGGCATGTCGTATTCGCTCGCAATGCGCCGCATCATCTTGCCGCAGACTTTCCGGCGCGTACTGCCGCCGATCACCAACGAAGCGATCACGGTCATCAAGAACACCGCGCTTGTGTCGGTGGTGGCGATCTCAGATCTGCTGCGTGCCGGGATGGAAGCGATGTCCTGGCAGGCGAATACTTTCAGCCCCTTTGCCGGCGTGGCGCTCATCTATCTTGCGCTGACGCTGCCCCTGATCGGCTTCAATTCCTGGCTCGAGCGCCGGTACCGGATCATATGAGCTCTCTCCTCGCAGCAGCGCCGGCTTACCGGCTGATGAATGCGACGCCGCTGGAGCGTTTGACCGACGGTCGCTTCGCAGTGGCATCCGCGCAGGACGTGCTGCTTGTAGGCAACACGATCGCTGCACGTGGCGCAGCCTGTGCCGGGGCGTCGCCGCCGGATACAATTGCAATCGACTGCACTGGCTTGCTGCTTCTGCCGGGCTTGATCAACGCGCATACCCATTCGCCGGAGACGCTTCGCCGCGGCATCGCGGCTGACAGCACCGGCTTCGACAACTGGATGGACGCGGTATGGCCGCCGATCGAGCGGCTGACACCGACCGAGGTCGGGATCGCAGTGACCCTCGGCGCGGTCGAGATGCTCAAGCGCGGCACTACAACGGTGGTCGACCATTTCCGGCAGGTGCCGCAGCGAGTGGATGCCGTGGAAGCGGCGCTGGCAGCCTACGAAGCCGTCGGCCTGCGCGCCGTCGTCGCGGTGATGCTCCGAGATCGCGACGAGCGCAGCGGCGAGCCTTTGCAGGGAATGCCGCCAGCGTCCGAGCAGGCCGCGCTGTGCGCAGATATCGCCCATCGGCATACCGGCCGTTTCGCCTCCATCGGCGTCGGTCCGTCCGGACCAGGACGCTGCAGTGACGCTCTTTTGCTCGCTGCCGCCGAGCAGGCGCGCGCGGCCCATCTCCCGCTGCACATGCACGTGGATGAGACCGTCGCGCAAGCGAAGGCCGCGCGCACGCGCTATGGCTGCAGCGCCGTCGCGCATCTGGACGATCTCGGCTTTCTCGGCCCCGACGTGGCGCTCGCGCATTGCGTCTGGGTCGATGCTGACGACATCGACCGCCTTTCCCGCACCGGCACCGCCGCTATCCATAATCCGGCGGCGAATATGCGCCTGGGCAGCGGCCGCGCCCCGGTGGCAGCTATGATGAATGCCGGTGTCACTGTCGCTCTCGGCTCTGATGGCCCTGCGAGCAACGACTCGCTCGACGTATTGGAGGCGGCCAAGCTGGCGGTGCTGCTTTCACGCAGTGTGGCTGGCGACGACAAGGCGTGGCTCAGTTGCGGCGCCGCTCTTGGCATGTTGGTCGATGGTGGGCGGTGTGTGGCGAAGCAGCGGGCCGCATCGCTTGCGCCCGGCGTGGTTGCCGACCTCACGCTGATCGAACTTGACTCCCCGCCGCTCGTTCCGCTGCACGACGCGGCCGCACAGCTGGTCCTGGGTGGACCGGCGATCAGCGTCCGCCACGTCTTCGTCGATGGCGCGTGGGTCCTGCGCGATGGCGCCATCCCGCACATCGATGTGGCAGCGCTCTGTGCCGAAGCTCGCGTCGCCGCCGGCGGCCGCATCCCGAACGGAGCGGCGGCATGAACGAGCCAGCGCAACCCATGGTGATGATCCGCAACCTCTACAAAAGCTTCGGGACGCTCGAGGTGCTGAAGGGGATCGATCTCGACATCGCGCGCGGTGAGGTTGTCGTCATCATTGGTCCGTCAGGTTCAGGCAAGAGCACGCTTCTGAGCTGCATCAATTTTTTGGAGCCGTTCGATAGCGGTATCGTGAAGGTTGATGGCCGCGATGTCGGGTTCTCGAACTCCGGCGGGTTGGGACGCGTGCGGATGTCGGAGCGAGAGCTCAATACACTGAGAACGCGCATCGGCATCGTGTTCCAGCAGTACAATCTATTCCCGCACCTGACGGCGCTTCAAAACGTCATCGAAGCGCCGGTCCACGTAAAGCGGCTTCCGCGTGCTGAGGCGATCGAACGCGGCTGTGCGTTGCTTGCCAAAGTGGGACTTAGCGCAAAGGCGAACGCCTACCCAGGCGAACTCTCCGGCGGGCAGCAGCAACGGGTCGCAATCGCCCGCGCCCTCGCCATGGAGCCGACGCTGATGCTTTTCGACGAGGTCACGTCGGCTCTCGATCCCGAACTCGTCGGCGAAGTTCTCGGCGTCATGCGCGATCTCGCCGCCGAGGGCATGACCATGCTGATCGTCACCCACGAGATGGCATTCGCTCGCGATGTCGCCGACCGAGTCGTCTTCATGGACGGCGGAGTGGTCGTCGAGCAGGGACCGCCGGGACGAATGTTTTCCACGCCGTCCGAGCCGCGCACGCAGACCTTCCTCGCCAAATTCATCGCCGGTACGACACCGAAGGCCGGTTCGGTTTCCTCGCCCGCCGCGCAACCGCGCATCGCTTCCCCGTCAATAAGGAGATTATGACCGTGTCCACGACCCAGGCTTTTACCCGCCGGCGTCTTCTTGCGGCGACGTGCCTCGCAGCATCTGCCGCCATGCTGCCGACCAATCCTGCCGCCGCGCAGGACGCGCTCGCTCAGATCCGGCAGGCCGGTGTGATCAAGATCGGCAATTCGGCTGCCTTTCCGCCGTTCGAGTTCGTGCGCGACGGCGAGCTCGTTGGATACGACATCGATCTCGGCAACGAGATTGCCCGCCGTATGGGCGTGAAAGCTGAGTGGCAACGCATCGACTTCGCGGGAATCATTGCCGCGCTGACGTCGAAACGCGTCGACATGCTGGTGACGGCGATGGTCAAGACGCCGGAGCGCGCCGAGCACATCGCCTTTTCCGAGCCCTATTACAACTCCGGTATTGCCGCCGCGGCGCGGCCCGGCGTGACGGTGAAGGTGCCCGAAGATCTCGCCGGCAAAATCGTCGCGGTGCAGGTCGGAACCGCGGGCGAGCGTTACGTCCGCGACAACTTTGGCACCAAGGTCAAAGAGATCAAGACGTACGACGAGTTCTTGCTCGCGGTCGCCGACGTTGAAGCCGGCCGCGCCGACGTGGTTGTGAACACCATGCCCCCGGTGCGCTACAACGTTCTTCGCCGAGGCGGCAAGCTTCAGATCGTTGGACCGTGGGATACGCGTGAAGTCGGCATCAATACACGCAAGGAAGACACTGCTCTACTCACCGAAATCAACCGTCAGCTCGCTGATCTAAAGCGAGAAGGCTTCCTCGACAAGCTCGATGCCAAGTGGTTCACCGAATGATCGCTACTCCGACGATGTCGACTACCGGCCCGGCCATGCGTGAGCTTGCCGCTCTGCCGATCACCCGCGCCTCGTTCGCGCCGTTCGGCGACCTGATTGAAGGTGCCGCCGACGGAACCCCGTTCGGGCCGAACGATGCCGCGCTCGAACTCACTGCGGGAAGACCGCGCCTCTACATCATGCAACTGCCGCCGCGCGGGCTCATCTTCCGTCAAATCACCCGCCACCGGCGTGTGACGCAATGCCTGGCCGCTGTCGGCGGCCGGCCCTGGTTCATCGCGGTGGCCCCGCCCGATGGGGTGGACGATCCGAGCGCAGAACCCGCTGCCGATGCAATCCGTGGCTTCAAAATTCCCGGAGACGTCGCGATCAAGCTCCATCGCGGCACTTGGCATGCCGGTCCGCTGTTCGAGGGAGAACCCATCAGCTTCTTCAATCTCGAACTCAGCGACACCAACGAAACCGATCACCAGAATTCTTATCTGGAGCGGCGCTTCGGCACACCATTCTGCTTGGTGCCAACGGCATGATCAGCGAACAGCAAAATTACGACGCGACGCCGGCCGCGCTGCGCCGGCTCGAAGATCAGGCGCACCGCGATCTCGGCGTCGTCGCGTATCCGGACGTGGACTGGGTGCGTCCGATCCAAGGCCCGGCGGGCAGCAAGGCACTTGATTGCGTAATTGTCGGCGGCGGCCAGTTCGGGATAACGCTGGCGTTGGCGCTGCGGCGGGAATGCGTCGCCAATATCGCCGTCCTCGACGAGGCGGAAGCCGGCCATGAGGGACCGTGGGCTAGCTTCGCGCGGATGCAGACGCTGCGAACGCCAAAGACTCTCACCGGGCCGGACCTCGGCATTCCGAGCTTGACCTTCCGCGCCTGGTGCGACGCGCGCCACGGCGCCGGCACGTGGGATCGGCTCGATCGCATCCCGCGTCTGTGGTGGATGGATTATCTCGCCTGGTACCGGCAGGCACTCGACCTGCCGGTGCGCAATCGAGTCCAGGTGAGTGCTGTCGTGCCGGTATCGGACCGGCTGTTCCGGGTTGAGGCCGGGACTGCAAGCGCCGTCGAGACGCTGTTCGCCCGCACGGTCGTCTTTGCGACCGGCGCAATCGGCAGCGGCGCTCTCTTGCACGCGCCGATCGTCACCGACGCCGTCCCGCGCGGCCGCTATGCACACACCAATGAGCCCATCGATTTTTCGCTGCTGCGCGGCAAGCGCATCGGCATTCTCGGCGTCGGTGCATCGGCCTTCGATAACGCTGCAACCGCACTCGAGAACGGCGCGTTGGAAGCGCATGTGTTCTGCCGACGGCCCGCGCTGCCGCGCGACAATCCGCGGCGCTGGATGGAGTTCTCCGGTTTCCTTGCTCACTACCCGGAACTGCCCGACGCCCAGCGCTGGGCTTACATGCAACGGCTGTTGGAAATCGGTCAGCCGCCGCCGACCAATACCTATGCGCGCGCCACAGCATTGCCCGGCTTCCAGCTGCACACTGCAGCACCATGGCTGTCGGTCGTCTGTGCCGGGGCGGACGCGCCGATCGAAGTGACGACACCTGCAGGACGCCACGCTTTCGACTTCGTGATCGGGGCGACCGGGATCGAGGTCGACATGAAATTACGACCGGAACTGGCCGCGATCACGCCACATGTCGCCACATGGGCAGACCGCTACGATCCGCCGGCAGCGGCAGTCAATACCCGGCTCAGCCGCTTTCCCTATCTCGACCGTTTCGGCGGCTTCACCGCGCGCGAGCCGGGACAAGCTCTCTGGGCAGGACGAGCGTTCGCGATCTTCCGCGGAGCAACGCTTAGCCTTGGCCCTAGCGCAGCTTCAAATAGCAACATGAAATACACGGTGCCGCGTCTGGTCTCCGGCATCACCCGACAACTGTTCCTCGATGCCGCCGATGGCTATTTCGACGCTTTTGTCTCCGGCGATCATATGGAGTTGCGACAGACTGGCTAAAAACGACGTCAGGCTAAGACATCTGCGGGAATCCGTTCGTCGCGATGTCGTTGAGGCTAACAACTCGCCCATGTTGGAGTTGGATTTGCCGGTGGGAGAGGGCCCCGACGTCGCGCTCCGTCATGCGGTCGGTTTGATTTCCGATATTTGCCCGGGCCGCAATGCGCGGAAGCGCTCCTGTGGAATGTCCGCAGCGTCTAAAGCATCAGCAAGGGCGAGGACCGGGGCCTCGATCGATTCATCCGTCAGCTGAAATGTTCCGTGGTGATGGGCTAATGCCAAGTCGGCGCCGCAATCGATAAACGCCTGCACTGCCTCTGCGGGGTTCATATGATGGTCGCGCATAAACCAGCGTGGCTCGTAGGCACCGATCGGCAGGAGAGCAAGCTTAAATGGTCCATGGCGCTCACGTGCCTGGCGAAAGTAAAAGCCGTCGCCGTAGCCGGAGTCGGCCACGAAAAAGACGCGGCCGGCCACGGTTTCGATCACGAACGAAGCCCACAGGGACATGTTGCGATCCGATAGATTGCGCGCCGACCAATGTTGAGCCGGCACGGGCGTTACGGCGATACCCGACCCGATTTCGACACGGTGTCCCCAGTCGTACCCCTCGGCAGCGATGGTCGGATCGAAATTGCGCATGATGGTATCATTGCCGAGGGGCGTTATGACGCGCGCGCGATGCTCGGCCGCGATCCGCGACAGTGTCGCGCGATCGAGATGGTCGTAATGGCCGTGCGATACCAACACAACATCGATCGGCGGCAAATCCGCGAAGGCGATACCGGGATCATTCACGCGCCTTGGTCCAACATTCCGGAAAGGCGAAGCTCGCTTGGACCATATCGGATCGAGCAGGATGTTCCGCTCCGAAGCCTGGATGAGAAAGCTGGCGTGCCCCACATAAGACACCCTCAACATCGCGCCGTTGACCCGAGCGGGCGGCTGGTCGGTGAATGGCGAAGGCGCCCATGCCGGCCATTTCGCCCTCGTGGCGCGGCGCTCAATAAACCAACGGAACATATCGAGTCGGCCTCTCGGCGAGTTCAATCGCCGGGGATCAAAAAAGCGCTCGCCGTTGAAATGATCGGAGACTGGCCCGTTATAGTAGCGCGACATCAAATTTCGATCATGGCTGCCAATTTGGCATGTTACTGTAAACTGCTGCGACTCCGGCATCGTGTCTCGGCGGAATCGATTGCGATTCAGTGCTCCTCGAACTCGGCGTTCTCGGGGCAGTGGTGACGCGATTGGGGCTGGGCGATCCTCGACTGCGACAAGGTGTCGGCAGCCGGAATTACATGACTACCGCCCCGAAAATCGCCGAACGGCGAAAATTGATTTTTCCGAAACGAGCCAACGCGAAAGATCGACCCATTGCTGACGCCGCACGAATATCGAGGTGAGTACGTTCCGGAAACTGATTGAGTTGGAAACATGGTGCATATAATTTCCTGGTCAACGAGGCTTGACCAGGCCGCCTGAAGTTCCCGAGCTCACCGCACATTTGGGCTAATGGTTGCGCCAGGTGGCTAATCACGTGTCGTATGCCTTTGCCCGGTGACAGCGTCGAAACCGACCACGAACCGCGGTGCGGTCGCCATTGCGGAAGCCTTTGATGTTGAGGCGGTCAAGGTGGCGATTGAAGAGGCGCAGCAGCTTGTACCCGGGTACACCTACGAAGGCCTTTGCAAAAAAAGTGATGCCTGCCGGATGTGCGGGTTTCATCGTGTCATGCGGTGGTCGGCGCGCTCTGTATTTCGGCCGCACGGCTGAAACGCATATTGAACATTTTCCTCAATAACAGTTGCAGCGCGGGCTTAACCAATGATCGCCTCGGCCATCCGCATCCTGTTGCAAAACCTTCCCGCCGTACTGTTTTTGCTCGCGCTTCTGATAGCGGTGGCAACACGGCGCGATCGCCCAGCCGCCGAGCACTTCCTGTCATGGATTTTACTGCTTCCCATCGGCGTCACAGGACTTTGGGCCGGAGCTTTCCATGTCTTTCTCCCCGAAACGGCTGCCGCGCTCATTGGCTGGCAAGCAAGCCCATTTCAATTCGAGGTCGGCATGGCCGACCTCGCCATCGGCGTGACAGCCTGCATCGCATTTTGGCGCGACCTGAGCTTCAAAGCGGCGGCGGTCTGCGCTGCGTCCGTCTTCCTGTTGGGCGATGCCGTTGGGCACGTGAGAGAGATGGTCATGGCCGGCAATTTCGCGCCGGGAAATGCAGGCGTTCCATTTTACATGGACATCATTGGCCCGCTGTCGGCCATCGCTCTCTTGTTCGTCTCCAGCCGCCGCAAGAATGCGCGGAGCCTTTGATTCCGATTGCCGGGTGCTTGCGGACGGTCCATTGGCCATCACCGAGTGAGTGCAAAATCAGCTGCACGAAAAACAGAACCAGCTCACGCTGAAGAAATGCAATCGACGCAGACGCGAGACCTCGCGGCCGACTTCCATTGCGCCACGTGCGATTGCGCCAGGTGCGATATAATCTCAGTGGGCGTCGGGCGCAGCCGGCCTGGGCGCTACGTTTCTCAACAGCGGCACCAGCAGCGTTGCCACAACGAAGGCGATCATGATGGCGCGGAAGGCATCGGCATAAGCAAGCGTCGAAGCCTCGCGATAAGCCAGTTGCCATAGTTGCTTCAGGGCGGCGACGTGCCCGGCCTGCGGGCTTCCCGGCAACGCCCCGTAATTCAGCGTCATGCGATCGAGGTAGCGCGCCATCGCGCCGTTGGCCGGCGTCAGGTTCGAAGCGATGGCGAGAAAGTGAAAATTGGTGCGCTGGTTGAGAATGGCACTGCACGCGGCGATGCCGACGGCGCCGCCCAGATTGCGCATCATGTTGAACAGACCGCTCGCGTATTTCAGCCGCTCCGGCGGCAGGCTGCCGAGACCCAGATTGACGGCCGGCGCCACGGCGAAAACCTGCGGCAGGCCGCGCAGCACCTGCGGCAGGAACAGCTCGTTGGCGCCCCAGTCATGGGTAATGTAGCTGAAGCTCCACATCGACACGCCGAACGAAGCGAGTCCGATCATCATCAGCCAGCGGATGTCGAACTTGCGGGCAAGGATAATGTAAAGCGGCGTGCCGATCAGGGAGGCGGCACCGGTCGAGAACACCGCGACGCCGGTCTGCCAAGCGCTGAAGCCGCGGACGTAACCGAGAAACAGAGGCGTCAGATAGATCGTCGAGAAGATACCGACACCGGTTACGAAGGACAGAAAGCAGCCGAGCGCGAAGTTGCGATTGGTCAACGCGCGCAGATCGACCACGGGATGCGCGAATGTCAGACTGCGCAGGACAAAGAGGACGCCGGTGAAACCGGCGATATAGGCGCAGGCCTCGATCGTGGAGTCGTCGAACCAGTTCCAGCGCGTGCCTTCTTCCAGCACGTACTCCAGCGTGCCAAGGTTGATCGCCATCAGGATGATGCCAGGGTAGTCCGCTTCTCTCAGCAGCCGCGGATCGGGCTTGTCGATATCGACCAGGAGTGGAGTCAATAAGGTGACGGCGATGCCGGGCAGCAGGTTCACGTAGAACAGCCAGTGCCAGTTCAGCGTATCGGTGATCCAACCGCCGATGATCGGGCCGAGCGTCGGCGCCACCGCGGCGATGGTGCCGACCACGGCCGCCGAATAGACCCGGCGTGGTCCTTGAAAATAATGGAAGGATGACGTGAACACCGTCGGGATCATTGAGGCGCCGAGCGCCCCTTGCAGGGCGCGAAACACGATCATGCTGTGGATGTCCCAGGCGATGCCGCATAGCAGACTTGTCACTGTGAAACCGGCAGCGGAGGCCGTGAACAGCCAGCGTGTCGACATCAGCCGCGTGAGCCAGCCGGATAGCGGAATGACGATGATCTCGGCAATCAGATAGGCCGTCTGGACCCAACTGATCTCATCTTGCGCCGCCGACAGTCCGCCGCCGATATTCTGCAGCGAAGAAGCGACGATCTGGATGTCGAGCAGCGCCATGAAGCCGCCGAAGCACATCACCACAAAGGGGAGGAGGCTTTTCAGCCAGGTGGTGGTTGTATCTGCCATGACGGTTGTTCCTGCAGCTATCTCTGGTGTTACTTCGCTTGCTGCTCCGGCGGTCGCGGTGTTTCAGATCGCGTATCGACCGTCGCAATCGTCGACAGACCGGGCCTGATCTTGCCAAGCGCCGCATCATTGTCGTCGAGCGTAATGCGCACCGGCACCCGTTGGACGATCTTGGTGAAATTGCCGGTGGCGTTCTCCGGCGGGATCACGCTGAATACGGCGCCCGTCGCCGGCGCGAGGCTTTGCAGCTGGCCATGAAAAACATGGCCGGGCAGCGTGTCGGCCGTGATCGTCGCCGGCTGGCCCGGTTCCATGCGGGCGAGCTGATCTTCCTTGAAATTGGCGTCGACCCAAAGCCCGTGCGCCGGAACGATGGTCAGAAGGTAGGTGCCTTGCGCGACATAGGCGCCGACCTGGGCCGCGCGATTGCCGACAAAGCCATCGATCGGAGCGCGGATTTCGGCATAACCGAGATTGAGGCGCGCTGTTTGCAGATCGGCCTCGGCTTGCGTCACCTCTGCTTGCGCCTCGGCAATGTCGGCGTTGAGTACGATGAGCTGTTCTTTGGCCGCAGCCAGTTCAGCCTGCGCGGAAAGCACTGCGGCCTGCGCTTGCTTGTCGAGCGAGGAAGTTCTTTGCGCATCCTGCCGCGAGCCGGAGCTGGTCGCCGCCAGCGAACGGTAGCGCTCGGCGTCGATGTCGGCGTAGTCCGCTTGAGCCATCTTGGCGTCGAGATCGGCGCTCGCCCGCTCGATTGTCGTCTGCTGCAGCGCATATTTCGCCCGCAAGCTGTCGAGCGCAGCTTTGCGCTGCTGCAAAACGGCGCCGGCATGATCAGCCGCGGCGCGCACGTCGCGATCGTCGATACGGATCAGCAGTTGCCCGGCTTTGACCCGCTGATTGTCCTTCACCGTGATCTCGGCAATGAAGCCGGAAATATGCGGTGAGATCGGCGTGACATTACCGCCGACATAGGCATCGTCGGTATCTTGGAAAAAGCGGCCGACAGTCCACCAGTCAAGGCCATACCAGGCTCCGCCCGCTGCAGCGATCAAGACGAGGCCGACCAGCAGGCGCTGTTTGAAGGACAGACGCGGCTTGGCCCGCTTTAGCTTCTCGGCAACGAAGGCCGCGACTTCGGCTTTGGCGAAAGTCTGGCCTTGGTCATCGGTCAGCGCATCCATGACGCAAAGTCCCTATACATGTATATGCACCTATTGTGGCGGCGTACTCCTGGCGTGTGGTCGCCAACGCTAGGAGCGTTCTGCAAATTGTGCGGGGGTCGTTTCCATCGCCACGACGGCGCGCAGGAGCGCGCGTAGCTCCGCGGCGCGGTCCGGGCTGAAATCCGCCTCGAATTGCGCTTGCGCGCGCTGCCAGCCTGTCCGCGCCAATCCCAGACGCTTGTCGCCTGCCGTTGTCAGGCGAATTTTCTTAGCACGACGGTCGGAGGCGGCCGGAGCGATCTCGATCAGGCCGTCACGCTCGAGCGGTAGTATGTTGCGCCCGAGCGTCGTGCGATCCATCGCCATTTTCTCCGCAAGCTCGCGATGGTTAGCGGACCAAGGCGCTTGAGCCGGGTCAGAATCCCGAATTGGCTGATGCGCAGGCCGGTCGGCGCCAGGAACTGATCGTAATACTGGGTCACGTGCCGCGCCGCGGCGCGCACGGCGTAACAATTGCAATTCTCTCCGCTCGCAAGCGTATCATTGGACATGGCCGGCCTCGTGGGCGTTTTACGTCATGAAACGCGTATATACGCCTAAAATGCAGGCCGTGCCATCTCCCGGAGGGATGCCTGGCCCGACAAAGGCGCATATACACCTATCATGCAGCATGTGCACATCGGCAAGAGATGGCTCGGGTGCTGTCGGAGGGGCCGGTAGGTGGCGACTTGGCCTCCACAAAGGAGATTGTCATAGTGGCATAACCACGCGAAACGCGGTTATGACCTGATCATCGTGGCCGCGCCCGAGATTCGGCCAGCTTCAACGCCCAAGCTGTTGGTGGTGTCTGCATTGCGAACGCCGCCGGCACCGCACACCGAAGGTGTTGGCGCGCCGGCGACGGCGATGAAGTGCAGCGTTCCCCATCGCCGCGCACCCCGGTGGTATCGAGCAAGCGTGAATGATCCCCGCATGGCGCGACAATACTGCGCATCGGAATTTTCTAAGGCGAGCGGACGAACGGATCGAGCAAGTGATTGTGGGAGTTCTCGAGGAGTACCCCCGAAGACCGCGGCAATGAATGGCAGCGGGAGCCTTGATACCAACGAGGGCAGGCAATTGAGCCATGGTACCAACGTTGATGCAAACGCTGATTTTATTCCATGAATTAGAAAAATGCAGTAGTATCAGTTATATGTGGCGGAAGGGGTGAGATTCGAACTCACGAGACGCTTGCGCGCCTGCCGGTTTTCAAGACCGGTGCCTTAAACCACTCGGCCACCCTTCCACGGCGCCTTTGCATGGCGCCGTTTGCGCGGCTCTTCGATTAAATCGAGCCGGTGCGTAAAGCTACCGGTAAATTTTGAAAAAATGCCCAACCTGCGGACGTCCGATCTCGCCACTGTGCGGTTCGCGACCGCGAAATAAGGCGGCCAGCAATGGACTGTTCACTATCGGCTCGCCCACGCCCGTTTTGGCCACAATGTAACCATGCTGGAATCAGATACCTTTCCGCGCGGGATGGGGGACAATGCGGCGTCGGCTTCGCGCGGCAGGCAGGTATATTGCGTCGATCGGCGCGCGCAGGCGGCACGGCTTGGGACGGCTTGGCCCGGCCGTTGCGATAGCCTTGCTGTGTCTGGTTCTTGCCCATTGCACCGACCGCAGCCGGATTGATGCGACTTTGGGCGTGGCGCCGAGCGAACGGCTAGTCCAGCCCGGCGAGCCGGTGCCCAAGGGTGGCGGCGTCTATCGGGTTGGTTCGCCCTATATGGTCGGCGGCAGGCTTTATGTCCCCGAGCTCGATCCGCATTACCGCGCCGAGGGCCTGGCCTCCTGGTACGGCAACGATTTCCACGGCCGCTCCACGGCAAATGGCGAGATTTTCGACCTCAACGCCATCTCGGCCGCCCATCCGACCATGCCGCTGCCGAGCTACGCCCGCGTCACCAATCTGCAAAACGGCCGCTCGCTGATCGTGCGCGTCAATGATCGTGGTCCCTATGCCGCCAACCGCATCATCGACGTCTCCAAACGCGCGGCGCAGCTTCTCGGCTTCGTCGATCGCGGCACGACGCGAGTCCGGGTGGAATATGTCGGTCCCGCGCAGCTCAGCGGTTCGGACGACCGGCTGCTCGAGGCGACATTGCGTCAGGACGAACCGGCACCGGCGCCCGGTTCGGTGAAGTTCGCTGCCGCAACCCGCATTGTGCCGGTGTCGATGACGATGTCGCCGCGGACGCGCGTCGCCAGCACGGGGCCGATCAGCGATACCACGAGCTTGGACGATTCGTCGAATGGCGACGATACGGTCCAGATTCTCAACGGCCGCGGCCTGTACTGATTCACACGACATCGCTTCAAATTATTGTAATAAGCGCCGCGGCATTTTCACGCCGGATGGCCGCAGACACAACGCTGCGCTCTGTATGTTATCTTGCGAAATCGCACGCGAACCGAAGCGGAGAGCAACGTGGCGAAAGCACGCCGGGAATTCTTGCCGGGGAGGGGAGCACGGGCCGGCGCAATCGGCCTGCTTGCCGGACTACTCGCCGTCGGCGCCGCCGCCGTGACTCGCTTGCCGTCGGCCTATGCCGCCTCACCGGTCACGACCAAGAGCGAAGGCTTTCAGACCGGCGGTACCGAGGCGGTCTTGCTCGATGTCGGCAGCAACAGTTTCCTGTTCGAAAAGAACGCCGATCAGCCGTTCCCGCCTGCGAGTCTCGCCAAGCTGATGACGCTTGAATATGTGTTCAACGAGATCACGCAAGGCCACATCAAGCTCGACGATGAATACATCATCAGCGAGAACGCCTGGCGCAAAGGCGGCGCGCCGTCGCACGGCACGACGATGTTCGCCGCGATCCACAGCCGGATCAAGCTGTCCGACCTGATCCAGGGCATCATCGTCGATTCCGCCAATGACGCCTGTATCGCGATCGCGGAAGCGCTGGCCGGAAACGAAGCCAGCTTCGGCGACATGCTGACCAAGCGGGCGCGCGAGATCGGCCTGCAAGATTCGGTCTTCACGAATTCGACCGGTCTGTCCGATCCGAACATGCATGTCACCGCGCGCGATATGGCTGAGCTCGCCCGCTATATCATGCAGACCTACCCGCAATTCTATCCGTACTTTGCCGCCCGCGATTTCACCTGGAACAATATCCACCAGGAGAACCGCAATCCGCTTCTCGGCATGGGCATCGGCGCCGATGGCCTGAAGACCGGCGAGACGCAGGACTCCGGCTTCAGCCTGGTCGGTTCTGCGTTGCAGGACAATCTGCGCCTCATTGTCGTGATCGCCGGCGTGAAGACTGAAAAGGATCGCGGTGAGGAAGCGAGGAAACTTCTCGATTTCGGCTTCCACGGCTTTGAAACCAGAATCCTTTTCGCCGAGGGTCAGACCATCGGTGCCGCCAAAGTGTTCGGCGGTGACAGCAGCTACGTGCCGCTCATGGGGCCTGGCACGGTCAGCCTGATGATGCCGCGCAATACCAATGACCGGCTTACGGCCCGCATCGTCTACGACGGACCGGTGCCGGCGCCGATCACCAAGGGGCAGGCCATCGGCAAGCTCAAAGTTTGGCGCGGCGACAACGTCGCGTTGGAGGTGCCGCTGCAGGCTGCCGACGATGTCGGGAAGGGAACGATGTCGCAGCGTGCCATGGACGGCGCCACTGAATTGATGATCGGCCTGCTGCGCGCCGGCGTCGGCAAGCTGTAACCACCGGCAGTCCGCAGGATGCGCCGCCCTCCGCTTCCGCCTATATTGGCTGAGTCTTGCGGAGTCTCAGTTTTGACCCTGTGTACGGATATACCGATAAACTGTTGATTTAGATCGAGATGCGGCCGGCATGGGCCGGCCCAAGGCCAGTCCCGACCGAGTCTTTAAAATAGAATGCGCGGGAAATTCATCACTTTTGAAGGCGGGGAGGGCACTGGGAAATCGACCCAGTCGGCCATGCTGGCTTTGCGGCTCGAGGCGCTTGGTCACCGTGTCCTCTTGACCCGTGAGCCCGGCGGCTCGCCGGGCGCCGAGATCATACGTCATGTCCTGTTGTCAGGCGCGGCCAAGCCGCTCGGACCGGATGTCGAAGCCATGCTGTTTGCGGCCGCGCGCGACGATCACGTCCAATGCACGATTTTGCCGGCGCTCGAATCCGGCAAATGGGTGATCTGCGACCGCTTTGTCGATTCAACGCGTGTCTATCAAGGCATCCTCGGCCAGGTCGATCATCGCCTGATCCGCGGCCTTGAGCGGGTCGCCGTTGGCGATCTGATGCCGGATCTCACGCTCATGCTCGACATTCCGGTCGAAGTCGGACTCGCGCGGGCGCGCAAACGCCGCGGCGGGGCGAAGCCGGATCGCTTTGAAGCCGAGAATTTCGAATTTCACCAAAAGCTGCGTGATGCGTATCTGGCGATTGCGGCCGAGGAGCCGCAGCGCTGCGCCGTGGTCGATGCCAGCGCCGGTCGCGAAGCCGTTGCGCGTGAAATCTGGAATGTCGTTGGCGCCAGGCTTGATCCGATGACCGCGCCGCTTGCCGCCAATGTCAGCCGGCGCGGGGTTGGTGCCTGACAATGAGTCCCCGTGCCAGCGAAGACGACGAAGCCGACGAAGCGCCGCATCCACGCGTCACGACGGATTTCTTCGG
>Ga0335073_10001499_pt1 | contig 31271 bp, 31 predicted proteins | sample Lox_Sample_22_FD_207093 | JGI IMG/M metagenome (GOLD analysis project Ga0335073, IMG submission 207093) | Soil microbial communities from Loxahatchee National Wildlife Refuge, Florida, United States - Lox_Sample_2.2 | ecosystem: Environmental > Terrestrial > Soil > Wetlands | place: USA... | reverse complement strand
CACCCGGCCGAGCACCAGCACCCGGCCGGACGGGCGCAGCCGGCGCAGCGGCCCGGCGAAGAAGGCGCGCAGCTCGGCCAGGTCCTCCGGCGCCCGGGCACCGGTGGCGTCGAGCAGCAGCCCGTTCCACTTCGTGCCCTCGCTGTCGACCGATTCGGCCTCGACACCGGCGCTTTCCAGCAACCCGTCGAGTCCGTCGAGGCCAGAACCGACGGTGCCATTCTTGATAACACCGTGCAGCAGCGGCCCGGCCAGCAGCGGGTCACCCGGGGTGTAGCGGCGCAGCACCGCCGGCCGGGGCAGGCCGAGCCGGCCGGCCACCGTGGCACCGAGGCCGGAGTTCACCAGGTCGAGGTAACGGTCTGCCATGTCAGGCCTCCAGGATCGCGACGACGCCCTGGCCACCGGCCGCGCAGATCGAGACCAGCCCGCGACCGGAACCCTTCCCGTGCAGCAGCTTGGCCAGGGTGGCCACGATCCGGCCGCCGGTGGCCGCGAACGGGTGGCCGGCCGCCAGCGACGAGCCGCGCACGTTCAGCTTCGACCGGTCGATCTCGCCGAGCGGCCGGTCCAGGCCGAGCCGTTCGGCGCAGAACCGGGGATCGGCCCAGGCGTCGAGGGTGGTGAGCACGGTGGCGGCGAACGCCTCGTGGATCTCGTAGAAGTCGAAGTCCTGCAGGGTGAGCTTGTTGCGCTCCAGCAGCCGCGGCAGTGCGTAGACCGGCGCCATCAGCAGGCCGTCGTCGCGCCGGTCGCCGTGCACGTAGTCGACCGCGGCGGTCTCGGCGTCCACCAGGTGCGCCAGCACCGGCAGCCCGTGGCCGGCGGCCCACTCGTCCGAGGCCAGCAGGACGGCCGCGGCGCCGTCGGTGAGCGGGGTCGAATTGCCCGCCGTCATCGTGGGATCCGGCAGCCGGGCGCCAAAGACGGGGGCGAGCTTGGCGAGCTTGTCGGGCGTCGAGTCCGGCCGCAGGTTCTGGTCCCGGGCCAGGCCGAGGAACGGCGTGACCAGGTCGGCGAAGAAGCCGCCGTCATAGGCGGCGGCCAGGTTGCGGTGGCTGGCGGCGGCGAGTTCGTCCTGCCGCTGCCGGTCGATTCCCCATTCGGAGGTGGTGATCGCCTGGTGTTCCCCCATCGACAGGCCGGTGCGCGGCTCGCTGTTCTGCGGGATCTCCGGCACCAGCTGGCCCGGCCGCAGCCCGGTCAGTGCCTTGAGCCGGTCCGCCAGCGAGCGGGCCCGGTTGGCCTGCAGCAGCACCTCGCGCAGGCCCTCGTTCACCGCGATTGGCGCGTCCGAGGTGGTGTCCACGCCACCGGCGATGCCGGACTCGAGCTGGCCCAACGCGATCTTGTTGGCCAGCAGCACCACCGTCTCCAGGCCGGTGCCGCACGCCTGCTGCACGTCGTAGGCGGGGGTCTGGGCCGACAGCGCCGAGCCGAGCACCGACTCCCGGGTGAGGCTGAAGTCGCGGCTGTGCTTGAGCACCGCCCCGGCCGCCACCTCGCCGAGCCGCTCGCCCTGCAGGTTGAACCGGGCGACCAGGCCGTCCAGCGTCGCGGTCAGCATGTCCTGGTTCGAGGCGTGCGCATAGGTGCCGTTGGATCGCGCGAACGGGATGCGGTTTCCGCCCAGGATGGCGGCACGGCGGCTCGGCATGGCTGTCCTCTCCGGGGAAGTCGGCCGGTCGGCCCGGCAAGTTGTCGATACCCACGGTATCGGGTACTTGCGCCGACCGCAGGTACCGGGACGCACGTCTCACTGGCCGATCGGTGCCGGAGCCTGCTGGAATGGGCTGATCATGGAGACCTTCGAACACCTGCGCCGCACCCGGACGGTCCTGCTCACCACCCGCCGCCGGGACGGCCGGACGGTGGATACCCCGGTCAACCTGGCCGTCGACGCCGAGGGCGCCGGCTATCTCCGCACCTGGCCGGCCGCCGGCAAGGTGAAGCGGCTGGCGAACTTCCCCGGCGTCCGGGTGGCGCCGTGCACGATGCGCGGCCGCCCGACCGGCTCCGACCAGCCGGCCGTCGCCACCCGGCTCGCCGGGCCGGACGCCGAGCGGGCCGAACGGGCCCTGGCCCGGCGGTTCCCGCTGCTGCACGGCCGGTTGGTGCCGCTGCTGAACCGGCTGTCCCACCGGGACTCGGTGTTCTACCGGCTGGAGCCGGCCGACGAGCCCACCCCGTGGACGGGCCCGGCGGCCGGCTGAGACCGGCGGGGCCAGCCCGGGATTGGCCGTGCCTGGCTGAGAGAAGGCCACCGGCCGGTCCGGCCAGACAGGGGACCTTGGACTCTCCTGCCCGCCTCTGCGGCGATTCACGATCGGTTCACCAGGACGCCTCTCCGCGAGGCTTCCGCCGAGTGGATCCGCCCGGGGGCCCAGATGACCGCGAGCTACTACCTGCACTGGGGGGTCGTCCAGATCTCGCTGGCGAACTTCCTGGTGATCCTGCTGATGGTGCTGGTCTTCGTACTCGCGCTGCTGCTGCCCTTCCCGGGCCGGCACGACCGGGGTGACCGGTGACCGCCACCGCCGAGCGCGGCAGCTGGACCGCCTCGCTCCGGCACCGGCTGGCCCGCACCGTCCCGCCCGGCCAGGTGCTGCCCGACCGGCAACCGGCCTACGTCGCGTCCTGGATCTACGTCTTCGGCGTGCTCAGCCTCGCCTCGCTGCTGCTGGTGCTGGCCAGCGGCATCGTGCTGACCGTCGGCGGCCCGACCTGGTGGCACACCAACGCCTTCGGCCACTTCGTGAACTCCACCCACCTGTGGAGCGTGGAACTCTTCTTCGCGACCATGGTGATCCACCTCTGGGGCAAGTTCTTCATGGCGGCCTGGCGCGGCAAGCGCGGCCTGACCTGGGTGACCGGCGGGCTGGCGTTCTTCGGCTCGCTCGGCACCGCGTTCACCGGCTACCTGAGCCAGACCAACTTCGACTCGCAGTGGATCAGCACCCAGGCCAAGGATGGCCTGAACGCCGCCGGCATCGGCGCCTACTTCAACGTGCTGAACGGCGGCCAGATGCTGATGTGGCACATCACCCTGCTGCCGCTGCTGGTGGGCGTGATCGTGCTGCTGCACGTGGTGCTGGTCCGCCGGCACGGCGTGGTGCCGCCGATCGACGAGACCGGCTGGCTGCCCGGCACCCAGCCGCCCGAACGCGAGCAACCGCCCGAGCCCGCCGGCCGGGCCGAGCCGCCGGCGCCGGTCGAGCCGCCGGTCCGCACCGACGAGCGGGTGCCGACCGCCAGGAGCCGGTCGTGAGCGCCCGGCGGCGGGCCGGCGCGCCGACCGACTCGCACCTGTTCCCGACCCGGCCGTACGACCTGGTCAAGGAGTTCAGCATCGCGCTGCTGGCGATGACCCTGCTGACCCTGCTGCTGGCCGCGGTGTTCTCCTCGCCGGACGACAAGGCGATCACCATGCAGCAGTGGGCGCAGGCCGACCCGAACGACGTGGTGGCGACCGCGGCCGGCGAGCTGGCCGGCACCACCACCAGCGCCAGCTACGGCGCGCCGTACAACCATGCCAGCTCCGGCCAGCAGCTCGGCCCGCTGTCGCTGCAGCGCTGGGCCGGCGTCCGGATCCCGGTCGACTCGGCGCAGGCGATGGTGATCGGCCCGCTGACCTCGGCCGGATCGGGCCCGCTGGTCGGCGCGGCGCTCCGGGTCTGGAACGCGGCCCCGGCCTCGGCACGGCAGGCGTGGGCGAGCAACTACAGCGACGCGCTGTCCAGCGCGCCGGACGGCAACCCGGCCGCGGTCAAGCCCGGCAACTACGGCCCGGTGCCGGTGCTCGCGCAGGCCGAGCTGGCCCTGGCCAAGGCCGGCGTGCTGGAGGGCCTGCTCACCACCCGGAAGACGTTCTACGGCAGCAACCCGACGACGGCGCTGCTGCTGCTCGCCGACGGCTCGTACCTGGAGGACACGGCGCGCGCCCAGCACCTGGGCGGCGACCAGTGGGGAATGATGAACGAGACCGGCAACTACCCTGGCCAGCCGTGGCTGTGGCTCTACACGTTCTGGTACCAGATCTCGCCGTTCTCCAGCTCCGGCAACGCCGACGCGCTGGTGTGGGGCCTGATGGCGGTGCTCAGCCTGGGGCTGCTGCTGATCCCGTGGATCCCCGGCCTGCGCTCGCTGCCCCGCCACCTCGGCGTGCACCGGCTGATCTGGCGGCGGCCGGTGATGCGGCCCGGCGGCTGACCCCGGTGCCGGCCCGGTGCCGCCGAGCGAGCCTGTGACGACCGCGCCGCCGCGCTCGGCCCTCGGCCGGCTGGGCACCGGATGTGCCCGCCGGCCGTGGCTGGTGCTCGCGGCCTGGCTGGTCGCCCTGGTGGTCGCGGTCGTCGCGAACCGGGCGCTCGGCGGCACGTTCAGCGACAACGTCGACCTGCCGCACACCCAGGCGCACACCGGCGCGCAACTGCTGACCGCGAACGAGCCGACCGCGGGCGGCTCCACCGGCAGCGTGGTGTTCCACGTCCGCTCCGGGACGCTGCCCGCCCAGTCGGACGCGGTCGAGCGGTCGGTGACCAACCTCAAGGCGATGCCGCACGTGCTGAGCGCCAGCGACCCACTGGCGGCCGGCTCCCCGACGGCCACCGCGCCCGCGCCCCCAGCCGGCGCGATCACCCCGGCGAACACCGGAATCAGCACCGTGCACTTCGACGCCCGGCCCAAGACGTTCGGGCGGTCCTACCTCGACACCCTGCACGCGGCGACCGAGCCGGCCACCGCAGCCGGGGTCCAGGTCGAGTACGGCGGCGGCCTCGACGAGCTGACCAGCCCGCCGCTGACCGACCGGGCCTCGGAGGCGGTCGGCTTCGCGGTCGCCCTGCTGGTGCTGCTGATCGGCTTCGGCAGCGTGCTGGCCGCAGTGCTGCCGCTGGTCACCGCGCTGCTCGGGGTGGGCATCGGGGTCAGCCTGCTGGCGCTGGTCGCCGGGGTGCTCACGTTCGGCACGTCCGCGCCGACGCTGGCGCTGATGATCGGCATCGGCGTCGGCATCGACTACGCGCTGTTCCTGACCACCCGGTTCCGCCAGCAGCTGATGGACGGCGCCGAACCGGTGATCGCCGCCGGCCGGACCGCGGCCAGCAGCGGGCACGCGGTGCTGGTCGCGGCCGGCACCGTCTCGGTCGCGCTGCTCGGGCTCTACGCCTCCGGGGTGACCTTCATCGGCCAGCTCGGGCTGGCGGCGGTGTTCACCGTGGCGGTGGCCGCGGCCGGGGCGGTCACCCTGGTGCCGGCCGCGCTGGCGCTGCTCGGCCGGCGGATCGACCGGCTCGCGGTGCGCCGGCCGGTGGCCGAGGCCGGCAGCGAGAGCGACGGCTGGCACCGCTACGCGCGCGCGATCAGCCGCCGGCCGTGGACGTTCACCGCGCTCGGCGTGCTGATCCTGGCGGTGCTGACGCTGCCGCTGCTGTCGATCCGGCTGGGCCACGTCGACGACGGCGCGTCGCCGGCCAGCTACACCAGCAAGCGGGCCTACGATCTGGTCCGCACCGCGTACGGCCCGGGCGCGAACGGCCCGTTCACCGTGGTGGTGAAGCTCGACGGCGCGGACCCGGCTGCGGTGGCCGGCCAGGTGCAGCGGTCGCTGCAGCAGGTGCCCGGGGTGGCCAGCGTCGGCACGTTCAGCGCCTCGCCGAACAACGCGATCCTCATCGGCACCGTGACCCCGACGACCGGCCCGCAGGACGCGGCCACCGCGCGGCTCTTCGACGAGCTCGTGCACACCGACCTGCCCCGGGCGCTGGCCGGCACCGGCGCCACCGGCTACGTCACTGGCCTCACCGGCAGCCAGCTGGAGTTCCGCGACGTGCTCACCGCGCGGCTGCCGATCATCATCGCGGTGGTGGTGCTGACGGCGTTCCTGCTGATCCTGGCCACCTTCCGCAGCCTGCTGCTGGCGGTCAAGGCCGCGCTGCTGAACCTGCTGTCCATCGGGGCGGCCTACGGCGCGGTGGTCGCGGTCTTCCAGTGGGGCTGGGGCCGCTCGCTGATCGGGGTGTCGGAGGACGTGCCGATCGAGTCGTACGTGCCGATGATGATGTTCGCGATCGTCTTCGGCCTGTCGATGGACTACGAGATCTTCCTGCTGTCGCGGGTGAAGGAGGCCTACGACCGCACCGGCGACAACACCCGCGCGGTCGCGTCCGGGCTGGCGGCCACCGCCCGGGTGATCACCTGCGCCGCGCTGATCATGATCAGCGTGTTCCTGGCCTTCGTCGGCTCCACCTCGGTGGTCATCAAGATGCTGGCGGTCGGGCTGGCGGTCAGCGTGCTGATCGACGCCAGCGTGGTGCGGCTGCTGCTGGTGCCGGCCACCATGACCCTGTTCGGCCGCTGGGGCTGGTGGCTGCCGCGCTGGCTGGACCGGGTCCTGCCGCACCTGTCGGCAGAAGGTCCGGCCGACGGGCCGGTGGCGGAGCACCCCGCTCCCGAACTACCCGAACGACACACCTGAACACGCACAGCGACCGCACCGGCAGTTCACCGGTGCGCCGGCTGCACATCACCCAGGGCTCACCCGCGCGCCCACCTGCTACGCGACGGTACTTCCGCTTCCGATAGGAGCTGCCGCAAGGTACCTTCGGCCCCGGACGCGACCAACCAGCGGTTTCGCCACTCTTCGCAGGACCCCGCGACCCGGCACACCCAGCCGGACAAGGGGGCTTTGCGAATCAGTCGAACGGGAAGGACATTCACGTGAAATTTGGACGACGCGCACGCTTCGGGGTAGCAGCTGTCGCAGCCGCGGGCCTCGCCCTCGGTGTCTCGGCTGCGGCAAGCGCATCGCCGTCGGGCGGGGAGCACGGCCGGGGACCGGTCCAATCCGCCGCCTTCGACCACATCTTCGTCATCATGCTGGAGAACCACTCCAAGTCCAGCGTGATCGACGACGCCAACGCGCCGTACCTGACCAGCCTGGCGCACACGTACTCGATGGCCGACAACTACTACGGCGTCACCCACCCGTCGATGCCGAACTACATCGCCAGCATCGCCGGTGACAACTTCGGGATCCAGGACGACAACGACCAGAACGTCGTCAACCTCGACCGTACCAACCTGGTCGACCAGCTCGAGGCCAAGCATGTCAGCTGGGGCGCCTACATGGACACCCTGCCGGCCAACAAGCTCGACCGGTTCGGCCCGACCGTGGACGGCACCCAGGTCAGCCTGTACGCGAAGAAGCACAACCCGTTCGTGCTGTTCGACGACGTGAAGAACAACCCGGCCCGGATGGCCAACGTCAAGGACTACACCCAGCTCGGCGCGGACCTGAACTCCCCGCACGCGCCGCAGTTCGTCTGGATCACCCCGAACCAGTGCAACGACATGCACGGCGGCGTGTACTCGGCGATCGCCGGTCACCCGGAGACCCCGTGCCCGTACGGCAGCACCAAGGACGACGCCAACGACGCGGCGCTGAAGCAGAAGGCCGACACCTTCGTCAAGGGCGCGGTCAACACCATCACCCACTCCAGGGCGTGGACCAAGCGCTCGGCGATCGTCATCGTGACCGACGAGGACGACTACACCGGCGACACCACCACCGGCGGCTGGGAGAGCCCGGCCGGCTGCTGCGACTCGCCCTACGTCGCGGCCGGTGACCCGCGGGTGTCGGCCAGCTGGCCGGGTGGCACCTACGGCGGCGGCCTGATCCCGGCGATCGTGGTGACCTCCAGCGGCCCGCGGCACTTCGTCGACCACACCGCCTACAACCACTACTCGCTGCTGACCACCATCGAGGACAACTGGCACCTGGGCCACATCGGCCACGCCGGTGACACCGCCAACGGCGTCGTCCCGATGTGGACGGCGTTCCTCGGCAAGCACGACGGTCACGGCGACCGGCACTAGCCGCCCCTGCAGGTCTTTCGAGGCCCGCGCGCCGCGTTTCGCGGTGCGCGGGCCTCGGCTCTTCTCCGGCAACGCGTCCCGGCGTGTCCTGCGTCCCGGGCAGGCGTTGCCGCGGCCTCACTCGGCGGCGATGGCGGTCAGCACGTTCAGCCGGGCGGCCCGCCGGCCGGGCGCGACCGCGGCCAGCACCCCGGCCGCGCCCGCCACCACCGCGACCACCAGCAGCCGCACCACCGGCACCGACAGCACCGACACCCCCGACGAGTGCAGCGCCGCGACGATCGCCCAGCCGAGCAGCACGCCGACCACCAGGCCCTGCAGGGCGCCGAGCAGCGCCATGATCACCGCCTCGTACCGGACCGCGGCGCGCACCTGGGCCCGGGTCATGCCCACCGCGCGGAGCAGGCCGAGCTCGCGGGTGCGCTCGTAGATCGAGAGCGCCAGGGTGTTCGCGATGCCCACCAGCGCGATGAAGAGCGCCAGCGCCAGCAGGCCGTAGACCAGGTTGAGCAGCTGGTCGATCTGGGCCACCTGCGAGGCCTTGTACTGGGTGCGGTCCTGCAGCTTCGCGGTCGGGTACGCGGCCAGCACCCGGTCGATGGCCGCCCGGCCGGCGTCGGTGCTCACCCCCGGCGCCAGCCGCACGTACACCTGGAAGTCGAGCTGCTGGGTGAAGTCCTGCTCGGCCGCGGCCAGCGGCAGCACGTAGTCACCGGCCAGGTCGCGGGCGGTGTAGATGGCCTGCACGGTGAAGGTCTTCGTGCCGCCGAGGAACTGCACCGGCACCCGGCTGCCCAGCGCCAGGTGCTTGTCGTCGGCGGCCTGCCGCGAGACTGCGATGCCGGTCGGGGACATGGCGCGCAGGTCGCCCTGGGCCAGCCCGACGTCGAACAGGTCGTCGATGTGGGACGGGTCGACCGCGAGCACGATCCGGTCGGCGCCGAGCAGCCGGACCGCGCCGGCCCGGATGCCGGTTGCCGAGGCGACCTGCGGCAGCGCGCTGAGCCGGCGCTGCAGGGTGGGGCTGAAGCCGGTCTGGCCGCCGGCCTGGCCGCCGCTGGCGACCACGAAGTCGGCCCGCATGGTCCGGTCGATGACCGAGCCGACCGAGGCCTTGATGGACGCGGCGAGCACGCTCATCACCGCGACCAGGGCCACCCCGATCATCAGGGCGGCCGCGGTGGAGGCGGTGCGCTTGGGCATCCGCATCGCGTTGCTGCGGGCCAGCTGGCCGATCGGCCCGCGCCGGGCCAGCGGCGCGCCGAGCAGCCGGCTCAGCGGCCGGGCGATCAGCGGTCCGAGGATCGCCACCCCGAGGAAGGTCACCGCCGCGCCGACGCCGACCAGTCCGATCCGGTTGGAGAGGTGGACGAACAGGCCGGTGAGCAGGGCCGCGCAGCCGATCGCGAGCACCGCCCCGCCCGACACCGTTCGCCGCAGCCGGCGGGGCTCCTCCGACGCGGTGGTCTCGCGCAGCGCCGCGACCGGCGCCACCCGGCCGGCCTTGCGCGCCGGCTGGAAGGCCGCCAGCAGGGTGATGACGATGCCGGCCAGCAGGCTGACCGCGACCGTCCGGCCGCTGACCAGCAGGCCGCTGGACGGGATGTCGATGCCGAAGGCGATGAGCAGCTGGCGCAGCCCGATCGTCAGCAGCACCCCGGCGGCCAGCCCGAGGCCCGAGGCCAGCGCGCCGATCGCCAGCGACTCCCCCAGCACCGACAGGGTGACCTGCCGCCGGCTGGCGCCGACGGCGCGCAGCAGGGCCAGCTCGCGCAGCCGCTGCGCGACCACGATCGAGAAGGTGTTGAAGATCAGGAACGAGCCCACGAACAGCGCGATCAGCGCGAACACCAGCAGGAACGTGTCGAAGAAACCGAGCGCCTTGCGCACCGCGCTCTGGTTCTCGGCGGTGATCTGCTTGCCGGTGACCACCTCCAGCGACGGGTCGTGCAGCGCCTTGCGGAGCCGATCCGCCAGCTGCTGCTGGGAGATCCCGGCCGCCGCGGCAACGTCGATCTCGTTCACCTGGCCCGGCTCGGCCAGCACGACCGAGGCGGTGGCCGGTTCGAAGAGGGTGATCGAGGCGCCCAGCGGGCTGTCCGCGCTGCCCCACCGGAAGATGCCGCTGATCGTGTAGCTGGCCGGCGCGCCCTTGGTCAGCACCCGCACCCGGTCGCCGACCTTGAGCTTGCCCACATCGGCGGAGTGCTTGTCGACGGCCACCTCGGCGGCGGTGCTCGGCGGCCGGGAACCGGGCAGGAACCGGTACGGGCTCATCGAGCCGGCGCTCCACGCCTCGCCCAGGGTGGGCGCGCCGGCGGCCGGGTTGCCGATCGCCTTGCCGTCCGAGCCGACCAGCTGGGCGTAGCCGTCCACCCCGAGCCGGACGTCGGCGACGCCGGGCACCTGCCGGATCGTGCCGGCCAGGCCGGCCGGGATCCGTGGGCGCTGGCTGGTGAAACTCGCCTGCGGCGTGAACGACTGCTGGGCCCGGACGACCGCGGCGGTGTTGCGGTAGATGTCGCCGAACAGGCCGTCGAAGGTGCGCCCGATGGTGTCGGTGAGCACCAGGGTGCCTGCGATGAAGGCCACCCCGAGCAGCACGGCGAGCGCGGTCATGGCGTAGCGCAGCTTGTGCCCGAGCACGCCGACCAGGGTGAGCCGCAGCATCAGCGTTCCAGCAGCCGGACGGTGTCGAGCACGGTGTCGGTGGTGGGCCGGAGCAGGTCGCGCACCAGCCGGCCGTCGGCCAGGAAGACCACCCGGTCGGCGAAACTGGCCGCGCGCGGGTCGTGGGTCACCATCACCACGGTCTGGTGGTAGCGGTCGACCGCGGCCCGCATCTGCTCCAGCAGCTCGGTGGCCGCGTGCGAGTCGAGGTTGCCGGTCGGCTCGTCGGCGAAGACCAGGTCGGGACGGGTGATCAGCGCCCGGCCCATCGCGACCCGCTGCTGCTGGCCGCCGGAGAGTTCGGTCGGCCGATGGCCCAGCCGGTTGCCGATGTCGAGGGCGGCGATCAGCTGGTCGAACCAGGCAGGGTCGGGCTTGTGACCACCGAGGGACAGCGGCAGCAGGATGTTCTCCCGCGCGGTCAGGGTCGGCACCAGGTTGAAGCTCTGGAAGACGAAGCCGATCCGGTCCCGGCGCAGCAGCGTCATCTGCTTGTCCGACAGGGTGTTCAGGTCGACCTCGCCGATCAGCACCTGGCCGGCGGTGAGCCGGTCTAGGCCGGCCAGGCAGTGCAGCAGGGTGGACTTGCCCGAGCCGGACGGGCCCATGATCGCGGTGAACTGGCCGGCCGGGAAGTCGGCGTCGACGCCGTCGAGGGCGCGCACTTCGGTGGCCCCGGCGCCGTAGACCTTGACCGCACCGGCCAGCCGGGCGGCAATCTCGGCGTCGTCGGTGGAGGGGCTGGTGGCGCGTTGCGGCGTCATGGTCATGGCAGGCTCCCAGCGCTGTCGGCTGCTTTTCGGAGCCTGCCAAGCTCAGCCGGGTGTCGGCAGTGCCGTTGGTCCCAGGCCACCCCGGCCCCTGGCGCGGGGCACCCCGGCGAACGGCGACAGGGTGAACCAGCGCGGCAGCGCCCGGCGCAGCTCCGTCGGGCCGAGCAGGTCGACCGTGCCGTGCCGCAGGGCCTCGGCCCAGCTGCGGTCACCGCGCCAGACCTCGACCAGCGCGCGCAGTGAGGCCTGGACGGTCACCGAGACCGGGTAGCCGGGGTCGAGGTCGCACACCTCCGCCTCGTCCGGGGTGATGAGCAGCCACCAGCACCGGGCCCGGCCGGGCAGGTCGACGAAGTCGAACTGCACGACGGTGCGGCCGGCCGGCACCCGCGCGTGGTCGACGTTGCGGTGCATGTCCCAGAGCAGCAGCTTCGGGTCCAGGTCCGGATCGCCCAGAGCGCCGATCCAGCGGGTGCCCCAGCTGCCGATCGCCTCGACCACTGGGCGCAGCTCCCGGCCCGCATCGGTGAGCAGGTAGCGGACCTCACCACCACCGTCCACCCGCTCGACCAGGCCGGCCCGGGCGAGCTGGTGCAGCCGTTTGGACAACAGCGTCGGCGACATGCGGGGCAGGCCGCGGCGCAGGTCGTTGAACCGCTCGCTGCCCAGCATCAGCTCGCGGACCAGCAGCAGCGTCCAGCGTTCGTCGAGCAGTTCCAGCGCCTTCGCGACCGGGCAGAACTGGCGGTACGACGCCCCCATGCCGTTCAGGTTAGGGCCGCGGGCCGCCGGTGGGAAGGCGGTACAGATCCGGTACTGGAGCGGTGGCCCGGGTCGTCCCTAGCTTTGCCGGGTGACGGCGATCCGCCGATTCGAGGGAGGCAACGACGATGACTGCGATCGACCAGGACGCCGACCGGGAGCTGAAGGCCAAGCACCGGGGCATGTGGGCACTCGGCGACTACGGCGCGGTGGCCCGCGAGGTGATCCCGGAACTCGGCAGCCGGCTGGTGACCGCCTGCGGCATCGGCAGCGCCGACCGGGTGCTCGACGTGGCGGCCGGCACCGGCAACGCGGCCATTCCGGCAGCGCTCGCCGGGGCGCGGGTGACCGCCACCGACCTGACCCCGGAGCTGCTCGACGCGGGCCGGCGCGATGCCGCGGCGCGGGGCGCGATGTTGCGCTGGCAGGTTGGCGACGCGGAGGAATTGCCCGTGCCGGACGGGGAGTTCGACGTCGTGCTGTCGTGCGTCGGGCTGATGTTCGCCCCGCACCACGACCGGGCGGCGGCCGAGGTGCTCCGGACGTGCCGCCCGGGTGGCCGGATCGGGCTGATCAACTGGACGCCGGAGGGTTTCGTCGGGCAGCTGTTCGCGACCATGAAGCCGTACCTGCCATCGCCCCCACCGGGCAGCCAGCCGCCGCCGCTGTGGGGCCGGGAGCAGCACGTGCAGGAGCTGCTCGGCGATCGGGTGAGCTCGCTGGGGTTGACGCGGCACGTGCTGCGCGTCGACCGGTTCGGGTCGCCGGCGGAGTTCCGGGACTTCTTCAAGTCCCAGTACGGCCCGACGGTCGCCGCGTACCGGGGCATCGCCGACCAACCGGACCGGGTGGCGGCGCTCGACGACGACCTGGTGGCACTGGCGAGCCGGTTCGACCTCGGCGGCGGGGCGATGGAGTGGGAGTACCTGATGGTGCTAGCGACGGTCTAGGCGGTCTCGACCCGGTTCAACCAGTCCCGGACGAGGGATTCGAAGTCGGCCGGGCGTTCCAGCGAGGGCAGGTGCGCGACGTCGGGCCAGCTCGTGTGCCGGGCGTCTCGCACGTGCGTCGCCACCATATCGGCGGCGAGGGTGACGCTCGGGATGTCGAGGGCGCCGCTGAGCACCAGGGTCGGCACGGTGAGCTCGGCGAGCCGGTCGGGCGCGGGCGGGTCGAGCTCGTCGGCGTCGCGGTCCCAGCCGGCGGTGAGCTCGAAGGCCCGGCGCTGCATGATCTCGACCTGCTCGCGCAGGCCTTGCCGTTCCGGATCGGCGCCGCGGCGCGGGCCGTCCACCCACCAGTCCAGGTTGGCCTGCACCGCGGCGTCGAGGTCGTTGCCGTCGAGGGCCGCAGCCTCGGCGTCGAAGAAGCCGCGCAGCTCGAGCGACATCTCGGTCAGCAGCGCGCCGCCCGGGGTCACCAGCAACAGCGAGGCGACGTGCTCCGGGTGTTCGAGGGCGACCTCGGTGGCGACGCCGGCGCCGAACGAGCAGCCGATCAGGTGGGCCTGCTCGATACCGAGCGCCTGCAGGGTGTTGGCCACGTCCTGGTCGTGCCGCCAGGTGCTCACCGGGCATTCGGTGGACTCGCCGAAACCGCGCAGGTCGAGGCGCACGACGTCCCGGTCCGCGGTGAGGGTGTTCCACTGCGGGTCCCACATCCGGCGGTCGGCGACGCCGGCGTGCAGCAGCAGAACGGGCGTGCCACCGCGCGGACCGCTGCGGTCGTAGGCGATGCCGGTCTCCGGGCACAGCGGCAAGGCGTGACTCCTCGGGTGTCGGGTTCGCGCCGACGCTACCCCGCGCCCTCGCCGGACTCGGCATGCCAGCTGAGCCGGATGTGCGGAGTGGCCACCGCCTGCAGCGCGGCGAGCATCGGCTCGGTGTCGGTGCCGCCGTACCGCGGTATGACCCAGTGCACGTCACCCTCGGAGATGCCGAGGTCGAACCACAGGTGCGACGGGGAACGGTTCGGGTACTCGCGGCTGAAGGCGCCGCGCAGGTCCTCACCCGGTTTCGGGTGGACGGCGACCCAGCGAGCCCGGTTCGTGCTCTGCTGGATGTCGACGAGCGGCACGCCGGCCGCGTCGAGTCGCTGGACCGCGACCTTGACCGCCTGCTGCTTGCTCATCCCGGACCAGGCATTCACACCGACTTCCAGGTGGTACTTGGTGTAGTCGCGCCCGCTCCGGACGGCACGGGTCGAGGCAGCGGCCGCGCCCTTCTTGCGCTGCTGGATCTGGAAGTCGGCCGCCTCCGGGAGGGGAATGATCTGCTGCACGTCGAGCAGGAGATCGCCGTTGAGCTTGTACGGCGTCAACCGGTAACAGCTGATGTCGGTCGCGTACGTCGCGTTGAGCCAGAGCGCGGTAGCGGTGATCTCGGTGCTGAAATCCTCCGCCACGAGGACGATGCGAACCTGGTCGGGCAGCTCCTCGGTGGCGGCCGCTTCGGGCGCCCAATCCCGGATCGCCTGGTGTGCCTCGTCGGCGTCGACCTGGTTGTAGTGGGCGTAGGCGTCGACCAGCTGGTCCCAGGTCATCGTCGACACCATCGCCGCGTAACGCAGCGCCTGCAACTCCATGTGACCGCCGTCGTCGGTGCGCTTCAGCTCGATGACGACGAGGGTGCCGTTCGTGTCGAGGGCGAGCAGGTCGATCCGGCGACGCGAGGCGTCGAACAGGCCGTACTCCTCGGCGACCACGAGGAGGTCCTCGCCGAGGATGTCGATGCGCTGGCGGAGCACACGTTGCAGGTCCTGCCGCTCGCGGATGCGTTCGAGGGCCAGGCTGGTGCGCTCGACCGGGGCGAGACCGCGCGCGTCGTAGCGGAAAAGCGGCATAAGCACATCTTGCCCCTCGCGAGGCGTCGAGGCGGGCCGACCTGGCAGAATCGGGGCGACCACGAGCGTCAACCGATCGTGGTTACGGGCGCACGAGGACCCTCGTGGCTCGGGCCTCTAGCTCAATGGCAGAGCTGCGGACTTTTAATCCGTAGGTTGTGGGTTCGAGTCCCACGGGGCCCACCATGACACGCTTACTCGAAACACCGACCGAAAAGATGTCGGCGAGTACGGGTGTTAGGTTTTCGTCAAACGTCTCAACCGACCGGTTGGGGCGTTTTTTGATTGTTACGACCCGCGCTGTTTCGGTGGATGGCGCCCGATGGTGGTGCCCCTCTGCGGTCAACTCCTTGTAGCGCTGATAGGCAAACGTCGCGTCTCGAATTTCGTCGAACGGTGGCTTGAGGTCTGCGGCAGCGACGGTCAGTGGGTCGTCGTTGAGGTAGAAGCGCTGATAGAAGGTGCCATTCAGCTGACGGCGGGTGGCATCGGGCGCATCGCGGTACAGCCGCACGGGGTCGCTGACCAGGTCAAGGCAGCGGAGCAGCCGTTCGGCTCCGACCGCGAGTTCGGCACTGGTATCAGCCAGCCGGGCTTGAATGCGGCCGCGTTCGATCTGGATAGCGTTACTGCGTTCCATGATCTTGCTGCGGGACAGCAGACCGTCAGCCGCCAGATCGATGAGCCGTTGCTCACGGGCTTCCAGCTTGGCCAGTTGCTTGGTCAGCTTGTCGTGGGTGTCGCGGACGAGCTGCTGCTCGTTGGCCAGAGCGGCGCCCAGCTGTTCGCGGACGGCGGTGGCGAAGTCTTCGGGGACTTGCAGTCGCGGGTAGTGCTGCTCGATAGCCTCCTCGACTTGCCAGTCGGGCAGGTGCGGCAGGTTGCACTGCCCCTCCTGGCGGGCTCGGCAGAGGAAGTAGCCGTAGTACTCGCCGTTGCGGCCTTTGGCTTCGGTGTAGATGAGGCGGCTGGTGCGGCCCTGTTCGTGGCAGCGCTGGCAGAAGAGCATGCCCTTGAGGTAGTGCTGCAGTTTGCGGTCGCGGTTGCCGTCCTTGGAGCGGGCCGACCGGACCTCTTGGACGCGGTCGAACAGCTGCTGGCTGACGATGGCCGGGTGTCGACCGGGCACGAGCTGGCCGTCGACCACGACCCAACCGGCGTAGTACGGGTCGGCCAGCATGCGGTGAAGGTGCGAGTCGGAGACTGGTCGCTCTTGGGGCCAGCGTCCCGACGGGCGGGTGGTCAGGCCGAGGTCGGCCATCGTGGTCTCCAGCCGGTCGAGCGGGTATTCGCCGGTGGCGTAGAGCTGCCAGGCCTTCAGGATCAGCGGCGCGCGTTTCTCGTCGATGCTGATCGTGTTGAACAGGCGTCCTTCGTGCTCGGCGCGGGTGTTGAGGTAGCCGAGCTTGGCGCGGGAGATGGTGCCGCCGTTGAGGGCCTTGTGCCGTAGCTTCTGCCGGATGTCCTCGCCGTTCTGGCGGACCTGTAGCTCGTTGAAGGCATCGGAGACGGTCTCCATCGCATCAGCGACCGGGCCGGTGCCGAAGTCCTCTTTGCAGGAGACGATCCGAATACCGAACAGGCTCAGTGCCCGCTTGGTGATCGCGGCGTCGATGGAGTTGCGGAAGGCCCGGGAGCGCATGTAGACGATCACGTAGTCGATCTCGCCGCGGTGGGCTTCCAGGTAGGCCAGCAGCTCCTTGAAGACCGGCCGCTTCTCGATCGACTGCGCCGAGTTGCCCGGCTCGACGAACTGCGCCACCACCCCGGCGTTGAGCGACTGAGCCTTGACCAAACAGGCCTCCCGTTGGGTCGCAACTGACAGGCCGTCAGCGTCGATGTCGATGGCGGTATGGGTCTGTCGGGGCGTGGACACCCGTAGGTAGAGCACAGCTTGCTTCGGCAGGCCCTGGATGCTTGGTTGGCTGGTCATACGGTGGCGGCCTCCTGGATGCGTGCGGCTGCGAACGGGGTTCGGGAGAGCGGTCGGTGGTAGCGGGTGCCGATAGCGGGGCGGCGCACTGGTGGTCGCAGCCGGGAGCGCGGTGTCTGTGCCGGTGGTTCATCGCTGACCCTGGTGAGGCCGAGTTGGTCGAGGCGAACTTGCATGGCCCGAGGCGAGACGTCGAACAGTTCAGCCAGGTCTCTGGCGCGTTGAATGCCGTCGAAGTAGGCCGCTTTGACCAGGCGCTTGGGCATCAGGACGCAGCCGGCGAAGTAGTCGGCCACGTACTCGACGGGGTCAAGGCCGTAGACCGTGGTCGGCAGTGGACGGGCCAGCCCTGGCTGGTAGTGGTCGAGAATGTGCTTGTACTCGTGCAGCACGGTGAACCGCTGCCGGGTGGCAGGCTCACTCGGATTGATCGAGATGACCCAGGCACGGCGGTAGCTGTCCCAGTCGCTGGCGCCAGACGCCGCCTGAGACGGCAGGTCCGGGTCGGGCTCGATGATGATGCGCGGCAAGCCGCTGACCAGCTCAGTCGGAACCGGCAGGTCATTGACGCCGCGTAGTCGCAGCAGTCGGTCGGCTTGCAGCTCGGCCAGTTTCAAGGCTTCGGTCAGCTGAAGCGGTCGGGCCGGCATGAGAGCGCGGAGGGAGGCCAGCACGCTAGTCCCCTCCTGGTTGGTTGGTGTCTGGTGCATGTTCGCCTCCTTTCGCGTAAGTGGTTGATAACTAGGGCTGTTCGTCCTCGTGGTTGACCGGGCCGCTGCCGCCGTGGCGTTGCGCTCGGCGCTGGGCGTAGGCCTCGATGTCTGCGATGGCCTGCTCATCGAGGTCGTGGTACTTGGCACGCAGGTACGGCTTGAGCGTCGGCAGTTCACCGGCGGGGAGCCAGTCGGCGGTGACGAACAGGTCGCTGATCGGCAGGTCCAGCACGCGGGCGATGGCCTTGAGCGTGTCGGGTTGGGGGCTGAGGTTGGTGCCAGCTTCGATGACGCTGATGGTCGACATGTTGCCGTTGATGGCTCGGGCCAGGGACCGCATTGACAGACCCTTTGCTTGCCGGCTGGCAGCCAGGAACTCGCCGAGTCGGCGGGCTTGATCGGGTGTTAATGAAGTGCGGCGCATTTCATGGTCAATTATATGCCCGATTGATCGTTGAAACAATCGTCTTTGTCGATTCCACAACGAAGGACAGGCTGACCTATTCGATTTCGCCGTTGAATACCCAGACGCCGACCGGGATAGCTGACAGCGCATAGAGCGTCTTGCTGCGCACCAGCGAACGGGCCAGCCCGGTGATGTCGATGTCGACGAACTCGCGGAACGGCAGGGCGATGGCAGCATCCAGCTTGGCGTCCAGTTCGTAGCGGTCGACCAGCTGTTCGACGTAGTGGTCGATGCACGCGTAGTGGCCGAGATATGCACGGTCGAAGAAGGCTTGTGAGCGGTCCTGCTCGTCCTCGCGCCTGGCAGCCCATGCCTCGTAGGCCGCTGCGCGCAGCAGTGCGTCGAGACCGTCTTGTCGCTGCTGCTGGCCGGTCGTGCCGTTTCCACCGTTGCCCATGCCCGCGTCCTCCACCCGAAATGGTCGATTAAGGAGGAGGAACGATAAACGGCGATTCGCGAAAAGGCGAGCCTAAGTGATCCGATCAATTCCGGGCCGGACGCAGAAGGATGCACTGCGTTATCCATTGAATATCCAGACGCCGCCGTCAGGTGCTGGGAGGGCATGCAGGTCACTGCCTTCGAGTAGGTCATTGGCGGTCCGCGTGATGTCGATTTTGACGTAGGGCCTGATTGTGGATGGGACGACTTCATCGAGGATGCGGTCGTAGCCGAGGTCGTTGATGCGCTGTTCGACGTAGGCGTGCAGGCTGTTGTAGTGGCCGAGGTAGGCGCGGCCGAAGTCGGCCAGCCGTTCCTCTTCCTCCACGACATCGGCCCATGCGGCAAAGGCCAGCCCGTGCTCCGCTATGCCCTTGCCAACCAGGCTGATCCAGTGCAGGCTCTCGTGTTCATCGATGCGCAACCGTCCGAAGCCGTCGTAATCGTGGATGGCCCATTCCTCGGCTGGTTCGCCGCTTCTCGCGGTCCACGGTGAGGCAGTCAGGACGGCGTCGATATCGGTTTGGAGCGCCTCCTCGTCCTGGGCTGCGGCGATCCAGGCGCCGTGCTGGATGCCGTTGTTGTAGTCCGACAGCGAGGCCACCCAGATCCGGGGTGGTGTACTGGGCGCTCCTTCGTGCTGCTCGTCCATGCCGTCCGGATCTACGTCCTGCGGCTGATGTTCAGGCGGTAATGCTTCGTGATTGCTTGGTTCTTCGTGATTCATGGGGTGACCTCCTCTCTAGGTAGCTGGTGTTACTGGCAGGAGCGCGGACGGTGAGACGAGAAATGCTGTCTCGAACCGTCCGGCTCCCGCCAGGGTTGGCACCGAGTGGTGCCGGTGACGCGCTGAGCGTCAGCTGGTTGCCCTGCCTCCTCCTCGGGTGCGGCTGCCGCTGGTCTTGCCGGTGTCCGGCTGAGCAGGCTGCTCGGCCGGGGTGTCGCCTACGGTCGTCGGTTCAGTCGTGCTGAACAGAGCGGCGAGGGCGTCGCGGCGGCTGGCGGCATCGCGGTCGATGTCGGCAATGGCGGCCTGGATACGGCCGAGCAGTTCCGGGTCGGACTTGGCCTGCTCGACGTGAGCTTCGCTGGCGGCGATCACTTCATCCTGGAAGCTGTGGCCGCGCAGCTGCGCGATCACGGTCATCTGGGTGTGCAGTGCCGGCTGGAAGCGGATGCCCAGCGTCTTGACGCCGTTCTTGCCGCTGGTGCTGGCGTCCGGTTCGGACATGGCTACCTCCTCGGTGCTGGTGTGGTCGGCGAACTGCCCCTGATGGAGTTCACTGGTGTCGACCACATGACACCGACGAGGCACACCCGCCGGTCGGCACCGGTCATTGGTCATCTGCCTCGATCGGCATGATCGGGACAGCGTCGGGGAATCGGCCTTGGCGGAAACGGTCGAGCCGGTCAAGTCGACGGGTAGCGGCCAGCCTGCGGACCGCAGTAACTGCCAGTTCAGCGGCCGACGCCCCTTGTATGAAGTGCTCACGGCGCATGGTCTGAATGGCATGCGAGGACTGGCCGCCGCGCATCAGTTCGTTGGCAGCGTCGTACGGCCCCGTCGAGGTAATGGCATCCTCGAGGCACTCGCGCTGGACGACGCAGCGCTGGCAGATGGCTTGGGCCGTGCGGTACTCGAACGGATTGGCGTAGTAGCCGGCACCGAAGTACTTGTCGACGATGACCGGCGGCAGTTCCATACAGGCACCACGGCGCAGGCTCTCGGTTGTTGCCGCGCGGTTCACGGCCAGTACTCCGCCGCAGGGCGTGCTGCCGCACAGTCCGGTTGTTGTTGCTGTTCATTGGTCATTCCTCACCTCCTTTCACTTCTCACGGTTGCTCGTTGGCACTTAGGCGGCCGATGCCTGACTAGGTGGCGGCTGGGCCAGCCGGGCGGCCGCTTCGGCCGCGTAGGCCGGGTTCAGTTCGATACCGAGCCAGTCCCGGCCGTGCCGCTCGGCTGCAACCGCGGTGGTGCCTGCGCCGAAGAACGGGTCGAGCACGATGGCCGGCTCCCGGTCGGACTTGCAGGCACAGCTCGGGCCGAGTGCGCCCCGGACAGCCGCACCGCCGAGCGAGCGGATGAGCTGCCGCTGGCACGGTGCCCGGCACGTTTCGCAGCGGGCTTCCGGCGAGCCGGCCAGGATCGCCCGTTCAGCGAGCTGGATCGGGAATGTCGCGTGGTGCGCGCCCCTGTAGCTGCTGGAGGCGATGCGCCAGACGTCACCGGGGTTCTTGCCGAGCGGGTGCCCGACGATCCCCCGCGCCTTCAGCAGGTCGAGGCCGGCCGTGTCGCTGCCGTTCGGGCCGCGCCACGCCTCGCGACTACGGGGCCGATCATCGGCGGCGTTGATTCGGCCACGGTGCGTGGTGCGGTGCGGCTGACGGATGGCGTCGAGGTCGAAGAAGTAGCGCGGCTGCTTGACGAAGACGTACAGCGCTTCCCAGGACGCCGTGAGCCGGTCGCGGACGGAGGATGGCATCGGGTTGGCCTTGGCCCAGACGATCTTGTTGCGCAGCAGCCAGCCGTCGGAGAGCAGCGCCAGCGCCAAGCGTTCCGGGCCGAGCACGAGACTCTTACGTCCGGCGCCCTGGCTGACGTGGGTGCTGTAGGTGTCGGCCAGGTTGAGCCAGAAGCTGCCGGTCGGCAGCAGCACCCGGTGCAGCTCACGACTGACTTCGCGAAGCCCGGTGACCCACTGCTCGACGTGGCCTTCCAGTCCAAGCTGGCCGCTGGTCTGGTAATCGCGCAGCCGGAAGTACGGCGGGCTGGTCAGCACCATGTCGACCGAGGCACCAGGCAGCTGGCGCAGTTCGGTCAACGCGTCCCCGACGAACAGCTGGTTACGGAGCAGAGGCCGGCTCACGCGCTGTCCCCGGTGATGACATCGATGAGCCGCTCCGGTGTCGTGATCTTGAAGAGTTGCCGGTCGAGCTGCCGCACACCGTCCAGGGCAGCGTCGAGCTTCTCGGCGCGGGTGTCGTCGGGCACGATCCATAGCACGTACGGGAAGAGCCCTCGTTTGGCTTGCTCCGTGCCGGTGCGGCGGTAGGCCTCGTACTGCTGGCACTGGCGGATGAGAGTCGGCAAGCTCTCGGTGGCCCGGTCGACTTCCAAGAACCAATGGTCTTCGTACTCGCCGCTAGCGGTCACCGCATACAGGTCGGGCTTGAGCACTTCGCGGCTGCCGCCGAGGCCAGCGTAGGGCCGCCAACAAGTCGGCTCCAGCTCGACACTCATGAGCTCGAACTGGCCGGCCCGGGCAGCGCTGCGCAACGCCAGGTGCGCATCGGCAACAGCCAGGTAGTGGCGCACGAACCGCTCACCTGGTGCCCGCACGCGACCGACCGCGCCGAGCCCGCCGCGCAGGCTGAGCACTCGTTGGCCGGCGGAGGTCAGCATCCAGACCGAGGACGCCGAGCCCGCTGACAAACCGCCAACACGCCGGATCGGCCGTTCCACCAAACCAACAGCTTCCAACCGGTGCAGTACTCGACGACAAACACGACTTCCAGAAGCAACCGATGTGTGGTCGTGGAACAGAAACCCGAAGGCTTGGGTAGTGGTTAGGAATCGGTGTTTGGCCAGCGTTTCAAGCAGTTCGATGTCCCGTACGGATAGCAGGCGGGCTCGCTCGGTCAGGCCCGCGGCTCCCCGGCCCCGGCGGCGTTCAGGACGACTCATACGAGCAGCCCCGGAGAAGAGTCTTTCGTGGCAGCAAATCGGCTGGAGCTGCCGTCCATCAGGGGGTGCGGGCAGCTGGCTCCGACAAGCTCTGGTACAGCGAGCGGTACAGCGGCCGGTACAGCGGCAGCGAGGTTCATGGCTGCCTCCGTCGCCGGCCAAGATCGCCACCGGATGCCGGTTCGGTGTCAGCGAGCAGCGCGGTGAAGCCGGCTTCGATCTCGTCCAAGGGCCGGCCATAGCGCTGTCGACTGGAGTGCTTCAGGTGGCCCGGATCGACGGTCGCGGGAGTGGGCGGCAGGGTGACGCCGGAGGCGTACGGCGTGACCTTGCCGCGGGCGAACAAGCTGGCATACACCTGGTACTGCCCGAGGGAGGTGAAGTCATCCGGCGTCAGCTCCGGGTGTCCCTTGACGAACTGGGCGGCGTCCTCATGGGACAGCTGGAAGCACACTCGCGACCTGGCGTTGCTCAGCATCGCCGAGCGCATGGCGGCCGGCAGTTGGCCGAGGAACTGGTGCGCCAGGGTGAAGCCGACCCCGAAGCCCCGGGCTTGCGCCAGGGCGTCGCCGAGGTCGGTGGGTAGGTGCAGGTAGTCCTGGGCTTCATCGATCACCACCATGACCGGGTGCCGCTTAGCAGCCGGGATGGCAGCGCGGGCCTGGGTGGTCTGCCAGAGCTGGGCGACGACCAGCGAACCAAGTAAGGCGGCTGCTTCGGGCCCGACGAGCGCTTTCCGCAGCGGTACCAGCAGAATCTTGCGCTCGGTGAAAACCTGCTTGAGGTCAAAGCGCGGTTCGCGCTGGCCGAGCACCGCCCGCAGGCTCGGACGGAGCAACCACTGACGCAGCTTGTTCATCAGCGGCGCGATGGCCTGGGCCCGCTCGCCTTCGGTCAGGTTTTCGTACCAGGCCCAGAACGGCTCGAGCGCCAGCGGATCACGGAGGCCAGTGGTGAGGGAGCGGCGGAAGCCGGCGTTAGTTAGCAGCAGCGGCAGCATGACCAGGGAGGCGTCCTTGCGCCGAGCCAGGGTCAGCAGGCAGGCGTGCAGGATGTCCTGGGTCCGTGGTCCCCAGGCATCGGCATAGAGGTCCTTGAAGACCGACAGCAGCAGGTCGGCTGTGACTTCCGGTCGCTGGCCAGGAGCGGCCAACGGGTTCAGTCCGACCGGTGCTTGGTCGGCGGCGTCGAGCACCACCACGTCGTCCCGGCGGTGCTCGGGTACCCGGGCCAGGATGTCGTCGACCAGGTCTCCCTTCGGCTCGATGACTACGACGGCCCGGCCGGCTTCGATGTCCTGCTGGATCAGGCGGCCGAGCAGCACCGACTTGCCGACACCGGTCGGCCCGATGACATGTAGGTGCTGGAGTGCAGCCTGGGCCGGTAGTTGGAGGGTGGCATCCACGCCCGGCGCAGTGGCCGTGGCGACGATGCGCTGAGCACCGGTCGTGCCCGGTGCCGGTGGTAGCGGCTTCGGGTGCGTGGCCGGTAGGCCAGGTAGGTCGTCGCTGCCGAGGGGCCAGGCGCTCAGGGCTAGGAGTTCATTCACGTTGAGTCGCAGTGGCCAGAGCAACGGCCGGCCGGCGGTGTTGAGGCGGCGCTCCTGTTCGGGCTTGAGCCGCAGCGTGACGCCTGCGGCCTCGCTGGTCCGGATGGCGGCCAGCAGACCGAGCACCAGCGTCCGTCGGCGACCGACGGAACCGGCAGTGACGCCGATCCGGACCGTGCAGGCGAAGCCAAGGTCGCTGACCTTGTTCCGCAGCGCCGAGCGCTTCTCGCTATCTACCTGGCCGCCGTTGCCGTGCCAGGCGACTTGGTACCAGGGGGCGACGATCGACGACGGGCTGTGCGTCGGGATGGCCAGCGGCACACGGCGCGGACCGAGCAGCACTTGCAGCACCAGCCGTTCACCGGGTCGGGTCTGGGCCAGCGCACCGAGGACAGCCCGGACGGTCGCCTCCGGGTTATCGCTGCGTAGCGCCCGGTGCCGAGTGGTGGCTTTGAGCTTCATAGCCAGCTGAACCGGCGGCCGTTCGCCAGCATCGGTCAGGGTGGTGCCGGGTAAGGCGTGGACAAGAGCGCTTTGAACCGCCGGCAGCGCCGGTCGTACGGTGGCCAGGCGGTAGCCGATCGCCCCCCGGTCGGCTACCGCCTCCAGCGCCACCAGCGGACTGCGCTGGTCGGCTGCCCACTGCCGCAGTACAGCGACGGCACGGTCCGGCTCGATCGGTCGGGACCAGTGCAGCTGCCGCCAGACGATCTGGCGGCCGGGCCTAGTCATGCGGCTCCTGGTCGGCCGATGCCGCCTTGGTCCCGGTCTGGTCATCGGCTTCGGCGGCAGCCTCGGCCATCGCCAACTCAATCAGGGCCCGGGACAGCTTGCGCAGGTCCGGCGGGTCGCGGCGGACCGCCCGCACCGAGATGTTGCGCTGCCGCTGCCGGCCTCCCTTGTTGCCGCGCTCCGACTTGCGCTGTGGTGAATCCTTGAATGTTTTAGACATAGCTCCGCCTTCCTTTCATTTACGAATGCTTTTTGCGAATCGATTGCTCAAACAATCAGTGCTTTTAGTAAACGATTGTTGAAACGATCAGTCAATGCAGATTGCGCATTACACAACACCGAGCGGTACAGAAATTCTCTCGGTCATTGATCACACGATTCGAGCCGCTGAATACGGCGAATCGGGCAGGCTTTACCAGCCTTGCCTGCGGCTGCGCAGCCACATCACCAAGCCGGCAATCGCCGAGGCCACGATCAGGACGATGACCAGCACCACCCAAATAGCTTCGATCAGGCGCACCGCGAGGTAGAGCGCCGCGGCGCCGACCAGCAGGCTGAAGCACGCTCCAACCAGCTGGTCGAGCCACGACGACGGCCGGTAGTTCATCCGGCTCAATTACCGACCCCGGCTTCCACTACCGGGAGCTGCCACGGGCGATGTTCAGCATCTGCTGCACCGCGTCCTGGGTGATCTGCTGGATACGGGCCTCACTGCGACGGCGCTGCAGCTCAGCCGCCTGCACGAGCCGGCGGCGTTGCGTCCGCGCGTCGTCAATCAGGCCGTAGGCGATCAGGGCCCCGATGCCGAGCACCACTCCGAGCACGATCCACAGCACGGCGATCACAGCCGACGCAGCTTCGTGACGGTGTCGGTCACGACCTGGCCCATCGACAAGGCCGCCAGGTCCCCGATGGCCTGCAACCGGGTGACAGCCAGCGGGACGGCTTGGCCGAGCTGCAGTTCGATCTGGCTGACGAAGGCCACGCCTTGCATGGCCCGCTGGGCAACGGCTGCGACGGCGTCGACCTGGGCGGCCTGGACGTCCGCCTCCCCCTGGGCCCAGGCGATCTGGACGCTGGTGTGCCCCTCGATCCGGGCGAGATCGCGGGCTACATGTCGAGCCATCCCACGACGAGACGGGTCAAAGAGAATCACATCGTTCAAGGTCCACTTCTCCATTCAGTGATATGGCATAGGGCGTCCGCGCGGACGGACAGCTCACCAGTCGTCCTGATGAGGCGCTGCAACGTCAGGGAAAGCCCTCCTGCCGAAGTCAGCAGGAGGGCATCGGCAACTCCCTCCTTCGCAGCCTGCCGACGTCGTAGGCTGGACGCGATACTTGAATGCGACGGGTATCAGCCAAAGGCGGGCGGGGTCGGACTTCAGAGTCTGACAACTTGTATGGGTCCGGTCCCGTCCGTGCTGATCCCATGGACTAGGCGGAGAGCCAGGTGATCCAGCCGTGCCAGTCCATACCGTTCTCCTTCCTTTGCTAGGGGATTCGGTGTTGGCCAACACAGAAATCCTGCGAGAAGAAGCCGGAGCGACGAATGGTGCAGCAGTGGGTATTTTTTGGGTCTTGGGACGATGCTCGATGCCCGGCGGCAGGCTGACAGCGTGAGCGCGACGTCCGCCGCAGAGCAGTTGGAGTTGATGGCCGCAGCACTGCAGGCCTTACTTCCTGAAGGGTTACCTGCTCGCCTAGAAACTGTGACTGCGAACCGGTGCCTGTTGGATCTGCGCGGCGTTATCGCGCGTTCTTCCGATCCCGATGACGATGCGAGCCGCTTGACCGCGCTAAACCAGGTGCTCGTTCAACAAATTAGAAAGGTTCCCGACAGTAGACAGCGAGATCTCGCTGCGGCCGCTGTCGTCCTCTTCGGGCTGAATAAGGCCTCCAGGCGCCTCGACTTAACCCGCCGGTATAACGAGGCCGCAGAGGTGGTCCGCTACGATCGCGATCACTTCAGGAAAAAGATTGTCCCAAAAATCTTAAAGCAACTTGCGGTGCAACTGCATCAAGATTCAGCCAACTATTCGGGCCGCGCTTCAGTCGCAGTTGAAATTTCGGGTGACAGCCCAAGCGTTGAAATGAAGCACATTTCGAGCCGTGAGGTCGCACTCCACGAAGAACAAAAGTCTCGTATCTGGGAGTATGTCTACGGACTTCGTGCCGAGATACTCGCCGTTCACCGCCTCAAGGAATGGCCAGAGGCTGAGCACGGATTTCTCAAACTTGAAGAGGCAAGGCAATCGATGCTTTGGTACATCGCACGCCTGATGGCGAGCATCCACTCCTTCGTAAACATGTACGGCACTGAGGTCACCAAGGGCCATGCCCTATACAACGCAGACAGTTTGATCCGTCTCGCAGGCTGGACGGGTGAACTGCCGCCCGAGCTAGCTTACAAAGCCCGTCTACTTGCGATGCAAGAACCTACAAGGGAAGGCTTCTTGCGTGCAGCGAAAGAGGCAGGTCTTACTATCGTTGGGGTCGGAGATTGAGCAATGTTATGACGGAAGCATAACTTCTTGAAGGTGGGGGAGATTGTGGCAAGCGGTGCGTCGATGCAACCGGTCAGCCCAGCACATTACCGTCTTGGTCAAGCGCTGCGAGCGGCTCGACTCGAAGCGAAGGTGAGTACGAGACGCGTCGTTCGCGCACATCCAGAATATGAGTACTTCAGTTCCGGGCACATCTCGCTTGTAGAACATGGCCGGACGACTCCCTCGCCCGAACTAATTGATTCCTACGCAGAATTCGCGACTGACCGAGCGGCTTTGCTGGCCCTATATGAGCAGATGCTCGCAGCATCGCGGGACCTCGGTCGTCAAAAACGAGGCGCCTCGAGACACGCAGCAGATCCGCCCAAGCGACTTGAGAATGTGCAAGGACGAAGCGATGTTCAAGAGCATTACATCGTTGAGTCTAACGAATCACAGTATGACTTCGGCGCTGCAGGAGAGTTACTACAAGTCAACTGTTCAGTGCTGCTCAGGGCGAAACGACCTGGCGTCACGATGTACTACGCGGGCCATAGCTATGCTGCGGACCAGCGCCAAGGCGTGCTCTCTGTCGAAGCGCTATCGGGAGGCATCCTCATGGGCACCCGCGAGAGCGCATCCGGCGCGCTCCAGTCCTATTTCAAGCTGGATCGAGTGCTTTCGCCGAGCGATGACGAGGCTCATCGGATAACATTCCGTCTCCGCGTCGACAGCCCGGCCCGGTGCAGTCCGCGGCTGAGGTACCACGCGGCAGCCGGGAACCAACGAATGATCCTTCAAGCGAGCTTCGCTTCTCCAATGCTCCCTCGTCATATCTGGCACTTTGGGGCACCGGACCTGATTGACGCCGAGTACGCAGAGAACGACTCGACGCTGATTGCGTCCCCGGACGGCGTTTATAGCCACCGGTTTGAACCGCTGATTCCCGGTTGGTGTTATGGCGTGGCCTGGCTGTGGTCCTAGCAGCAAAGCGTGCCGGAGTCCATCTCCGACCCGGCGCTCAGGACCTCACCCGCTCGTTGCAGGCCGACTCGCTGCTTTCGTGTAGGCAAGCGCCTTAAGTCACGGTTAGGTTTCCCTCCGCAGCGGGGCATCCGAGGGCTCGCCGAAGCACGTAGTGCCCTCTTGTGTCCAGCGACGTACTCAGCAGCTAGTCACGATGGAGCACACGTGAGCAAGGAAACCGAAGCCTCGAACGATCTTGTCATCCCGCGGGCCGCAGGTAAGGCCTCGCAGTTCCTTGGGGTAATCCAGAAGGCCTGCCAGGAAGAGCAACTCGGCATCAATCTGCTGCCAACCAAGCGAAGCTTTCGTGACAGCACCGTCGTACTGCGCTCGTCGCTGAAGGCTGGTCGCGGCAACGCGCTAGAACTCGAAGTGTTCGCCGACCCGCAAGGTCATGCGTTGCACATCGGATGGCAGGCCAACCGGGTCACGATCGGGGGCGACGTACTCGGAAACCGCGGTTTGTTGGGCGAGATGAACGCGATGTCACGTGCCGGCGCCAACCGTGCCGGTAATCAGCGGGCACTCAGCGGCATCCTCCAAGCCTTCGACGGTCTGGTGTTCCAGCCCGTGGCAGAGCAGCTCATGGATGCGGTTCGCGCAGAGCAAGGACCGAAGCAAAACGGGTTCCTGGGCGCCTGACCCAGCACGACAGAAAAGGCACGGCTAACTACCTCATGGGTGCATTCATCGGGCTCTGGCTCGCACAGATCGTCTTCGGCGGCATAGTCCTATTCACCAACCCGAAGGGCGACGACCTTCCAGACAAGGCTCAAACTTCTCGTTCACTCGCGATCTTCGCTGGTCTAATTCCTTGCGTCGGCTTCATGCTGGTGCTGCAGATCGGGTGGCTGATCATGTACCGCATCATCGCCGCTCGTGAAACCAGCATGCACCGACGTTTTCAGCAGAACCTGGTCACGAGCTTCGATACGCCTGGTTCCGGTGGTGACCGCGGGGCCATTCCTTCTGAGCCGAAGTCGCGGCCTGACAATCCGTTTCTATAGATGAGCGGCTCTCCGGTGGCAGAGTCACCCGCCCACGCTGGGTATCAGAGACTCGGATGGGCGTTCGGGGCATGGGGAATTTCTATCAGTTTTGGAGTCCTGACAACCCACCTTGCCGGCTGGGGATGTCCGTTTAGGTTGCTCACCGGTTGGGACTGCCCTGGATGCGGCACCACCCGCGCCGCTAGCGCTGTCCTCCACGGAGAGTTTGTTGCCGCCTTTCGTTATAACGCCCTAGCGCTGGTCACGTGCGGTCTACTCGTCGTCTGGGCTGTCGGACGGCGCCTCGGCTTCGATTGGCCCGCGACGATCACGCCGTTGTCCAGTCGTCGAAACCGGATCATCCTGGCCGCGGTCGTTCTAGGAACGTGGACCGTTTACCGGAACACTCCGCCCGGCCACTGGTTCTATGCGGGGTCGCCGTGATGCCTTCGTCGCTCAGTCCGGGGCGGTCGATCCAGACAGCAGTTGGATACGCGGCGAGTTGGGACGCCCCAGGCTGGCCAGCCTTCGATGGCGGCCGAGACCATACCTTCGCGACGCGAGAGGTAATTGCGGCACCAACGGTTGAGCAGATGGAGTTGGAGCACGCTGACTCTGCCTGGCAAGCTATGCGATCCGCATCTCTCGCCATGTTGTCTGATGCGGCACTCATGGCCGGCTGTGCGGCGTTCGAGATCCGCTACGTTGCGACGCCCGCGACGACCGGGCCTTCACGGGTACGGATGTTCCTGACAGCCAAATCTTACGGTCGCCATCCTTCGGCGGCGGAAGCCGCCGTATTCGCTGCCTGCACCAAGCTGCCATCGGGCTTTCAGACAGGGGTGCCTATTGACGGTCCCGGGTTTGGTGTGTCCCAACATGAGCAAGGCGAACTGATCGTCGAGCTTCGAGGTGACGAGGAGCTGACGCAGCCCCAGTGGGCCTACATTCCGGCCGATTTCTACTACGTCCTCAACGACGAGCCGGGAGACGGGTCAGGCTGGCCCGGCTTTTGGCGATCGCTAACGACTGTGGCTGCCCCGGTTACCGTCAGCCTGCTGTTCAAGCAGACCGACGTGCACTGGGACGAGCGCAATGTTCTCGGCCGCCTGCTTACCGACCTCTCTCGCTTCAGCGAGCAGCGCACCGAGTACGACCTAATGGATCGGCCAACGGTGTATCCGGCGTGTATGAACGCGAAGCTCGCACTCACGTCATGGCAACGGCGTCTAGAACGTCTGCAGCGGCCTCTCCTCGCTCGCATTGCGGTGCGGTCGGAGATTAGTACAGCCGTAACGACCGCCACCGCCTTGGCAACTGCCATCGCCAGTAGTCGTGACGCGGGTCGAGCGACGCCGATGTATTACGAGACGCCTGAGACGCCAGGGGATAGCCGACAGGCGAGCTTCAGCTTTGACTGGTTAGAGATCGTTCCGTGGGGCGGTCACGGCGTCTGGATCGACGAGCTGGCGCCAACGAGCCTTCGGCGGTTCCCCTATCTTTTTGGGATATCCGATGCTGCCTCACTTGCTGTGCTGCCGGTACCAGACGCCCAAGGTGTCACCGGCATGCCTCGTGCTCGGCGGCTCACTGCCCACCGCGAAGAACTCCTAGCTGACAGCTGGAAAGAGGCCGAAGGCGTCCTCCTCGGGGCTGCCCTTCACCAAGGTATTCCGAGTAGCCCGGTCGTGCTGCCGCTTGCTGCGATCAATCGCCACGTCCTCATCGTCGGCCAGCCCGGATCAGGTAAAACAACGACGCTGATGAGCTGTCTGGCGCGCTTGTGGCGTGAGCACCGCATTCCATTCCTGGTTATCGAGTCAGTGAAAGCCGAGTACCGCTCGCTGATCGACCTGGAGGGGTTCGAGGATCTACAGGTGATCACGCTCGGCAATGAGCGGGTCGCACCGCTCCGTCTGAATCCATTGCAGCCGCCGCCCGGCGTACCTAGCGAGCTACACCAGACGGCCGTGCTTGCGACGCTGAAACTAGCGCTCCCACTTGGCGTTCCGCTGCCCCAGATCTTGTCTACTGCTCTTGAGCTGACCTACCAGGCAGCTGGCTGGAGTGACGAGACGACTATGGAGGACGGCGTCGATCCACCGACGCTTAGAGATCTCAGGCGCTACTACGCGGTCGCGGTGGAGCAGCTCGGATATGTGGGAGAAGGTCGTGATACGCGGCCGGCCTTCGAGGCCCGGCTGAACAGCCTGCTCAACCGCTACATGGGCAAGATGCTCGACACGGTGCGATCAACTGACTTCGAGGCGCTCCTAACTCACCCAACGGTCATCGAGATGAACGAGATCCAGGACGTGGAGGAGCGCAGCG
>Ga0335073_10001498_pt1 | contig 31272 bp, 35 predicted proteins | sample Lox_Sample_22_FD_207093 | JGI IMG/M metagenome (GOLD analysis project Ga0335073, IMG submission 207093) | Soil microbial communities from Loxahatchee National Wildlife Refuge, Florida, United States - Lox_Sample_2.2 | ecosystem: Environmental > Terrestrial > Soil > Wetlands | place: USA... | reverse complement strand
GTACCACTCGCATGGCGTCGATGGTTCAAAACATAATGCAAAAGCACTGATGGGGATGGAAAGAATCAACGAGGCGAGAGTAAGAGCAGACTTCATCCAGGTGACTCTGGGTGAACGAGCCTGCCAGTTGATTCTTGCATGATTATTCAATCGAGCCGCAATCAACTGTCGAAAATGGCGATAGCAGTCAAAATGCCGCCCGGGTGAATGGTATCCGCGGATTTTATAAAACTTCTGCGCTCAGGAATTCTGAACGGGCTGGGCGCCGATCGGCGGGGCGGGAAGCAGCAGAGGCTCTTCCGGCATGATGATCCAGGCGATGGGGTAGGAGAGGAATCCGATAACTGTCATGAACGCCATGATGAGCCACACGACTCGTACTAGAGTGACGTCGATGTCGAAGTATTCCGAGAAGCCGAGGCAGACACCGGCAACTTTGCGTCCGAGGCGCGGGCGGATGAGTTTGCGGCGAGCCAGCGTGGCGCCGACGCGGATTCCGCAGTAGGCACAGACAATGGCGTCGTCCTGGATGACTTTGCCGCAATAATTGCAATACATGGTTAGGCCCTCTATTTCATTCTACGGCTGTGTTCGTCTTCTGGTTCCGTCAAATTCTTTCACCGCCAAGGACAGTAAGGTTCATAAAGGAAACCATTTCACCACAGAGGACACAGAGGTCCACAGCGAAAGTCTATTCGCGATAGGCCTCTTTGATGTAGCGACGGGCCAGGTCGGCCTGGCCGCTGTCGGCTCGGCCTTCGAGGACGGTTTCGTAGCTCTTCATCGCCAGATCGCGCTTTTGCAAGAGGTCGTACATCTGACCGGCGGCCAGATTGGCTTTTTGGCGGACATCGGGATCAGGATTCGGGGCTTGGTTGACCAAATCGTAGGCGGCTGCCGCTGCGGGCAGGTTGTGTTCGCTGCGCAACAACTCACCAAGTCCCCAGGCAGCTAGTTCGTAGTGCAGGTTGCCGTACTTCCCCTCTTTTCCGTTCTGCCAAACTTTTCGATAAGCAGCTTCGGCATCGCGAAGGCGTCCGGAGGCGCGGAGCAGGTTTGCCACCTCAGTTGGAAAGAGATGATTGTGCGGGTAGCGTTCGGTGAGTCCTTGCATGTAGCCGAGAGCTTCATCGTACTGGTGCTCGCGGCGCAGAAAGAGGCTCAATAGAACTTTTGCATCGACCGCTGCGTCGCCATCGCCTTTCGCGACTGTTCGAAGATAGGTGAGACCTTTCTCTTTCGATCCGCTCAAGCCAGCGATAGCAGCAGCGGCCTTGACGCTCCACGGCAGATTGCTGACCACGTAATTGTGGGTTCCGACGACCAGCTTCGCGTCGACGTAATCGGGGTCGAGTTCGAGAACGTGCTCATGATCGTGGCGAGCTCCGACGGCGTTGCGGAGGGCGGAAAACCAGGCGCGCTCAACCAAGCCTGTGTATACCGCGAATTCGGCGCGCGTCACACCGCGGCAGTAGAGAGCGTCAACGTCCTTGGAATTGGCTTTGAGCTTCTGCTCTTCGACGTTTTCTGCAAGCCGAACGAGGCTCTTGATCCGCTCTTTAACTTTGGGATCCGTGGGACGGGGAGCGTGTCCGATGAAACTTTCGTTGGTGTAGTCGCCGGTGTTCATCCCGCCGGTTTCGTAGAGGTTGCTCATAAGAATAGCGGTGAGGAGATGGTTCAGGGCGAAGGCGTCGTTGGGACGATCCTGCACCATTTTTTCGAAGTCTTCGATGGCACGACCGTACTCCATGTTGTAGAAGTGGTCGAAGGCAGCGTCGACCTGGGCATCATGAGGAGCGCCGTGCGGAAGTGCGGAAGTAGGTGCAGATTGGGCTGTAAGCGCACACGATACCAGCACAATGGAGAACGACAGGTGCCAGACGATAAAACGCATTCGGGGACTCGCGCAGAACCAAGCGACGATGAAGCTAGTCTAACTGATGCACCGTATTTTCTGCGGCGGCGAGAACACTTAGCTGACAAGAACGTGGATGTTGACCTCCCGGTGCCTGAGTCGGTACTCCAATTTCGTTTGCAGCTCTCCTATACTCGCTTGGTTTGCGTCTCGGCCAAACACCTCTAACAGCATGTGAGGAAAGGGATTGGGCCTTCGTAACTGATACTTCTTTACTCGCTCAAGCGGGTAAGATTTGCTCGACGGACGCCGGGTCGCAGTAGGGCATACTGCAATAAGTCAAAGAATCTAAATGGTTTGCAGTAGGCGCGCCTTTGGTGTTTGGAATGCCAAGTGGGGAATAGCAAGGTCCGCGAGTAGAAACTAACATGGCAGAAGCAGCACAAGGCACACAACAAGAATTTTGGCGTCCCCCCTCCCCCACTTTGGGACCGGAAGTTATGCCGGCGGAGTCGGTTCCTGCCATGGCCGAAGTCTGTCCTCGGTGCAATACGGAGTTCCTGCTGGCAGCTCGGTTCTGCCATACATGCGGGGTGAGGCGGCCTGTCGCGGTTAAGGCGCAGGAGCGCACGGACGCAACTGTGGTCGCACAGGTGTGGGAAGGGTTCACCAAGCAAGTTTCTGATATCTGGAGCCGCGTACCGCTGGACAAGCTTAAATTCCCCGACTTTGGGAAACTGCGGACACCAGCTTGGCTCCACTATCTTCACTTCCACGAAATTCGCACCAGGATCGGGCTTTCGACTGCGTCTTTGATCGCTTTTGTTTTGGGTTTGGTGTGCGTGGCTGGGGCTCTGCTGGTCGGGCTACTGACGGCGAAAACTCTGGTCGACTGGCAAGCGATCCAGATGTACCGGATTGAGTGGCTGCTGGCCGCAACAGCAGCATTCGTGGCTGGAATCCTTCTGAAGAAAAACAGTCGGGACGAGCAAGACTAGCTCAATTCGCCGCCGGTTCCCGCGGCTCTCCTCTGCTGGTTCATCCGATAAAGGTGGTGCACTGGATCGGTACCTTTGCCCAACGGATGCCCATTAGTAATCGCCGCTGAGACATAGGTTTTTGCCAACAACGTAGCTTCGGCCAGTCCGCGATCAAGAGCGAGATGGCATGCCATCGCAGTGGCAAAAGCGCATCCGGTGCCGTGGGTGCAATTGGACTGCTGACGCTCAGCTTTGAAAATCTCCTGCTCCACTCCAGATTTTGTCTTGAAACTCAGAAGATCAATGGCCTTGTCGAGATGGCCGCCAGTGATCACCACGTTTGCGGCACCCAATTCATGGAGTTTCGCCGCCGCCTCCTTCATTTCATCCAGTTCTTGAACCTTCGTGCCCGTGATGGCGGCCGCTTCGTCGACGTTTGGGGTAACGACGTCGGCCAAGGGAATGAGGCGTTCAATCATGATGCGGGTTCCGGGCGCATCCACCAGGTCGGCTCCAGAGGAAGACTTAAGGATTGGATCGAGGACGATATTGGGAAGACGAGCGGCCGACCCACGGGCTGAGCTTTTCGTCCGGGTAGTAGAGGAGAAGAAGTCGGCAACGGCTTTGGCGACCTTTGCAGACCCGAGCATGCCGATGTGGACCGCAGCAATATCGATGTCGGAAACCAGTTCCGCAAGAGTGTCGGTAACAAGGGAAGGATCTACGGGCTCGACCCGCTTGACGCCTGCAGTTGACTGAACCGTCATTGCGGTTATGCAGGCGACGCCGTAGCATGCGTGAGCGGCGATGGTCTTGATATCCGCAGTGACTCCCGCACCGGAGGATGGGTCAAATCCGGCGATTGTAAGGACTACGGGTGGTTGTTCGGGCATGGACTTCCGTTCTTGGGAATACCTGAGTTTGGCACATCATGGCATAGCGTACGCGGGACTAAGGGACTTTTTGTCCCATCCTTTAGAAAAAATGACGGCTTCCGGTTCAAAAGGCAGGTCTGTAAGTACATGATTTGATTTAGGTTGCTACAGAATTAACGGTAAGCAATTGATTCCACTGGAGTTGCAAATTTTACGCTGTCGCGTCTTTGGTGCTATTTACATTTTGATAAATACGTAAACTTCGAGAAACAAATGAGATTTCTGGCATCTGGATAATTTTTCAATAGGTTACGTGTGAGATCCATTACTAGGCGGTCATCGTCCTATTGGCCATTTCGGGTTGACACCAGTTTGGCAGGCCGATAGCATTTACAAACTGCAGTTAGAACCAGCCTTTAGGCCAAAGGGCACTTTTGAGATGCGAGGAGAACTGAATGCGAAGACGTATAGCTCATGGACTGGCGATCGCCTTTTTGATCGTCGGCCTGGGAGCGGCTCAGGGACCGAACAGCTCGGAGGCGAAACCGGCTCCTATTAGTTCGATCCAAGCAAAACTGGAAGTCCGCAAACAGGTCGGCAAGACCAAACCGTATCAGGTTGGGACAGCTTCGTGGTATGGCGCAAGCTTTCAAGGGAAGGAAACGGCGAGCGGCGAACCGTATGAAATGTACGGCATGACGGCCGCGTCACTGACCATACCCATGGGAAGCCATGTGAAGGTCACAAACCTCCGGAATGGCAAGTCGGTGGTCGTCCGAATCAACGACCGTGGACCGGTGGTTCCGGGCCGGATTATCGACCTCTCTTATGGGGCCGCCCAAGCGATCCAGATGAAGTCGCATGGGCTGCAACGAGTTCGTCTGGACCTGGTAGAAAACACCATGGTCGCCAAGGCTACCCAAACCAAGCCGGCGTACCAGACGATTGCGTATAACCATCCCCCTGTAGCGCAACTCCCGTAAAAACCGTACACTAGCCGGGATGACGGCTGCTCTGCCCAACCGCATCCCGACCGATAGCTCAGGGTATCGGAGTGATGACCCGCGCGAGCGGCTCATCGTTGCGCTGGACGTTTCCACGGCCGCCGCCGCACAGAAGATCGTGGCGGCGGTCGGAGACTCCGCCCTCACTTATAAGGTGGGAATGCAGCTGTATACCGCTGAAGGACCGCAGGTTGTGCGGGATTTGGTGGCCTCCGGACGGCGGGTATTTCTCGACCTAAAGTATCACGACATTCCGAATACTGTGGGATCGGCTGTAGCGGAGGCTGCGAAGCTTGGCGTGTATATGTTGACCGTGCATGCCTCCGGCAGTGGCAAGATGCTGCGGGCCGCCGTGGACGCGGCGAAGGTGCGGCCAGAGTTGATGATTCTGGCTGTGACTGTGCTGACTAGCATGGGTGGGCAGGATCTGGAGACCATCGGGCTACGCGGGTCGGTGGAAGAGAGTGTAGTGCGACTTGCTTCGCTTGCCCTCGCGAATGGATGCCAGGGCATCGTGACCTCGGCACGAGAGGCGTCGAAGGTACGGGCGGAACTTGGGCAGAATTTCGCTGTTGTCACTCCGGGGGTGCGTCCGGCTGGAAGCGCGGTGGGAGATCAGGTGCGCGTCGTGACGCCGGCCGAGGCCATCGCGGCGGGGGCAAGCCATATCGTGGTGGGAAGACCGATCACTGAAGCGGTGGACCCGGCGGCTGAGGCTAGGGCGATATTGGGGCAGATGGGTGGGTAGCTCGCTAGTGATTGTCAATTTGACCATTATTATTGACTATGGTCTAATTGATTTGTGAAGGAAATTGCAATTTCGGAGTTCAAAGCGAAGTGCCTCTCCCTGCTTGACCAAGTCCAGAAGACCAAGAAACCGATCCGAATTACACGCTTCGGAAAGCCGGTCGCGGAGGTCATTCCTCCATCTCACGAAACTTCTGCAGCCGACTGGATCGGCTCCATGAAAAGCACGATGAAAATCGTCGGCGACATCGTGTCCCCCGCGGACGATGAAGAAGACTGGGAGGCACTACGGGATTGAGACTGCTCTTGGACACTCACATCTGGCTTTGGAGCCTTCACGACCCAAGCCGCATCGGGAAGCGCGTCCTTCAGGAGTTAAAAAATGGCGATAACGAATTATGGCTATCGCCGATCAGTACATGGGAAGCGCTCACACTCAACGCGAAGGGACGCATCCAGCTACCGGGTGATCTTGCGCAGTGGGTTTCCAGCGCGATCCGGCCATTTCGAGAAGCACCACTAACGCACGAAATCGCTTTGGCGGCGCGACAACTTCCACTGGCGCACCATGACCCTTCGGATCGATTTCTCGCCGGTACAGCGTATATTCTGGACCTTACGCTCGTAACCGCCGATGCGAACCTGCTTGGGCTTGGCGAGATCCAGACGCTTGCCAACCGCTAGTGCGCTTCCCGAATCCACCAAAAAAGAAAAGCCGGAGGCGTTCGAGACACTCCGGCTCGGAAAAGAACTTGTCAGGCTATAGTTTCTCGAAAAATTCACAGGCTGAGCACGAGATGTAGATGCCGCCGGGGACGCCGCGTTCGCGGTCTTTTACGCGCTTGACGATACGGGTGGGCTTGCCGCACTTGGGGCAGTCGGTGCTCTTGGTGGTGTCCATCACCTTCTTACGGTCGGCTGTCTTTGCGATCTTGGCGCCTACGGCCATGATTGATCTCTCCTGATGATTCGAATATGTGCGCAGCTGCTCTGCGCGTCAGCCGCGCCGAGGATGGTGGATGGAATTGTCTGGATCCACTTGGGAAGACGTTGAAGCTGCGTCTTGATGTTCTTCCGCCGTGATTGATTTTACAGTAAGGTTGTGGCGGATGTCTTGTGGAGATCAACCATCGACGGCGATGCGGGGAGAGGCGGGCTAAAGCGAAAGCTCTTACCGCTAAGATCGCGAAGAACGGCCGCGACGATCGCCAAGAAAACAGTGGGCTTGGGAGTCTCGCTTGAAGTCGCACGCTATCGGCGCTACTATGACCCGTTCGAAAGTGTGAGGACAGATGCCTCAGAACTACGTTCCCATCTTCATCTTTATTGTCATCGTCGGAACACTGCTTCCCATTACGTTGCTTTTGGCGAAGCTGGTGCGGCCTTCGAATCCTTCAAAAACCAAGTTGATGCCGTATGAGTGCGGCATCGATCCGGTCGACAACGCACGCGGGCGATACACGGTGCGGTATTACATCATCGCAATTTTGTTTGTGGTGTTCGATGTGGAGACGATCTTCTTATTTCCGTGGGCGGTAAAGTTCAAGGCGTTTGGACTGTTCGGTCTGCTGGAGATGCTGATTTTCCTGACCATCCTGATCGTTGGCTATATCTGGGTGTGGAAAAAGGGCGCGCTGGAGTGGGTGTAGACCTTTTCGCCAGTTCGATAAATCATTTAGTCATTGAAAAACATTTCGCTCTCACTTCATGATGAGCACTTCCGCACTTAATGCGATGGATTCTTCCCCCGCTGAGACTTTCACTGCTTCGCGGTGGACGCAAGGGAACTTCTTATTTCCCACGCGGCTTGTGGTCAGTCCACAACGCGTCGCGCGGGTGAAGTCCCGTTTGTTCGGCAGTAATGAAGAGAGCATAGCGATGTCGAAAATTGCTTCGGTACACATTTCAACCGGAGTGTTCTGGTCGGAGATTGTGATTGAGTCGACTGGCGGGACGGATCCAATCACGAGCCATGGACATCGCAAGAAAGATGCGCAACGCATTCGAGACTTAATCGAGACCTATCAATCGCAATCGCGCGGTTAGAGCACCGTTTTCGCGCGATCCGGCTGATTTGCGCATTCCCTTCCCGACGTTCCTATTCGTAAGTTCATCTTTCTGAATCGCACGTCCGCACTTCTTTCAAATCGCGCAAACTTTTTACAGATTCTTGTGTCCTCCGTCGTTGACACTCTGTGCTCAAGCTGATAAAAGTTATCGTTCTTTCGAACGCAGTTTGCGCCGGAGACTTGTGCCCGTCGCTCTATGCCGGACGAAACTAAATCCCCCTCTTCACCGCCGCCGGAAAATGAGAAGCCGACGGCGGATCAGCCCGCGACACCGGGCGGACTGAAATCTACACCCTCCGGCTCAGTTCAGTCCGAAACGAAGACAACTCCCACCAAGCCTTCTCCTCCTGCAGAAACTTCGACTCCTTCAAAAGCTGACGCACCCGTTGCTCCGGCGAAGCCTGCTGCTCCGGCTGCCAAGCCCGCGGCGCCTGCGGCGGGAGAACGGCCTGCGGGACATCCTGCTCCACCGAAACCCACAGGGCCGGTGCCAACGCCTTGGGATTCGCCGATGGTTGCGAAGTTCAAGCAGATGTATGGCTCGGGCATCACTGCGCTGACGCATCTCGGACAGAACTATCTGGAAGTTGACCGGTCGTTAATTCCGGAGATTCTGCAGCTCCTGCGCGATGATGAGCAGTTTGACTACTGCGTCGATCTGACGGCGGTGCATTATCCGAAGCGCGAGAAACAGTTTGATGTGGTGTGGGTGCTGTATTCGTTTGCGCGGAACGAGCGCATTCGAGTGAAGACGCAGGTAGCGGACGGCGCGACGGTGCCGAGTTCGGTGCCGATCTGGGCGACGTGCAACTGGCTGGAACGCGAAGTCTATGACATGTTCGGAATCAAGTTTGATGGACATCCGGACATGAAGCGCATTCTGTTGCCGGACGGATGGAAGGGATTTCCATTGCGCAAGGATTACGGAATTCTGCAGCAGGATAGTGAATGGGTGCAGATCAATTTAGGGATTGAGAGTGGACAGTAACACACTCACCACAGAGGACACAGAGGTTCACAGAAAAATACAAGAAGTCAGATGACGGATCCCAACACAGAGTCGCCGCTTGATCTCGAAACTCCAGACAAGACATTTCTGGACTCGAACGAGCTTGTCATCAATATGGGGCCGCAGCATCCGGCGACGCATGGGGTGTTGCGCGTCATTTTGCGGCTGGACGGCGAGAAAGTGCTCGGCCTTGAATGCGTTATTGGGTATCTGCATCGCGGCGTAGAGAAGATTGCCGAGAATCGTACGTACACGATGTTCAATCCGTATGTGGACCGGATGGATTATGTCGCAGCGATTTCGAACGGGCTTGGATATTGCGAGGCGGTTGAGAAGCTGTTGAGCGTGGAAGCGCCGCCTCGAGCGCAGTACATTCGAGTCATTCTTACAGAACTGAATCGGATTGCGAGCCATCAGCTTTGGTTGGGGACACACGCGCTCGACATCGGCGCGATTACCCCGCTGTTTTATACATTCCGCGACCGGGAAGAAATCCTCAAGATTTTCGAGAAGTATTGCGGAGCGCGGCTGACGACGCATGCATTCCGCATTGGAGGACTGCAGTACGAGGCTTACGACGGATTCGAAAGTGACGTGAAGAACTTCGTCAGCTTCGTGAAGCCGAAGATTGATGAGTACGAAGAACTGCTGACGACGAATCGGATCTGGCTGGAGCGAACGAAGGGCGTTGGAGTCATCTCTGGAAAAGATTGCATTGCGTTGGGAGTGACCGGACCTGTTCTGCGGGCCAGCGGCGTTAAGTGGGATATCCGCAAGGCATTGCCTTACGCCAATTACAAGAACTTCGATTTCGAGATTCCTACCGGGCAGAACGGCGACACCTACGACCGGTACATTGTGCGGATGATCGAGATGCGGCAATCGCTGCGGATCATCGAGCAGGCTGTGGGGGGCATTCCCGAAGGGCCCATCATGGCGAAGGTTCCAAAGGTGATGAAGCCTCCGGTAGGCGAGATTTATCACTCGATCGAAGCGCCGAAGGGCGAACTCGGATACTTCATCGTGAGTGATGGATCGACGCAGCCGTATCGCGTGCGGGTGAGACCGCCATCTTTTGTGAATTTACAGGCCCTGGATTTGATGTGCCGCAATCAACTGGTAGCGGACGTGATTGCTGTGATTGGAACGCTGGACATCGTACTGGGCGAGGTGGACCGGTGATCCAGAAGTTCATCCAGTACGTGCAGTCTTATCTTGACAGCAATCAGACACCGGGGGCGGCGGGAAATATTTTCTGGGCAGTGGTGTATGTATTGCTGGTGTTTGTCGGGCTCTCGATTGCTGTCATCTGCATGAACTGGCTGGAGCGGAAAATTCTGGCGCACATGCAGGTGCGGTTGGGACCGATGCGGGTGGGTCCGCATGGACTGCTGCAACCGATCGCAGATGCGATCAAGCTGCTATTAAAGGAAGACATCATCCCGGCGGAAGCCGATAAGGTGGTCTTCTGGGTGGCGCCATTCATCGTGGTGCTGGCGGCGTTCACGGTGTTTGTTGTTGTGCCTTTTGGCCCTACGCACGCCATCACTGACATGAACATCGGAATTCTGTTCATGCTTGGTGTGTCGTCCCTTGCGGTGCTGGGTATTGTCACCGCTGGGTGGGCCTCCAATTCGCACTATCCGCTGATCGGCGCGTTGCGCTCAAGCGCGCAGATGGTGTCATACGAAGTTGCGATGGGGCTAGCGGTGGTCTCGGCCATCATGATGACCAGCCTGAACGAATCGAGCACCGGCACGCTGAGCATGATCGGGATTGTGCAGGCGCAGCTTGCACAACATGAATGGTTCCTTTTCAAGTTCTTTCCGCTGGGGATTATCGCGTTCGGTATCTTCGCGATTGCGATGGTCGCCGAGACGAATCGAGCGCCGTTTGATTTGCCGGAGGCGGAATCGGAACTGACTGCAGGATTTCATACGGAGTACAGCGGGTTCCGCTGGTCTTTATTCTTCCTGGCGGAATATTCGGCGATGATTGCGGTCTCGTCGATCGCCGTCACGTTGTGGCTTGGCGGATGGCTGCGGCCGTTTCCGAATGCACTGAGTGGGCCGACTTGGGATCTGGCGTTTTCGCTGATTCCGGGACTGACATTTTTGTTCCTTGCCGGGATGTGCTTTTACAGCACGGTGCGGATGCCGAAACATCCGCTGTTCCGGATTCAGACGATTGGGCTCGGCGGCTTCGGGATCGTGCTTTTGTTGATCGGGCTGGTGTTGTTCATTCCGGCTGTGCGAGTGCGGGTAAGCGATATCTTCTGGTTTTCGGCGAAAGTTGCGGGCTTCATGTATTTGTACATCTGGTATCGTGGCACGTTTCCGCGCTACCGGTTTGATCAGTTGATGAAAGTGGGATGGAAGATCCTGCTTCCAACGGGTCTGGCGTTGTTGATTGTGACGGCAATCTGGGCGATGCGCTCGGCGGTTTGGGCGGATGTTGTTGTGCCCATTTGGCTTGCATTCTTGGACTTGCTGCGGAGGATATTCTGAGATGAATCCCAGTGTCGCGACAAATCCTCCAGTGGCGACGCCATTCTTCTTTTATGGACTAGCTGCAGTCATGGTGATTGGCGGCATTCTGGTGATCACGCGGAAGAATGCGGTCCACTCGGCACTCGCGCTGATCACAACGCTCCTCGCGCAAGCCGCGCTGTACCTCATGCTGTATGCACCTTTTGTCGCTGGCGTGCAGATCATTCTTTATGCGGGCGGGATCATGGTGTTGTTCTTGTTCGTGATTATGCTGATCTCGATCGAGCGGGCGTCGAAGGAGCGGCAGTTCAACAAGCAATGCCTGGTCGGGATTGCCGCAGCAGCCGCATTAGGTGGGCTGCTGATTGCTGTTTTTACGACGACGTCGAAGGGCCAGATGATGTTTGCCGAAGGGCCGACGTCGTACGTCGAATCGCAGAATACACAGGCTGTCGCGGGCTTTTTGTTTGATCGCAGCACGGGAATGTATATGTTCTCGTTTGAGATCGCTTCCCTGCTGCTGTTGGTGGCCATCATTGGGGCGGTGGTGATGGCGAAGAAGAGGATTTGAAAAGCAGCCTCTAGCTGCTAGCTCCTAGCTTCTAGCTAACCCCTAAAAGCTTACGAGACAGAGCTAGGAGCCAGAAGCTAGCAGCTAGAAGCTCTTATGGATGCAATGCTTCACATCTCGACTTTGCACTACCTGGTACTTGGGGCAGCGCTTTTTCTGCTCGGCGTGATTGGCGTGTTGACGCGGCGGAATGTTGTGATTGTACTGATGTCAATTGAGTTGATTTTGAATGCCGTCAATTTGAATCTCGTTGCGTTTTCGCGGTACTGGCAGAGCATCCATGGTCCCGGAGCCTTGCATGGACAGATCTTTGCGATCTTTGTCATTACCGATGCTGCGGCTGAGGCCGCCGTCGGGTTGGGAATCCTAATCGCTTTCTTCCGGAACAAGGAGACGGTGAATGTGGATGAAGTGAATTTGTTGAAGTGGTAGGAAGGCAGTACCCAGTACCCGGTACTCAGTACCCAGTTCAATGGTATTTCTGAATAACATCTGGCTTATTCCGCTGCTTCCGGCGATCGGCGCGGCGATCATGTTCTTTTTTGGGCGGCGGCTGCAGAAGTCGTCCGTGAACGCCGTTTGTGTTGGCGTTGTGGTGTTGGCGTTCTTGTTCGCCTGCGGGGCGGTTCTTCAATACAACACCTGGGCTGAGGCGAACAATCATCAGCCATTTCAGAAAATTCTCTATACCTGGCTCGGGACTGATACGGGACACTTCAACTACATCACTGAAGGCGGGCGACAGGCCGCGTTTCAGGCTGACGCCGGATTTCTGCTGGACCCGCTATCGAGTATCTGGTTGCTGTTTGTAACCGGCGTCGGGATGCTCATCCATATTTATTCGACCGGATACATGGCGCATGAGGGAGGGTATTACCGGTTCTTCGGATACCTGAACCTTTTCATGTTCTCGATGCTCACGCTCATTCTGGCGAACAACTATGTACTGATGTTTGTCGGGTGGGAGGGTGTGGGGCTGTGTTCTTATCTTCTGATCGGGTTCTACTTCCAGCGGAAGTCGGCGAGCGACGCGGCGAATAAGGCATTCATCGTCAATCGCATCGGCGACGCTGGATTTCTGCTGGGAATGTTCTTCATCGCCTGGTATTTCGGATCGTTGCGCTATGTCGATGTGAATCATCTGGCGCGGAGCGGACAATTCCAGATTGGCGATCCGATTATCACTGCCGCGACGCTTCTTCTATTCGTTGGAGCGTGCGGGAAATCGGCGCAGCTTCCTCTTTATGTGTGGCTGCCGGACGCGATGGAAGGTCCGACTCCGGTGAGCGCGCTGATCCACGCGGCGACGATGGTGACCGCGGGCGTGTATATGGTGGCGCGGTCGAATGCGCTGTTTGTGCTGGCTCCGACGTCGATGAAAGTTGTGGCGATTGTTGGAGCGCTGACGGCTATTTTTGCGGCGTCGATTGGGCTGGTGCAGAACGACATCAAGCGTGTGCTGGCGTATTCGACTGTTTCGCAGCTTGGATACATGTTCCTTGCATTGGGCGTGGGAGCGTTTGCCGCTGGTGTGTTCCATGTGTTTACCCACGCCTTCTTCAAGGCATTGCTCTTCCTCGGCGCCGGATCGGTGATCCACGCCATGTCGGGCGAGCAGGATATGCGGAACATGGGTGATCTGCGCGGCCGCATTCCGACCACCTATCGCACCATGTTGATCGCTACGCTGGCGATCGCGGGGATTCCGCCATTTGCCGGTTTCTTTTCAAAAGACGAAATCTTGTGGCAGACCTGGACGAGCGAAGGCGGTGCGTATCGCATCCTGTGGGGCATTGGATATATCACGGCGCTGATGACGGCGTTCTACATGTTCCGGTTGATCTATCTGACGTTCTTCAGCCAGCCGCGCATGAGTCATGAAGTCGAACATCACATTCATGAATCGCCCTCTTCCATGACGGTGCCGCTGGTCGTACTCGCGGTGATGTCGTTGTTCGCCGGCTTTCTGGGATGGCCGCACAGTCTGGGCGGATCGGACCGGTTTGCGAGATATCTCGATCCTGTGTTCGCGCGGGGCGAGGCGAAAGTGCTCGTCGAAGAAGGCAAGGCCGGACAACTCGCCTCCGGAGAAAAAGAAGAAGAGGGTACGAGTCCAGTCGAGTATGGGTTAATGGGCTTGTCGGTGCTCGCGGCCGTTGCGGGCTGGATGGCTGCTTCGCGCTTCTACAAAGAAGCGGGCAAGGGATATGCCGAGCCGATTCAAGGCGCGGCGCCTGGGGTTTATAACACTTTGCTGCATAAGTACTACGTCGATGAAGGCTACGACTATGTTTTCACCGGCCGGCGGAAGCTGGGCGGAGTGCGCCTGGGCGTGATGGGGCTCGGCGAGGGAAGTTCGTGGTTCGACTCGCACATTATTGATGGCGCCGTGAATGCGGCCGGATGGATCACGCGCGTCGCAGCAACGATTTCCAGTTGGTGGGACAAGTGGATCATCGACGGAATCGGTGTGAACGGGCCTCCCACGATCGCGAGGATGTTGAGTTATCCAGCACGGCTGTTCGAGTGGGGGCTAGTGCAGTGGTATGCGCTCGTGATGACTGCTGGGCTGGTTGGATTCGTGTTTTATTACGTGTATCGATGAATGGCAGCTTCTAGCTGCTAGCTCCTGGCTACTAGCAAATCGCTAGTAAGAGGGAGTTGAGCTAGAAGCTAGCGGCTAGTAGCTAGAAGCTGATTATGGACCACATACTCTCAATCATTCTCTTCACGCCGCTGGTGGGCGCGATCCTGCTCTTGTTCGTCCCTAAAGAGAACAAGAATGCGGTTCGTTGGATCGCTAACATCTTCGCCTTGGCGGGGTTCCTGGTTTCGATTCCGCTGGTGCCGGCATTCTGGGCGCTGGTCAAGAGCGGCGATGCGGCTCCCTTCAAGTTCATGGAGGGCGCGCCGAACAACTGGATTCCCTCGATTGGCGCGGGATACGTGCTCGGCATCGACGGCATTTCGTTTCTGCTGGTGATGCTGACAACGCTTCTTGGATGGATCTCGATCATGTCGTCGTGGACGGCGATCGAGAACCGCGTGAAGGAATACTACGTCTGGTTCCTGGTGCTGCAAACGGGCATGCTGGGCGTTTTCATGGCGCTGGACTTCTTCCTCTTCTTTGTGTTCTGGGAAGCGATGCTGGTGCCGATGTACTTGCTGATCGGCATCTGGGGCGGGCCGCGAAAGCTCTATGCGGCAATCAAATTCTTTTTATATACACTCGCCGGTTCGGTGTTGATGCTGCTGGGCATCTTGTTCCTGTACTTCCATCACCACACACTTACAGGCATCTATACGTTCAGCTTGCAGTCGCTGTACGAGACGGCACCGAAGATTTACTCGGACTACGGACCGTATGCCGCGACTCTACTGTTCCTGAGCTTCTTCTTCGCGTTCGCGATCAAAGTACCGATGTTCCCCTTCCACACTTGGCTGCCCGATGCTCACGTGGAAGCGCCGACTGCTGGTTCAGTAATTCTGGCAGGCGTTCTGCTGAAAATGGGGACGTATGGATTCATCCGCTTCTCGCTTCCCTTCTTTCCGGATGTGCTGATGCATACCAAGGTCCGCGGCTGGATGATTGCCCTGTCGATTATCGGGATCATTTATGGCGCGCTCGTCTCGCTGATGCAGAAGGATATGAAGAAGCTGGTGGCGTATTCGTCGGTAAGCCACCTGGGCTTCTGCACGCTGGGTATTTTTGCGTTGAATCCGGCGGGGCTGAGCGGATCGGTGTTGCAACAGATCAATCACGGGATTTCAACCGGTGCGCTGTTCTTGATCGTCGGCATTTTGTACGAACGGCGGCATACGCGCGAAATTGCGGAATATGGCGGCATCTCGAATGTGATGCCTGTGTACGCCACGATCACGATGATCATGTTTCTGTCGTCGATGGGGCTGCCGCTGCTGAATGGATTCGTGGGCGAGTTCACCATCCTGCAAGGAACGTTCATGGAGAACTGGCGATGGGGCGCATGGGCCGTACCCGGAGTTGTGCTGGCCGCGGCGTATCTCTTGTGGCTCTACCAGCGCGTGTTTTTCGGGACAGTTACGAATCCGAAGAATGAGAAGTTGCACGATCTGACCCCGCGCGAAGTAGCGACGTTTGTGCCGCTGCTCATCATGGCGTTCTGGATTGGTCTGTATCCGAAGCCGTTCTTCCAGATTCTTGAACAGCCAGTGAATCATACGATTGCGATGGTGCGGCCGGACTATCCGCAGGCGGGAGGAGCGGTGAATGCGTCGGCGAAAGAGCCCGAGGGCGTAACCTACTACAGTCCGACGGCAGCGCCTATGCCACCGAGTTCGACCTCAGCCGAAACAAAGCCGAGTAAGGCTGTGTCTACGCCGAAGGGGAAGACTCCGTGATCTGGACCGACTATCTGCTCGCGCTGCCGATCACGTTGCTGACGCTGTTTGCGCTTGGCATTCTGCTGATCGACTTCATGCTGCCGGACAACATGAAGTCGGCAAATGCCGTGACAGCGTTCATCGGCGTGTTGTTCTCGGCGGCGGGCGTGTACAAGATCCAGCTGTGGCTTGGGGATTCGCCCCGATCGTTCGGCATGCTCAGCACGATGCTGGTCGACCGCTTCACTCTTTACTTCTGGTATTTGTTCCTGGCGGGAACGGCGATCGCGATCCTGATGTCTGTGCGCTATCTGGAGACCGAGCACGAGAACCATGGCGAATACTATGCGCTGATGCTGCTATCCGTTGCCGGGATGATGTGCATGGCAGCGGGGTTCGACATCGTCCTGATCTTCATCGGGCTGGAGTTGATGGCCATTTCGACGTATGTGCTCGTTGGATTCCTGCGTCGCGACCGGCGATCGAATGAAGCGGCGCTCAAATATTTGCTCCTCGGGGCATTTTCATCTGGGATTTTCGCGTACGGGCTTTCGCTGCTCTACGGGCTGAGCGGCAGCACCACGCTCTCGGTGATCGCGCAGGAATTGTCAAAACGAATGCTCGATCCCCAGTACCGGCCAGTGGCGATTGTTGCCCTAATTGCAACGCTCACGGGCCTGCTTTTCAAGATCGCGGCAATTCCCTTTCACCAGTGGGCACCCGATGCATATGAAGGAGCGCCGACGAGCATCACGGGATTTATGTCAGTCGCAGTCAAAGCAGCGGGCTGGGCGATGCTGCTGCGGATCGTGCTGTGGGGGCTGTATCCCATGCGCTCGGTGTGGGGTCCAATGCTGGTGTTCGTTTCGATCGCCACGATGACAGGCGCGAACTTTGCGGCTCTGACACAAACAAATACAAAGCGCCTGCTGGCATATTCCTCGATCGCGCACGTTGGCTACATGCTGCTGGCAATGGTAGTAATTTCGACAGCCGAGGTCCCCAGCGATGCTTTTTTCGATGCGATCAAAGGAATCCTGATTTACCTGCTGGTGTACACGTTCATGAACATCGGTGCATTCGCCGTGATTACGTCGCTGCGGCACCGTAATATCGCCGGAGACGACCTCGACGACCTTAATGGACTGTATTCGCGCGCTCCAGTGGAAGCGGTCTTGATGCTGGTTTTCATGTTATCGCTGGCTGGGATTCCTCCGCTGGCCGGCTTCTGGGGTAAATACTTCATCTTCCTCAGTTTGATCGAGGGCAAGCACTATGTGCTGGCCGCATTGGGCGTACTGTATTCGGTCTTTGGTCTCTATTACTACCTGAAGATCGCCAATGCCATGTTTATGCGTCAGCCTGAAAAGGGAGAGGAGCGCCTTCCGGTCAGTCTGGGAATGCGTGTGGCGTTGGGCGTGACGGCGCTGGCCACCGTCTACATTGGCGTTATGCCGAACCGGTTCATCGAGATGGCGAACTGGACGTTAGGCCTGGCGCGGCATGCTTCGGTGGCGCAGTTGATGCGGTAGGCTGGCCTTTTATCAGCCCATCGAGAGTCCCCTGAGGGTAGGGATCCTACGACTCCGATTTTGCTCCGCTTCGCTGCGCAAAATCTCCGCTCAGGAGGACACAACGGAGTCGATCGATGACATACTGAGCGAGTAAAATCACGCCTAATGGCCTCGGATCAGGATCCTGACAAAAAGAAAAGTCCGTGGGTGCAGTTTGGACGCTATAGCCAGTTGGCGTTCATGCTGCCGGCGGGAACTGTTGCCGGGTATCTGATCGGTGCGCTTCTGGATAAGTGGCTGCACAAGAGTTGGATCAGCGTTGTGGGGCTGCTGCTGGGAACTGCGGGCGGCTTGATTGAGTTGATCCGAACTGTAGCGCGCGATACGGAGTAAGGGTGGGCACCGGGGCCAAAGCCGACAATCAACGTTTCGCTCCAACGCGGCCTTTAAAGGGGCCGCTCTTCCGTGGCGCTGGCGGAGCTCGTTTCATTCGGACAACGGGGTCCTGCACGGATACGATGACGGACGCACACCAAAACGGTTCAGACCCGTCAGCGGCAGAACAGACACCGGAATCTTTCTACGAATCTGCACTGCCACGGTTGCGGAAATTCATGCTGGTTCTTGCCCCGATCTTCACTGCGGCAGCGTGGGCTAGGTATGGTTCTCGTTCTGCCTTGGGGTTCTTGCTTGGCGCGGTTATTTCCTACCTAAACTTTCAATGGCTGAAGAGTGGGGTTTCGGGCCTGGCAGACAAGGTGACGAATACCGGTAAACGGCAGTCAGGCAAGGGGATAGTGGCGCGGTTTCTGCTGCGATACGCATTGTTAGGGACCGCTGCGTATGCTATATTAACCAGTTTCCCCGCGAGCCTGAGAGGTCTTTTCGCGGGGTTGTTTTTGCCGGTGGGGGCGATTGCCTGCGAAGCGGTGTATGAGTTGTACGCGACTGTTCGCGGGAGCTGTTAGCGGGTTCGATAGGTAGGGTGCGAGAGCGAGTTGCCCTCGCGATGTCGGCGCAACGATCAAGGGACATGCACGAACAACTCTGGTTTACCCAAATTCTGAATCATCTGTTTGCAGGGCCTGTGACCGCGCTGCTTCGGATGATGCATATCGAGCCGAAATATCCGGCGGCATCGATCCCGGACTCCTTTGCGATGGAGTTGCTGGTTTTCATTTTCCTGTTGATCGTGTTTCTTCTCTTGCGTTCGCGGCTTTCGGTGGAATCGCCCGGTGCCCTTCAGCACACATTTGAAGGAGTCGAAGGATTTGTGCTCGGCCAGAGCCACGAAATCATTGGGCGTCATGTCGAGCATTACACGCCGTTTTTCGCGGTCCTTTTCCTATTTATTCTTACCTGCAATCTGATCGGCCTGATTCCAGGATTCGAGTCGCCGACGGCCGTAACCGTGGTGCCGCTCGGTTGCGCGATCTGCGCATTTTTCTACTATCACGCACAGGGATTCAAGCATGCAGGGATCAGGTATCTAAAACATTTCCTGGGTCCTATACCCGCTCTGGCCCCCATAATGCTGCCGATTGAGCTGATCAGTCACTTTGCTCGCCTGCTTTCACTCACTGTGCGTCTTTGGGCCAACATCTTCGCCGGCGACCTAATCACGCTTGTGTTCTTTTCCATGATTCCGATTGGCATTCCCATCATCTTCAGTACGCTTCATATTCTCGTCGCCATTTTGCAGGCGTACGTGTTCATGCTGCTGACCATTATTTATGTCTCAGGAGCGGTCTCGGAAGAACACTAAAACAGTACCCAGTTTGGGCGTATTAGGCGAATTAATGGTCAGCGAGCGAGAGATTTTCAGTTAGCTGTAGCGGCAGTGTTCTGTTCTCTGCACTCAGTCCTTCTCGGTGGCCCCTATTGAGGACTGGGTACCGAGTACTGAGTACTGCCTCCCAGTGTGAGGGCGTCTGCACGGTATGGCGTCAACCACCTCCTGGCGGCAATTTGATAAAGGAGCAACACCATGCGTCAACTAAGCCGTATTTTCATGATGCTGTCGGCCCTATGCTTCGCCATGCCTGCGTTTGCGCAGGGCGGCGCAGCGGGCGAGACCAACTGGGTCGCCATCACTGCCGGATTCTCGATGGCGATCGCCTCGGCCGTTTGCGGCCTCGCACAAGGCAAAGCCGTTGCGGCGGCTACCGAATCGCTGGCCCGCAACCCCGCCGCTCGTCCCGGAATCACCTTCGCGCTGATTCTGGGGCTGGTGCTGATCGAGTCGCTGGCGCTGTATACGCTGGCAATTATCTTCTTGAAGGTGAAGTAAGGCAGCTTTCAAAGTTTCAAGGTTGAGACAAAAGCCTCTGCTTCTGCAGGCTCTGCTTCCGCAGAGGCTTTTGTTTTGTTTCGTAGATGCGATGGCGGGTCGCTCTTCGGCACTACTTAAACCTTTCTATCACCGCTCCACTCGCCTCCTTTGGTTTGTGGAGAGGAGTTCAGCGCTTCGACGAGAAGGCGGCGGAGTTTGTAGCGGCTCTCGAGATCGGTGCTCACGATTTCGAATCCGACCTCGTTGACGCGGGCGCGGCGGAGCAGGACGTGCGCCCGAATCTTCGACCGCATGCCCAGTGAGATTTCGAGGTCGGCTTCGCTGCCGATACGAAGGTTGTCTTCTTTGCTGCCCATGCCTCCGCCAAGGCTCAATTCCCGGATAAGGATCTTCGACTTGCCCCACGAGCTGCCGATGGTGCCCGTGACAGTCTTTGCCAAGATCATGCGCTCATAGCGGCGCTGACGAACCCATGGACAAGCCGGAGCGGCATCCAGGGGTGCGATGGCCAGTTCGGCGGCTTCGAGGCCGCTATCGGACATTACTTGCGTGCTGTAGCGTGGATCAGTTTTGGATAGCGCCTGCGCTGCTGCAATTCGCAGCTCGCGGTGGTAAACCCATCCGAAAGTCTTCTTCGCTTCGAAAATCTCGCGCAGGATAGCAACGGACTCGTTGTCTTTGAGCCTGCCGAGCGACTCAATCGCCTTTAACTGTACATAAGGGGATCGGGACTCGGCGTCCCCTGGTTTTGCCATGGCGATTAGAGGGGGCACGGCCGTCAAGTCCCCGCTCATGCCGATCTCGTCAACGGCCTCGGGGAGCACAAGGGGGTCGAGGACTTCCGCAAGTTCCAGCAGCGTACGCCCCCGGTCTGCGGCGTTGCCATAAGCAATCTGACGCACGACGATGTCGTGATAGAAACGATTCCATTCCGGCAGCCGGACGGGAAGCAACTCGAGTAGCGTGCCCACATCCAGGCGGCTGATCAGGCCTACTCCGCTGGAAGCTTGCCGGGGCTGTCCGGTGCGAAGAATTTCGCGAAGTTGCAACAGTGTTGGGGAGCCCAGTTCCTTTACCAGTTCGATCATGCGATCGCATTCGTCCCGGCGCATACAGCGGAAAAAGCGATCCGCCAGATGTTCGGCAGCCGACTGGCTGGTGCGGCGCAAGACCGCAAGCATGTCGGGCACAATCGGATCCATCCGAAGAGCTTCCTCAATGAACTCGGGCAGCCGGTTCTCAACCCCGACTCGAGCCCGCAGGTCGCTGACCATGACAGGCCGTTCGACGCTGACCAATTCCATGCCAGCGCAGACTTCGTTGATGGCAGCGTAGTTCTTGGCGGCGCTCGCCTCCTGGCTCAAGCGTACAAACGCTGCGCCCAGCAAGCTCTGCATTTCGGCATCTTTCTCGGCGATGATCTGTTGACTGAGCTTACGAATAGCCTGTCCCATCGGCTCTCCGCCAACGCGGGCATACAGATCCGCAAGCTGGCTCAAACCGATTGCGGTTCTACGGCGGGGCTCGGTGTCTTTGGCACTGAGACAGCCGGAATAGTTATTCAAAATGTCAGTGGCGAGTTGCCGGTCATCGCGGTCAAGCAGTAGTTCGACAAACTGACGCAGGTTGCGTGGTGGCACGCAGGGCGCTTCGTGGGAAAGTAAAACACTGCGCTTGCCGGATTCGGGCACTTCCGCCCAGAACATGCGGTCGAGGATGTCGGCGTGGGACTCCACGAGGATCCCCGCCTTGCTCATCTTGTCTTCCTGGATCTTGAGGATCTGCCGGAGCGAATCCATCTGCCGGCTCATGTGCTCCATCATCTGGTGAACGGCGTTCACCTTCACTTCGCCCTTCTGGTAGCGTTCCAGGGCAAAGCGGATGGCCATGTGTTCGGCGGCTTTCATCAGAAGTGGAGAATCTTCTTCTTCCGCCGTAGCGGCCTTTGCTGCCAGACTGCCAAGCAATTGTTGGAGATTCAGCCGCGTATTCGGATCAGTTTCGGAGAGCTCTTTCTGAAGGTCCTCTTCTTTGACGCTAGGATCCTGCTGGACCTGGCCAAAGCGCGTCAGCAGTCGGATCGCTTGAATGACCTCCTGCTCCTGAAGCGGGACAACGTTTCCAGTCCATGCGGGCGCGACGCCGGCAGCGGAGCCGCCTGCACCCTGCCCTGAAGCAGCTCCGGCACCTGCACCAGCCCCGGAACCACTGGCATTGCCTTTTCCGAGTGGAACATTTGGCACACTTCCGAGCGGGACCATTGGCGTCCCGTCACCACCCTTGCCCCCTCCAGACGTTGCGCCTTCGGCCGCAGCAATCAACTGCAGCAGTTTCTGCGGATCATTCAGCCATTGCTTGAACTCTGGGCCCAGCGTCTGGGCAGCGATCTGGGCAGCGATGCTGACGTCTCCTGTAAGCGGGTCGGCTGCGACAAACTTGACTTCGTTGATCTTGATCGTGCCTTGCTTGGAGCCCAGAGCGTCCTTAATTTGTTTAGCAACGTCTCCGGCCTTTGAACCAGCCAGCATGAAGGCGCGCACCAGGCGGACAAAATCTTCTTCCGTGACCTCTTTGGAGAAATGGAGGCTGGCCAGACCAGCAGTTGTCAGCAAGGTGGCAAAACTTTTTTCGGCCTGTCCCGATTCAAGTGGGATGCCATCAAGCAGCAGCTTGTTATCGGAAACACCCAGCAAGAAACCACCCGCCGGAAGAGCACTCTCGAGTTCGTTCCAAGTGGTCTCAAACTGCGCTTCAGTCCGCTTATGGTCGTAGCCGTACATCCGCGCATACTTGATGAGGATGTTCAGGCTGTGGACAAACGCCCGCGCAGAAGCTGCACGCGCCGCCTGCGATGTGTTGACGTCGGAGATAAGAAGCTCCTGGAACTGATGATGTACGCCTAAGGGTAAGACGAAAAGGTAAGGTCTCAAACGTTACGGAAGTAAGTGTACGGAGAGGGCTTAGGGTGGTGGGTCGAGTCCCTGCCAACGGCAGATTCCTGCTGCTTCGTTGCGCTCATGCGTCGAAACTATGGACGCCACTTTCGTAGCGGCTCTTAAGCAGTTCAAGAGAGAGTCTTCGCTGCTACATTTTGGGTCAGGTATGAGTGTTTCAGAGCTTCTCACGGTACCGAAGGTGCATCGATAGCAACTTAAGCTTCCACAGTATTGCGATTTCGAATAAACTAAGCTTCCCCCGCTACACCAGTCCCATGGATACTCTATTTTTTTGCGTACTTGTACAAATCAACCTGATTTTTGGCGTGGCTGGCCTTCTATGGCCGGACAAGCTGAAGCCCTTTTTCGGGGTGTTGATGTTCCCTTGGCCGGCGAGCTATCGCGCGATTCGCACACACGGCATCGTTGCGATTATCGGTTACGTTCTGGTGCTCGGAAAACTTCTTGTTATTGCGCAATAGAACGTTGCGGCCAGCACGCTTTCGCTCCTGATCATCGTTTTCGATGAGTCAGAGGACGCCGATACAATGCACGGGGGTGGTCACGTACCGGCGATTCTAGTGCGTCCCATGGCAAAGCAAGGCTATCAATCGACGACGCTCTATCAGCACGAGAGCGTGCTGCGTCTGATGATGGAAGGGCTGAGCGTGCCCGATCTTCCGGGCTCGGCTGCCAGCGCCCCGAATATGACCGAGTTCTTCCAATAAGCTTCCGACCTTCCAATAGCGAGTCAGAAATATCGACGCGATTTAGCAGACTATGTGCCTAGGGGAGAGGTGCGATCTCGGATTCCAATCGGTAGAATAACCTTGCATTGACGACCTCGAAACCCAATATCAAACCAACCGGCTTGCGGTACTGGATGCTGCGCGTACTGGACGAGTGCGAGAACGTGTCCCCTGATTTCAGCGCGGACCCTGTACACGATCTTCGCGTCGCCCTCCGCAGATGCCGCTCGCTCGCTGATGGCATGATCGCGATGGACCCGGATCCATCGTGGAAAGCGATGAAGAAAGCGGGCAAACAGCTTTTCCAGCGACTGGGCGATCTGCGGGATGTGCAGATCATGATGGAGTGGATTGAGAAACTGGAAGGCGAAGTGATGGGTCGCGGTGAGGAACATTCCTCTGAACCGAAGTCAGAGGCGGACGGTCTGGGTATTAAGGCCGAGGATGCTCCCGCAGTTTCGAGTGAAGGGCATGATCCCGCGGCTCAGGCACTCATGCACGTCCTCAAGGCCCGCGAGTCTGACCACAAGAATGAGGCGCGTCGGGCGCTTGAGGAGTTCGATCGGAAGCAATGGCGGCAATGGAGCCGTTCGTTACCCCATCGTGCAGCGCGCATCAGGGTCGGCAGTGCTGTATTCAAGCATTTGGCCTTGGAGCGATGGACTACAGCGCGCGAGCTCCATGTCCGGGCGATGCGTAATCGATCGCAAGTCGCGCTCCACACTCTAAGGATCGGGATCAAACGCTTTCGGTACATCGTTGAAAATTTCCTGCCCATAGAGCATAAGGCCTGGTCTAGCGACTTGAAGCATATGCAGGATCTGCTCGGTGAAGTCCACGATCTCGATGTGCTATGGGCCACTGCAAACTCCTGCCACGTTTTTCCTGGCGAGGATTCGCGGAAAGCATGGCATACGAAGATCCTCGAGGAGCGAACCAGGCGGATCGATGAGTATCGCGGAAGGACAACCGGGGCGGAATCATTATGGAACATTTGGCGAGCCGGGCTGCCCCAAGGTAAGGAGATTCAGCAAATCGCAAGCAGGCGGATGATGCTTTGGGCGAAGGCGCTTGATCCAGACTTTGCGCACTCGCAGCGGGTAGCGCGTCTTTCATTGCAACTCTACGACGGCTTGATGACGGCCGGCTTGCTCGGGACAACCAGCAATCCCAGTTCCGGGAACGGCAACAGTCCCGATCTCCGCTCCAGCCTTAACGCTGCCGCCCTACTGCATGACGTTGGTAAGGCGAAAGGCAACAAAGGACACCATAAAGAATCTCTCGAATTGATCAAGAAGCACGGTACCCCTCTTGGATGGAACGAAGAGGACTTGCGCCGTGCCGCTCTGGTAGCCCGGTTTCACGCAGGAGCACTTCCGTCTCGCGGGCACAAGTTGCTTCGAGACCTACTGCCGCATGAACAACGCAACGTAATCCGATTGTCAGCAATGTTGCGGCTGGCCAATGCACTGGATTCATCCCACGACGGTCACATACGACGTCTGAAAATCGAGAATGCTGCCGCACAGACTCCTCACTCGAAGCAGCGGGCAAATGGGTTTTTGAGGAAAGCTCCGACTCTCGGCAAGAACGAGGCTGTCGTTATTGCGGCTGAGGGTTATACCTCGGGCACTTCAACAGCTCAGGCCATCGCGGCCGAAAGGCATCTATTGGAAACAGTCCTGAGGCGGCCGGTAATTGTGCGCGCGGCTCTCGCCACTCGGCGTCCGGCTTCCGGAAATACACAACTGAGTAGCTGAAAAGTTACTTTTTCGACGGTCCCAACCGATATACAAATGCTTTCCGGCAGCCGGATAGCGAAAGCCGGAATCCGAAGCCATGACTCACGCACAATTGGTCGCGAAAGCAGTACGGTGGTTGCGAAGCTATCGCTGTGGAGTGGTGCTGTCTGAACAGGCCTGTGCCAGCGGCGAGATGCCCGATGCCATTGGCTGGAAGAAGGCCTGCCACTCTGTGATGGTGGAGTGCAAAGTCTCGCGGTCCGATTTCCTGGTGGATCGGGAGAAGCCTTGGCGGCAGAAGCCGGAGCGCGGCGTCGGCAGCGAGCGGTTTTACTTAACACTTCCGGGTCTGATTAGGACCGAAGAACTTCCAATCGGTTGGGGTCTGCTGGAGTATCGCCGCGGGCGCATCGAGATGATGCAACCGTCCGCTAAAAACCTTCGGACCGGGGTCGGATTTCGTTATGAGATGAATCTCTTACTGGCCAGCCTGCGCCGAGTAGAAGTACGGATTGAGCCGCAGAATATTACTGACTTCCTGAAATGGAAGAACCGCATGGCCGAGTACAATCGCGGAACTTTGCCGGAGGGATTGACGGCCACGGAAGAAGAACAGAACGCATTTCTTGAGCCCGAAATCTTGAACTGAGCATATTCACAACGGGTCGCGCACATACATGAGCGTGGGACTTCCGTGATATGTCGTGCGCTGAAATTCGCGATATCCACATTTTTCGGCAACGCGAATCGAAGCCAAGTTCTCAGGAGCGATTATGCAGGCCGTGCGTTTAGGGCCGAAGTGAGCGTCTCCCCACGTTATAACTGCGCGTACCGCTTCTGTGGCAAAGCCTTTACCATGAGCGTGAGCAGCTAAGGCCCAGCCGATTTCGGGCATGCCTTCGAGCGACGGCGTTATATTGCGTTTGTAATCGGCGAATCCAACTTCGCCGAGGAACGTTCCCGTTTCCTTTTGCAAGATCACCCAGTATCCAAAACCTAACAAAGTCCAGTGACCGATGTAGCGAAGTAGACGGCTCCAGGTTTCTTCCTCGCTGAAGGGAGTCGGGCGAATATTGCGGGTCACATTCGGATCCGACCACATGCGGACGCATTCGGGAAAGTCCTCAAAGCGATGGGCGCGCAGGCGAAGGCGTGCGGTTTCAAGCGTAGGGATGTCGACGGCTAGATGGCAAGCTTGCGGCATCCTGACAGTCTAGCGGAACTACTACAGTTCACGGCGGCCTTCCATGGCTTTCAGCATCGTGATTTCATCCGTGTACTCGATGTCGCTGCCGACCGGGATGCCCATGGCGATACGGGTTACTTTCACTCCGCTCCGTTTGAGTTGCTGCGAAAGATAGACTGCGGTAGCCTCGCCTTCCACGGTCGGGTTGGTGGCCAGAATCACTTCGTCTACGTTTCCGGATTCTACCCGCGAGATGAGGTTGGAAATCCGCAGTTGATCGGGTCCGATGCCGTGAAGTGGCGAGATGGCTCCGTGCAGGACGTGGAACGCTCCGTTGAAATGTTTCGTCTTCTCGATGGCGGCGATGTTGGTTGGCTCCTCCACCACGCATACCAATCGCTGGTTTCGGGTGGCACTGGTGCAGTAGGCGCAGGGGTCGACGTCAGTGATGTTGTTGCAGACGGAACAAAGGCGGAGATTGGCCTTCACATCGCGGACGGCTGCCGCGAGGGCCTCGGCATCTTCATCGCTCGATCGAAGAATGTGAAAGGCCAGGCGCTGCGCGCTTTTTGCGCCAACGCCCGGAAGTTTCTTGAGCTCATCGATCAGGCGAGACATCGGTTCGGCAAATTTGGACATGGAAGACTTTGGTAATTGGGTAATTGTGTAATTTGGCAATTGATAAACCGGAAGCGTGGTTGCTCCTCCGGGCACGCTCTCAATTACAAAATTACCAAATTACACAATTACTCAATTCGCGTTCAGCGTGTACTCAAGTTCGTAGGAGTGCTTTCCGTCGGGAGCAATACTGATCTTCATCCTTCCGCTGAGTCCCGCGAGTTCACCGGTTCCGGAATCCGGGACCACGATGATTGTCAGGTCCGCTTTGTTCTGGTTCATGGTGCCCATGTGCTGCAAAATGAATGTACCTTTGTGACCGTTCAATGTTCCAGAGACTTTTTCAATCGCGACATAGGCGCCTGAACCCTTCACCGGAGTACCAGCAGTAAGCATTTGTCCCTTGGCGACGGCATCAAGGTCGCCATGATATTGCTTGTCGAGGAGCATGCGATTCAGAAGTGGATCATCGGAGTCGTCATCCTGCTGGGTGACTCTTACGTCGAATGGTCCACTTGCAGTTTGGGTCACAGTACCCTCTTTCCGCGATGGAGTAGTGTTTTGCGCGGCCACACAAGAAGAACACCACAGGAACCGCCAATCAAAACTTCGTGGACTGGTACAAATCTCCCGGGACGAGAATGCATGTGCCCTTCGCTTTTGCGAATGATGACAAATCAGAATATGCGATCACATACCCGGGATCCCGAGACCGCCGAGCATGCCGCCAACAGTGGACTGCATCTGGGAATCAACCTTACGGCCGGCTTCATTGATTGCGGCGACCATGAGGTCCTGGAGCATTTCAACATCGCCGGACTTTGCGACTTCAGGGTCGATGCGCAGAGTAAGTACTTGTTTACGGCCGTCCATTTTTACGGTGATTGCGCCGCCTCCCGATGATACTTCGACGACGGTCTCCTGCATTTTTTTCTGCAGAGACTCATATTGCGCTTTGGCTTTCGACATTAGATCTTGAAGATTAAATCCACCCATGAGGCTGGTTCCCCGCTTTCGCTTTCCGGTTTTTGATGATGGGCTGACTCCCGAAGCCGGAAGGCGGGAGCCCGATGCCTATCGTTTGTCCCGGTAATCGATCACCGTCCTGATTTCGGCGCCGAATTTTTCTTGCATGCGGCGGACGATCGGATCCTGCTCAGCCCGACTGCGGCCACCAGGGCCCGGCGCAAGCTTCGGACCGCCATTTTTCTTTTCCTGAACGGCCGCTCCCGGAACAACCCTGAGTTTCATCGCACGGCCGCATACACCGCTGGCTGCGGCGATCGCGATGCGCTTTCCTTCTGGACCGAGCGACATATCCACAACCGTTTGCGACTCTGCAACCTTGATGACCAGTTCATTCCCTTGCGCGCTCCAATCACCTGAGGAAAGCATCGAGACGAGAATGCGCTGATTGGCATCAGAGAGCGCTTGCAGTACTGCGGGTTGAACCTTCGCAATCTGATCGGAGTCAGCGGAGGGCGCGGCCTCCAAAGCGTCCGTTTGAGCTTCCGGTTCAGCCACCGCGACCGCCGTGTCAGCTGCACGAATCTCTTGGTGACGATCCGCGACGATGGAAGCTTCCCGCTGAGATGCCGGCGCGGTTGCACCCATGATAACGGGTTCGGGTTGGCTCGCTTGCGCAACGATGCGCGGAACCGTTAATGGCGCTGTCGAAGTTGCGTCTTCCTGACGTGGAGTTCCCTTCCTCGCTGAATCTGCGGCAAATGGGCTCACATAGTTTGATCTAGCAGAAGTCGGCGGCTCGGTACGACGATGCTCGGTACTCGGGCTGCCGCTGACAATGGATGGCCGCGCTGACGACCGAGGAACACTGCTCGAAGCCGGTGCTGCAGAAACATCACTCAGCAATTGCTCGATCGGCAGAAGCTTCTGAGCATGAGCCATTTTCAGGAGGCCCAGCTCCAAATGAAAACGCTGTTCCTGCTTGTAACCCAGTTCGCCGTGCGTGCGCAACATGATCTGCAGATGGCGGGTCAGATCCTCTTCGGAAAACGAATCGGCTACTCGGGTAACTCGCTCGCGTTCTTCGGTGGAGATCTGAAGCAGGGGAGAATGTTTCCCGGCGATCTTGGCCACCGTGGCATTTCGCAAAAAACGAACCATCTGTCGCGCGAAATGCGTGGGACTGTGTCCCTCGCTGATGAGATGGTCGACCTGGCGAAGGATCTCTTCACTTTTCGATTCCGACACCGCTTGCATGACTTGCTCAAGGATATGAGCCGGTGCAGCGCCGACCAGGTTGCGAACAGAATCGGCCGTTATCTTTCCGGTTGAAGATGCGATCGCCTGGTCGAGGATTGAGAGCGCGTCGCGCATCGAGCCATCGCCAGCTTCAGCGAGAAGTGCAAGTGCATCATCGTCGGCGTCAATTTTCTCGCGTGTGACAAGATCGCGAAGTTGCCCCACAATGTCATCGAACTTCACCGCCCGAAAGCTGAAATGCTGGCAGCGCGAGCGGATCGTTTGGGGAATATCCTCGGGCTGCGTGGTAGCGAGCATGAAGACGATGTGATCCGGAGGCTCCTCGAGCGTCTTCAAGAGCGCGTTGAACGCGGCATCCGTGATTTGGTGAGCTTCGTCGAGGATGTAGATCTTGAAGCGGTCGCGGGCCGGGCGATAGCGCGCGGCTTCACGAAGCTCACGAATCTCGTCGATCCCTCGGTTGGTGGCGGCATCAATTTCAATCACGTCCACGGAGTTCCCGGCGCGAATCTCGGTGCAAGAGTCGCATACGCCACAAGGTTCCGGAACAGGGTGAGCTTTCGAACGGCAGTTCAGCGCGGCAGCCAGAATACGGGCGACGGTGGTTTTACCGATTCCGCGGTGGCCGCTGAAGATATAACCATGGGCCGTCCGGCCTTGCTCGATGGCATTCTGGAGGGTACGGGTCACGTGCTCCTGCCCGATCACCTCGGAGAATTTTTGCGGACGGTATTTTCGAGCCAGGACGGTGTAACTCATGGAAGCGAAGAGTCGATTATACGTGATGAAGGACTGAGCAAAAAACCAAGACCGACGCGGAGAATACGACCTAGTTGCCTGGGGAAGTAGGACGCGATAGGCTGTTTCAGAACTAATCTGTGGAGGAGGCTATCCCATGCAATTGAAACTGGCAAAGCGAACGGTGGATGGCATTGTCGCATTCGAGTGCAGCGGACGAATCGTGTTCGGCGAGGAGTCTTCATTGTTGCGGGACGAGGTCAAAAAGGCAATCGCCGACGGGAGCAAGCGCATCGTCTTAAACCTCGGAGAGATCAGCTATATCGATTCCGGCGGACTGGGCACACTGGTCGCATTGCACACGACCGCGCACAATGCTGGCGGGACGATCAAGCTGGCCAACCTGACCCGTCGTGTAGGTGATCTGCTACAAGTCACGAAACTGCTGACAGTGTTCGAAGTTCACAACTCGGAATACGATGCCCTGGAAGCTTTTCGTCAAGCGGCATAATTTCAGGCGTTGCCGGGAGACGATGACGGAAGAAATTCAAGAGCAGGCCGGCTTACCCATGGCGAGCCGGCCTTCACGTCTGTATTCAAAGCCAGCATGAAGAAGTCGAAGAAGAAGATCGATCCGCCGGGCGCGATGCGGATTGAGATCGAACGTGTCATTCGGGCGATTCCACGCGGAAAGGTTTCTACGTACGGTGGTATCGCGCGCATGGCGGGATACCCAGGCGCGGCAAGGATAGTCGCCCGGATCTTACGTCGCGGGTTCGGTCTTCCCTGGCAACGCGTGTTAGGTGCAGGAGGTCAAATCAAGTTAACGGGCGATTCCGCCATTGAACAGCGCTTGCGACTCGAAGCCGAAGGTGTGCGGTTCCGCGGCCGACGAGTGGATATGAAGGCGTGCGAATGCAAACCTGCCGATGCTCGCAAGAAAAGGGCTCCAAAGCTGCCTGCAAAATCACGCAGATCCAGTCGCAGTTCACTTACTTTTTGAACTGCGGATCGATCTCCACCTGGTATCCCGTAACCATCTTATTCGTCTCGTTCGCCATTCCGACGACTGCCATTAGCTCTTTGAACATAGCATCCGTCATTCCCTTCTTCTGCGCCGATACGGTATGCGATGCGATGCAGTAATGGCACTGGTTTGTGACGCTCACTGCCACATAAATCAATTCCTTCGTGAGCGGATCGAGAGCACCGGGCGCCATGATCTGCTTAATATCTTCCCAAGTGCGTTTCAGTGTGGCGGGGTCGTGTGCGATGGCCTTCCAGAAATTATTGATCCAATCCGTCT
>Ga0335073_10001497_pt1 | contig 31281 bp, 49 predicted proteins | sample Lox_Sample_22_FD_207093 | JGI IMG/M metagenome (GOLD analysis project Ga0335073, IMG submission 207093) | Soil microbial communities from Loxahatchee National Wildlife Refuge, Florida, United States - Lox_Sample_2.2 | ecosystem: Environmental > Terrestrial > Soil > Wetlands | place: USA... | reverse complement strand
GAAGTAGCGCTGACTGTCGCTTTAGCTCGATGCATGTCTGGCCGAAGATCCTCTTTCCAAAGTAGCCTGTGAAACTGCCACCAAGACCGGAATGATAATGGTTCTCGGAGAAATCACGACAAAAGCTCACCTCGACTACCAAAAAATCATCCGTAATACTATCAAGCAAATTGGATATGACGATTCCGAGAAGGGTTTCGATTACAAGACTTGCAATGTCCTCGTCGCTATTGAACAACAATCCCCCGATATCGCGAATGGTGTGCACATCGAACGCGCCTTGGAAGATTTAGGTGCTGGTGATCAGGTATCGCACTTCTCCACATCTTAGTCTTCGGGATGAAGTACTCACGTTTGATAGGGTATCATGTTCGGATATGCGACGGACGAGACTCCCGAGTTGTTACCTATGACAATCTTGTTGGCTCACAAACTTAACAAGGAAATGGCCCTCCGTCGTCGCGATGGTTCGATGGGCTGGCTTCGTCCTGATTCCAGTACACCCCCACTCGACCCAAAACCACTACACAAGATTCCCGCTAACTTGATAGAAACGCAAGTCACAATTGAATATCGTCAAGATCCATCAGGACATCTTATCCCCCTCCGAGTAGACACAGTAGTCATCTCAACCCAACATGCGGAAACAATCTCCACTGAAGACCTCCGCAAAGAAATCCTCGAAAAAATAATCAAGGTCGTCATCCCCAAGAACTTCCTTGACGAACGTACAATCTACCACATCCAACCTTCCGGCCGCTTTGTCATTGGAGGTCCCCAAGGTGATGCCGGTCTAACTGGTCGTAAAATCATTGTTGATACATATGGTGGTTGGGGTGCTCATGGTGGTGGAGCTTTCTCTGGAAAGGATTATTCAAAGGTTGATCGAAGCGCTGCTTATGCTGCGAGATGGGTTGCCAAGTCTCTTGTTGCTTCGGGCCTTGCCAGACGTGCTTTGGTCCAGTTATCTTATGCTATTGGTGTTGCGGAACCTCTCTCGATTTTTGTGGAGACGTATGGAACTAGCAAATACTCTTCATCTGAACTCGTCAACATCATTCGAAAGAACTTTGACCTTCGTCCTGGTGTTATTGGTATTTATCTCTCTGTGTAAAGACTAATTCCTTCTAGTTAAAGAATTAGGCTTGGCAAGACCTATTTACTTGAAGACTGCTTCGTATGGACATTTCACCGACCAGTCTTATCCTTGGGAACAACCCAAGAAATTGGTCCTCTAAATAGTGCAAGGTGAATGAGAGATGACTCAACTTCATCTCACCTTGTCCAACCGTTGCTTTCATGACAATCTCGTTTATACTAAAAAATTTGTGGTTTTGCTGTTTTATGTTTGGGAATGGATAAGGTGCATAGCGGTATTCAACATGCCTGCATAGATTTTTGTTACGAATGTCAGATTATATCAATAAATCAAGAATTATTATATTAACCTAGTTTCACACCTCTGACAACATTCTTGCTAATTCCACTCTCTTCACCACCATACGCACTCCTCCTACGATCTTTAGCTTCATAAACATGTTGTCGTCCTTTCAACGCAATCTTCTTCTTCTCATACTTCTTCCTCTTCTTCACCCTAGGATTTCGAACATCCTTACTACGATGCGGCATCAATCCCTTATTCTTCTCAATCTGTCTCGTAATAAGTCTCTTTCCAGACTCATCCACTTCATCCGTCTCACCCAACAAATACGCCTTTGCTGCCTTTTTCGCATTCTCATATTCCTCCTTCTTACCACCATTTTTCTTCTTGGCAGCTTTAGCTGCTACAAAATCATAATACTCATTATCACTCTCCTTTTCCTCTCGTTGTGGTATCATGGGTTCTTCATCGTCTAATGCAGTATCATCATGTTGATCGGGAAGACCACGTTTAGTAGCTTGTTGAATTTGTCGTTCGTTACGATCGTTACGACGTTCTTTAAATATTTCTGTATCCCCTGAATACTTTTCTCGGCGTTTTGTGATTTTAGATTCAATTTGGGAAGCATAGAATCGTAAACTTTTGCGTTTTTCCAGTTTTTCTTCCGCTTCGATTTCGTTCAAGGTATTTGGATCTGCAAAGTCCAGGATGTCTGTATTTTCTGGGCGAGACTTGGCTTTGGTTCGTGACTTTTTGAGGTTAGAAAGAGCTTGCGCGAGCTCATCATCTGAGGCATCTGAAATGTCTGCAATTGTTTGCTCTTTTCGTTTTCGTTTCGCAGTGGTTTTTGGAGATGGTTGTGGAGGAGTTGGTAGGGAATTTCGTAGTGTGGACTCTGTTTCGACGATTTCTTGTATGTCGACGGCGTTTTCGTCGATCAAGATTGATGAAAGTTGGGTCCATAGAGTTTCGGTCTCGGCGATTTTATCGAGGATTCTTTTTTCTGTCGCTTTGCGTTGTTTTGTATCAGCTCTTAGAGCAAAGAAGATTGCTATTGAACTTAAAAGGAATGAAAGTAGAGCATGCTTCAATTTTATAATTGCATGTTGAGGATGAAATGGTCGTTGAGCAAGGAGCGATAAAGAGGACAATTGTGAATGTAGTTGAGTATACAAGTTTGCTAATCGAGGAACCTCTGGATGATTTTTCTTGAGTTGTTTCAATAACTCTGCTTTTGAAAATTTCGATAAATCTGGAGCAGGGAGTCGTTCTGTAATAATCCGATCTATAGGTTTTGTGGTATCTGGAGTAGTGGAATCGGCCCAGGTGTCTAGGAAATCTTCTGGTTTTAGACGGGCTAGATGTTTCTTTTGGAGTCGTTCGGCTTCTTGTTCTTCTCGAAGGACATCTTCTTCGTCTGAAATATCGTCCGCTCCATAGAATATCTTCCGTGATGACCCCCATGCTTCATCGACATCTTCCTCTTCTTGTTCTTCTTCGTCCAACAGCGAACGATCGTCATTCTGTCCATCTGAAATTTCTTCATCTTCATCTTCAGTTTCCTCGTTCTCTTCCTCGTCGCTGGAACCAACTCCTTCGAGAGGTAGAATTTCCTCATCCGAAGCGCTAAAATAATCTTCATCCTTCTTTCTTCCTTTCGAACCTTCTAATAGGATCATGTCTCTCTGCTCGAAAACTATTTATTAGCGTCAACAAACCAGGATGAAAGTTTACATTCATCTTCAGAATCATTGAATTCTTCGTCTCTAGAGAAACTGGCAGTTCCGCGTTTCTTTAGAGTTTGAATGTCTCCTTCCGAGTCTGCGGGTTCTTGCTCTTTTGGAGGGTTGCCTCCAGTCTTCCGCTTTCGAGCCATGATGGACTGAGGTACTTACTGGTGATTCAGGAACCGAAGCGACAAACTTTTTCGCACTTGATGGTCACTCAGGACGCTTTGCTGTCCGATGAGGATAATTCATCTCGAAAGACCTCAGACATCCCTATCCTCATCGTTTCTAACGTCCACCCGATCCCCTTTTTTCATTGCATAGTATGGCTTGGGCTTTAAACAGGGAAATCAACGCAGTTTAGATTCAATAGTACGTTATATTCATTTTTGGGATGCCTGTAGATACATAATTCCGTTTTTGCAATCAGTCTTTTGTAATGCCTTCTGCCTCGTAATGTAATGTACAAATTCTAACACCATGGAATCCCTACTATTGTGTTTGCGATGGTAAATCCAACATATGTCCCATTTTTGTAATCTGCGGTTAGAGATTGTTTCAGAGTGAAGAGTGAGATACCTTCGTCTTGAGATATTCACCGACTTCTTTACCTTCCACACCAACTTCCCCACGCCATGCCTTAGGTATCATTGGTACTCGTCTTTCCACCTTTATCTCTTTATTGGGTCCTTCTATGGCGACAATCTTATCTGGGTTGTTCGTTAACAGAGCGATGTGTTTGACGTCCAGATCCATTAGGATAGATGTGGCAACACCGTAAGACCGTGCATCAGCTGGATGATGCAATAGCAAATTCGCTTGGACAGTATCATTTCCCAAATCTTGTAGATTGTATGCCCTAAAGTTAGTTCCTCCATATAAGTTGTAAAGTACTTTAGCTTCTCGCCTAATCCAATTCCTCGGCCTTCTTGTCGTAAGTACACTATGACTCCTTCACCAGCTTCCGACATTATTCTCGCCGCCTCATCAAGTTGTTCACCACAATCACATCTCGCACTCCACGCAGTTTCACCCGTATAACATTCCGAATGGATCCTCACCAAGGGAACTTCAGGTTTGCGATTTCCTTCCAGCAGATCGGTCGGATCGTTCGAACTTGTTCTCCCAGGATACAATCTCCCAGTATATGCGCCTCTAATCATTCTATCCATCTCCGTTTCTCCAGGATGTACTCTGTCTAAACTCGTACTCCGTATCCGTCCTCCAAAAACAATAGCTAGATGTTCCTTGTTGTCAAAGCTATTCGTATACAAATGTAGCCAAATCTCGGTTCCGGCAGTGGTAGGAATCCGGGCGCGTACTAGACATTCTACTTTTGGAAGGTCAGGGAGATTCGAAGGAGTTAAAGGTGCCGAGGGGAGGAGGGGTGACGAAGTCCCTCTTACTCCATTTAATGGTAATAGCAGTGGTGAGGGAGGAATTTCGACATCGTTTTGTAGGGAAATTCGACTTGATGGTCTTGAAAAAGGCATTCTATGGAAACGGTCTTTATCCAGTGGTGTTGAGACTGGACTTGACATTTTATAGTTGGAATGCCGAGGCGCTTAAATTGCCTGTTAGCAGCCAACTGTTTCTAAGCCCAGAATTTTTTTGAGTTTAGTTTTTCGGGAATGAGGAATCCGAAAGAGCCGTGGTGAGTTGCTTAGTGGATTTATTTCTAAGCGTTTCTAAGCTGTGATTTCGGTAAATAATCCGTATTTTTACCTCACAGTTCGTCGGATTCGGTCCGATTTCTGGTAATTTTACTCCGGTTAGCTTATCCCGACATAGGCTATTGAGATGAATGAGGCCGTATCTACTGCGTACTAAGGATTGTTTGATATTTGCTCTAGTTTTCACTACTAACCATAACGACGACAAACAGGAATAAATGAGACCTCAATTCGACAATATTGACTATTTATTTAAGCTTAAGCTTGATACGATGACGCAGAGACATTTCCACCTCTTCCAGTCTAGAAACAATTAGCATCGTTAGAATTCTAGAGAAACATACCCAGTTGACATGAATATCTTTGCCCTCAGGCATTTTTTCAGTAGCAAATTGTGGCAAAATCCTGAACGTGTGAGCACCAAAGTAATCTCTTTGAGCCTGCAACAATCCAGCTGGAAGATGTGCAGTACGATATCCATCAAACCAACTCAAGGCAGTGCTGAATGCAGGAGTAGGAATTCCCAACCTGGCTCCTTCGGCAACAACATCACGCCAGTAGGGTTGTGCTTTGTGAATTGCTTTATTGAAGAAATCATCGAACAACAGATTCTCTAGGTTTTCGTTCTCTGCAAAATTAGGAAAGAAGGTATAGGGAATCACTTTGATAGGCTTTGGTGATATCTCCGAGGAAGATGGAGCGGATGATACAGCCTCCACGCCACATGAGTGCGATTCCTGCATAGTTGAGTTTCCAGTTGTAGTCGTGGGCTGCAGTGCGCATGAGCATGAATCCTTGGGCGTACGAGATAAGTTTAGATGCGTACAATGCCTAGTATTAGCAAGCACTTTCTAAAGGGTTACTTGTTCGAGTTTGTCAATGAATGCTTTCTTGTCACCTTTGAATTCGGCGACAGGTCCATCGATTCGCTCGGAAGCTCGAATACGTTCATCACGAATGGCAGAGAGACAGCGTGCAAAAACAGCTTCTCCGATCAAAGTGACCGGTTGTCCAAGATCAAGAGCATTGATAGCCGTCCACTTTCCGGTACCCTAATTGCGTTGGCATTGCCTTGAAGAAAGAGTGTACGTACCTTTTGACCTGCGGCATCCATGATTTTGGTAACGAGAGGAACACCATCATCGTCATTGAATTTGAGAATATCAGTGGTAATTTCAATCAAGAAAGAGTCCAAAACACCCTTATTCCAACGTGCAAATACATCTGAAATTTCGGCTTCTTTCAGGCCTAAACCACGTTTCATAAGATCGTATGCCTGCGACATTAGACTGAAGTAACTTTTGGGGATGGTACCTCACAGATCAATTGCATGTCGCCGTATTCAATACCATTGTGGACCATCTTGACATAATGTCCTGCACCTTCCTCACCTACCCAATCGCAACAGGGTAAGCCATCAGTTTGAGCAGCAATTGATTGGAAGATTTTCTTGATGTGAGGCCATGCTTCGGGATGTCCGCCAGGCATCAAAGAAGGTCCATAACGGGCACCCTCTTCTCCTCCAGATACACCGGTTCCAATAAACAAATATCTACTGTTACACAACATTCGAGGTAGGAGAGTACCCTTTCTCAGCAAGGTACTTGCATCGACGAGTGGTGTCAGGGAAATGTGAGTTTCCTCCATCGATGATGATATCGCCTGATGAGTTAGTAGGACGAAAGAAGGGAGATGCCTTTTTCAAGATGAGGCAACAAGGCCTCGATGAAATCGTCTACGGCTGGACCGGCTTTGACGAGGAGCATGACTCGGCGAGGTCTTTTAAGGAGAGAACACAATTCCTCGATGGAATGAGCACCGACAATGGATTTTCCTGTAATCAATATGGAATTGGAAAGAATGAGGCACCCTTAGCTTCATTTGCAATGAAATGGTCAACTTTGGAAACTGTGCGGTTGAATGCGGCGACAGTGAATCCTAGTTGTTAGCCACAGGTCATATCTCGCATTATATACCATGGTCGGCAATGTTGAGGATAAGCTGTGACGTTAGCACAATCGCAATGAGGAAGGTACATTCTGTCCCATTACTATCGCAAATTAGCATAGGTGTCTAGATAGAGAGGATTACCAGCAAGACCGATAAGGCCGAAATCTGAGATAGAAAAGTTAGCATTACAAATTCATGAGGTGAAAGATGGAAGACTGGATTGAATTGAACTGACCTGCACTACAAGTACAGGGAAGTAATGTCGATATCTACCAGAGAAAATGAGATTGATTCCTCTGGTAGATAGGTCGACATCAATTCCCCAAAAGTTAGCTCAGTCATGGAAGATAAGTAGCGAAGCGCAGGACGGGGGACATACACTGCTTCTTTTGCCATTGTGCGGTTTGATGATAGAAGTTGAGTTAGTACAGCTAATCTAGTTGACGTCCTGACGCAAAGTGATTCTCAGTTGAGAGAAATGGAATTGAATTGAGATGGTCAAAGAGATCAATTTGTTGGGCTGGTTGCTGTTAAGCTGCTGGGTTGGAATTCCGGTGGTGGTGATGAGCCGCTCCAGGCTGCGTGATGTGCACTCTGCCGTCCAGCAAAATTACGTCAGCTCTTTGTGACACTAATCTTGTAGTACAGGAGCCAGCGTCAGATTGGGAAATGAGGGGACAGCTCATTTCGCTGAAACAAGTCAATGAAGGACTCATATCGAGATCAAGAAGCGTGAAACAGAACATCGAAGGGTTTCAATAAACTAGAAACAAGTTTTGTATTGCACCTAGCACCTCCTATGTCATCCTGGAAGCAAAGATCCCTATGGCAACTCCAATTTTGAAAAATTGGAACATCCGCAATGAAAACTATCCCCCTTCTCTAATGCAATGCAAATATGCATCGTAAAAATGAGGTCTTCTTCATACAGGCTCCAAGTCGTAAAGCCATGAGGCAAATATAGCCGCAGCAAATCCTAAAACAGGGAGAAGGTCTCCTGGCCGTTTCCCCGGTTCTTGACCCCATCCCCGGAACAAAGAACCCAATCCAAAACCCTCTCTCTCAATATGCACTAGTTCCCTTCTTGATTCAAACCAATCATTAGCATTCAACATATAATTCCTCAATCGCGGACAGACATCCTCCATGTGCGACTGAAGATTCGGATATCCCAGGCCCGAGACGAAATGAAAAGCCAGATATCCGTACAATACAGCATCCAGTGAATTCGGTGTTTCTGCATATGCCCACAGGCCTGCATGTTGTATGGTCAACAATTCTGTTTCTAGTCTGTCGTACAAGTGATGGGCTTGACTCTGGATCTATTCAATTAGGTTAGAATGTATCTCTCGACGGGATGTACTCGCGCTTGACGTAAGCTCTCGCGTGTGTCAAATCCGACGCTTGAGGGAACAGGAGTATCTTCCGTCAATGAGGATATCTCGGAACATCGGCGAAAGGCATACGCTCGCAATTCAGTGGGAAAGTAAAACGCGTGCGGCAATCCAACTGCTTTGGAAACCTCTGGTCTTGTTGCATTTAGATAGTTGGGTGAAGAGATAAAGAGTTGGTTCCACTAACGCAAATTAGTTCTGTATACAAACAAATGGATTTACTATCACCGGATCACAGACCTCTTCAATGAGACTTTCCCATAGAAAAGAAGCGTTTTTCCCTACTTGATCGAGATTTGAGTCAATGGGCACTCCATTCTGAATGAGCACTGATCTGATACAAAAGAAGCCTCGATGCCAGGTATATCCGTCACCAGATGCATTCTGTACTTTCAATGCCGGCATGCCAATTGAGAGATCCATTGATTCTATGACTTTGTATTCTTCAGGTTGGAGGTAGATGCTGCAGAGGCAGAAGACTGCAATGCAAGCACCTGACAGGGATGGACGCCCGAGAGCTGAAGGTAGGATGTACAGCTCATACCGGACCATCTTCACGCAATTGACGAGGAGATGCAATTCAGCAAATGTCAATGTCGGTCAGGTTCACGAAATTTCGAGGAGCAACTGGACAAAACGTGGATCGCAGTTAGGCACTGGACAGAATGCTGTCCCGAGGAACGCATTTGACTGATGCGATTCAAGCGAAAAAGAAATGTCATTAGTAAAGCACCTCCTGTCGTTAATGCTACTGTCCAAGCTCAAAGTCAATCACAAGAGCATCATAATCCTTGGTCTCCAATATCCCAAAGTCATTCTCTGTACGGAATGATATCGTCCTCTTCACCAACGTCATCGGGACTTCCAAATTCTCCCTCAATGTCTTCCCAAACTTCTCCAACACCTGCGGCTGGATAAGAAACCTTTCTTGTTCCTCGTCCAACCCGATTATCTCTTTGTACTTGGAGGAAGAGAAATCCGACACAATGGTCGCGTTGCTGACACTGTTTGGCACCAAGAGGAAAGTTGAATGGTATGCCCCTTGGACCGCTTGAGAAGTGATAAGAGGACGAATTGTGCTTATAACTAAGGAGGCAAGTTTTTGGTCGACGCTCACGCTGAGTCTACTCGCTAAACTATTGTCCAAGGAGGTTCCCTTCTTCTCTCCGAAAACATACGAGGGTTGTGCATGGATCATCGACGAAGAAGATTCCAAAATTGAATATTGGGGTGGAAGGTCTGTAGTCGGACACAACGTGTTTGCTCTGTCTAGCGACAAGGCCGCTCGATCGGATGACGAGAGTGGTATTTGGAGGTCGTTGAAGACAAGTTCGATGCCGTCGGGATGAACAGACGGAGGAACCAATATCCTGCCGTATCGCAGATAGTCAAGGACGACAGAGAAAGCATCGGAATTATGGTCCACGAAGACGATCTCGTCGTCTTGATGATACTTGGACATCTCGCTCAGCTTTCGGGACTTGGCCACATGTTCCCTTGAGATCGAAAACAGCTTTCCTCCTACGTTAAAGTTGACTATCGGCATGTTGTTGATGGTTTGGGAGGATGAAGGGTTTAGAGAGGATACAGATGTGAGCTTCAGCGGTGGCGTACTTTTAACTTTAGATAATCTTGAGACAGATAATGTAGAATGTTCTGCATCTCAAACATCACGATATCTTTCGGTGCGCCAATTATCTACCCAATCAACCCGAGACATGCAAGTTCACGGACGTTTGATGATCTCAACATATCCGAACATCAGGACACGTGATGAGTCAGATTCGCTTCTCTAACAGCTTCGAGCTTCCTATTCGTTATTCAGACGAACACCGATGCATCTTGGATTGGTCTTTGCCTTGTCAAACTCATCCAACATCTCACATGATAGGTTTTCGGCAACTTAGCCGTTGATAGGCCAGGTGAGACAGTCAGATGAGGATTTGTTAGTGCTAGACCAAGATCTATCAAGATCTATAAAGTGGAGGCAACACACGTCTCCCTTCCTCACCACACTTGGAATCTCTCTTCCCTCAACAATGTTCCGTATCACCAATGTATGGTCCTTGACAAAGTCAATTAATGATAGCCCAACGAATGGCTCGCCGTCACTGGCGCGGGCGTTGTAAATGAACCCCTTATTTGCAAAAAAACAATTCAAAAGCCGCTTCAAAGGGTACCCTACTCTGTTAAGCTTACTCTAATTCCATAGGTCAAAAGAATCTCAACGTACTTTGCGTACATTCTTCATCTCTGACTTTAGTAAACCTTTCAACATGTCTCTTGATATTCAGGCAATGACACAAGAGAAGTTGAGTCTTACTCTGCCGATTATGTGCACTGTCGGACCTGAAGATGATATTCCTCAGCTCAAAAAATACTGCATGCTCTTGACTGGTAACGAAGAATCGGATCATGAACACGTAGAGAACGTCATCAAAGGTGTTATCGAAGGTGAAATTCGGTATGGCCTTTTTCCTATCAAACTGAGATTAGTGTCTTGATTGCCAAAATGTCCATGGAAGAACTATTCCAAGGCCGTCAACATTTCAAGGAGAACATCACCAAACACATTCAAGGCGAACTTGATCAATTTGGCATCAAGATTTGTACTTCCCTTCTCTGAGACATTCTAATTTCTAGACAATGCCAATGTCAAGGAACTTCACGATGCTGAAGGAAATAAATATTTCACCTACATGCGTCGTCGAGCTGTTGAAGGTGCCGAGAATCAAGCCAAAGTCGAAGTTGCAGCTGCTCGAATGACTGGTGAAATTGGCGAAAGTGAGAAACAATCTATTGCAAAACAACGTATTGCTCAAATCGACGCACAAACCGCCATCAACGAGTCCATCCGTAAAAAGGAGAAGGAAACTGCAGAAGCTGATTTGGCAAAGGCTAAAGTCCAACTCAATATGCAAATTGAGATTTCCAAGATCGAGGCAAAGAGAGCTGCGGAGTTCAAAGATGCTGAATTGCAAAAGAATTTGGAAATTCAACGTGCTGATACGGAATATGAGAGATTGAGGGCTACAGATTTGACCAAGATGAGAATTAAAAGAGAGAAGATTGAACAGGAAGCTGATGCCGAGTTGTATGCTGCGAAGAAGAAGGCAGATGGGGAATTCTATGCTCAGCAAAGGCAGGCAGAAGCCATGCAACTGACGAGGAGACTCCAGGCTGAAGCCAAGCTTTATGAAAAGCAGCAAGAAGCACAAGGACTTGAGGCGGTCTATAAGGCTCAACAGGAAGGTTTCCTGAAGTTGAAAGATGCCTTCGGATCCGACGAAGGGTTGATGAAATTCTTGATGCTCGAGAAGGGAACGTTCTTGCAGCTCGCTCAAGCCAATGCAAGTGCTATCCAAGGCCTCAATCCCAAGATCAACATCTGGAATACAGGTATCTGACCATTGCCGATCTTGCTAATATGTAGGCGCACAATCTGGTGGAGAAAGCGCAGGTGCAGATACTTGGTCACCAATTCGTAATCTGTTCACTACCATTCCTCCTGTCCTTGCTGCTCTCCAAGATCAGACTGGTATGACAGCTCCGAACTGGATGATCAAGCAACCGTCTAGCGAGGACTCGAGCGACAGCACCGTTGTTCTTTAGATCGATGAATCTCTTCTAGTTTTATACTTGGACTTCAATATCTTTCTTTCTAGCTTAGTGAGACCTACCCTTTTTAATGTCTTTTCATTATTTAGACAATATAATGCTTAGATTTTTGTGCCTTCAGTTTAAATATGATGAAAATAAAGAAAACTTAATTGCATGAAAGGGATTAAACCGTGCACTCCGCCGTCGATACTATCTACATCTCGATCCCTGTACCAAATTGCATTTATTCAATCCCATACTTCCCATACTTCTTCACATGCTCCTCTCATGCATTGCACTCCTCCGCTTCCCACTCTTCCTTCAACTGTTTTACGAATCTGAGCAATATCTATGTCTCCGTACTTTCGTTCTACGTGTACGGCAACTCCATGACCAGAAAAGAACTGCGGCGAGACGGTGAACGTCAGATGGAATTTAGTTCGTGCAGCCGATAGCAGCAGACAAACGTCGATAATTAACTGCGAACCTTTGACGCTAACGGTGATGGGATACTTCGACTTGATAAGAGCCAACTCGGTTCGAAGCAGCGCGGAAAGATGTTGAGTTCGTGATATTGTGTTAAGGATCTGGTGTTAGAAAATTGAGCTAAGGCGCTACCTTCTGCACATCGCCTTTAAGAACACTCCCTCTTAGACAGGCAGATGTGAATTGATGAATTGGGTCGGGATTGTCAACCATCTCAACTGTAGCAGTCCCACCAGGCCCAAAAGCATTCATTTCAAATGTCACATTCATATTTCCGAAAGCGAGTTTTATAGTTGATCCATTAACCGAGGTAACCTCCCAACCAGAGACGAATTTCAGACACTCCAGCGTTTCTACCGTCAGATCTGGCAAAATGGGTTTATGGGGTACCTCTGAAACACTCAACTTCATCCTTTTCAAATCCACGATTCATCTCTTTGACTCGTTCAGCTCGAGTAATTTTCACCCGACACTCCTCAATTTGTTTTCGCAGTTCTGCTTCTTCAGATGCAAGTTCAGCAGCCTCTCGTTCTTTAATTTGCATGTCCGCCCGTCTTGTCTCGAGTCCTTCACTGACAATAGAGATTTCCTCTCGTACAAGTCTCAACTCCTCTTGGTCAGCACTCTCAATTTCCTCGCGCTGGTTTCGTAGCATCTCAAGCTGTTTCTTAACTTCCTCATGCTGTTCCTTAATCCGTGGGAAGAAAGGCTCCAATTGTCCTCTCAATTCCGTCAGACGGGATTTATCCTGTTTGTCAGCTTGGAATTGAAACGAAATTATATACCTTTCGTAGACCCTCTGCATTTTTTGTTAAGGTAGGCATTACTCCTCCAATAAGTTGATCTCGCCAGGTATACCATCCGCCTTTGGCTTTGAGTCGTGCCCAAGTCTTGACAAGTTTAAATTGCATATCCATAATCCGTTTCAAGTCTGGTGGAGCACCGACGTATTCTCTAAACAAAAGCGGTGGATCCTCCAAAGTGTCTTGTTCAATTCCCTCAATCATAGCTTTTCCCTCCTCAATATACTTACTCGCATTCTGACAAGACTATACACATTAGCCACACTCCAAATATACGTATGTCACATAGGGGGAAGGGTAGATACAAATTGATACAACTCAAGCATAGGAATACTAACAGCCCCAGCTCTGGCAAAATCTCCCAACTGAGGCTTTTGCAAAACTCCCATATTCTCAGGTCTAATGGTAGTTCGTCTCCTACTCGTCGGTCCCAATCCATCTAAAAACGAAATATTCGTCATCGCCAGAAATTCTTCTAATCTGATAATAGGAAAGTCACTCCCCTCCCCATCTTCCTCCTCTTGATGATCTTCCCATACTTTCACCAGATTTGCAACTTTCGGTCCGAATTCGCGCTTCACAGTGCGAGGAGTCAACATTAACTCGTCAACCGCCCTTCTAGGAGTCCGATTTGGCGTCGCAAGTTTGGAAGGTGAGATTGGTTTTGGTTTTTTGGGAGTTAATAGGGCAATCATGTCTTTTATGTCTTCTTGAGGTTTTGCTATGCCGAATTCTTTGTTGTGCCAGTTTGAGCGGCCGAGGGAGAGGCGTCGTGTTGAGGCTGTTGCTTTGAATTCTTCGATGCCTCCGAGAGATTTGCGGGAGGATAATCGTCTGGCGGCCTTTGGAGAGCCGAGAATTACTCCGGAATCGGACTTTCGTCGGATTTGAGGAAGGGGAGCGGTCATTGAGGTTAGTGGTTTTCCGGTTAGTAGGTCTAGTGCTAGAAGGCCTTTGGATGGAGTTCGTTTGGGAGTTCCTGTGATGCCTGACGATAGAGGAGAACGAACGATTTCTGCATCGATAAGCGGAGGAGTTTGAGGTTGTGGTTGAGATTTAGTCCTTGGCGATGTCACGAAGGGAGAGGATTCTGGTGTAATGGAGGCATTATGGCGGGGAGTTTGGAGGGCTGGGAAGACCGTAGTCATGTCCATCGGTTGGGTGTCGTCTTCTGCTTTTGATGATGGCAAGATGGTGCCTACAGCCCGAGTCATGTCCATAGTCACTAGCAGTCAGATACATCAACAAGAGCACAATTACCATCATTATCTCCTGGAGGAGGACGATTTTCCTTGTCCATGGCATTGTTACCCACAGAATATGACATTCCCTGAATTTTCCCAACAACTTTAGTAAATTCCATTCCCATTGTGTCGTTCTCAGCTTCGACGACATTGTGGGATGGATAAACTTGTGTGAAATCCATAGTCTGATCATCGTCTTCGGTATTAAGGAATCGATTCACACCATCTCGTGGAGGAATAATATTTCCGAATGGTTCAGTCATATCCATTTCTTGCTCTTCCTCGCTGTCGTCACCATCTTCGACCATGAATCCCACACCACGTTGTAATTGGCGTTTGATCAGTGCACTGGGTAGTGGTAATGTGAGATTATCATCTGCAATGTCCATGGAAGTCTCGTCTTCGTCACTTCTAAGAATGGAAGCTGGAGCTGGAGCGGCTTTCGGTAGTTCAGCGGGAGGGGAGGGAGTATGTGGTCCTGCTTGAGGATAGGGTGACAGTTCACCGGTTGATTCACCATCGGTACTGGGACTTCCATCAAAACTGAAGCCTACGCCTTTCTTTGGAGATGGAGTCTGGTTCGGTGTCGTCTGTTGAGGAAATAATCTACATATCAGTCAGTCATCCCATAATTTAATGCAGATCTGGAATACCCAGATAAACGAGGAAGAGGTATACCTGATAGTTGCGTGACTCGCAAAGCTGACTCTCCGGTTCAAACTCTTCCTCAACTCCCGTCGTTTAGCAACATCACTCTCAGTCTCCTCCTCTCTAGCCTTCTCCTCCTTCAAAGCCTCCTGAAAGATCCCAATAACAGTATGTCCTCCATAAACATCCTCTCCAAGAATCCCTCCAGCACCCATAGCTTTCTTCAAAATCCCCTTTGACGGAGCCTATCATCAGCACTTTCTTCACATGCGCTAGAGTCAAGGGATATACAATTGTCATTCTCTTCTTACGAGGATTTGTTTGTTTTGCACTTGGTGGAGCAGTAGGATCATCTATTCCAGCACCACCCAGACTGCGTGCTCTTTTGCGAGATTTACTTGCTGATGCTAATTCATTTCGTAAGGGAGATGGTTGTAGCGGAGCATTTTCTCTTCGGGTTGGAGTTCCTGGCATTGAACCTGCAGCACCGATTGATTTCCTTGTTTGCCGTGGTGAACGGCGAGTTGGCGGTGATAGCATGAGTGTGGTTTTGTGAGATGCAGTATGTTTGATGATGATACTTTGTTTGGTTCAAGGGGGTCAAAGTTTGTTGGAGGTTGTTGGCAGGGGGATTGATTTGTTTACTTTTCTGATACGCGGTGCATAATTACCTAAGCCACAAAAATTACAAAGCCGGGATCAGGTGGGAATTTGTGAATCATCCGCAGGCTACACTGGTCGCTAAGGCAACGATCTTTCGAGGCTATCTCAGGCACTTCAGGTCGTGGGCAGTGCTAAAGACATCAAGATTGTGCCTATACTGAGCTATCTTGACTGTTCTTCTCTAACTTTGAACTCAAATTCAACGTCGACTGTTGAAGCGGCACCATCCGATTTGCGCGGGGTGTTCCTCACCCTGATCCTAGTGATCGGCTCCCCGCAAAATCGCGCGAGGATGATCTGCTTCCTCCTTCCTCCTTCTAACCAACATCTAACCGACACAGCCACCCCTACAGCCTTAATCATACAATCGGCTTTATCCCGCTCAATAATCTACTTCTTCATTTTTGTTGCATCAGAGTCATGGGAAACCCATCCAGATCGCCAAGAGTTGGCATAATTGGAGCGGGGTAAGCTTATCTTAAAATTCTTGGAAAATGGCTGATTTTCGGACAGGGCCGCCGGAATCTGTCAAGCAATTCAATTGAAGCGCCAACTGGGATTCCATAACTTCACAATCTGGGAACAAGATTCAGCATTAGGAGGAACATGGTACATCCCCCCTCCACTTTCTTACCTATGCAACTGCGCAACAGCTAACGTTGATATAAAGGAATGTGAATACGTATCCTGGCTGTGCCTGCGATATCCCCGGTATCTTCTATTCATACAGTTTTGATCCCTACCCCGGAAGCACCTTATTCCCTCCTCAAGAAGAAATAAAATCCTACTTGCAACGTTCTGCCGATAAATTCGGCATTACTCCCCATATTGTATTCTCCACGTGGTTCCACACGGCAAAATACGACGAGAAAATCTCTTCATGGACACTGACTTTCAAAAACTTGCTCACAGAGACGGAATTCGAGGAAGTTGTCGATATTTTCATCTTGGCAATAGGTGGTCTTGTGGTTCCTAATGGGTGTACTATTCCCGGTGCAGAAGATTTCAAGGGAGAATTGTTCCATAGTGCGAGATGGAGACATGATGTTAGTTTGAAGGATAAGGATGTCATTGTTGTAGGGAATGGGTGTTCCGCAAGTCAACTTATCCCCGAGATTCTACCAGAAACAAAATCCGTTACTCAATTCATTAGGACTCCTCAGTGGTATTTGAAAAGCAGTAATGTCAAATACTCACGTTTCGCTCAATTCGTCCTCAATTATGTTCCTGGAGCAAAATGGTTGTGGCGCTTTGTACTATCCCATTATTCTGGCTTTAATGGCGGTGCTAATGTGAAATAGATTATTTATGCGCTTTTCGATTTATCATTTGTCTTGTTGACGAAAAAGTATACGAACCTCCGTCTCAAAATGGAAAAATCTCTTCGGAAGGAAATTCTAGCAGCAACACCAGAAAAATACCATTCCTTCATTCTTCCAAATTACAGTATTGGTTGTAAACGTCGTGTTCTGGATCCCTCCTACATATACCTATCCTCATTGCACTCTCCAAAGATGCATTTAACCAATACACCTCTCGTGCGTATCAACGAACACAGCGTATCGGACTCTCTAGGAAATGAGTTTCCCGCCGATGTCATTGTATTGGCAACAGGTTACCAAATCGGCGGCCATCTAGCCAAACTAAGTGTGTTCGGGAAAGAGGGGAAGAAGTTATTGGATTATTGGGCGGGGAAAGGTGCTGTGAGTTCTTATAGGAGTACCCTTATAAGTGGCTTTCCCAACTTTTTTGTGCTTGATGGACCGAATTCTGCCAGTGGACATTTTAGTGTTATATACACGGTGGAATGTCAGGTTGAATATGTCACCAAATTGGTATTGTTCTGCAATTAGATGGGTGTTAAGACTGATGGTAGATTGCGCCTATAGTTAGGGGACAAGCGAGGGCTGTTGAGGTTAAGGAGGATGCGGAGGATGAGGATGTGCAGTATATTACCAAGAAACAAAGTGAGATGGTATGGCATAAAGATGTTGGTGGATGTGCTTCTTGGGTAAGACCGTTCTCCCGATGCGCTTTATTAACTGTCTCAGTATTATGATGAGAAGACGGGACGAAATGATTTGTTGTTTCCTGATTTTCAAACTAAGTTTTATTTCAGGACAATGTTCCCTGTATGGAAACATTTTGAGTACAAGGTATTTGACGAAGATGCGCATCTCACGGTAGAACAACAAGGGCGCTTGGATTAATGCGGGTTCCATCTGGCGATATACCAAATGGCTGGGACTTGACTATTAACTTATGCGATAAGATTTCGACCTCCTGAATTGGGATTGTTCTGAAGAGATCTCTATCTGACAATAGTGATGTTTCTAAGTCTTCCCTCTGATAGCTAATTTACTTGATGCCATTTCCACTATTTTATTTTCGCCATACCCCAGCTTCTCCACCAGAATTTGCTAGAGCTTTCCTGTGTAGTGTCAATTATTGTGTCGAGATGGCGGCGGTATAGACTATTCTCCATCCCAAATCCAGAAAGCGTCCCGATCCCGAATTCGATTTCTCTCATCGCTTTGTTCTGCAAGAAGCTTGGTTCCATTGACCACCTCGAAGCAATAACCTCCTGTTTGGTTCTCTGTCGCTGCATAATATCTTCACCAGAGTTCCTCTCTTGTCAATTAGTAATAATGCCAATGAAGTTGAAAGTCCGTGACATTGCAAACGAGTCAGTTGAAGAGGTTTTACGGTGGCATTATCGTCAGCTTCGCATGCTTTTCTCCCAATGCAAAGCCGGAGGATCTTCAAGGCTAGATAGTAGATTCTTCGTTGAATACCTTCTAAAGCTGTACATAACTGGTTTGCCTCCTCCCAGTTTGCCAGGGCGAGAATCCCATCAACGAATACTTCCTAAGTTTTTCAATGGGAAATTGCGACACAACTAACAAAGCCCATGCATTTGGGCAGCATCCGTGACGTATTTCCCGTCGAGCTTTTTCTTAGTGACATTGGGCGACAGGTTCTTGAAATCGTTGTAGTTTGCCCAAGTTTCTCAATAATCAGGTCCACTGTCATGTATCTTGTCGTTAGATGATTCCATCTAACGACAACCGGCACAGTTGAAGCTAGGGAGGGCCGCCACGGCAATTTCCAGACCTTGCTTGAATAACGCTTCGTTCGTATGAAATGCGGTCCCGTCCGTCTTGCTAGCATTTCGTTTGACTGAAAATGACATATTAGGATACCTCCTTTCGATTGTACCTTCAGATGAATGCCCCTTCCATATCTTTGGACTTGCGCTGCTGATAGGACTCGGTTCCAGCTGATGTCCGAATTCTGGTTTAGGGATTCGTCGGATGACTTCCGGATCGGTTCTATGAGTTATGAGCAATCAATCTTCGGCATTTGGATTCTACTTGTAGGCTTCTACAAAAGGGAATAGGGGTTGTCTTGGTCTTTGCGGTGTCGTTTACTTAAGACGCTCCATCGCCAGGTTATCAGATGTTGCAGGAGAAGAAACTTCTAAGGACTCGAATATTTACAGTAATAAATAGTGTAGAGACAGAATTTGTAAATGTCGGAAGTAAAATCATCCACCTCAGCGAAAATCGTCCCCAACATTTGCCTGATCTTCATCTTCTTCAACAGTGGGCCTTGGACTTGACACATTGTCTAGAGACATCTCCTGAATAATAAACAGCATGTCTCCTATCTCCCGCCAAGTCTCTCGCTTAGCCTCCTCAATTGTCAATTCACAATCCTCCAAATCCGCTTCAGCCTCAGTAAAATCCGCTCTTTCGTCCTCCTCAACTCGTCGATTGTCAACTCCATCAGTATCTTCATTGGGAATTCAAGCTGCTTTGCGCACTTTACCACCTAATGCTCGTGGATTATCTGCTGAGAAGATTCAACGATTGTACGCCACCCAAGCCGCTGGATCAGAGACCGTTCAAATTACTGTCCGAGATGCGTTGAATGCTGCTTTGGAGGAGGAAATGGAACGGGATGATACGGTGTTTTTGTTGGGTGAGGAAGTTGCTATGTATAATGGTGCTTACAAAGTATGCTCCTCCCAGTTACTCTTTTCGCTTGTTTTCCTTTCACTTTACTCTTCTGTCTCATTTGCTTTGTACTTATGATAGGTGTCAAAAGGTCTTCTAGATAAGTTTGGAGAGGAAAGAGTAATTGATTCGCCTATTACTGAACACGGCTTTGCAGGACTTTGCGTAGGAGCTGCTCTAGCTGGTCTTAAACCGATATGTATACTCTCCTACAGTCACTTCATGAATGGCTGACTGATATCTAGGCGAATTCATGACCTGGAACTTCGCGATGCAAGCCATCGATCAAATTATCAACTCGGGTGCAAAGACATTCTACATGTCCGGCGGAACCCAACCTTGCAACGTCACCTTCAGAGGCCCCAATGGTGCTGCAGCCGGTGTCGCTGCACAACATTCTCAAGATTACGTTGCTTGGTACGGCCAAATTCCCGGCCTCAAAGTGGTTAGTCCTTGGTCTGCTGAAGATGCAAAAGGTCTTCTGAAAGCTGCTATTCGTGATCCAAATCCAGTAATCGTACTCGAAAATGAAATCATGTATGGCCAAACATTCCCACTTTCTCCCGAAGCACAATCAAAAGATTTCCTGATTCCTATTGGGAAAGCTAAAATTGAACGGTCTGGGAAGGATCTCACTTTTGTGTCTCATTCTATCAATGTAGGAAGATGTCTTGCTGCCGCAGACATATTGAAAGAGAAACATGGTGTGGAGGCTGAGGTTATTAATATAAGGAGTGCGAAACCATTGGATGTTGATGCTATTGTTGAGAGTATTAAGAAAACCAACAGAATCGTCAGTGTGGATTCCGGATTTCCTGCTTATGTATGGCCCCTCTTCTTTTGCATTTTCTTCTAGTTCGCGGTGCTGACTGCTTAGGGATTTGGAGCGGAGATTATGGCTGTTGCGAATGAGTTTGCGTTTGACTATTTGGATGCTCCCCCTGAACGAGTTACTGGTGCCGAAGTACCTACTCCATATGCAAAGTCCTTGGAAGATCTGGCTTTCCCTGATCAAAATGTCATTGTCAAAGCAGCTGAAAAGGCTTTATATTTGAGCTAGGAGAATCAATTCTTCATCCAACTTCAACATGTAAGCGTAGCTTAATCCTCTGCAAAAATAGAAAGAATTGATATATGTAAAGATATCCAATGAACCATCAAACTTTTCATTGCAAGACCACTGCGATGTACTTTGCCAAATTGAACTGGATGTATTAACTTGCATACACTCTAATAACATGCAATCGATATACCCTAAAAAACCATCACTATCGGTTCCGCTGAAATTCATTCCATCCTTCCCACATTCCATCCAGCCTATCCCTTAGCAAGGAAGGTTTAAAGTCCCAACGTAAAAGACACATTCAAATCGCTACTACGCGCAAGCTGGACCACTTTGGAAAATTGACATGCCTTTTGCGCTGCTTGATCAAGATCAGGGTAAGAGAAGATACGAAGACCAGAATCAGCAATCTATTGTCAGCCAATTGTTGTTTGGGAGAGATGTGGTGGTTACAAGATTTTGAGCTTCCATCATGTTGGTCCCTTGGAGACGGGCGACGATAGGGACATTGATGTTTTGACGAGAGACTGTGTTGATGAGACCTTGTGCAATGGAATCGCAGCGGACAATGCCACCTACAATCAGATTTGTGAGTAGAGTCAGAGTACCAAAGATGTTGACGAAGACAGCTGTGACGCTAGAATTGTTGGTGATCAATTTGAAAGCCTCTTCAATTGCCTTTGCCGTAGCTCCTCCACCGCAATCTTCGTTAGCTTACCAGATAGTGATGAAATACCCAAGAAATTTGCAGGTTCACCGCCATTGAGTTTGATGATATCCATAGTAGCCATAGCAAGACCAGCACCATTGACAAGACATCCAATTGTCCCATCCAACTGGATAAAATTCAATCCAAATTCAGCTGCTTTAACTTCATCTGGATTCTCTTGACTTCTATCCCTCCAACTGAAAATATCCTCTTGTCGGAATTCTGCATTATCATCAAATCCGAATTTAGCATCCATGGCCATAACGTCATGGTCGCGGGTCTCAGCTAAGGGATTAATTTCAATTTGAGTAGCATCCTTCTCCACAAAAATTTGATACAATTTCATAATTGTATCCGCTGCTTCCTCAACACAGTTTGGTGAGAAATCCATCTTCTTGGCCAATTGAACCGCATCTTCACGATCTAAACCATCTGCAATGCTCACAGGAAGAGTCAAGATTGCATCAGGATTTTCAGCGGCAACAGTTTCAATGTCAACACCTCCTTGAGATGATCCGACAATCATGGGTCCTTGAGTACCCCTGTCCATTAAAATTGCCAAGTAGTATTCTCGACGGATGTATTTCTTTTCGCAGATGTAAACGGCATTGCAGATTTTGCCTGCTGGACCAGTTTGCTTGGTGATGAGTTTTTGTCCGATCATTTGTCCGGCAAACAGTTTGGCTTCGGCAGGACTCAAGTTTAGATTTGTGGGTAGAGGAAGTGTACGAGTAAACAGGTCTAACACCTCCCTTAAGACCGTTTGTGAATGTTCCTTTGCCACGACCTCCTGCAAGTACTTGTGCCTTGACTACCATATCTTCCGTTCCTGGATATAAGCCCTTTGGAACAAAGTGAATTGGATATACCGAGCTTCTTGGCAGCTTCCTCTGCTTCTTCAGGAGTAAAGGCAGGATATCCCTCGGGAACTGAAACGCCATACTAGAAACGATAAGCGAGATGTCGCGAAGAGATTAGAGACCTGTTTGAGCAATTGAGCACCGCGGTACTCGTGAATTGAAAGAAATCTCTTTTGAATTGATTGTGCAGGACGGATAGGACGAAGTGTCCTTGCTGCGCGAAACATCGGAGGAAGACGGTGAGCAGTTGGAGACTGACTGACGTCGAATTCAAGGAAAAGCGTTGAAACCCATACCCTGGAGCGCCGGAAACAGTCAACGAGCACATCACCACCCAGTGACCAAACTAATTCCAAGCCGTTAAACTCTGTTGAGAAAGATGACATCAAACAGAAACTACGACTATCTGATCAAATTGCTCCTGATCGGAGATAGCGGTAAGTCTTGATATTGTTTGCCCGTTCATGTTTCTAGGGGTTGGGAAGTCCTGTCTTCTTCTTCGGTTCAGCGAAGACCAATTTACGCCTTCCTTCATTACAACAATCGGAATAGATTTTAAAATCAGAACCATTGATATGGATGGGAAGAAAATTAAGCTGCAAATCTGGGATACTGCTGGTATATCCATACTCTATTCATATGCTTATATCTCAGGACAGGAACGATTCCGAACTATAACAACAGGTTGGCGTTGCCGAGTCGTTGTCTAATAGTAGCCTATTACCGAGGTGCCATGGGAATCCTTCTAGTATATGATGTTTGCGACGAGAAATCATTCAACAGTAAATGCCGCTTACTTCTGTCGCTTATGTATTTAGATATTCGAACCTGGTTCCAGAATGTAGAGCAACATGCTTCGGAAGGAGTCAACAAAATCCTCATTGGGAATAAATGTGACTGGGAAGAAAAACGAGTCATTTCAGAAGATCAGGGCAAAGCACTTGCTCAAGAACTTGGCATACCGTTTATGGAGACAAGCGCGAAATCCAACATCAACGTTGAAGAAGCATTTTTCTCTCTTGCCAGGTATACAAGTTATTCGCTACTCTAACTGTTTAGGGACATCAAGAAGAAATTGATTGATACTGCAAATGCAACACCAGTTGCTGCCAATGTCAATCTCGATAATAAAGCTCAGGGTAGAGGAGGCTGTTGTTCTTAATGTAGATCTTTTGGCATCTCTGTTTTCGGAATTTGTATTTAGTGAACTGCGCACCTTGAGAGGGTACGGCTATGATAGATTATATAGAGTCGTGACATATTGGGAAGGGTTTCGAATAACCGGGCTTTTGGTATTTCTCACCGCCGGAGGGAGCTAACAGTTAGGTTATGCACTGCCACATCAGGCTCAAGGTGGTGAAGGTGACGAAAAACATGAGCAGGTCAGGGGCTTGAATATTTCGTTCACCCTCCTCGACATGGTCTCTCTAAGAGTCTGTTGGATAGCGACGCCATCCCAAAAGGCTGCACGACTTGTTTTCGTTTATAGTAGTATTTTAGATTACGCATGATGTACAATGTGACTTTTATCCTCTCTTGCCAAAGACGCCAATAGTCAAGTCAAACAAAAGAGCCGAAACTGAACCCTTTGTCAAAACTCGCAACAATCCCACACAAACCTAGTGACTCCGTATACCAGCCTCTCCGGGTATCTTGACCATCTGGTCCAACCTACAAATGTCAACAACACTCTCCGGCGGGAAGTGATACCGTTCTCCAAGCTTAATCACATTAAATCTGACCATTCGAGGATCCACTTTTAAATGTCGATCGAGATCCCTGAGGACAAATGGTCCAGCATAGAACCACATTAAAAAGTAGAAACCTTCATAATGCCACGCATTGTGTGCTTTTGCCCGCTGAGGAAGGGGCAATAGGCCTATTCTCTTGATATCCCGAATAACTCCATTGGAATTGAGGATTACTCGACCGGCTATTCTGGCAACACTGAGAGTCAGTATTCAGTATGATGGGATTTGTACTCTTTGGCTTCTGTTATTGCCTGGTGGCCTGCTCGGGTTATGCATATTAGTTCGTAGAAAGGCATCGTCTCTGCTGAAGAAGCTCGAGTTGTGAAAATCCGAATCCGTTTTATCGTTATACAAAAGTAACTTTTGTAAATTTACGTTTTGTGACTGCTTCAGGCCCAAAAAGATCAAGACTTTCTCTTTCCTCAAGACTTATCGAAATGTCTCAACCAGGGCCAATTTCAAAGAAGCGAAAGGTATCTCCCATCTGTTCGTACTGAATGCACGTCTTTGACATCCTCCCTGATTTTCCTCATGAAAACTGCTCTTTTGACGTACTAACTGTCACGTAGTTTGTCGCAGACGGCGTCTTCTTCGCCGAACTAAACGAATTCTTCACCCGTGAACTGGCAGAACAAGGCTATTCAGGCTGCGAAGTGCGTGTAACTCCCGCCCGCACAGAAGTCATCATCCGCGCAACACACACACAAGAAGTCCTAGGCGACAAAGGCAGACGAATCCGGGAACTCACCGCGCTAGTCCAAAAACGATTCAAATTCAAGGAAGGCAGCGTAGAATTATATGCTGAAAAAGTACAACAAAGGGGATTGAGTGCTGTTGCCCAATGTGAGAGTTTGAGATACAAACTTCTTGCTGGATTGGCGGTTCGTAGGGCTTGTTATGGTGTTTTGAGGTTTATTATGGAGAGTGGGGCGAAAGGATGTGAGGTTGTTGTTAGTGGCAAGTTGAGAGCTGCTAGAGCTAAGTCTATGAAGTTTACGGATGGGTTCATGATTCATTCTGGGCAGCCGGTATGTTTCCCTGTATTTGTGTACTGGTACTCATGTGTAGGCTCGGGATTTCATTGATTCGGCTACAAGACATGTTATGCTTCGTCAAGGTGTTCTGGGTGTTAAGGTGAAGATCTTCTCAGATGAGTTGCCAGGTGGAAAGGGCAAGAAGCCTCTTCCTGATGCTGTTTTCATTATGGAGCCAAAGGAGATTGATGCTGCAGGTGTTGGTGAGCCAAGATCTGTAGATATGATGCCTCGGCATGAAGCAGTTGCACCTCCTCCACTGGAGCCTCAAGGATACGATCAAGCTGGCTATGGCAGTTATCAGCAAGAGGTTTTCTAGATCCAGGGAGTTTAAAATAATACATTTATTCGCATCTACCATGTGCTCTTGTTCCTTGCACAGTTCTGTCTTTTTGATGTCCCTTCTATACAATCTTGTTTAAGAATGATAGTATTCCTTGCATTTCACACTTACTAGTTTTTCGCCTGGGTATATCAAAGCAGTTAATCTTCCCCCTCTCACACAATTCGTATCTAATCCCTTTGCATATTTTCTCAATTGGAGGCCCTGATAATTAGCTTCCACAAGTAGCGAGGTGGTACTCGTCGTGCATCATGTCCATATATAACCGTCACAGGGTGTTTGGCGTGCTGTTGAATCTTGTCCCACACTTCAGCCCAAGCATCTCCCTCGTCAGTATCTCTGCTGGGCTGATTTCCTTTCAAAATGTTCCTCATGTTCATTAGTGCCCACGGATCTAGTCGTCAGAAGTAGCTATGAGAGCAACCACCTTGGTTTTCTAATTCTTTTCCAGGAAGGATACCGGCATGAACAGCCACTAGTTCCTCTCCATCTACTTCTCCAATATGAAGAATATAGGGACACTCCAACATCCATTCCGCAGATTCTTTGTCGAAACCCATTGCCAACGCATGTTCTTCTGCTCCAAATACGAGTTCCTTCGGTAAATCCTCTCGATTGATGAAGGTATCTAGTCGTGTGTCGCCCAATGTACGGATATAACCCATCCAATCTAGGAGTTCATAGTCATGGTTTCCAATTACTGATGACGCGTTGAGTTTCATAGCCAGTTTCACTACTTTCCCCGAATGTGGACCTTTACTCACCAAGTCTCCGAGGAAAACAATGTGGTCTAAGTTTTCAGTCTGGAAAACCTAAAAGAGGTCACCTGTGTCCGACTTGTACTTTACTTTCTCGAGAAGAGCGACCAACTCATCAAAACAACCATGTACATCGCCAATGAAAATCAACCGTTTCCCATGATTATGATGTTTCTTGTTTGACGAAGGTTGAAAGGTTTCAGGTAGAGCAGCAACAGTGACTATGCCATGCAGATACTTTGCATTGTTGACCGCTTCGCTCGAAGGAGGTTTTGCTGAGATGGAGCGGAAGAAGGGAATTCCCAGACAGATTAGGAAGAGGAGAATGAAGAAACGCATTGTGCAAGACATTTGTGGAGATGCTGTTGCATTTGTTTGGGTAAGAACCGCAGAGGTATCCGGTCGAAGACGGTGGGAAAGGATTGGAATGTCATTCACCTGTCCACGAGGTGAATTGTGAATGCGTGGTTGGCGGATTGGCGCGGGATGATTCACTCAAAGCGGACAACCTCGCAGTGGCGTCGAGACGTCAGCGGCCAGGCCGACAATCACAACAACTTAACAGACCTTGATCTCAGTGGACAATAAAGAACGTCTTTTGCTGCTAAATACTGCTGGCTATATAGACTGTCAAAGACTACTTCTATATCCCGATCTGATGGTCCGCTGTCCTAGTTAAGGCGCAGTGAGATATCCTCCCATAATACCCCATACCTTCAAAACGCCTAGTTCCTTGATGAGATCCAACTCCTTCTTCAACTGGTAAGGATCCTGGTCCAAGGTCATGATCCGTCCAGGTTTCCCATTAGGTCCCCAAACCTTCAACGTGCCGTCCTTCCCAATAGGAGGAATATTCTCAATTCCATGTGCAAAATCTATAAGTGCAAGAGCAAAATCAACTCCAATATCCTTATCTACTTGAGTAGGAAATAAATGTGCCATTGTTTGGAATTGGTATAGCGCGTCCACCGTGTGAGTTGCGTCGCCCTGGAATTGACCTGGGAAAGGGTTACCTTGATTGAATGCGAAGAGATGTGCTTTCGAGGGATTAGGCCAGGCTTTTGCGTAGTCGATTGCAGGACGCACGAAACCGTTTACTGTGAAGAATTTCATGGCTGAGCGGACTGCTTGTTCCTGAGTATTTTGAGGGGAGATTTGGAATGTCGAGAGGAGGACCGTGGCGGCTTCGTCGTCGAGAACATTGTTGGTAACATCTGTAATGATCTTCATTGCTTCTCCTTTCAACGTTACACCGAAAATGGAGCCCTAATGTAAGTTATAGAAGAGACAGGACAGTACATCGTCTTTAGTACATCCGAACAAGACCTCATCCAACCATTCTGGGAAGAGCTTAGGATTCTTGTCCTCGATATCGGCAAAGGTAGGCACCCAATCGAGGAAATAACCATCGACAGTAGGTCTATGAGGATGACTCGTAGGAATGGCCTTGAAAATATCATCCAATGGAATCTTTCTCAACTTCTCAACTCGTTCCTTTGCTGTATCTCCCTCGATATGAAAATACCTCAACACTTGATCATAGAAATGTTCCTGAACCTCCAGCGGGAAAGCACTGACCATGGTGATAGTGCCTGATTCCAGAATAGCTCTTGAAAACAACTTCTCGCTTCCCTTTGCAACCATATGAGCATTCACACTAGCAGACCCAGCAGACTCCCCAAACAAAGTAATCCTAGTAGGATCTCCACCAAATCCCTTGATATACTTATGAATCCATTTCAAAGCAGTTTGTTGATCTCTCAATCCCTGGTTACCAACACCTTCTTGTCCATGTGCTTTGGCATCTTCCAAAAGATCTTTGGAAGCTAGGTTCCCAAAGATGTTGACTCGATAGTTTACGACGATGATAATGGTAGGTTTGCCGGCGTGGTTGGCGACAGCAGCCATTTTAGAGGGATTGTATTGTGGCCATGCGGCTGAGCCGATCATGAAACCTCCCCCGTGGAACCAGACCATGACAGGATATCCTGCTTTATCGACCGGTGGTTTGTCGGGGAGAGCAAGACTCAGATGGAATGAATGAGCTTCGTCGTTGTGGACATAACTATAATCCAATCGGTTTTGGAAAAGGATGAATTCGAATTCAATTGCATCCAGAGGTTGAGGTGCAATTGGCCTAAATCACATTATTAGTATAATGATGAGAGATAGAGAGTGAGAGATAGAGAGTGATCGCATACCCGGGCTTAGTAGCATCCCAGGTTTCTCCTTTGGGAGCAAGTTCATCCCGAACGACAGATTGAGTGAAACGTCCGTATGGAAGAGCTCCGTATTGGAGGTTGTGGAGAGTTGTCACTCCAGGAACTTCAACAGCTCCTTTAATCTTTCCGAGAGTCGGATGTTCAATTACTTTTGTAGACATGATAGAATCAGGATGGGAGATGGAGAAGTTGGACGGCGGAGCTGAGTTTCTTGAAGCGGTGCGGGGCGGTAGTTTTCCGATGCGGGGATCTGCCGGCTGTCGGCAAGCGCCATTTATATAGACTCGGGCCCACATCAAGAGTAGAGCTTGTGATGTGTTGAGGATTTCATGTTTCTCGCTGAGGTTGGGTCACTCGTGAGGTGAAGTGTAGCTACTTGAGCGTTTATGTTCGTTCCATGGAAGTGCTTACCGGTTTCAGGAAATAATAGAATCACTTAAACCTGTACAAATGCCGTCCATTAGAAGCCTATGCTTGAATATCCTTTCTTTAAATACAAACAAAACCTTTCGTTATTCATTCCTCTTCACTGACATTCTTCCTTCGTTTGGGACTAGCCATTCTCTGAGGACTCGGTATCCTAGTATTCCCACCCCACGGCGTCATCATAACTAAATTCGGCATTTGCACGGGTGTTTGTGGTAGAGGAGGCTGTTGATATTGAACAAATCGTTGTGGTGGTTGATATTCTCGATGTCTCAATAATCCAAAAGCGAAATTTGACAGGAAAACTGATCCAAAGACCGCCAGTAAACAAAATATCTATCATCAACACAAGCTCTTTCTGGAGTTGCTTTTGTGTAGAGCGGGGATACCATTGTTTTGTAACTAATTGGCTCGATGAAGGAGTTTATGATTTCGGCAAAGGTTTCAGCGGAAACGCGTGCTCTACCAACAACAGTAGGATCCCGATTCATACACTTTTCCCATGCAAGACAGGCTTTCTCCATTGCTGGCACACGTGTTCCCGGGGCACATCGATTCTCCAAATACTCTTTCGAACAAACCGCCATTTCCTGCAATATTTCTGTCCATCAGCACACACCACCAAGACGTCATACCGGCAGAATATTCTTCTACTTTGAGATTAACATCGCGTTGAATAGTGCGTATAAATGCTAGAGCAAGATATAATGCAACACCCACAAGAAACATGTTGAACACCAATTGCACGTAACCAGACGCGACATATGGTAAATCCGGATCAGACGTCAAAAACGACCCTGTGTTCGTAGTTTTAGGTTTCTCGTTTATACTTGGTGACAAGGCAAGTGATCGATGAGACTCTTCGTCTTCACTTTCACTCTCGTATTTCGAGCCAACTATGTAACGTTTTGGCTTTTGTATTCGTCTCCTTCGAACTGCGTCGCGATATTTTCTCTTGTCTTGTATTTTCTCATATTGTGTTCGTCGAGGCGGCAAGTCTGGTGAATCGTTGTTGGGTAATGGTGATTCTCCTGGTGACGAAACGTCGATATCACTACTATCCACTACTGCTGAACTTTTTCGTGGAGTATAAAAGTCTGCTGTTGGGAATTTACTGTTTACTTCAGGTAGATTTCGTGCAGGTGTTGAGGAGAATAAGAAGGATCCTCCTGATTTACCGTTTGTTACGGGAGGGAATGGTTCGAATGGTTTAGAGGACGTGTTCAGTGATTTTGAGGGCGACGAGTCTAAAGTTTGCGCGGTCCCTAACGGCGCGTTAGACTGGGATACTTGGGGAAGAGATACGTTTTTGGGGTAAAGCTGAGTGGTCGAGGGATTTGGAGAAGGATGGGTCGAAGGAGAAGGCTGATTTACGGGGAGTACTCCATTCGAAGTCCATTGGAGACTCTGCTGAACGTACCTTGGTGTCAACAAAACAAAGGAGTGTATGTACGTGAGACGCCATCATCCTCCTTGCTATTGCAGGCGAGGTAATGAAAATGTTCAAAAATTAAGATGGGGTTCAATTCTCATGCAACCAAACCGCTCAAAGGTAAAAGTTGTGGGAAGAGGTGCAAGTATCGCTCTTCGCAAGGAACCGTTGCGAACTTTGTTGATCGGCTTGATTTGAAGTCTGCAGAAATTTGTTTGGCTGCGATTTTTGATCGCCGAAATTCAGGCGTCATCTCACCAGCATGTGGAGACAATTCTCTCAAAAAGATGGTATTTAAACTACGTGTGTATATGGATATTCGTTACACACATAAACCAAACTACGCTTGTCCCGCCGTGTTGAAATCCTCCAAACCCTCCGTGACACGTTTCGACATTGTCTTCTCACCCTCTCGTACCCACACTCTAGGATCGAAATACTTCTTATTAGGCTTATCAGGACCATCCGGATTCCCAATTTGCGAAGAAACATAGTCTTTCTTGGAGAGCATGTAATCCCTTATTCCGGAACAATAGGCATATTGCAAATCAGTGTCGAGGTTGACTTTGACAACACCGTAGGAGATTGCCGTTTTGTATTCTTCTTTGGTACTGCCGCTGCCGCCGTGGAATACAAGGAATCTAGTAGTTAATACACAGAATAAAGAAAGGGCGAGGTGCGGGCAGGGAAGATACAGAGGTTTGTCTTCTTTGGAACCGAGTTGTTGTTTGGTGTATTGTTGGTGCTTTTGCAGGAGTTCTGGGTGGAGACGAACGTTGCCTGGTTTATAGACTCCATGGACATTTCCAAAACCAGCTGCAATGGAGAAATAGGGGCCTACTTCAGCGAGATTTCGATAGACATCCCAAATATCCTCAGGTTGAGTATATAAGGAAGCATTATCGACACCAGTGTTATCAACACCTGTCGGTTAGTAAGCAATAATTATGTGAGATACCATCTTCTTCGCCTCCGGTAATTCCAATTTCCATTTCAAGCCATTGTTTCATAGGAACAGCACGTTGGAAATACTTCTTTGTCAACGCAATATTCTCGTCTTTAGGTTCTTCGGAAAGATCAACCATGTGAGAACTG
>Ga0335073_10001496_pt1 | contig 31285 bp, 24 predicted proteins | sample Lox_Sample_22_FD_207093 | JGI IMG/M metagenome (GOLD analysis project Ga0335073, IMG submission 207093) | Soil microbial communities from Loxahatchee National Wildlife Refuge, Florida, United States - Lox_Sample_2.2 | ecosystem: Environmental > Terrestrial > Soil > Wetlands | place: USA... | reverse complement strand
AGAATCATCGGCCAGCGCCTCAAACTCTCCGGCATGCGCTGGACCGTCACCGGTGCCGACGCCATCGCTACCCTTCGCTGCCAGCAGGCCAGCCGCCCCGAAGACCGGATCTGGCATCCACGTCACAACCAGATAATCCCCGCCTGACCAGCGACACCAGCTAAACGATCTTGCTCACCCACGAAATTGACGCGCACCCCCCGTGGCCGGAGATCCACGCGAATGTCGGTGGTTTGCCCTACGGTTCAAGGGTGGACGAAACAGCGGCGGTGCTCGACGTGGTGCCCGGCTCGGCGGACAGCGAAGCGCCGGACGATCAGCCGCGGGGCCCGGCGCTGTCGCCGTCGCGCGCGGGCGACTTCATGACGTGCCCGCTGCTGTACCGGTTCCGGGTGATCGACCGGCTGCCCGAGCCGCCCACCACGGCCACGGCGCGCGGGACGCTCGTGCACGCCGCGCTGGAGCGGTTGTTTGACCTACCGGCCGCCGAGCGGACCCCGCAGGCCGCGCGGGACCTGCTGATCCCGGAGTGGGACCGGCTGGCCGCCGAGGAGCCGGACCTGGCCGCGCTGTTCTCCGATGAGGCCGAGCGGGCCAGCTGGCTGCAGTCGGCCATCGCGATCCTGGACGCGTACTTCACCCTCGAAGACCCGCGCAGGCTGGAGCCTGCCGAGCGGGAGAGCTACGTGGAGACCACGCTCGAGAGCGGGCTGCGGCTGCGCGGCTACATCGACCGGCTGGATGTGGCGCCGGGCGGCGAGATCAGGATCGTGGACTACAAGACCGGCCGGGCCCCCCGGGAGGCCTACGAGGCCAGCGCGCTGTTCCAGATGAAGTTCTACGCGCTGGTCATCTGGCGCCTCCGGGGCCAGGTGCCAAGGCTGCTCCAGCTCATGTACCTGGCCGAGGGCGAGGTGCTGCGGTATGCGCCGGACGAGTCCGACCTGCTCGCCACCGAGCGCAAGATCACGGCCCTGTGGCAGGCCATCGAGCGGGCCCGGATCGCGGGCGACTGGCGGCCGAGGCCCAGCAAGCTGTGCGACTGGTGCAACCACAAGGCGCTCTGCCCGGAGTTCGGCGGCACCCCTCCCCCGCTACCTGCGCTTCCTGCCGATCCTCCGGTCCCTCCGCGATAACCCGGCAGGCTCATTCCCGCCGGGGGGCTCGGGCGCTGATCGAGCAGTTCGAGCTGAACGGCCTGGAACGGCGGCTGGTCAAGACGCTGTCCGGCGGGCAGCGGCGGCGCCTGGAGATCGCGCTCGGCCTCGTGCACTCCCCGCCGCTGGTCTTCCTGGACGTTACAGGACTAATCGTTCTCGACCACGAAGTCCCACTTGGCGACGATGTTCCGGCCATCTGGCGCCCAGCGCATCAGCCCCTCCCCGGTCGCCTCCGCGGCGCGCAGCTCAAAGCTGATCTTCTGACCGGGACGCAAGACGGGCGGCGGCTTGGGCTGGCCCGGCACGAAGTAGGGCCGGTATACGTTGTCCTGCTCGTCGATGCTGGTGAAGTCGGCCGCCGAGACGGGCACCGGCCCGGTCGCGCCGGACATGGTGACCACCCACGTGCAGGTCGTGGCCGGGGCCACGTAGGGCAGGCCCTCACCGGGCACCTCGGGCCCGGTCACGGTGACCAGCACGCTCCAGCGCGGCGTCTTGACCTCGATACCGTCACCCTGGCTGGTCAGGGCGGGCCGCTGGACGGTGCCGGTGAGCACGGTGTCGCTGTGGTAGTGCAGGGTGCTCGACGGCAGATAGGCGGGGTACCCGCTGTCGCCAGCAGCGGAGCTAGCCGCGGAGCCGGCCGGGCTGCTCGCGCCGGCCGAGCAGCCGGCCAGCGCGAGCAGCAAAGCAACCAGCGGTAGGCGTCCCCTCATGCCTGCCTAAGCAGTGCCGGCCTGGACCGGGCCCGGCGGCGGCGCAAGTACGTCAGGTAGCCGCCCGCCGCGATGAGGGCCAGCAGCGGCGCCCCGACCGCAAGTGAGATACGCGCCCACGGGGTCCCGGAGAGGACGCCACCCGGCGTGGTATAGGCATCCAGGCGGGCCAGACCGTACCCGCCTGGGTTGCTGAAGACGTCGGAGCCGAACGGCCGCAGCCCGGGCTGGGCGGCGTAGCCGAGGTGACCTTGGCCATCGAGCCCGCCGGAGACCGTCCCGGCCGGAAGCGGGGTGTGGTCGTGGCCGGCCTTCACGTCGAACAGGTCCTCCATCGTGCGCAGCCAGCTGTAGTGGTTGTAGTAGACGGTCGAGACCGTGCCCGGCTTGATGAACGGGCTGATCAGGACGCTGCCGGTGTCACCGCCGCCGGTCGTGGGGAGGGTGGCGTTGAACAGCGGGTCCGGGGTCTGCCCCTTCGCCAGGTCGTTCGGGTCGCCCTCGGCGCTGAGCGTGATGCTGCTCACCGGTCCGGTCGGGTCGACCGGAGTGCCGTTCTGGTCGACCAGCTGGAACGACCCGGTGGTAACCGTGCCGGTGCTGCTGGTCGGGAACAGCGGCCCGGTGTTGGTCACCGCCCCGACGAAGGAGTTGGCCGGGATGTTGGTGCCGGTCACCGCGCGGCCGGTATCGTCAGCCACGATCGAGGCATCGGTGATCGTGCTCGAGGAGGACCCGCCGGTCACGGTGTCGGTCCGGGCCGCGGGCGGGTTGCCCGCGCCGCCTTCGACGATGCCCGGCACGCAGTCCGAGGGCACGAGCGTCGGACTGGTCTGGGTGCACACCGGCGGCCGGTCGACGAACGCGTTGTTACCCGGGCCCGGGTAGAGCTGGTCGCCCTTGGAGTTGGTGCCGAGCGTGGAGTTCGGCCCGGTCGGCTCGTAGTGGACGTTGCGGCCGAACAGGTTCTCCCCGGCGGTGTCCGACACGATGCTGCTGGTGTAGTTCGGCTTGTCCGCCGAGGTCGGCGAGTAAGCGTTCGCGTTGTTGAAGCTGTTGCCGGTGTAGGTGAAGGCCGGGAATCCCTCGTCGAAGGTGATGTCGATCAGGCCGCCCTGCTTGAACGCGGGCGACTGCTCGATGAGCGGGATGTAGTACTCCAGGAACAGGTCGGAGGCGTACAGACCGCCGGTGTAGTTCTTCGGCGCGGTCGACTCGGGGTCGTAGGGGATCGGCGAGCCGGTGTAGTCGGGGGTCCCGCTGGCGCTGAAGGCACCGGACAGGTTGTTGCCATGGCAGACCGCGTCATGAGCGTCACTGCAGTTGTCCGGGGTGATCCAGCTGAACGCCGGCGTGGTGCTGGCCTTCTGCAGGTCGTGGACCAGGCCCTCGGTGGGGCTGTCCAGGTTCGCGATGTGGTTCGCGTCGCAGTTGGTGCCGCCGTTGGACGGCTCGTTGAGCGGCGGGGCGACCGAATTGTCGGACTGCACCGCGCCGGTCAGCGACTCGAACCAGCCGAACGGGAAATGCTTGGCCACGAACTGGTCGTTCGGCTGAGCCGCGGTGAAGGTCGTGACCCCGTTGGGGAAGTTGCCCGCCATGTCGGTCGGGTTGGTGTCGGGGTTGTTGGCCGCTGTGCCCGGTCCGGCGCAGGCCGCGGCCTCCCGGTCGGGCACGGTCGTCTGGAACGACGTGGCGCCCGGCGTCTGCGCGCCGCCGATGTCCTGGGCGTATCCCTTCCAGGTCACCCCGGCCGCGTTGAACTGGTTGAACAGGGTCGGGACGTCGGTCGGATAGGCGCAGCCGTTCGCGCCGTTGGGGGCGTTGGCCCCGCTGGGCTGGGACGCGTTGGCGGGCGAGTTCATCTGCCCGTAATTCTTGTTGGTGAGCAGCGAGCCGGAGTGCACGATGTCCGAGCTGGGCCCGATCAGCTTGGCCGAGACGCTGCAGTCCTCCTGGGTGTCCTGCTCGGGAGCCTGGCCGGAGACCAGCGAGATGTAGTTGTCCATGCTGAAATGACCGGTCCCGTAGTAGTTCTTGAGCAGGGCGCCCTGGCTCGGGAGGGTCTTCCACAGGTAGCTGTTCTGGTTGAGGCCACTGAACGTGGCGTCATAGGACTTGTTCTCCAGGATGATCAGCCACACGTGCTTGATCGCGCCGGAATGCAGTCCGGTGCTGGCGATCGTGACCTCGCTGGCCTGCGCGGAGGGCGCGGCGAGCACCGCGGCCGGGGCCATCAGGCCCGCCACGGACAGCAATCCCGCACCGCACGCCGCGGCCACCCGGACGAAGGTATGACTTTTGTTGGATTGAGTCATGGGACGTACTTAATTCCCTTAGTCCCACCGGGCGCACGGTTATTGGTGACGGCCCGGTGAACGTTTGGGGGCAATCTTCAGGCTGGCTGCGGGGTGCTTTCCGGAGAGCCTTCGGGTACCTGGGGGGTGTTCTCGGGGAAGTGGCAGGCCACCTGGTGTCCTGGGATCAGCTCCCGCAGCGGTGGCTCTTCGGTCCGGCAGATGGCCTGCGCCTTCCAGCACCGGGTGTGGAAACGGCACGCGGGCGGGGGCAGCAGCGGGCTCGGTACGTCGCCCTCCAGCCGGATCCGCTGGCGGCGTTCCCGCTGTCCGGTCGGGCTGCTGAGCGGCTCCGGCACCGGAACGGCCGACAGTAGCGCGACCGTGTACGGGTGCCGCGGCTTGAAGTACAGCTTGTCCCGGTCGGCGATCTCGACGATCTTGCCGAGGTACATGACCGCCACCTGGTCACTGATGTGCCTGACCACGGACAGGTCGTGCGCGATCACCACGTAGGTCAGGCCCAACTCGTCCTGCAGGTCCTCGAGCAGGTTGATGACCTGAGCCTGGATCGACACGTCGAGCGCGCTCACCGGCTCGTCCGCCACAATCAGCTTGGGCCGCAACGCCAGCGTGCGGGCGATCCCGATGCGCTGCCGCTGGCCGCCGGAGAACTCGTGCGGGTAGCGGTTGTAGTGCTCGGGGTTGAGGCCGACGAGTTCGAGCAGTTCCTGTACGTTGCGCTTGACCCCGCCGGCCACGTTGACCTTCTGCAGCCGGAGCGGGGCGCCGACGATAGCGCCCACCGTATGCCGCGGGTTGAGCGAGGAGTACGGGTCCTGGAAGATCATCTGGATCTCGCGCCGCATCGGGCGCATCTGGCCCGCCCGCAGGTGCGTGACGTCGTGGCCGTCGATCACGATCTGGCCGCTGGTCGGCTCGTCCAGCCTGGTCAGCAGCCGGCCCGTGGTGGTCTTCCCGCAGCCTGACTCGCCGACCAGGCCGAGGGTCCGGCCCCGGGCCACGGACAGGTTGATCCCGTCCACGGCCCGGACGGCGCCCACCTTGTGCCGGAATACGACCCCGCGGGTGACGGGGAAATGCCGGACCAGGTCCGTCACCTGCAGCAGCGCGTCGCCGTCGCTTTCCGTCCCGGCGGCGCGGCCCGTCTCGGGCGCCGGCGGCGTCTGGGTCTGTTCGGTCACACCGGCTCCCTGGCTTCTGGCTCCCCGGCCGCTTCGTCGGCCTGCACCTCGCCCGGGAGCTTGTCCGCCGACAGGTCGGCCCACTGCCGGGCCCGCTGATCGGCGGTCAGGTGGCAGGCGGCCGCGTGCCCCGGCGTCACCGCTTCGCGCAACGGCGGCACATCGGTCTGGCAGCGGTGCCCGCCGACCAGCTCGGTGTAGCGGCAGCGCGGGTGGAACGGGCAGCCCGGCGGGACCCGGATCAGGCTGGGCGGCGTGCCCGGGATCGGGACGAGGCGGGTTTCCCGCGCCCGGTCCAGCCGGGGCATCGAGGCCAGCAGCCCCCAGGTGTACGGATGGTCCGGCCGGCCGAAGATGTCGGCGGCGGCCCCGTACTCGGCGATCCGGCCCGCGTACATGACCAGGATGTCGTCGGAGAGCTCGGCCACCACGCCGAGATCGTGGGTGATGATGATGACCGCCGAGCCGAACTCGGACTGCAGGGTTGAGATCAGGTCCAGGATCTGGGCCTGGACGGTGACGTCGAGCGCGGTGGTGGGCTCGTCGGCGATCAGCAGCTCGGGGTCGCAGGACAGCGCCATGGCGATCATCACGCGCTGCCGCATGCCGCCGGAGAACTGGTGCGGGTAGTCGTCCAGCCGGCTCTCGGGCGTCGGGATGCCGACCCGGCCGAGCAGGTCGACGGCGTGGTTGCGGGCCGCCTGCTTGCTGACCTTGTTGTGGACCCGGTAGGCCTCCATGATCTGGGCGCCGACCGTGTAGTAGGGGTGCAGCGAGGACAGCGGATCCTGGAAGATCATCGACATCTTGCTGCCGCGCAGCTCACGCACCCGGGCCGGGCTGGCGCTGACCAGATCCTCGCCGTCCAGCCGGATGTAGCCGGTGATCCGGGCCTTGGTCCCCTGGTGCAGTCCCATGATGCCCATGCTGGTCACGCTCTTGCCCGAGCCCGACTCCCCCACGATGCCCAGCGTGCGGCCGCGCTCCAGGGTGAACGAGAGGCCGTCCACGGCCCGGACCAGGCCGTCGTCGGTCTGGAACTGGATCCGCAGGTCGCTGACCTCCAGCAGCGGCGCCATCAGAACCTGACCCGGGGGTCGACGACCGCGTACAGGATGTCCACGATCATGTTGGCGACGACGATGAAGAACGAGGCGATCATGACCACGCCCATGATCTCGGGCAGGTCCTGGTTCTGGATGGCCAGGATGGTGAACTGGCCCAGGCCGGGGAAGGAGTACGTCGTCTCGGTGAGGATCGCGCCGCCCAGGAGCAGGCCGAGGTCCAGGCCGAAGATCGTGACGATCGGCGTCAGCGCGGCCCGCAGCCCGTGTTTGAGCACCACCGTCCGTTCCGGCAGGCCCTTCGCTCGAGCGGTCCTGATGTAGTCCTCTCCCATCGTCTCCAGCATCCCCGCCCTGGTCAGCCGGGCGTACAGCGCCGCGTAGAGGAAGGCGAGAGTAATCCAGGGCAACACCAGGTTACGCGCCCACAGCAGCGGATTGGTGGTGATGCCGACGTAGTGCACGTTGGGGAAGATCGGCCATTTGTAGCTGAACAGCTCCAGGGCGATCAGCCCGGTGAAGAACACCGGCAGCGACACCCCGGCCAGCGCGACCCCCATCGAGAACCGGTCGAAGATGCTGCCGCGGCGCAGGGCGGACAGCACGCCGATGGAGACGCCGCCGATCAGCCACAGCACGGACGCCCCGATCGCGATCGACAACGTGACCGGAGCGTCGCTGATCAGCTGGGGCCAGACCGGCTGCTGGTTGCGGAACGAGTAGCCGAAGCACGGGAACGGGCAGTAGCTGATGTCCGTGCCGTTGTTGTAGTGGATGCCGGCCACGATGCCCTTGATGTACCGGCCGTACTGCAGGTACAGCGGGGCGTTCAGGCCGAGCTTGATCTCGACCGCCTTGATCTCCGACGGGATGGGGTTGCGGCCCACGTACTGCGCGGCGAGCTGGTAGGCGGTCTGCCCGGCCAGCCTCGGGACCAGGAAAAAGATCGCGAACGTGATCATGCTGACCAGCAGCAGCAAGAACACGGTCAAGATCAGACGCCGGATGATGAAGTAGATCATCGCGCGGGAGCCGCCGCCGGACGGGTCCTTATTGGTTCCCGTCCGGCGGCGGCGCCTTCACCTGCTCTCTGCGCTCGGGCCTTCGTGATCACTCGGGCTTGCTGATCAGGAGTTCACGCCCATCACGGCGTAGTTGTACATGCCGTAGTACGCCTGTACGTACACGTTGGTGGTGGCCGGGTTCCGGTACAGGAGCGCCTTCTGGTAGACGCCGGGCAGGATGACCGCGTCCTTCATGGCCTGCTCGTCGATCTGCGCCCAGATCGCGGTCCGGGCCGCGCCGCTGAGCTTGCTGGACTCGGTGAACAGGTTGTTGATCGCCGGGTCGTTGATCTCGGAGATGTTGGTGTTCCCGGTGGGCGCGATGGCGTTCCCGTTGACGAGCTCGTCGAGGAAGCCGTAGCCGTCAGGCCAGTCGGCGCCCCAGCCGCCCCAGTCCAGGCCGAGATCGTGCGAGTGCACGTAGGCCGGCGCGCCGGCGAAGTTGGTGTAGTAGCTGCCACTCGGGAACCCCTTCAGCGTCGTCTTGATCCCCACCGCGGCCAGCGAGGCCTGCAGCGCGGTGGCCGCCGCGGTCTCCTGCGGGTTGTCCGAGCGGTAGGCCATGCTGGTGGTGAAGCCGTTCGGCTGGCCGCACATCGCGAGCTGCTGCTTGGCCGCGGAGATGTCGCCGCCCGGCTGGGTCAGCGCGTTGTAATAGTCGAACGACTTGTAGCCCACGATGTTCGGCGGCATGATCGTGCTGGCGATCGCCCCGCCCGCGATCGGGCCGCCCCACGCGGTCTGGATGGTCGTCTTGTTCGCCGCGTACTCCACCGCCTCCCGGCAGTGAATGTTGTTCAGCGGCGCGACCTTGGTGTTGATGTAGACGAACCGCGCGAACCCGTTGACCGGGTCGTCGGCGTTGGCCTTGAGCGACGGGGTGGACAGGATCCGGGCCTGCGCCGCCGGGCCCACGCCTGCGCCGTACGCGTCGATGTCAGCGTTGCCGGCGATCAGGTTGTTGTCGAGGTCGGCCTGGTTCACGTTCAGGTTGACCACGATCTGGCTGGCCAGCTGCTTGGCGTTCGGATCGTCGGCCGGGTTCCAGTTCGGGTTGGGGACCAGGATGAGCTGCTTGTTCAGCGTGTAGCTCTTGAACATGTACGGGCCGGTGGACAGCGGGTGCAGCTGGTAGTTGCTACCGGTGTCCGCGCTGGGCAGGACCGGAGCCGAGCTCGGGAACGCGAGCACGTACGGCAGGTCCGGGAACGGGGCCTGCAGGTGGAAGACCAGCGTGGTCGAGTTCGGCGTGTCGATCGCGGTCAGGCCCATCAGGTTCTTGGCCCGGTCCTTGTACGGACCCGGGTAGCTCGGGTCGGTGAGCAGCGCCTGGTAGTAGGTGGGCCCGTTGGCCAGCACCGACCGGTCGTAGGTGCGCTCAATCGCGTACTTCACGTCCTGGGCGGTGACGACCGTGCCGTTCTCGAACTTGACGTCAGGCTGGATGCTGACCGTGTAGGTCAGCCCGTTGTCGCTGGTGGTTCCCATGCTCGTGGCCAGGTCCGGAACGAGCGTCAGGCCGCACGAGCCCGGGCAGGACTTGTAGCCGAACAGCGGCTGTTCGTACAGGTGGGTGAAGTCGAGCACCCAGGCGTAGTACGTATTTCCGCCGTCGAACGAGTCCGGGGTGCCCCTGACCTCATAGGTCAGGGTCCCGCCCTTGTGGGTGGAGGGGTTGACCACGCTGCTGATGCCGGCGTTGAACGCCACGGCTCCGGTCGTGGTTGTCGAGCTACCACTGCTGCTGCTACTGCTGCTGCAGGCACTGATCAACAGCGCCGCGGCCGCGCCGACCGCTGTCGCCGCGAATATGCTGCGTCTTTTCATGCCGTGGAACGCCTCCTGTTACTCGTTCACCTCAGGGCCGCGGACCGGCTGGTCACCGGGTCTTCGGATCCAGTGCGTCGCGCAGCCCGTCACCAAATAGGTTGAATGCCATTACCGTGATGAAAATCGTCAGCCCGGGGACGAGCATGTATTCCGGGTCGATGGAGTAGTAACCGTTCTGCACCGCACTGGAGAGCATCTGGCCCCAGGTGGGTGTGGGTACGTAGAGGCCGACGCCGAGGTAGTCCAGGGCGGCCTCGAACAAGATGTTGGTCGGGATCAGCAGCGTGGCGTAGACCAGGATGGGCGCCACCAGGTTCGGCAGCAGCTCACGGAACAGGATGTACGGCGTGCGGGCGCCGAGGCTGCGGGCCGCGTCGACGAACTCCCGCTCGCGCAGGGACAAGGTCTGGCCGCGGATGATCCGGCCCATGTACGGCCAGTTGAAGAACCCGATCACGAAGATCAGGACCGCGATCCGCAGCGAGTTCCCGGACAGGCCGAACGCCGAGCTGGGGATGACCCCGGCCAGGGCCAGCGCGAAGACCAGCAGCGGGAAGGCCAGGAAGACGTCCATGGCCCGGGCGATCAGCGAGTCCACCCAGCCGCCCATATACCCGGCGATGACGCCGAAGAACGTGCCGATGGCGACCGCGAGCAAGGTGGAGAAGAACGCGATGAGCAGCGAGTACTGGGCCCCGACGACGATGCGGGCGAGCAGGTCGCGGCCCGTCTCCGGCTCGATGCCGAGCGGGTGGGCCAGGCTGATGCCGCCGAACGTCCCGTTGGGACGCAGGAACGTGGGGTTGATCAGGTTGGAGTGATACGTGTCGGGGTTCTGCACCAGGTGCGGGCCCACGATGGCCACCAGGATCAGGAAGATCACGACGATGCCGCCGCCCATCGCCACCTTGTCCCGGCGCAGCCGTATCCAGGCGATCTGCCCGAGCGACCGGCCCTCGATGGCCTTGCCGGGGACGGACAGCGGAACCTCTGGCTCCGGCCCGCCAGGACCCGTCGCCACGTCTATGGGCACGGCCATCGTTGTTGAACCACTCTCTGTGCTCGAACAAAGGCATCTATCGCGTCCGGGACCGGCCCCCACGGCAACCGCAATCTAACGCCTCGGCCTTTACCTAGTGAGATTCCGTCATTTCGCGCGTAGGTACCAGTCCCGCGCCACAGTCGTAGCGTGATCGTGATTAAAACCCTTCCTATTCGTCATAGTGCGCTACGCACGAGGCTCATGTGACTACAGAGTCGGCAAGCAGCCCGTCAGCGGACCATGACGATAGGTCTGAACGACGGTACACCTGATGGAATCTATGGCATCAGGCGGGGTTCACGGAAGATTTTCCTAGGTGATGCCGTGGCGGCGGAGGATGTCCTCGACGTCCCCGAGGTCGTCGTCATCGTCAGCCGCCTTCTTGCCCTTGGCCGCCTTGACCGGGGCTCCCTGAGTCCGGGCCGGGGCCGCGGTCGTTGCTGGAGCCGTCCGGGGGGCGAGTTCCCGTCCCTGCGTTTTCGCGCCGACGGCCTGCTTGTCCTGACCCCGCTTCACCCGGCGCCGCCGCATCGGGCCGGACACCACGAACAGCAGTGCGGCCAGCCCGGCGACCGCGATGCCGGACCATACCTCGGGCGAGAAGACGAAGCCCTTCGCGAAGTCCCCGATGGCGACGCCCATCTTCCAGAACATCTTGACCGACCCGGTCAGGTACGCGGCCAGCGGCAGCAGCGACCAGGCCGCGCCGCGCAGGCCAGATCCGAGGCCGCGGCGCCGCATGACGAGGTAGCTCAGGACCAGGCCGAGCCCGGTCAAGCCCGCGCACAGCGGCAGCGAGACGATCTGGTCATAGGTGGACATGCGCACCTCCCCGCGGGTTCTACAAGCAGTCTAGGCGGTGATCCGCGCGGAGTCGCTGGGGCTAACCCCCCCTGTCCTTCCTGAGCCGGATTCCGGCGGTGTCGGCCGTCAGGTCCAGCAGGGATCCCACCACGATCCGGCCCGGGGCGGGCGGGATGGGGATCAGCGACGGCACGGCGAACACCCGGCAGCCGGCCGCCTCGGCCGACGCGACGCCGTTGGCTGAATCCTCGAGGGCGAAGCAATCCCCCGGATGCACGCCGACCCGCTTGGATGCCAGTAGGTACGGTTCTGGGTCGGGCTTGGTGACGGTCACGTCCTGGGCGCACACCAGCGCGTCGAACATCATCCCGGTGCTGGCCAGCACGGCGTCCATGAAGCTGCGCTCCGAGGAGGTGACCAGCGCGCGCAGCAGGCCCGCCGCTGCGACTTCCGCCAGCAGTTCCCGCGCACCGGGCCGGACCGGCACGCCGTCGCGGCGGACGCGGTCGGTGATGTCGGACATGAGCCACTCGCCGACCAGTTCCGGCGGGGCGGGCCGGGTCGCCTTCGACAGCAGGTACCGCACCGTCCGGACCAGGCTGCCGCCGAGCAGCGCGGCCTGGTCTTTCTCAGTCCACCCGGCCCCGAGCCGCTCCATGACGGCCGTCTCGGCCTCGAGCCAGAGCGGCTCAGAGTCGATCAGCAGCCCGTCCATGTCGAACAGAACAGCGCACGGTGGATCCGGGGGTCTCCCCGGAAATGGGGGGTTCCGGGGGGTCGACCCCCCGGGCAAATACTGCTCAGACACTGAAGTATTTCGCCTCGGGATGGTGCACGACGATCGCGTCGGTGGACTGCTCCGGATGCAGCTGCATCTCCTCGGACAGCTCGACACCGATGCGGGACGGCTCCAGCAGGCGCACGACCTTGGCCCGGTCGGCCAGGTCCGGGCAGGCGGGGTAGCCGAAGGAGTACCGCGCCCCTCGGTAGTCGACCCGGAAGAAGCCGTCCAGATCGTCGGGATCGTCGCCGGCCAAGCCCAGCTCGCGCCGGATCCTGGCGTGCCAGTACTCGGCCAGCGCCTCGGTGAGCTGGACGGACAGCCCGTGCAGCTCCAGGTACTCGCGGTAGGCGTTCTTGGCGAACAGCTCGGCCGTGGCCTCGGAGATCCGCGGGCCCATGGTGGCGAGCTGGAAGGCCACGACGTCGGTCCCCTTGCTGTCCTTGGGCTTGAAGAAGTCAGCCAGGCACAGCCGGCGGTCGCGCCGCTGCCGGGGGAAGCTGAATCGCTCCAGCTCGGCACGGCCATCGGGCCCGAGCACGATCAGGTCGTTCCCGTCGCTCACGCAGCGGAAGTAGCCGTAGACCACCGCCGCCTCGAGCAGCCCTTCGGTCTGCGCCCGTTCCAGCCACATGCGCAGCCGCGGCCGGCCCTCGATCTCGACCAGCTCCTCGTAGCCCGGCCCGCCACGACCCCGGGCGGGCTTGAGCCCCCACTGGCCCATGAACAACGCCCGTTCGTCCAGATAGGCGGCGTACTCCGCCAGCGGTACACCCCTGATCACTTCGGTGCCGAGGAACGGTACCGCCGGCAGCGGGACATCGGCTGATATGTCCGAACGGGCCGTGGTGCTCGCGTCCGGCCCGTCGATCACGCTGGCCCTGGAAACGGGCCGGACCCGCCGGGTCCGCAGTTCGGGCAGCTTGGCACCGGGGTCTCCCCGCTTGACGGCCATCGCGGCGTCCATCAGGCGCAGGCCCTCGAACGCATCCCGGGCGTACCTGACCTGGCCGTCGAACAGGCCGGCCAGGTCCTGCTCGACGTAGGCGCGGGTCAGGGCGGCCCCGCCGAGCAGCACCGGCCAGCGTCCGGCCAGGCCGCGCGAGTTCAGCTCGGCCAGGTTGTCCCGCATCACCACGGTTGACTTGACCAGGAGGCCGGACATCCCGATGACGTCCGCGTCGCTCTCCTCGGCCGCGGTCACGATCGACGAGATGGGCTGCTTGATACCGATGTTCACGACGTCGTAGCCGTTATTGGACAAGATGATGTCGACCAGGTTCTTGCCGATGTCGTGCACGTCGCCCTTGACCGTGGCGAGCACGATCTTGCCCTTGCCCTGCTCGTCCGTGCGGGCCATGTGCGGTTCAAGGTAGGCGACCGACGTCTTCATCACCTCGGCCGAGGTGAGCACGAACGGCAGCTGCATCTGCCCCGAGCCGAACAGCTCGCCGACCGTCTTCATGCCGTCCAGCAGCACGTCGTTGACGATCTCCAGGGCGGGCCGCTGGTCCAGCGCGGCGTCCAGGTCGGCCTCGAGGCCCACTCGTTCCCCGTCGATGATCCGTCGCTTGAGCCGGTCCCACAGCGGCAGCGCGGCCAGCTCGGCGGCCCGGCTGGCCTTCAGCCCGGCCGCGTCCACGCCCTCGAACAGTTCCAGCAGCCGGGCGAGCGGGTCGTAACCCTCGCGCCGCCGGTCGTAGACCAGGTCCAGCGCCACCTGACGCTGCTCGTCCGGGATCCGGGCGATGGGCACGATCCGCGCCGCGTGCACGATCGCGGAGTCAAGGCCCGCGCGTACGCATTCGGCCAGGAAGACGGAGTTCAGCACGGCCCGGGCGGCGGACTTGAGGCCGAACGACACGTTCGACACGCCCAGCGTGGTCTGCACGGCCGGATGGCGGCGCTTCAGCTCGGCGATCGCCTCGATGGTCTCGATCGCGTCGCGCCGGGTTTCCTCCTGGCCGGTAGCGATAGGGAACGTCAGGCAGTCGACGATGATGTCCTGGGCCCGCATGCCCCAGTTCCCGGTGAGGTCGGCGATGAGCCGCTCGGCGACCGCTACCTTCCACTCGGCGGTGCGCGCCTGGCCCTGCTCGTCGATGGTCAGCGCGATTACCGCGGCGCCGTGCTCGCGGACCAGCGGCATGACCCGGGCGATCCGCGAATCGGGCCCGTCGCCGTCCTCGTAGTTGACGGAGTTGATGACCGCCCGGCCGCCGGTCAGCTCCAGGCCGGCCTCGATCACGGGAGGCTCGGTGGAGTCGAGCACCAGCGGCAAAGTGGCGGCGGTGGCCAGCCTGCTGACCACCGCGCGGACGTCGGCGATACCGTCGCGGCCCACGTAGTCCACGCATACGTCGAGCAGGTGGGCGCCATCGCGAGTCTGCGCCCGGGCGATCTCGACGCAGTCCTCGTACCGGCCTTCCAGCATGGCGTCGCGGAAGGCCTTTGACCCGTTGGCGTTGGTCCGCTCGCCGATAGAAAGGAAGGCGGTGTCCTGCCGGAACGGCACGTGCTGGTAGAGCGAGGCCACACCCGGCTCGGGACGCGGCTTGCGCCGGGCAACCGGGCGGTCCGCCACCCGGCCCGCCAGGGCCGCGATGTGCTCGGGCGTCGTGCCGCAGCAGCCGCCCACCAGCGACAGGCCGAACTCCCGGGTGAACCGGTCGTGGGCGTCGGCCAGCTGGTCCGGGGTCAGCGGATAGCGCGCGCCGTCGGAGGTGAGCATGGGCAGGCCGGCGTTCGGCTCACAGGAAATGGGAATCGGCGAGTGCGCGGCCAGGTAGCGCAGGTGCTCGCTCATCTCGCCCGGGCCCGTCGCGCAATTGAGCCCGATCATGTCGACGCCGAGCGGTTCCAGGGCGGTCAGCGCGGCGCCGATCTCGCTGCCGAGCAGCATCATCCCGGTGGTCTCGATCGTGACCTGCGCGATGATCAGCGCGTCCGTGGCCAGCTGCGCCACGGCCCGCCTGGCCCCGATAATGGCCGCCTTGGCCTGCAGCAGGTCCTGGCAGGTCTCGATGATCAGCGCGTCAGCACCGCCGCGCAGCAGTCCCTCGGCGTTGGCCTGATAGGCGTCGCGCAGCAAGCGGAACGTGATGTGGCCGAGGGTGGGCAGCTTCGTCCCCGGGCCCATCGAGCCGAGCACCCAGCGGGGGCGATCGGGCGTGGCCCAGCGATCGGCCGCCGCCCGGGCGAGCTGGGCGGACGCCAGCGAGAGCTCCCCGATCCGGTCAGCGATCTCGTACTCGCCGAGGTTGGTGAGGTTCGAGCCGAACGAGTTGGTGGTAACGCAGTCGGCGCCCGCGTCCAGGTAGGCCTCGTGGACCCCGGTCACGATGTCGGGCCGCGTCACGCACAGGATTTCGTTGCAGCCCTCATAACCGGAGAAATCATCGAGGGTGGCTTCGCTCGCCTGAAGCATGGTGCCCATCGCCCCGTCGGCCACCACCACACGCTGGGCCAAGGCAGTGCGTAGCGTACTCATCAGGCCCCCATACTAGGCAATTACCGCCAAGGTTCCCCAGGTTACGTTGTCTCGCGCAGGACACGCCAGAGGTCACCCAACGAGTAGGGCCGACCACGTAGTCTGTTACCGGACCGTTAAAGCTCCGGGGAGGTGGAGGGTCATCGAGTTCAACGACATCGGCGAACTCACCTCTCCGGTCGCCATTGCCGGGTTCGAGGGCTGGAACGACGCGGGCGAGGCGGCCAGCGGAGTGGTCAACCACCTGGGCATCGCCTGGCAGGCGACCCCGATCGGCGCCATCGATCCCGAGGATTTCTACGACTTCCAGGTCAACCGGCCGGTGATCGAGATCGAGGACGGCCACACCAGACGCCTCATCTGGCCGACGACCCGGATCTCGCTGGCCCGCGCCCACCCCGCCGACGGGTCGGTGCCGCCCACCGGGCTTTCCCGGGACGTGGTCCTGGTCCACGGCATCGAGCCCAATATGCGCTGGCGGGCGTTCAGCGAGGAACTCGTGCACGGCCTGGAAAGCCTCGGAGTCGAGCTCGTCATCCTGCTCGGCGCGTTGCTGGCCGACGCGCCGCATACCCGGCCGGTGCCGGTGTCGGTCGGTTCCTCGAACGCGAAGCTGGCCAGCGAGGTGGCCGGCGGAGGCGTCAGCCGGGTGGACTACAAGGGCCCGACCGGGATCATCGGGGTGCTCCAGCACACCTGCACGGGCGCGGGCCTGCCGACGGTCTCGCTGTGGGCGCAGGTACCGCACTACGTGGCGCAGCCGCCCAGCCCGAAGGCCACCCTCGCGCTGCTGCGCGGCGTCGAGGACATCCTGGACGCGCCGCTGCCGCTGGCCGATCTGCCCGATGAGGCCCGCGCCTGGGAGCGGGGCGTGGACGAGCTCGCCCAGCAGGACTCCGAGGTGGCCGACTACGTGCGGACGCTGGAGGAGGCCAAGGACGCGATGGACCTGCCCGAGGCGAGCGGCGACGCCATCGCCCGCGAGTTCGAGCGCTACTTCAGGCGCCACGGCGGCGGATCAACGGAGCCGGGCAGCATCTGACCCGGCAGGTCGGTCGTTACCCCCGGGGCCTAAGCGGCATCCGACCATCGTCCCGCGCGCCGGTTACCCATCCCTGCCGGACCTGATCCCGCGGCCAGAATGTCCCGTAGGCCCCATTGACCCTGTGCACCCCATTTTCGTGGTTGATTGCCGGTCCAGAGCTGCTTATCCAGGTGCTCGGTCAGACCGGGGGCCAGGGGACGGCGGGCCAGTCGGCGGGCGGGTACGGATGGACGCGGTGCTTGAGCAGCGTCTCGACCCTGATCCGGGTGGCGTCGATCTCGCTCGCGGTCAGCAGGCCGGACAGCTCGGCCGGCAGGCCGCCCTCGGTGAGCTCGGTGTTCAGCCGGCGCAGCGCTTCTACCGAGCGCCGGGGCAGGCTCTTGCCCCGCCATTGCCACAGGACAGTACGCAGCTTGTAGTCCTCGGCAAAGCAGACTCCGTGATCGCAGCCGTACAGATGCCCGTCGGGCACGGGCAGCAGATGGCCTATCTTTCGGTCGGCGTTGTTCACCACCGCGTCGAACACGGCCATGTCCCGCAGGCCCGCGTGATCGTTGCGGCGGGACAGGGCGATCAGGTCGACGCCGGTATCGTGGTCGATCCACAGCTGGCACATGCCAGGCCCGAATGGCCCGTCCCGCATGACCGTGGGCGGCACCACATCCCAGCCGGCCGCGCGGGACACGGCGTAGGCCGCTACTTCCCGGCCGGCCAGCGTGCCCGCCGGGAAGTCCCACAGCGGGCGCTCGCCCGCAATCGGCTTGTAGACGCAGGCGACGGTGCCCGGCTGACGCCGGACGTTCTTCGGGTTCTTCGGGCTCTTGGTCTCCTTGGCGGCCCGGCCCGTCTTGATCGTGCAGTACAACGTGGCGTTGGACGCGTCGACCAGCCGGCCTTCGATCTCGAGCGTGCCCTGGGTGAGCAGGTCAAGCGTGGCCCGCTCGCCGTCGGTCTGCGGGCCGGCGCTGTTCGGATCAAGCATGGCTGACGCGGTGACCGTTCTGCCGCGGGCAGATGTGTCCCTCGGTGTCCAGCGGCAGCCCGCACAGCGGGCACGGCGGGCGTCCCGCCGAGACGATCTTGGCCGCCCGCTGGGCGAAGGCGCGCGCGGCACCCGGCGTGATCCGCACCCGCAGCACCCCGGGCCCGTCGGCGGGTATGTCGTCGGCCAGCGGTTCCACCGGCTCGTCCGATTCTTCCTGTGCCTCGATGACCACCATGCCGCCGTCGCCGTCCCAGGCCAGGGCGATGGCACCGACCCGGAAATCCTCCAGCAGCGGCAGGTCGAGCGGCGCGTCATCCTCCAGCGCGGCGGGTGCGGCGGCCGGCACCGCGGGCGACCCGCCGGTACGCCTGAGCACTTCGTCCAGGAGTTCGTCGATGCGTTCGGCCAGCAGGCTGACCTGGAATTTCTCCAGGACCACGCTCGTCACCCGACCGGTGGCGGTCGCTTGCAGGTAGAAGATCCGTTCTCCTGGCTGCCCCACCGCGCCGGCCACGAACCTGTCCGGCGGGTCATAGAAGTAGACCGGCATAGTTCTATCCTCGCGTGTCCGCCGACTGTTGACGACCATCAGGGGTTGAGAAAGTCGCAGAGGTTGACGGGGTAGCGTGCGGCTGGCCGTTCATCTGGTCCGCTCCGCCAGAACCGCCCCCGACCGCCGCGTCGCTGGCCACCGCGCTGTGCGCCCCGGGGCCGGGGCCCCGGACGTGCGGCATGAGATCATCGACCCCACCCCCTCTATCGTTCATCCGGACCAGGAACGGTCGCAGCGGTGTATACCTGATCACGGTCAGTGAGCAGGGATCGGCTTGGATCCGCTGGCACTGATCGAGGTGCAATCCCAGGCTATCGGCCACGATGGCCTTGATGACGTCGCCGTGGGAGCAGATGAGGTACGTGGCGTCCGGGCCGAGCCTGGCGTTCCAGTCCCGGACCGCGGACACCGCCCGGTGCTGCATGTCCAGCATGGATTCGCCGTCCGGCCCGGGAAACGTCACCGCACTGGGATGGACCTGCACCACGCGCCAGAGCTTCTCGGTGGCCAGCTTCTTCAGGGGCCGGCCGGTCCAGTCGCCGTAACGGCACTCCCCCACCCGCTCATCGGTGACGACCTGCCGTCCGTCCCGGCCCGCCGCGATCGCCGCCGCCGTCTGCAGGCAGCGGTCCAGCGGGCTGCTGACCACGGCGTCCAGCCGGAGCGGGGCGAGCCGGGCCGCGAGCGCGGCCGCCTGCGCCCGGCCGCGGTCATCGAGCGGAATGCCGGGTGTCCAGCCGGTCAGCACGTGACCGGTGGTGGCGGTGAGCCCATGTCGCACCAGCAGAACCGTCGTCACGGTGTCAATCTACCGGGGGGCAGAGCCACCCCGGACTCTATTGCTATCCCGGGGGACACCCCCGGGCACCCCCGCCACGGGGGGCTACCCGCCCCCCGTACCCCCTGGGCCCCCACAAGGGGGGAGGCCCGGTTCCTGCTGGGGTCCCGCGCTTACGGGAGGGGTTCCAGGTCCTGCGTCGGCTTGGATGACAAACACCGCCGTTCCGAACTGGAGGACGTCGCCGGGGCGGATCGGGACGGGCTCGCGGACCAGCCAGCCGTTCACGCGGGTGCCGTTGTGGGAACCCAGGTCGCGGAGCAGCCAGCCGTCCTCGCTGCGGTCCAGCTGGGCGTGGCGTCGCGACACCGACAGGTTGGCGATGCGCAGATCGCAGTCCTGGGTTCGCCCGATGATAAAGCTCGTCCCGCGGCCCGGGGGGAAGACCATCGGCGCCGGGCGGCCGGCCTCACCCGGTACGCCCGGGGCGCCGTCGACGCCGGGCCACAACGGTGGCGGCACCGGCCATCCGCCGGCGTCAGCCGCGCTGGGCGACACCCGCACGCCGGGGGGCGGCTGCGGTCCCGGGTACCAGTCGTCCGGCTGCGCGTCGTCCGGGGTTCGGTCCCGACGGTGGAAGGCGGACCGCAGCCGGTCCAGGAGCCTGGCCCGCCGCGGCGGCAGGTCGGTGAACAGTCCCACCAGCTGGCCGCGGTGCCGCGCGCCGAGGGCGCTCTGCATGCGGAACATGAACGTCTCGTGTGAGAGCCGTCCGTCGACGAACTCCTGCCGCAGCGCATTGACGGCGCGATCACGCTCCGCGTCGGAGGCGCGGAGATACTCGGGCGTTGCGGGCGTATCCGCCGCCGGACCTCCCATGAATGGAGTATCGACATCATCCGCGCGCTGGGCAAGGGGAAGCCGCGGATATGTGCGGCCCGGCCGCCTGAAGCCGGAATCTCAGGCGGTGGTCATGGCGGGCGTGCTCACGGGCGAGCCGTCCGGGGTCTGCAGCGGGAAGTGGCAGGCGGCTATGTGACCCGGACCGAACGAGCGGAGCTGGGGCTCTTCCGCGGCACAGATTTCCTGCGCGAACTGGCACCTGGTGCGGAACCGGCACCCAGACGGCGGGTGCACCGGGCTGGGCAGCTCGCCCCGGATGGCCGCGCCCTTCTTGGCCCGCTCCAGGGACGGCTTGGGCACCGGGATGGTGGCGATCAGGCCGGCCGTGTACGGGTGGGCGGCACGCTCGTAGATGTCCTGCCCCGAACCGAGCTCGACCAGCTTGCCCAGGTACATGACGCCGATCCGCTCGGCCATGTACTTGACCACCGCCAGGTCGTGCGAGATCACCACGTAGGTCAGCCCGTGCGAGGCCTGCAGCCGCTTCATCAGGTTCAGCACCTGAGCCCGGATCGACACGTCGAGGGCGCTGACCGGCTCGTCGGCCACGATCAGCCTGGGGTTCAGGGTGAGTGCCCGGGCCAGGCCGATGCGCTGCCGCTGGCCGCCGGAGAACTCGTGCGGGTAGCGTTCCACCGCGTTCCGCGGCAGCCCGACCTCGCCGAGCAGCTCGAAGACCCGCTCTCGCTGGGCCCGCTTGCTGCCCAGGTGCTGCACCGTGAGCGGCTCGGAGATGATCGCGCCCACCCGCATCCTCGGATCGAGCGACGACTGCGGATCCTGGAACATGAGCTGGAGGTCACGGCGCTTGCGCCGCAGCTCGGCGCCGCGCAGCTTGGATACGTTCAAGCCGCCCATGGTGATCGCGCCGGAGTTCGGCCGCTCCAGCGCCACGATCATCTTGCCGATCGTGGTCTTGCCGCACCCGGACTCTCCGACCAGGCCGAAGGTGGTCCCGGCCGGCACCGAGAAGCTCACGTCCGACACGGCCTTGACGCTGCCCACCTTGCGCTGCAGCACGCCCGAGGTGATGGGGAATTCCTTGACCAGATGGGTGAGCTCGAGCAGCGGGAGGATCCCGTCGCCGTCGGCGGCCACCTCGACCGTCCGCTCGGTCACCTCGAGGCGGCCGTCGGCCGTGACCTGGATGCCGGACGCCACCACGATGGTCTCGGTCTGCGGGGCTTCTTCCGCCTCCGCGGCGACCTCGGGAACCTCTCCGTCGGCCGCGGCCTCCTGCAGCGGGGCGTCGGCCACGAACTCGGGTATGTGTCCCGCCCGGTCGGCCGGCAGCGCCGCCTCGGCCACGCTTTCGGCGTCCGACGAGACCAGCCCGATGCTCACGGCGTCCGGGCCAGCCTCGCCGATCACGGCCAGGGCGAGCGGGCCGTCGACCGGATGCCAGCAGGAGAACCGGTGCTCGGACGTCTTGCCGGCCAGGGACGGCTCCTCGGCACGGCACTTGTCCGTGGCCCGGCTGCACCGCGCCGCGAACCGGCAGCCCTGCGGCGGGTGAGACAGGTCGGGCGGCAGCCCGGGAATCGCGTGCAGCGCCTTGTTGGCGTCCTGGTCCAGCTGCGGGATCGAGGCGAGCAGGGCCTGGGTGTACGGGTGGTGCATGTCGCTGAAGAGCTCGCGCACGTCGGCGGTCTCCACCACCCGGCCCGCGTACATGACGTTGACCCGGTCGGCGTGCCCGGCGATCACGCCCATGTCGTGCGTGATCAGCAGCATCGCCATGCCCAGGCGGTCCTTCAGCTCCCTGAGCAGGGCGAGGATCTGGGCCTGGATGGTGACGTCGAGCGCGGTGGTGGGCTCGTCGGCGATGAGCAGCTTGGGCTCATTAGCCAGCGCCATGGCGATCATCACGCGCTGCCGCAGGCCACCGGACAGCTGGTGCGGGTAGTCGTCAAGCCGCTCCTTGGGCCGGGGCAACCCGACCAGGCTCAGCACTTCGACCGCCCGCTCCAGCGCCTGGGCCTTGCTCACGCCCCGGTGCAGCCGGACCGGCTCGGCCACCTGGTAGCCGATGGTCTTGGTCGGGTCGAGCGAGGTAAGCGGATCCTGGAAGATCATCGCGACCTCGTTGCCCCGGACCTGCCGCAGCTCTTCCTGCCTCAGGCCGACGAGCTCGCGGCCGTCGAGCTTGACCGAACCGCTGACGATCGAGCCGCCAGGCGGCAGCAGTCCCATGATCGACAAGCCGGTCATGGACTTTCCACAGCCAGACTCCCCCACGACGCCGAGCGTCTCACCGGCGTCGATGTGCATGTCGACGTTGCCGACGGCTTGCACGACCGAGCTGGTCAGCTGGATGTGGGTCGACAGGTTCTGGATGTCAAGGACGGGGGCCATGTGGCCGCTACCTCTCGTTTTGTGATGGCTGGTCAGGCATGCTACCCAACGGGTGCGGATGCTAACGCCGTCTCAACCGGACGTCCAGAGAGTCACGGAGCGCGTCACCGATGAAGTTGAGCGCCATCACGGTCAGCACGATGCAGACGCCGACCGGGTAGATGAGCCACCAGTAGCCGTCCTGCATGTACCCCACGCCGTCGGAGATCATGTCACCCCAGTCCAGGTTGGGGTAGTGCAGCCCGAAGCCCAGGAAGCCGACGTACGCGACGGCCAGGATCGCGTCGGCGACCTGGAAGGTCACGTTGACGATCATCACGCCGAGCGCGTTCGGCAGCAGGTGCCTGCGGATCAGCCGCCAGTTGCCGCTGCCCGCCGTCCGCGCGGCCGCGACGAAATCGCGTTCCCTGATCGTGAGCACCTCGCCGCGCACCAGCCGGGCCGGCACCTGCCAGGAGAACCCGCCGATGACCAGCGACAGGGACAGCACCGACGCGCCGTACCTGGCCGCCAGGATCAGCACCACGAAGAGGAACGGTATGGACAGGAATATGTCGACCACGCGCATCAGCACGGTGTCGATGGCCCCGCCGGCCAGGCCGGCGACCGCGCCGACCAGCGCGCCGATCGTAATCGCGACGAACGCGGCGAAGAAGCCGATCTCCAGCGCGGCCTGCCCGCCCTTCATGAGCTCGCCGAGGACGTCGAAGCCCTGGGTGTCCGCGCCGAGCGGATGGCCGGCGCCCGGCGGGTCATGAGCGTCGATCAGGTTCACCTGGAGCAGGTTCGCGTGGTAGAAAAGCGGCCCGAGAAAACAGAAGACCACGAAGAACAGCAGGATGCCGACGCCGATGACAGCCAGCCTGTTGCTCGCGAACTCCCGCACCGCCAGCCGCCACCCGCTCTGGATCGCGCCGACCTCGCCGCCCTCGGGGGCACGGCTCGTGTCGAGCGGCGGGAGCGATGTTCCTGCTGCCACGATTGCCTCCTTGCCGCGGGCCGGTCAGGCCAGCCGGATACGCGGGTCCGCGACGGTCAGCGCGATATCCGCGACGAAGTTGCCCAGGACCACGAAGACGGCGCCGACCAGCGTGTAGGCCAGCAGCACCGGGTAATCCTCCTTGCCCAGGCTGGTGAAGAACAGCAGGCCCAGGCCCTGGTAGTTGAACAGCGTCTCGATGATCAGGTTTCCGGCCAGGAGGGCGGGGATGAACAGCCCGATCAGGGTGATCATCGGCAGGGACGCGTTCCGCACCATGTGCCGGGCCAGCACCAGGCGCTCGGGCAGGCCCTTGGCCCGCGCCACCTTGATGTAGTCCTGGGCGAGCACGTCGATCGACGAAGAGCGCATGTACCTGGAGAAGTTGGCCACGGTGAGCAGCGTGAGGGTCAGGATCGGCAGGAGCATGTCGTGCCAGTCGCCGATCACGACCCATATGTTGGTGGACTGGCTGGCCTCGAAGCCCAGGATGGGGAACGACAGCGCGAAGACCTGGATGAGGATGAGCCCGAGGAAGAACGACGGCATCGAGTACAGGATGAACGCCAGGCTCGTGCCGATGTTGTCGCCGAGCGAGTTCCGCCGCACCGCCTGGAAGATGCCCAGCGGCAACGCGATCAGGATCGCCAGCAGCAGCGAGATGCCGGACAGGTAGATGCTGCGGGCCAGCCGTTCCTGGAACAGCGCGGCCACGGTCTGGTTCTCCGCGTAGGAGTAGCCCAGGTTGCCGTGCAGCAGGTTGTTCATGTAGCTGAGGTACTGCACGAGCACCGGGCGGTCGTACCCGTTCTGCTTGTTCCAGGCGGCGACCGCGGCGTCAGTAGCCCGCAGACCGAGCGCCACCCTGGCTGGCGAGGGGAAGACCGCGTGTAGCAGCAGGTAGGTGAAGATGGAGATACCGATCAGGACGATGATGGACGTCCCGATCCGGCGTAGCACGTAGGCGCTCACCGGTGGGATCCTCCCTTCCAGGCTGGTGGCCTGTCTCCCGGTTTATCACCGGGAGACAGGCCAGTCCAGCAGGTGATGCTGGCTACTGCTACTTGGTCACGTAGAAGAACTCTGGCGTCGGGTCGTACTGGGTCAGGTCCTCGAACGCGGCCGGGGTGGTCGCCGAGATGTTCGTCTTCCAGACGTAGACGTGGTCACGCAGCGGCTGCCACAGCACGGGCTCGACCGTGTCCAGGTACGACAGCTCGTTAGTGACCGCGGACGGGTTGGGGCTGCTGATGGAGTCATTGATCAGCGCGTCGGCCTTCGGGTCGCTGAAGTCGCCGATCTGACCGGACCCGCCGGTGTTGAACAGCCCGAACGAGGTGGGATAGGTGGAGAAGGACTCGCCGCCGAAGTCCATCATGGCCCACTTGTTGATGTTGGCGGGCGCCGCCGGGTCGATGTAGTTCTGGATCATGAAGTCGAAGTTGCTGGCCGACAGCGTGATGTTGACGCCGGCTGCCTTGGCGTTGGAGGCCAGGTCCTCGACTTCCTGGGTGATCGGCGAGGCCGCGTTGTAGATCAGGTTGAAGGCCAGCTTGGTGCCGGCCGGGATGCCGGCCCCGCACTCACCCGCGCCCGTGCCCGGCTTCGCGCACGTGTCCGTGCCGTTGGGCGTGACGGTCCAGCCGTTCGCCTTCAGCATGCTGATCGCGGTGGAGACGCTGAACGGGTACAGGATCGACTTGCCGTTGGCCGGCAGGAACGGGCTCTGCGGGTAAGCGCCGATCGGCCCGGAGAGCGGGTCGCCATCCCCGTTGAGGAAGGCCTTGATCTGGCCTGGCTGGTCTTCCAGGTGCTGCATCGCCTGCCGGAAGTAGAGCTGGTTGACGATGTTGTCGAAATCGCCGGTCGTGTCCTTGAAGTTATAGGCCGCGAAGTAGTCGCCCCAGGCCGGCAGGCCGTAGTAGTCATAGCCGGAGCTCTTGAGCGAGGGGATCTGCGGGTTGTCCTCCGCCGGGAGAGCGACCATATCGACCGATCCGCTCTTGACGGCATTGAACGTGGCCGCGTCGGAGGTGAACGGGACCCCGACGAAGTTGGACTCGGGAGTCGCGTGCGGGCCGCTGTAGTTCGGGTTCGGCACCATGGTGAACGAGCCGGTGGTGGCGTTGTAGGCGCTCAGCTTGTACGGCCCGTAAACGAGCTGCCAGAGCGGGTTGGTGGCGTAGGTGCTCACCGACTTGGCCTGCGCGTTGAGGAAGTCCCAGATCTTCTTGGCGTTCGCCGGGTTGGTGTAGTCCAGGAGGGCCCCGCTCGCGGAAGCCTTGGCCCACGCGTGCGCAGGCATGAGTCCGATGTCAAGGATGTCTTCCTGCAGCCAGACCGGGTTGACCGGCTTGGACATGTTGATCACCAGCGTCTGGGCGTTCGGCGTCGACATGCTGGTGATCGTGTCAGGGAAGTAGCCGGGCACGTAGTTGGCCCAGTTCGCCGGGGATTCCTTGACGGCGGCCTTGATCACGTCGATCGTGAATTCCATGTCCTTGGCGCTGAGGGTCTGGCCGTCCGACCACTTCCAGGGCTTGATCGTCATCGTGAACGTCTTGCCGCCGTTCGACGACGTGGGCGCGTTGACGGGGCTCAGCGCGGCATCGACGGCCGGGGAGGCGCCGTTCCACGGGAACCACGTCGGCCGGTACAGCTGCCACCCGAAGACGAAGCTGTTGTAGACCGAGTTGTCGGCGGCGGGGATGATCGGCAGGATCCAGTTGGGTGCGTCAGCCGACAGGTACCCGTACGTGATGGAGCCGGCCGTGCCCGATGGGGTCCCGGCGGCCGGGATCCCGCCAATGGAGCCTGGCTGGGTTGTCACACCCGGGGTGGTGGTCGTGGTGCTGCTACCGCTGCTGCTGCTACTGCTGCTGCAGGCGGCGAGCGCGGTGATGCCGGCCACCGCGAGGGCAAGCCCGGCGAAGCGCTTTGTCGCGGTTCTGGTCATCGGCTCTCCCTCCTTGCGCTGTTGGCGCCACTGGTCCGTCCTGGGGTCATCAGCTTGTCGCCCTTCTCTCTCGCAGTTCGCCGGTGATCCGCTCCGCCACCGTGCCGGGGTCACTGGGTCGCAATCCCCCGCCACGGTACGGCCCGTCTCCCCCGGCACATCCGCGCCGGCCCGCGATGGGTCGGCCGGTCAGTTACCGGTGTTATGAGTTAGCGGAAGCGTAAGTTCCATATTGCATCGATCTCCAGGCAAAAGAGTCACAACTTGCCATCAATCCCTTGGGAGCAGCGTCCGGCGGTGTCCGCGATAGCATTAGGACATTTCCGGATTTGGTCGCTTGTGTTAACTTTAGCCCCAAGAGTGGCAGGGGACGCGGACCACGTGAAGGCTTGCCGCGGAAGCGACGTCTGACCGCAGAATCTCCGTCCGCGGGCGCCGTCGCCGCCAAGAACGTCAGCGAGCCCGCTCTCGATCACTCCCCTGGGTCCACCGGTGCCGCCCCTCCCCGGTGACTACTAAGCGTAATGAATTAACGATGAGTAGGCAAACAGCCACGCCATGTATTACCAGGTCGGCGGACCCTGGTTACGGCGCGGCGCGGGCGGGATTCAGCGGAAGATAACCGTGCGCCGACCGTGCAGCAGGACGCGGTGCTCGGCGTGCCAGCGCACGGCGCGGGCCAGCGCGACCCGCTCGGCGTCACGGCCGATGGCCGCGAGGTCCTCCGGGCTGCTGGTGTGGTCGACCCGGGCCACTTCCTGCTCGATGATCGGGCCCTCGTCCAGGTCGGCGGTGACGTAGTGCGCGGTCGCGCCGATCAGCTTCACCCCGTGCGCGTGCGCCTGGTGGTAGGGCCGCGCGCCCTTGAAGCTCGGCAGGAAAGAATGGTGAATGTTGATGATCCGGCCCGGCAGCTTGGCGCACAGCTCCGGCGACAGGATGCGCATGTAGCGGGCCAGTACCACGAAGTCGATGCTCAGCTTCCCGACCAGGTCCAGCAGCCGGCCCTCGGCCCGCTGCGCGGACAGCGGATCGCGCGGATCGACGGGCACGTGCTCGAAGGCCACGCCGTGCGCCGCCGCGAGCGAGGCCAGGTCGGGATGGTTGCCGATCACCAGCGGGATGTCGATCCGCAGCGACTCGGCGGCCCGGCGGTACAGCAGGTCGTTCAGGCAGTGACCGGCCTTGGACACCATGATCAGCACCCGGGGCCGGACGGCGGTGTCGTGCAGTTCCCACTCCATGGCGAACTCGGCTGCCACCGGGATGAACCCGGAGTACAGGTCCCGGTAGGTCGTCGCGGGGCTGGCTTGGCCGCCTGCGGCGGCGGGCGGGCGCAGGCTCTCCACGTGGACCCGCATGAAGAACCGGCCCGCGGTCCGATCGCCGAACTGCTGGCTGTCCAGCACGTTGCAGTCGGCCTGGTGCAGGTAGGCGGCGACCGCGTGCACGATCCCGACGCGGTCCGGGCAGGACAGGGTGAGGACGTACTCGGTGGCTCTGCTGGCCTGGCCGCTGGCCGCGGCGGGCATCAGGCGCCCACCGCGTGCACGCCGCCGTCCACGTGCACGATCTCGCCGGTCGTGGCCGGGAACCAGTCGGACAGCAGCGCCGCGCACGCGCGGGCGACCGGCTCGGGGTCGGTGATCTCCCAGCCGAGCGGAGCGCGGTCGCCCCACACGCCCTCGAACCGGTCGAAGCCCGGGATCGACTTCGCGGCCATGGTCCGCAGCGGCCCGGCCGCCACCAGGTTGACCCGGATCCCCTTCGGGCCGAGATCACGGGCCAGGTACCGTGCGCACGACTCCAGGCCGGCCTTGGCCACGCCCATCCAGTCGTAGCCGGGCCAGGCCACGCTCGCGTCGAAGTCCAGGCCCACGACCGAACCGCCGCCGCCCATCAGCGGCAGCGCGGCCATCGTGACCGCCTTCAGCGAGTACGCCGAGACCTGGACCGCGGTGGCCACGTCGGCCCACCTGGTGCGCAGGAAGTTCCCGCCGAGGGCCTCGTCCGGATTGGCGTACGCGATCGCGTGCAGCACGCCGTCCAGGCCGTCCAGGTACGCGGTGACCCGGTCGGCGAGCGAGTCGAGCTGATCCTCGCTGGTCACGTCCAGCTCGAGAACCGGCGGCGGAGACGGCAGCCGCTTGGCGATCCGCTCCACCAGGCTCATCCGGCCGAAGCCGGTCAGCACGACGCTCGCGCCCTCCTGCTGGGCCACCCGGGCCACGTGGAACGCGATCGAGGCATCGGTGATGACCCCGGTAACCAGGATCCGCTTGCCCGCGAGGATTCCCATCACAGCCTCTCTCCCGTGGTGTCCGGCACACGTCCCACCCTGCCGATCGATCCCGCTAACTTAAATGACCGGCGACAGGAACGTTTCGCGCCGGAGCTTGTGCGCAGCCGACAAATAGAGCCTCAGTGCCCCATCCCGAGCCCGCCGTCCACCGGGATGACGGCGCCGGTGATGTACGCCGCGTCCGGGCCGGCCAGGAACGCCACCGCCGCGGCGACCTCGTCCGCGGACGCGAACCTGGCCAGCGGCACGGCCCCCAGGATGGCCGCCTTCCGGTCCTGCGACAGGCCGGCCGTCATGTCGCTGTCCACGAAGCCGGGGGCGACCACGTTGGCGGTAATACCGCGGGAGCCGAGCTCGCGGGCCAGGGACCGGGCCATGCCGACCAGCCCGGCCTTGGAGGCCGCGTAGTTGGCCTGCCCGGCCGAGCCGTACAGGCCCACGACCGAGGAGATGAAGATCAGCCGCCCGCGGCGCATCTTCATCATGCCGCGCACCGCGCGCTTGGCCACCCGGTACGCGCCGGCCAGGTTGGTGTCGAGCACCATGCCGAAGTCGTCCTCGCTCATCAGCGCGAGCAGCTGATCGCGGGTCACGCCGGCGTTCGCGATCAGCACCTCGACCGGGCCCTGGGCCTTCTCCACTTCCCCGAACGCCGCGTCGACCGACGCCGCGTCGCGCACGTCGCAGCGGACCACCTCGAGCTCGTCCACCGGGTCGCCGGAGCGCGAGGTCACCGTGACGCTGTCGCCGCCGGCCGCGAGCCGCCGGGCGATGGCCAGCCCGATACCCCGGTTCCCGCCGGTCACCAACGCTGAACGCCCCACGCCCACCTCTTTCCTCGGCTCACCGAGGGTATCGGGTTTCGCTCCGTTTCGGGACGCGGCGCAGTGACGCGCGGGAACGGCGGGATGAAGGGTGGGACGGGCCGGGGAGGAAGGGTGGGACGGGCCGGGGAGAAAGGGTGGGACGGGCCGGGGAGAAAGGGTGGGACGGGCCGGGGAGAAGAAAAGCGTGGGATAGGTTTTGGTTTCGTGGATGATCGAATCGACCCTGAGTTCACCGCGCTGCCGTTGCGCGATCTGGCGGACGCGGCGCTTGCGCAGGCCAAGGCCCTCGGCGTCCAGCATGCCGACTTCCGGGCCGAGCGGCTTCGGAGTCAGCGGATCGGCCTGTCCGACGGGAACCCGCAGACCTTGTTCGACGCCGACGACTCCGGCCTGGCCGTGCGCGTCATCGTGGACGGCACGTGGGGTTTCGCGTCGGCCGTCGACCTGACCGCAGACGCCGCGGCGCACGCGGCGCGGCAGGCCGTCGAGGTGGCCAAGGTGGCGGCGGCCCTGAACACCGAGCCCATAGAGCTTGCTCCCGAGCCCGGCTACGGCGACGTGACCTGGGTATCGGCCTACCAGACCGACCCGTTCACGATCAGCGCGGCGGACAAGGTGGCCCTGCTGGCGCAGTGGAGCGAGATCCTGCTCCGGCACGCCGCGGTCAGTCACGTGGACGCCTCCCTGCGGCAGGTCAAGGAGTGCAAGTTCTACGCCGACGGCGCGACCACCGCGACCCAGCAGCGGGTCCGGCTGGCCCCTGAGCTCACCGCCGTCGCGGTCACCGACGACGGCCGGTTCGACACCATGCGGACGCTTGCTCCGCCCGCCGGGCGCGGCTATGAGTACCTGACCGGCACCGGCTGGGACTTCGACGCCGAACTAGCCGAACTGCCCGAGCTGCTCGCGGCCAAGCTGGCCGCCCCTACGGTCCAGGCCGGCCACTACGACCTGGTGATCGACCCGTCCAACCTGTGGCTGACCATCCACGAGTCGATCGGACATGCCACCGAACTCGACCGGGCCCTCGGCTACGAGGCCGCCTACGCCGGGACCTCGTTCGCCACGCCGGACCAGCTCGGCACCCTGAAGTACGGGTCGGGCGTCATGCACGTCACCGGCGACCGTACCGTCGAGCACGGCCTGGCCACCGTCGGCTACGACGACGAGGGCGTGGCCGGCCAGTCCTGGGACCTGATCACCGGCGGCATCCTGACCGGTTACCAGCTCGACCGGCGGATGGCTCGCAGCCAGGGCTTCGGGCGGTCCAACGGCTGCGCCTTCTCCGACGGGCCGAACCACATCCCGCTGCAGCGGATGGCGAATGTGTCCCTGCGGCCCGTCCCGGCAGGCGGCCCGTCCACCGAGGACCTCATCGCCGGGGTGGACGACGGCATCTACATCATCGGCGACAAGAGCTGGTCGATCGACATGCAGCGGTACAACTTCCAGTTCACCGGCCAGCGGTTCGTCAGGATCAAGAGCGGAAGGCTGGCCGGTCAGCTGCGGGACGTGGCCTACCAGGCCACGACCACCGACTTCTGGGGCTCGATGGAGGCCATCGGCGGACCGCAGACCTACGTGCTCGGCGGGGCGTTCAACTGCGGCAAGGGCCAGCCCGGCCAGGTCGCCCCGGTCAGCCACGGGTGCCCGGCGGTGCTGCTGCGCGGGATACGGATCCTCAACACGGTGCAGGAGGGCCAGTGAGCGGGCTACAGCCGGCCGAAGCCGTCGAGCGGGCGCTGGCCGCCAGCCGGTCCGACGACTGCGTGGTGATCGCCGAGGAGACCTCCAGCGCGAACCTGCGGTGGGCGGGCAACACGCTCACCACCAATGGCGTGTCCGGTTCGCGCCAGCTCACCGTCATCGCCATCGACCGGCGGGCGGAGGGGGCCTCGGTCGGCGTCATCTCGCGGGCCGGGGTCCGCCCCGACCAGATCGAGGACGTGGTCCGTGAGGCGGAGCACGCGGCCGCCGAGGCGATACCGGCCGAGGATGAAGCACCGGTGCCCGGGGCGGATCAGGCCGGACCGTTCGGCATAAAAGAAGAAATAGAAGACGAACCACGCTGGGACTCCGCACCAGGCCGGACCGAGATCGCCGTGCTGCGCGACTTCGCGGCCACGCTCGGCGAGACGCTGCGCGAGGC
>Ga0335073_10001495_pt1 | contig 31299 bp, 22 predicted proteins | sample Lox_Sample_22_FD_207093 | JGI IMG/M metagenome (GOLD analysis project Ga0335073, IMG submission 207093) | Soil microbial communities from Loxahatchee National Wildlife Refuge, Florida, United States - Lox_Sample_2.2 | ecosystem: Environmental > Terrestrial > Soil > Wetlands | place: USA... | reverse complement strand
TTGCCCTCGACATGCATTGGTCGTGGACGCACGCCACCGATGAAGTCTGGCGAAAGCTCGACCCCGAATTGTGGTCAATCACACATAATCCCTGGGTCGTATTGCAAACGGTGGCGCCGGAGCGGATATCGCAGGCGCTGGCCGACCCCGAGTTTCGGAAATGCGTGGATGGCCTGTTAACGGCGGCGCGCGAATCCACGCAAGCGGCCGCCTGGTTTCAGCGGACACACCCCACCTCGCGGTTGACCTGCGCGGCGTACTTCAGCATGGAATTCATGTTGAGCGAAGCGCTGCCCATCTATTCGGGCGGGCTGGGGAATGTCGCCGGCGATCAACTGAAGGCGGCGAGCGACCTGGGGGTCCCGGTAGTTGGCGTCGGCCTGCTGTATCAGCGCGGCTATTTCCGGCAGGCGATCTCGCAGGATGGCGTGCAGCAGGCGCTTTATCCGTACAACGATCCTTTACAACTGCCGATTACGCCGCTGCGGCAGGCCAATGGCGAATGGCTGCGGCTGGAGATCGTGCTGCCGGGATACTCGGTGTGGGTGCGCGGATGGCAGGTGCAGGTGGGACGCGTGAAGCTCTACCTGCTGGACAGCAACGACGCGGCGAATTACCCGGTGCATCGCGGCATCACCAGCGAGCTTTATGGCGGTGGACCGGAGTTGCGGCTGAAGCAGGAAATCCTGTTGGGAATCGGCGGATGGCGGCTGCTGCGCGCGTTGGGGCTGACGCCGGAGGTGTGCCATTTGAACGAGGGACACGCGGCTTTCGCGATCCTGGAACGCGCGCGCGCGTACATGGACGAAACCGGAGCTCCGTTCGACGTGGCGCTGGCAGTGACGCGTGCGGGCAACCTGTTCACCACGCATACCGCGGTGGCGGCGGGCTTCGACCGGTTCTCACCGGAGCTCATCGAGCAATATCTCGGCTGGTATGCGGCCAACCGGTTGGGCATTAGCGCGCACGATCTGCTGGCGTTGGGCCGGCAGAATCCGGAAGATGTCCACGAACCGTTCAATATGGCATATCTGGCGATTCGCGGCAGCGGGTCGGTGAACGCCGTGAGCCGGCTGCACGCCGACGTAAGCCGGCGGCTGTTTCAGCCCCTGTTTCCGCGCTGGCCGGAGGCGGAAGTACCGGTCGGGTATGTCACCAACGGAGTGCACATGCCGACCTGGGATTCCGCGCCGGCGGACACGTTGTGGGAGAGGAGCTGCGGCAAAGAGCGGTGGCTCGCATCCAGTGAGACCGTGTGCCAGGACATGCACGCCGTTTCGGATGCGCAACTCTGGGAGTTCCGGACGGCATCTACGCGCGCCCTGGTGGACTATGCGCGCGACCGGTTGGCGCGCGAACTGGCCGCATCGGGAGCGCCCGAGGGCGACGTGGAAATGGCGCGGCACCTGTTTAATCCGGACGCCTTGACGCTCGGTTTCGCGCGGCGCTTCGCCACCTACAAGCGGCCCAACCTGCTGCTGCACGACCGGGAGCGGCTGCTGCGGATTCTGGGCAATCGCGAACGGCCGGTGCAACTGATCATCGCGGGTAAGGCGCATCCGGCGGACGGACCGGGGCAGGCGCTGATTCAGGAGTGGGCCCAGTTCATCCGCTCGCCGGAGGCGCGCCAGCACGCGATTTTCCTGGCGGATTATGACATGCTCCTGACGGAGAAACTCGTGCAGGGCGCGGATGTATGGATCAACACGCCGCGGCGCCCGTGGGAGGCGTGCGGCACGAGCGGAATGAAGGTGCTGGTGAATGGAGGGCTGAATCTCTCCGAACTCGATGGCTGGTGGGCGGAAGCGTACACGCCGGAGGTGGGTTGGGCGCTCGGCGACGGGCAGGAACACGACGACGACCCCGATTGGGACGCGGCGGAAGCCGATGCGCTCTACGCGCTGCTGGAGAACAAAGTGATTCCCGAATTCTACAGTCGCGACGGCCACGGCATTCCGGCGGCGTGGGTGGCGCGGATGCGCCAAAGCATGGCGACGCTCACGCCGCGATTTTCCGCCGACCGCGCGGTGCGCGAATACACCGAAAGGCATTATCTGCCCCGCGCGGCGGCATACGCCGAAAGGGCCGCTGCCAAGGGTAAAGTGGGGCGCGAGATCGTAAAATGGCAAGGCGATGTGGAGCGGGCCTGGCCGGGTCTGCGGTTCGGCGCCGTAAAAGTCGAAACGAGGGACCACCACCACTATTTCGAGGTCGATGTGGATTTGAACGGACTCGATCCGGAGGAAGTGCGGGTAGAGTTGTATGCCGACGGCGCTCCACCGGAACGGCACGAGATGGAACGTATCGGGACGAACCGATATCGCGCGCAGGTGCCGGCGCCGCGCTGGGTGAATGATTATACGCCGCGCATCATACCTCTGCACGACGGAGTGCCGGTTCCGTTACACAGTCCGCATATCGTGTGGCAACATTAAGACTGCCGCTGTAACTTCCGGCGTGGGAGGCATCGGGGCGGGTCCGCATCTCCACCTGGCGGGAGGGAATCCAATAATCAGGAGGGGAAAAAGATGAAGAAGTTAGGGTTGAAACTAGCTTTGGCGTCGATGCTGCTATTCCCCACCGCGGTATTTGCGCGGCCGGGCGGAGGATTCCACGGCGGCGGGTTCGGCGGTTATGGACACGCCTGGGGCGGCGGCGGTTTTCATGGCTATCGCGGCTGGGGCGGTGGCTGGGGTGGCGGAGTCTACGTGACGCCGTATGTGAATCCCTATTATGGATACGGCTACGGCTATGGCTACCCATATTATGAGCCCAACTGCTACTACGACTACTGGAACTGCCCAGTCTACCCGTATTAAGGCGATCTAGAGAGAGGCTCGGAGGCGAAGGATTGAAAACCAGCGATCAACTGGATCCCAACATCTTCGTGATCTTCGGCGGCGCCGGCGATCTTACGTGGCGGAAACTGATGCCGGCAATGTTCGATCTGTCGCAAAGCCGCAGCATACCGCTGCATTTTGCGATTGTTGCCGTCGACCGGGTGGAGATTTCACAGGAAGCCTTGCGCAAACGGCTCCAGGAGGGGGTTCGAAAGTTTGCGCGGAGCGGTAAATCGGTTACTAAGGAGTGGCAGGAATTCTCCGAAAATATTTACTATGTGAACGGGGACTTCAAGGGCAAGGCCACTTACAAGGAGCTGGGCGAACTTTGCGACGGTCTCGAAAAGAAATGGGAGAAAAAGGCGCAGCGGATTTTCTATATGGCGGTGCCGCCATCGCTGTTCGGCGAGATTCCGCCCTTCATCTTACATTCAGGTTTGGCCAAGGACCGGAAATGTTCGCGGCTGGTAATCGAGAAGCCCATCGGGTACGATCTCGATTCGGCCTTGGCCTTGAATCGGGTTCTCGCCGGCGCGTTTGAGGAATCGCAGATTTTTCGCATCGACCATTACCTCGGAAAAGAGACCGTTCAAAACATTCTGGCGTTCCGGTTCGCGAATCCATTGTTCGAACCGATTTGGAACCGGCGATATGTGGATTACGTGTCGATAACGGTTGCGGAAGACGTTGGTGTGGAGCGCCGCGGTGGATATTACGATGGCGCCGGCGCGCTGCGCGACATGGTGCAGAACCATCTGTTGCAGGTGATGTGCCTGGTGGCCATGGAGCCGATGGTTTCGTTCGACGCGGACGAGATCCGCAACAAGAAGGTGGATGTGCTCCACGCCGTGCGCGCGATTACGCCCGACGCCGTGCATCTTTCGACGGTCCGCGGGCAATACGACAAGGGCTGGATTTCGGGCAAGCATGTGCGTGCGTATCGCGAGGAAGATAATGTTCCGCCGCACTCCAATACCGAGACCTTCGCGGCGCTACGCCTGTTTGTGGATAATTGGCGCTGGCAGGATGTGCCGTTCTATTTGCGGACGGGGAAGCGGATGCCGCGGCAGGTCTCGGAGGTGGTCATCCAGTTCCGGGCCGTACCGCACCAATCGTTTCCCATCGAGGCGACGCTCGACTGGCAGCCGGCACGGCTGGTGATGTCCATCCAGCCGGACGAAGGGATTGTGTTGCGGTTTCAGGCAAAGCATCCGGGACCGAAAATGGTTTTGCAGCCGGTGGACATGCGTTTCAACTATCGCGAGAGTTTCGCCACGCCGTCGCCGGAAGCCTATGTGACGCTGCTCGGCGACATCATCAACAACGATCCGACGTTGTTCATGCGCGCGGACCAGGTGGAAGCCGCGTGGCGATTGCTGATGCCCGTGCTCGACGCCTGGGCATCCACTCCCCCGCGCGATTTTCCCAATTATGCCGCCGGCACGTGGGGTCCGGACGCCGCGCAGGGACTGCTGGTGCAGCAGGGGCACAGTTGGCCGGCGCCGGTGGAGCTGTCAGGCGTTCGTAACATGGCAATGGGAAAATGAGGCATATGAGTAGAATGCGTGCCGTACAAGTTTCCCGCGCGGGCGGACCTTTGGAACTCGTAGAGCGCGAGATTCCGGCTCCCGGCGCGGGAGAGATCCGCATCAAAGTGCAAGCCTGTGGCATCTGCCATAGCGACTCGCTGGTAAAGGAAGGACACTGGCCGGGGATTCCCTATCCGCGAGTGCCGGGTCATGAAGTTGCCGGCGTGGTGGACGCCCTCGGTGCGGGCGTTTCCGGCTGGAAGGAAGGCGAATCCGCGGGCGTCGGTTGGAATGGCGGCTATTGCGGATATTGCGCGAACTGCCGGCGCGGAGATTTCTTCTCCTGCTCGACTGCCACCTATGTAACGGGCATCACGAGCGACGGCGGCTATGCCGATTACATCGTGGCGCGCGCGGAAGCGGCGGCGCACATGCCCGAAGGGATTTCGGCGGTGGAGGCGGCCCCGCTGATGTGTGCCGGGGTTACCACTTACAATTGCCTGCGGAACTGCGGCGCCCGGCCCGGCGACGTAGTGGCGGTGCTGGGACTGGGCGGCTTGGGACACCTGGCGGTTCAGTATGCCGCGAAAATGGGCTTCCGGACGGCGGCGATCGCACGCGGCGGAGATAAAGGCGCGCTGGCGGAAAAGCTGGGCGCGTCGAAGTATATCGACAGCAAAGCGCAAGATCCCGCACGCGAGTTGCAGAAGATCGGCGGTGCCAAGGCTATTCTGGCGACGGTCACGGCAGGCGATGCCATGGCGGCCGCGCTCGGCGGATTGGGCGTCAAGGGGATGTTCTGGATTATCGGCGCGGCGATGTCGATGCAGATTCCTCCTCTGCAACTCATCACCAGGAGTCAGTCGATTCGGGGCTGGTATTCAGGCACGGCAGCCGATTCGGAGGACACGCTGTGGTTCAGCGTGCAGACGGGCGTGCGGTCGCTGAACGAGGAGTTTCCGCTGGAGAAGGTTGGAGAAGCTTACGAGCGGATGATGAAGGGTGAGGCACGGTTCCGGGCGGTACTGAAGATGTAGGGCCCGGCACCTGCCTTCAAAAACTGAATCAGCCCAGCCGTTTTTCGTAGCGCCGGCCGTCGGCGCCGTCCTCGTAATAGGCGCGAAGCAGGCGTCCGCGTTCGAAACCATAACTTTCGTAAAATTTGATGGCGGGGGCGTTGGTCACTTTCACTACGAGGTTAACTCGCGAAATCCCGCGGCGGCGCAGGCGGCGGAGAGTGCTATCCATCAGGAGTGAGGCAACTCCCTGTCCCCGGTACCAGGGGTCCACGGCAATCGAGGCCACTTCCGCACGCGGCGAGTCGGGCCTCCCTCCGGTGCAGGTAAGGCTATACCCGCAAACTTTCCGGCCTTTTACCGCAACCAGAAACAATTCCCCACATTTGTGGAAAAAATCTGCAAACAGGTTGCGATCCCACGCGTACTTTCCAAAACTGGCGTGTTCAATCTCCAGGATACGATCGAAATCAGCCTCGCGGCAGAGCCGGATAGAAAATCGCTCGAACATTCTGTTATCCTTTATTTTGGCGTACTTGGAGGCAGTCTTCCAGCGGTGGGCTCAAAAAAGCGCAAGAAAGCGCGTAGTTCGCTTGACAAGGATTTCAGACCGGCGCATACTGAAATCGAGATGCAACTGAGTGTCAACTGTGATCTTCCGGAAACACTCCCCGCGAGCCTTGTGGACTTGCGGCAGGGAGATGCCGCGATTCTGGAAGGGATCGACCTGCCTACGGAAGATGCCCGCCGCCTGATGGAACTGGGCTTTCTGCCGGGCATGCAGATTACCGCCGGACGCAGCGCTCCTGGCGGCGACCCACAGGTCTTTCAGGTGGACGGTTCGGAAATCGCGCTACGGCGCGAAACCGCCCGGCGTCTCAAGGTACGCCGCAAAAAAACTGTCAAGCCGGATCCGAAGCCGAGGGCCTGATGAGCGGATGCAGCGACTGCAGCAGTTGCAACCCGGCAACCGTCGTTGAATTCCCCGGCTCCCAGACTGCGTCCAAAGCGGTAGCTGTAATCGGCCCTCCCAACTCGGGCAAAACCACCTTATTCAACCGCCTCACCGGCCTCCATCAAAAAGTCGCCAACTTTCCCGGCGTCACCGTGGAACAACATACCGGAATCGCCATGCTGCCGGACGGGCGCGCCGTCCAACTCATCGACCTGCCGGGTGTCTACAGCCTTTCGCCGCGGTCCGAAGATGAGCAGGTAGCGCACGATGTCCTCACCGGCCAACGCGCCGGCGTCGCCAAGCCGGAAGCCATCCTGCTGGTGCTGGATTCCACCAACATGGGCCGGCACCTGATGCTGGCGGCGCCCATTCTGGCCCTGGGCCTGCCGACGCTGGTGATCCTCAACATGGCCGACGACCTGCAAAATCGCGGCGGGCGCGTAGATCTGGAGAAGCTTTCGGTTGAACTCGGCGCTCCGGTGGCTCTGGTGAGCGCGCGCCGCGGGCAGGGCGTGGACCGGGTGTTCGAATTTCTGGCGGGCGCCATGCCGAAACCGGTGCCCAAGGAACTTCCCATCCTGCAGGATGTTCCGAAGTGCCGGCAATGGGCCGGGCACGTGGGCAGGCAGGCTTCGTATCACGCTCCCGCGCCGCCCAAATGGACGCGCCGCCTGGACGCCGTATTTCTTCATCCGGTTGCCGGTCCGCTGCTATTTCTGGCGGTGGTGGTTGCCATCTTTCAGACCATCTTCACGGTCGCGGCGCCCTCGCAGACTGCGGTCGACTGGCTGATCGAGCATTCCGGTAAATTGGTTGCATCGGTGCTACCGGCAGGCCTCATCAAATCCCTGCTGACCGACGGCGTGTGGAAGGGCGTGGGATCGGTGATCGTGTTCCTGCCGCAGATCCTGCTGCTTTTTCTGTTCATCGGCATTCTGGAAGACTCCGGCTATCTGGCGCGCGCGGCGCTGATTGCCGACCGCACCATGGCGAAGGTCGGCTTGCAGGGAAAATCCTTCATCCCGCTGCTGTCGGCTTACGCGTGCGCGGTGCCGGCCATCATGTCCACCCGCACCATCGAGAACAAGCGCGACCGCATCGCGACGATCCTGATCGCGCCGTTCATGACGTGCTCGGCGCGTTTTCCGGTATACCTGCTGGTGATTGCCGCGTTCATTCCCAACCGGCCGCTGCTGGGTAGTTTTCTCTCCACTGGCGCGGCGGCGATGCTGGGGCTATACGTTTTGGGGTTCTTGGTTGCAGTGATCACCGCGCGCGTGCTGAAGTCCTCCATTTTGAAAAGCGGACGCACGCCGTTTCTGCTGGAAATGCCCTCGTACCGCTGGCCCACCCTCACATCTCTCGGGCTGCGGCTGCTCGATCGCACGAAGGTTTTTCTGGTTCGCGCCGGCACCATTATTCTGCTGGTGAGCGTGCTGCTTTGGGGAGCGCTCAATCTTCCGTACACCAACGGCCACCCGCCGGAGATCGCGAGCAGCCTGGCGGGGACCATCGGACGGACCATCGAACCGGTAATCCGCCCGCTCGGATTCAACTGGAAGATCGGGATCGGCCTGCTCACGGCGGTATTTTCACGGGAGACGATCATCGCCACGCTGGGGACGATCTACGGCATGGATCCCGAGGCGAACAAGGAAGGACTGCAGGCAGCGCTGCACCACGATTTAAGCCTTGGCGGGGCGTTCGCGCTGCTGGTCTTCTTTGCCTTCGCCATGCAGTGCATTTCCACCATCGCCGTGGTGCGCCGCGAAACGGGTGGATGGAAGTGGCCCATCCTGCAATTCAGTTACATGTCGGTGCTGGCTTACGCGGGCGCGTTCGCGGCCTACCACCTGATTGGGCGTTAGTGGATCAGGGCATTTGCCATCCGCGCGTCGTCGAATTGCGTTCTCTCGCCGGATTTCCTCCCGGGCGCCGGCAATAATCGCGCTGCCAGCGGCTTTTGCCACTTATACGCCAGGGTCGCCACGTCGCTGAGGATGTGTGCCAGTCGCTCTTCGCCGGTGTCTCCCGCAAGCGGGACGGTGTCGAGCCCTCCGGCGCAGACCGCCGAGTAGGCCAGGAGCGCGTCCATGCCGAATGCGCCTTCGTCCCAGCGTTTGGTGAGCACCGCATCTTCCAGCACCGGCACCATCAGCCCGCTATATCCCACCCGTTTCACCGCGACCGACCGCACCGCGCGCGTGATCACCGCCGCTGCCGTCATGGTGCCGCTCGAACCGAACGGCACCCCAGTGAACGATTCGATGGCGCGCGCGATCGACACTTGCCCCAAGGGTGCAGGGGTTGGATCGAGACCCGCATACTTCCAGCCTTTGGACGCGGCAATCTCAGCCGCGATCTTTTCCACGGCTCCGAGTTGAGCATCCAGCGCTTCCGTGAGTTTCCTTTCGGCGGCACGCGGATCGTGTTCTTGCGCGAAAACCTGCGCCACCACGCCCGCTCCTTCCACGCCGATGGAGAAGGCGCGGCTGCCACCCGGATGATACGCGCCGGGGAAGAACGGACCGTAAGGTTTGAGCATGGCGATGGCGGCAAAATTCAGGTTTCCCTGTCCGTGCAGGCTGCGGCGCGAAACCGTATCGATCAGCCGCGCGGCCTGCCGGATGGCGTTCCAGTGAATGCCGTCTTCGGCGGCGGTGATCAGGCTCGCATTGGTGCCGCCAGGCGCGGAAAGGAAATCGATCAGCAGATCGACGGGTGCGCTGCTGTCGCTATCGTTCCACATGGCCGGACCGATTGACGGCATGATCGAGAGCTTCGCGCCCAGCGAGTCGATGCCGCGCAGCATCGCCAGCGCCGCGTCGCGACTCAGACCCTTGGTGTACTGGGGGAACGGCTGGGTGGCAATGCGAATGGTCTCGACTTCCCAACCTGCGCTGCGATAAGCGTCCCGCGCCGCGTTCAGGAACCCGGCGGCGTCCTCGATCTGGCGCCGATACCCCTGCGGATCGACATCGATGAAGGCGGTGATCGCCCGCACCTTGGGGTGCTCTCCGGCATGGAGCGCGGCCGCGCAAAGTATCAGCGGGAGCAGGGAATTTCGCATGATTGGTTATAGCATGCCGATGTCGCGCGGGCCGTTAGACGGCGGTTCGCGACCGAATTTGGTGGAGTGGGCATGGATTGTACAATCGAGAGGGAGCAGCCTGATGTCAATGGGATTGTCGAAGAAAGAAGCGATTCGGAAATTCAAGGAGCAAAAACCGGCGATCGGCATATACGCAATCCGCTGCGCTGTGACGGGGCATGCGTGGGTGGGATCGTCCCGGAATCTCGGCGCCACCCGGAACCGCTCCTGGTTCACCCTGGGCAACGGCAGTTTCATGGACAGTTCACTCCAGGAGGAGTGGAACGCCCACGGCGAGTCGGCATTTCAATACGAGATTCTGGAAACGCTCGATCCGGAACTGCTTCCCATGGCCGCCGCCGATCTGCTGAAGGAACGATCCAGCCACTGGACGGCGCAGTTGCCGGGCAAACAGCTTCTGCCGGGCTAAGCGTGGCGCAGCACGGTGCAGACGCTGGCACAGATCGGGCCGCCGATATTGAACGTCGCGGCCAGTTTGGGGTTGGCCACCTGTAGTTCCGCCGGCGCCCTACCCTGCAACTGCAGCGATGCCCACCCGATCATGGCGACGCCCGTCGCGCCGATCGGGTGTCCCTTGGCGATCAGACCGCCGGAGGTGTTGATGCCGCACTCGCCTGCCGGAGCGGCTTTGCCATCCACCCAGTACTGTGCTCCACGCCCCGGTTCGGCCTTACCGATGACCTCGGTGCCGAGCGCTCCCATCACGGTGAAGCAATCGTGGACTTCGGCGACGTTGACGTCCGCCGGGCTCGCGCCGGCCATCTGGTAGGCGGTGTGCATGGCGCGATATGCTCCCGCCGGATGGAGCACGTCGCGGCCGGATTTGCGGAGCGGGTCGGTGGCTTGTCCCCATCCCGCGATTTCGACACAATCGGCCTTCTTGACGCCGAGCCTGGCCAATCCCTGTTCGGTGGCGAGGATTAGGGAAGCATATCCATCGGTGATTTGCGAGCAATCGTAAGTCTTGAGCGGCAGGCCTTCCACCACGTAACGGTTGGGGCCTTCGATCTTCAGCGCCTGCTCCAGCGTGATCTGCACCTTGTTCATCTGCGCGCAGGAGTTGAACTTGGCGTTGGCATATTCCTGCACCGCGATGGCGGCGAGATCGGCCTGCGAGACACCGTGGACGGTCATGTACTCCTGCATCACTTCGGCGAAAATGTGCGGGAAGACGAAGACCTTGCCTTCGCGTTCGGCGGGAAATGAGAAATAGCCGAGCACCTCGCCGATGAGCTTGCCATCCATTTTGCCGGCGCCGTCGCGCATCTTCTCGTAGCCCACGGCGATGCCGGTATCGCCCATCCCAAGCTGCAGCTTGTGGATCACCGAAAGCACCGCCTGACCGCCCGAAGCGCAGGCATTCTCCACCGCCTCAATGGGCTTGCCTTCGAGCCCGGGAGTCATGGCCATCAGGCCGGCAAGCAATCCCTGGTGATTCAGGGAGAAGTTGCAGGCGGCGCCGATGGAGCCGGCATCGAGCGCGGAAGCCGGCGCGTCGATCTGGCGGCAGGCGCCCTGAATCGCCGCGTCGACGATTTCGGGCACGGTCATGCCCATCAGCTTGCCGAACTTCGATTGATGATAGGCAGCGATATAAATGGGTTTCATAGATCCCTACTTATATTATGTTCCGGTGACCACTCCGCCATCGACGCTGAGTACCGCGCCGCTGATGAACGACGCCGCGCCGGAGGCGAGCCAGAGATAAGCATTGGCGATGTCTTCCGGCTGTCCGGGGCGCCCCACCGGAGTATGCTCGATCATGGCCTTGAGGATCTTCTCGGGCATATTTTTCGTCATGTCGGTGGCGATGAAGCCGGGCGCTACGGCGTTCACGCGGATGTGAAATTTGCCGAGTTCGCGCGCCCATACCTTCGTCATCCCGATCACTCCCGCCTTCGACGCCACGTAATTGGTCTGGCCGAAGTTTCCATACAGTCCCACCACGCTGGAGGCATTCAGAATCACACCGCCTCCGCTTTGGATCATGCGTGGAGTGACGGCTCGCGTGCAGACGAACACGCCCTTCAAGTTCACGCCGACGACGGAATCGAACTGCTCATCGCTCATCTGTCCGGCGAGCGCGCCCTCTTTGTATTTGATGAGCTGACCGTCGCGAATGATTCCGGCGTTGTTGACCAGAACATGGATTGCGCCCCAGCGGGCCATCGCGTCTTCCATGGCGGCTTCCACTTGCGCGGCATCGGTCACGTCGACCTGACGGAAGAGCCCTCCGGGCTCCGCCTCGCCTTCGCGGACGTCCCAGGAAGCGACATGGCAGCCCTCCCGGGCGAAGCGCCGCGCGGTTGCTTTACCGATGCCTGCCGCGGCGCCGGTAACGATTACGACCTTGTCTTTCAGACCAGTCTCGATCATGACTTTTCCATGATCGCAGAACCGAAACACGGTACACTCACTTATTTCGAGGTGCTCGCTTGAACATTCTCCGGTGGCTGCTGGTGTTGGCCGGCGGCTGTGGCGCTCTATTTGCCCAAGGCAACTACGAAGTCCAGGTTTACGGCAGCGAGCTCGTCCCCCCCGGGCGAACCATGGTGGAGTTGCATTCGAATTTCACCTTCGAAGGCTCCAAGACGGCGATCGACGGCGTCCGCGCCGACGAGCACGGGCTGCACGAAACACTCGAAATCACCCAAGGCATCAACGACTGGTTCGAAGTGGGATTTTACGTGTTCACCAGCTACCGGGGACCGGAGGGGTATCAATGGGTAGGCGACCACATCCGCCCGCGCGTCCGCGCCCCGGAAGCGTGGCACTGGCCAGTGAACGTGAGCATCTCAACTGAGTTCGGGTACATGCGCCGCGCTTATGCTCCGGACACGTGGACGTGGGAAATCCGGCCGATTGTGGATAAGCAGATGGGCCGCTGGTACGTGGGCGGAAACCCGGCACTGGAACGCGCGTGGCACGGGATCGACGTGCATCAGGGAGTGACGTTCGCGCCGGCCGTCAAGGTGAGCTACGACATCACCAGGAGGGTTACCTTCGGATTCGAATATTACGGGGACGTGGGGTCGTTCTCCTACGGATTCGACCCGTTGCACGAGCAACTCCAGGCAATCTATCCGGCGCTCGATTTGAATCTCGGACCGAATTGGGAGTTCAACTTCGCGCCCGGGTTCGGCCTGACGGGTTCGACCGACCACTTCCTGATCAAGATGATCATCGGGCGGCGGCTGAAACTGGGCTCACGGTAATTTCTCGGGCGCTTTGATCTGCTGCCAGCCCTCACCGTTCAGCGATTCGAGGAAGGCGAGCAGGTCCGCCTTGTACAATGCGTCGAGGAAGAACGGCGCGATGCGCGAATCGAGATACGGGCCGGGCTGTCCGCCTTTGCGATAGAACTCGAGCACATCGTCGAGGGTCTTATAACGGCGGTCATGCATGTAGGGGCCGGTATGGGAAACTTCGCGGAGGGTGGGCACTTTGAACCTGCCATCGTCGTGCCGCTTGCCGGTGATGGCGCCGAGACCGAAATCGGGCGGCTGCACTAAAGGATCGATGCCGAGGCTGGCGAACTTCTCGTTGGTGAAGTTGGGGCCGTTGTGGCACTCGGAGCACTCGCCGGTGCGCTCGAAGATCTGCTCGCCGCGTTTGGCTTGTGCGCTGAGGGCCTGCTTGTCGCCGGCGAGGTAGCGATCGTAGGCGGAGTTGCCGGAAAGGATGGTGCGTTCGAAGGACGCGATGGCCTTGGCGATGCGCTCGAAGGTGACCTGCGGATCGCCGTAGGCGCGCTCGAAGAGCGGAGCATATCCGGGGATTTGGGAGATCGCCCGGGTGGTGGCTTGGATGCTGCTGCCCATCTCATCGGGATTGGATACCGGGAAATGGATCTGGTCTTCGAGGGTAGATGCTCTGCCATCGTAGAACTGACTCTTGCCGTAGGCGCGATTGATGAGCGTGGGCGCGCGCCGCGGAAGCGGCTTGCCGGTAACGCCCACCGGCGCGGGGTCGCCGCCGGCAAAGGCGTGCTCAGGCGGATGGCAAGTGGCACAGGCAACTTTGCCATTGGAGGAGAGGCGCGGATCGAAAAACAGGTAGCGGCCCAACTCGACGCGCCCGGCGGAGTAGGGGTTGTCGGCGGGCCAGGGGACGGGAGGCAATCCCAACGGCGGTTTGGGCTGCGCGTGGAGGAAGGACGCGGACGCCGCTAGAAGAAAAATGCTAAGCGGTCCCATGCAACAGCCTGTAGAGCTGCGCGCCATACTTCTCCACTATACTGAGGCCGATGCCAGGAATGGCGAGCAGTTCGGCGGCGGTTTCGGGACGTTTTGCCGCCAGTGCGCGCAGCGTCTGATCGTTAAAGATACAAAATGCAGGAACCTTGCGCCTTTTGGCTTCCTCGAAGCGCCAGTTCCGGAGCGTAGTCTCCAATTTTTCATCCGGCGCCGCCGGGACTGATTGGGGTTTTGATTGGCCGCGCTTACGCCGGGCGCGTTCCTTCTTCTTGGTCTTGCGCTTGCGGCTGGGAGGCGGCGCGGTGACGGCGGCCTTTATGAGGATTACGAATTCCTCGCGGTCGTCGAGCAGGCCGACCTTGCGATAGGGGATGCTCTTGCCATCCTTCTCGAAAATTTCGTTGGTCAGACGCACCAGGCCGATTCGTGCCATGGCGCCCAGGACCTCTTCGAAATCGTCGCGCGTCATGGCCCCATCCGGCTGCAATTCGGTGTAGAGGCGGCCGGTGGTTTTGGAGCCGCCTTTGCGCAGCGCGGTCATCACCGCGACGGCACTCCGGTGTTCTTCGGCGGTCGAGGCGCGGAAGCGCTGGCCGGCGCATTGCGACGGCGCGCAGAAGTCGCAAATGCCGCAAGGCTGGCGCGCGCCCGCGAAATCACCGAAGTGGCGCACGAGCCCGGCCATACGGCACTCGTTGCTTTCGGCGAAGCGTAACATCAGATCCAACTGCTGCTGTTTCTGATCGACCTGGGCGGCGTAAGTTTCGCGCCAGTGGTCGTGGCCGCGGGTGATGTTTTCGGCGAAATCCACCACGGCGCCCCCGTGGATCCAGAGCTTTTCGAGCGCCTTTTCGAAATCTTCCTCGCCCATGCGCGTTCGCCGCCGCACGGCGGCTTTTTCCTGCGGTTCGGCGCTGAGATGAGAGTAGATGCCGGCCAGCACCGAGACCTCGGGATAGTCGCGCTCGAAGAAAAAGTCGTGCGTGCGCCGATCGGCGTAGGAGTGCATGAGGACGGTGCGGCTGGGCAAACCATCGCGTCCGGCACGGCCGATTTCCTGGTAGTACGCTTCCAGGCTTCCCGGCAGCGCAGTGTGGATTACGGTGCGGATGTTCGCCTTGTCGATTCCCATGCCGAAGGCGATGGTGGCTACCATTACTTCGATCCGGCCGGCGAGGAATTCCTCCTGCACGCGTTGGCGGCGTTCGGCGTCGAGCCCGGCGTGGTACGCCTCGCAGGGGAAGTAGCGTTCGAGAGCGGCGGCGAGGTGGGTGGCCTGCTTGCGGGTCGGCGCGTAGACAATGGCCGGGCGGCGCGATTCATCCTCGAGGAGCTCGGCCGTGAGCGACCCTCGCTGCGACGGCGCTACCTCGATTACTTCAACGGCGAGATTCTCGCGGCGGAAGCCGTGGATGAAGCGGGCGGCTTGCGTGAGGCCCAACTGTTCGGCGATATCGTCCTGCACCAGGGGAGTGGCGGTGGCGGTCATGGCAATCACCGTCGCGGGACGGAGGGTGGGCAGGTATTGGCCGAGCATGCGATAGTCGGGGCGGAAATCGTGGCCCCATTGCGAGATGCAGTGGGCTTCGTCGATGGCGATGAGGCTGGGCTTGCGCTTGGCGAGCATTTCGGGGAAGCCGGGGACGCGGAGGCGTTCGGGGGCGATGAAGAGGAACTGGAGGTTGCCGTTGAGGTATTCGACGCAGGCCTGGCGGGCATCGGCGCGATGGCGTCCGGAGTGAATGCGCTCGACGGCGAAGCCGCGCTCGCGCAGTTTGGCGGCCTGATCTTCCATGAGGGCGATGAGCGGGCTGATGATGAGCGTGGTGCCGCCGCGGGCGATTCCGGGCAACTGATAACAGAGCGACTTGCCGGCGCCGGTGGGCATGACGAGCAGGGCGTCGTTTCCGTCGATGACAGCCTGGCAGACGGCCTCCTGGTTGGCACGGAACGATTCGAACCCAAAAGCGCTGTGAAGGAGTTCGAGGGGAGTGCCGGTGTGATTGCGGAACGAAGCCAATTCGGAGGGCGGGGCTGACGGTAGACCTTCCGGCGATGGAGTGCGGAACGAACCCGATTCGGGGGGCTGGGCTGACGGCGGATCTTCCGGCGATGAAGTGCGGAACGAAGCCAATTGGGGTGTTGGGGGCGTGGCCGCCACCTTGCCGACGACCTCCGTCACATAGGCCTCGATGCCGTGCAGGAACGAACCCAATTCGGCCGTACCGCGTTGAATCCGGTGGAGATACGCTTCCCATTGGCCGGTCATCGCAGGGCTTTTGACTTCGGGATGGACCACTTCGATGAGGTGAATCCCCTTTTGGGTGGCAGCCAGGCTCTTGCCTTCGCGCACGATGTACTCGCGCTTGAGGAGCACCTCGATGATTGAGGCCCGGGTGGCGGGGGTGCCGAGGCCGGTCTCTTTCATAGCGTCGGAGAGTTCTTTTTCGTCGAGGGTTTTGCCGGCCGTTTCCATCGCCGTGAGGAGGGTTGCTTCTGTGAGACGTTTGGGCGGGCGGGTCCTTTTCTCAAGTATTTCGACGTCGACGACTTCCACGGCCATGTCGGCGGCCAAGCCCGAAGGCAACGCTTGCGGCGCATCGCCGGCTTTCGCCTTGCGCGCGGGTGGGGCAAGATCGAGCACTTTCCAGCCGACCTGGCGTATTTCGCTACCGGTAGTGTGATAGCGGTCGACGATGCCGGGATTGCGGATGGCGGTGATGACGGTGGTGACCGACGTGATGTGGTCTTCGTGCCAGGCACTCAGGAGGCGGCGGCAGATCAGGTCTTGGATCTTGCGTTCGTCGGGAGAGAGGGACGCCTTCTCGGGCGATACCGCCGTCGGGATGATGGCGTGGTGGTCGGTGACCCTGGAATCGTCGACAAATCTGCGGCCCAGCGAACGCTCGCCGGTACCGGGCGCAAGGCGATCGCGGTAGGGTGCGGCAATGGCGTCGACGATGCGCGGAAGAGTGCGCGCGACATCCTGCGAAAGGTGACGGCTATCGGTGCGCGGGTAGCTGATGAGCTTGTGGCGTTCGTAGAGGGCCTGGGCCAGATCGAGGGTTCGCTGGGCGCTGAATCCGAAAAGGCGGTTGGCGTGGCGCTGGAGTTCGGTGAGGTCGTAGAGGCCGGGGGGCGGCATGCGCTGCGTCTGCGCTTCGATGGACTCGATGGCGGCGGCGCCGGTGCGGGCGCGCGCGGCGATTCCGGCGGCTTCTTCGCCATCGGCCGGGAGGCGCATGTGCTCCTGCGGCGGGCGCTCGCGAAACCAAGTCCCCTGGTAAGTGTTCGCGGGCGGCGTGCCGGAGGGGTGGAATGTGGCCTGCACCTCGCGGTAATCTTCCGGCACGAAATTGCGGATGGCCAGTTCGCGTTCGACCACCATGGCGAGCGTGGGAGTTTGTACGCGGCCGACGGAGAGGTCTTTTTCGTTATAAGCCAGCGAATAGGCGCGCGAGAGATTCATGCCCACGAGCCAGTCGGCTCGGCTGCGGCCACGGGCGGCATCGGCGAGGGGGTCGTAATCGCGGCCGGGGCGGAGGGTATCGAAGCCTTTGCGGATGGCGTCCGGGGTGAGAGAGGAGATCCAAAGGCGGCTAAACGGTTTGGTGCAGGCGGCGGCCTCATAGATGTAGCGGAAGATGAGTTCGCCCTCGCGGCCGGCGTCGGTGGCGCACACGATGCGCGAGATTTTCGGCGAGTTGAGGATCTTGCGGACGGTTTCGAACTGATCTTTGGTTTGTTCGTAGACCACCAGGGGCCACCCGGCGGGGAGCATGGGGAGGAGATTGCGCCGCCAGTGGCGCCACTCGGGATTGATCTCGTGGGGCTGAGCGAGCGCGGCGAGGTGTCCGACGGCCCAGGTGACGACATAGCCGTTGCCGTGGATGTAGCCATTGCCCTTGTTGGCGGCTCCGAGGACGCGGGCGATATCGCGCGCTACCGAGGGTTTTTCGGCCAGCACGGCGACGGTGCCGGATTCAGTGCTCGCGCTCACTTATCTCAGTGTAACGGGAGGTGAGATTGGGGGTGGCGAGGGGGATTCGCGATCGATGTGGCCCTCCAGGCGCGGTACGGGGTGTTTTCTTGATGGCAGTGCCGCTGCTCTACGCATAGCCGTTGCCGTGGATGTAGCCGTTGCCCTTGTTGGGGGCTCCGAGGACGCGGGCCATATCGCGGGCTACCGAGGTTTTTCGGCCAGCACGGCGACGGTGCCGGACTCAGTGCTCGCGCTCACTTATCTCAGTGTAACGGGAGGTGAGATTGGGGGTGGCGAGGGGATTCGCGATCGATGTGGCACGCCAGGCGCGCATGGAGTTGAGTGGGCAATCGTCCACTGCTTACTTACGGGGGAACACCTTGGGTCCGGTGACGGTGACGCTGAACTTCGCCTACCCCGGTCTGTTTCGCGTGCGGGTGGGGCCCAGCGCGCAGGCTGGCGGAGAACCAGGACGGCTCGCTCAACGGCCCGTACAATCCAGCCGCACGCGGGCTTGTGCCGCGGGCGGATTGGAGCGCGCTAGCGCGTTCTACTTCCCCGGCGGCGGCCGTCCAGGATGCGGGCAGCGCCCCGACGCCGGCATGCGGAGCCACGCAGATTAACAGGCAGGCGCCTCCAACGGCCAGTTTCGTCCGCTGCCGATCACTCCGGGTGTGTGTACCAACGGCGGGAACACCTGCCAGGAGTGCAGCGCCGCACTCACGGCCGCATCCGCCGGAGCCGGTGAAGAAAAGCACAGCGGTTGCACGGGGGCGTACACTGTAGATCATGGTGCGTCCAGTTCTAAGCCTGCTTTTGATATCAGCCTCGTTTGCCGGCGCGCAGACGGGCCATTTGCTTCTGCGCAACCCGGCTTTGAGCAAAACCCGGATCGTGTTCACCTATGCGGGCGATTTATGGAGCGTGCCGCGCGAAGGTGGTGAAGCCATCCGTCTCACCACGGCACCGGGCACGGAAACCTCCGCGATATTTTCGCCGGACGGGTCCACCATCGCCTTCACCGGCGAGTACGACGGCAACGTGGATGTCTTCACTATTCCCGCGGCGGGCGGCGTGCCGCGGCGCCTTACGTACCATCCGGGAAGCGACGAGGCGGTCGGCTGGACGCCGGACGGCAAGAGGGTGCTGTTCCGTTCTCATCGCGCCGTTCCCAACGATGGCGACCGATTGTACACGTTGCCGGTGGATGGCGGCGGACTGCCCGACGAATTGCCGCTGCCCATCGCCGAAGAAGGGTCCTATTCACCCGACGGATCGCACATCGCCTACGTGCCGCTGTTCCAATTTCAGAAGGCGTGGAAAAAATACCGCGGGGGGCAGACGCGCAAGATCTGGATCGCCGACCTGGGGGATTCCAGCGTGGTTCCGGTTCCACGCGAGAATTCCAACGATTTCAACCCCATGTGGGTTGGCGACCGCATCTATTTCCTCTCCGACCGCGAGGGGCCGGTGACGCTATTTTATTACGACACGCATGCGAAAAAAGTGACGCGGGCGATCGAGAATCACGGTCTCGATTTCAAATCGGCCGCGGCGGGTCCCGGCGCAATCGTATATGAGCAGTTCGGTTCCCTGCATTTATATGACTTGAAAACCGGCCGCACCAGCGAAGTCAACGTGACGCTGGCGGGCGATCTTCCGGAACTGCGCCCGCATTTCGTGAATGTGGCCAAGCGGCTCGCCAATGCCGACATCTCTCCGAACGGCGTGCGGGCGGTGTTTGAAGCGCGAGGGGAAATCGTCACGGTCCCCGCGGAAAAGGGCGACGCGCGCAACCTGACGCAGACCACGGGCGTGATGGAGCGCGAGCCGCGCTGGTCGCCTGACGGCCAGACTATCGCGTACTTTTCCGACGAATCGGGTGAATACGCTCTGCACATCGAAAACCAGGACGGTTCCGGCGAAGTGAAGAAGATTCCGCTGGGCGAGAAGGCGTTTTTTTCCGTGTCGCGCTGGTCGCCGGACAGTAAGAAGATCGCGTTCCTCGACAACCACAGCCATCTCTATTACGTCGACCTCGAACAGAAAAAGCCGGTGCTGGTGGAAACCGATTATTACTACAACGGCGACGGCTTGGCGCCCTCATGGTCGCCCGACAGCCAGTGGCTGGCCTATTCGAAGACGCTCAAAAGCCACATGCAGGCAATTTATCTGTATTCGCTGGCGAGCGGCAAAAGCACGCAGGTTACCGATGGATTGAGCGACGCGGAGAACCCGGATTTCGACAAGGGCGGCAAGTACCTGTATTTCACGGCCAGCACCAACTCCGGCGCGGCGATGGAACCGGATATCGAAGGGTTTTCGCGGCCAGTTTCGGCGACGGTATACCTGGTGGTGCTATCCAAGACGGAAGCTTCTCCGTTCGCGCCGGAAAGCGACGACGAAAAGAAAAAGGGCGAAGCCAAAAAAGACGAGCCGAAGAAGGATGACAAGGACAAGAGCGCCGAAAAAGTGGAAGTGAAAATCGACCTCGAAAACATCGGCCAGCGCATTCTGGCGCTGCCCATGCCGGCGCGCCGCTATATCGCGGTTGCCGCCGGAAAGGCCGGGGTGGTGTACGTATCGGAAGCTCCTCCGCCGCGCACTCCGGGACCATTCGCCATGACGATTCACCGCTTCGATTTGAACAAGCGGAAGGCGGATACGGTTTTGAGCGGCGCAGGGGATTTTCACGTATCGGCGAGCGGTGAGAAGCTGCTTTTTAAGCAGGGCGACAAGTGGACCATTGCGGATGCGCCGGCGCCGCCTTCGGACTCTCCGGACGGGCCGCCAGCGAAACCGGGGAACCAAAAGGCGCTGAAGACGGATGCGCTCGAAGTGAAAGTGGATCCGGCGGCGGAATGGAAGCAGATGTTTCACGAAGTGTGGCGGATCGAGCGCGATTTCTTCTACGATCCGCACTACCACGGACTCGATCTCGCGACGGCAGAGGAGCGTTACGGCGTGTATCTTTCCGGTCTGGCCTCGCGCGACGATCTCAACTACCTGTTCACCGAGATGCTCGGGAACCTGACGGTCGGCCACATGTTTCTGGGGGGCGGCGACACGCCGGAGGTGAAGCATGTGCAGACGGGACTTCTGGGGGCGGATTACAAAATCGAAAACGGCCGCTATCGATTCACCCACATCTTTAACGGCGAGAATTGGAATCCGGGCACCAGGGCGCCGCTCACGCAGCCGGGCGTGGACGTGAGCACGGGCGACTACCTGCTGGCGGTGAACGGCCGCGATCTAAGGGCCACCGACAACATTTACAGCTTTTTCGAAGAGACGGCCGGGAAAACGGTGCTGCTGCGCGTGGGCGCCGATCCCTCCGGTGCAGGGGCGCGCGAGGTAAAGGCGGTTCCGGTAGCCGATGAATTCGGACTGCGGCACCTCGAATGGATCGAGGCCAACCGGCGCAAAGTAGATCAGGCCACCAACAACCGCGTGGCGTACGTTTACATGCCCGACACATCTTTCGGCGGCTACACCAGCTTCATGCGCTACTTCTTCGCCCAGGTGGATAAGGAGGCGCTGATTGTCGACGAGCGCTTCAATCACGGTGGAGAGCTCGCCACCGATATCATCGAGTACCTGCAACGCAAACCGATGAGCCTGGTGAGCGCCCGCGACGGCGCCGACACGGTCCAGCCGCAAGGCGCGATATTCGGGCCGAAGGTAATGATCATCAACGAATTTGCCGGCTCGGGCGGCGATGCCATGCCGTGGTATTTCCGCCGCGCCGGGGTGGGCAAGCTGATCGGCGAGCGAACCTGGGGCGGATTAGTGGGCTTGAACGGATATCCGCCGCTGATGGACGGAGGTACGGTAATGGCCCCGAGCATCGCGGTGTGGAATCCGAATGGGACGCAAGACGTGGAGAATCACGGGGTGGCGCCGGATATTGAAGTGACGCTCGATCCGGCGGCGGTGCGGCAGGGCCACGATCCGCAACTCGAGAAAGCGATCGAAGTGGTGATGCAGGAACTGGCCGCCAATCCGCCCCAGCAGTTCAAGCGGCCCACGTACCCGGATTATCAGAAGAAGTAGGGCCGGATGCGCCGTGAGGCGCGCGGCAATGGCCGCCTACTTCTTCACGGTGCCGTCGTAAGTAATGGTCGTGTCGGCGGAGAACTTGCGGTACTGGAGAAAGTCGATTTCATTGCGATGCAGGAACGGCGGAGCCCATAGGGTGGTGGCGGAATGCAGCGGCAGAAGGTAGCGCTTGCCGCCGACATCGGTAAAATCGTAATCCAGATTCAGGATCACTTTGCGGACGTCGAAGTCCCGCGGAAAAGTGTCGGCGATGGCGGTGACTTTCACCACCATTTTGGTGGCGTCGTCGATGTAGACAAAGCCGTGCTGGCCCACGCGGACGCGTTCCTCTTCGCCTGGGCCGGCACCGGAAGTGACCTGGTAATCGGAGTTCGGAGCCGAGATGGCGAACAGGTAGACGTGTGTGGGGCGCGAGTGGAGCAGCGTCCAGTGGTCCCAGTCGCGGTTGGTGCGCGATTTCAACGCAAAAATCGCCGCCAGCATGGTGCCGAATTCGTTCTCTGTAATCGCGCCGCGCATCTGCTCATAGGACAAGCTGGTGGAACGGCGGTTGACGCTCATCAGCTTGTATTCCTCCCGGCGGTCGAAATAGGTGAGCCGGAGCGAGAGGGTGTCCTGGAGCTTCCACCCGCCATTCAATTTGGAAGCAAAGTAGCGCCGGATGGTCTCGGTGCAAATGAAATCGGGCAGGGTTTGATTCTGGCTGACGGCATTCTCGTGGGCGGCGTTCCAGATCTGCACCTGCGCGGCGGCGGAGGGGGCCGGAGGTTCCGGAATGGCAGGTTTGGAGGGGCGCGGCATTTGGGCCGAGCGATCGCGCAGGAGGAGCAATTCCTCCACCGTCTGGCGCCCGGCGCCTTCGCTCTGAAGGATTTCGATGGTCCGGTCGTCCAGGCGTTCGGTGAGTCGGAGTTTGCGGATATCCTTGGCGATCCGGCCGTCGCCGCGGGCGCCATCGAGGCCGGCGCGCACCTGCGCCACCAGGTCGCTGATGGAGCCGCGGTCCTGAGCGGCGGCGGCCGCCGCGATGGCGATCAGCGCGAAAGAAACGCGCAGCATAGTACCCAAGACGAGGGGTTGGGGCGCCCCGTTACCCGCCCACGGGCGCCGCATCGGCGATCTCCCGTTCGACGGTTTGAAACTTCTCGAAGTTCCGGTTGAAGCGCGCGCTCAAATCGCGCGCGGCGCGGTCGTATGCGGCGGTGTCCAGCCACATACCCCGGGCATCCAGAAACTGCGACGGCACTCCGGGACATTCCGACGGCACCGCTACTTTAAATACGGGGTCCGGCGAGGTGGAGACATTCCGGAGTTCGCCGGAGAGGACGGCGTTGAGCATGGCCCGCGTGTAGCGGAGTTTCATGCGCTCACCGACACCGTACGGGCCGCCGGTCCAGCCGGTGTTTACGAGCCAGCAGGCGGCGGAGGAGCGGCGCAAACGCTCGCCAAGCAGAGCCGCGTATTCCGATGCGGCCCGGGGAAGAAAGGGAGCGCCGAAGCAAGCGCTGAAAGTCGCCACGGGTTCCTTTCCCAGGCCGCGCTCCGTGCCGGCCAATTTTGCGGTATAGCCGCTCAAGAAGTGATACATCGCCTGCTCGGGCGACAGCCTGGCGATGGGCGGCATGACGCCGAAGGCATCGGCGGTGAGAAGGATTACGTTTGAAGGGGTGCCGCCCACGCTCGGAATCAAGGCGTTGGCAATATAGTCGAGGGGATAGGCTGCGCGGGTATTTTCGGTAATCTCGTCGGAATTGAAATCCAATTCGCGCGTGTTGGGGTCCATCTCCACGTTTTCCAGGACGGTACCGAAACGGATAGCGTTCCAGATCTGCGGCTCCTGATCGCGAGACAAGTGAATGCACTTGGCGTAGCATCCGCCTTCGAAATTGAAGACACCGTGGTCGCTCCAGCCGTGCTCGTCGTCGCCGATCAACTGGCGGCGCGGGTCGGCGGAAAGCGTGGTTTTACCGGTGCCGGACAGGCCGAAAAAAAGCGCGACATCGCCGGCCGGACCCTGATTGGCCGAGCAGTGCATGGGGAACACGCCGCGCTCCGGAAGCAGGTAGTTCATAATTGTGAACGCCGACTTCTTCATCTCCCCGGCGTACTGCGTGCCGCAGATGAGCACAATCTTCTTTTTGAAGTTGATGACGATGCAGGTTTCCGAATTGGTGCCATCGAGCGCGGGATTGGCCTGAAAATCCGGAGCGAAGAGAATTGTAAACTGCGGCTGGTGCGCCTCGCCACCGGCTCCCTCCGGGCGAATGAACAACTGGAGCGCGAACAAGGCGTGCCAGGCGAACTGGCTGATGACGCGGACGGGAAGGGCGTAGGCCGGGGCGGCGCCCACGAAACAATCCTCGACGAAGACGTCGCGGCCGTGCCAAAAGGTTTGCATGCGGGCATATAGGCGGTCGAAATGCGCCTCGGACATGGGCTGGTTCACGGAGCCCCACTGTACGGTGGAGTCTGTGATCTCATCCCGGACGATGAATTTATCCTTGGGCGAACGGCCGGTGAACTGGCCGGTTCGGACAACCAGCGAACCATTGCTGGAGAGGTGGCCTTCCTGCCGCTGGATCGCTTTTTCCACCAGGCGAACCGCGCTGAGATTCCAATAGGCCGCGTTCATATGACGAATTCCGTGTTGTTCGAGTCCCGAGTGCGCGGCGTGGACTCCGGTAGTCGGATGGTTTTGCTGACTTGGCATTTTACCTCCAAACGGCTGGAGTGACTTATCGTAATATGGTCTCATGAAAAGGCTTCTCGGGGCGGCGGGGCTGGGACTGGCCTGGCTGGCGGGGGTCGCCTCCGCACAGGTCATCGAGGTCCAGTCCAACGGCATCAGCTACCAGACTCTGACGAAGTCCGGTATCACCGTAATGTTCAACCACTTGCCGGGGAATCTCCACCAATACGCAATCGTCCAGGTAGCGATTTCCAACGGTTCGCAGGGGCCTTACATCATCCGGCCGGAAGATTTCACGTTCGAGCGGACGGATGGGGTGAAAATTCGCGCGGTGCCGGCGCGGGTCGTGATTGACATGCTGCGGCAAAAGGCCAATGGCAGCGATGCCATCAAGCTGGTAACGACCTACGAGAACGCCATTTACGGGAGCCCCCATCCGCAGGCCCTGAAAGGGTGGGAATCGCGGCGGGAGGCGGCGATCGCATCGACCGGCAACAAGGTGACGACGTCGCTTATTGCGAGCGCACTGGCGCTGGTGCAAACCAAGCTGGCGGTGGGGGATACCACAGATGGCGCGATTTTCTTCCCGACGGAGGGAAAGCCCCTAGGCACGGGCCGCCTGGTGGTCCGCACCAATACGGACGTATTTGAATTCAATAACGAATCGAATTGAATTTGGCCACCGGGCCTGCGCGTCCGGCCTCCGCAAGGAAGTCGATCGGGGCACTTACTGCAGCGGGTATCCGCGCGTGAGACGGAAGGTCCGCGACCAGCGAGTCTTGGTGAAGAAGTGCGCCACCACGTCCACGATGTGGTCCAGGCCGATGTTGCCGTTGGTGAGATCGGAAGTCGGGGCGTCGAACGACCAGTAAATGATCACCGGGGTGCCCACGATGTTCTCACGAGGCACAAAGCCCCAGTAGCGGCTGTCGGAGGAATCGTCGCGGTTGTCCCCCATGGCGAAAAGCGCACCCGGGGGGACGACCAATTCGCCATCCACAACGTGGTTTTCCAGCATGTCAATGGCAGGTTGCTGCAATGGTGAGTTGGGTGGGGCGGGGAAGTTGTCGCGGTAGGAATCGATCATGGTGGACGAGTGGACGGCGTAGGGCTCGTTCACAAAATGGCCGTTCAGCCACAGGCGTTTGTTTACCAGCTTGAGGTGGTCGCCGGGGAGCCCGATGGCGCGTTTGACGTAGTCTTCCTTAATGTCGAGGGGGTACCGGAAAACGATGATGTCGCCGCGGTGGACGTCGCGATACGGAAGAAAGGTCCTGGAAAAAGCACCCGAAGGCGCGTAGATGAGCTTATCGACCAGCACGTGATCGCCAATCAGCAGGGTTCTCTCCATGGAAGCGCTGGGGATGACGAAGGCTTGCACCAGGGTGGTGGTGGCGAAGAGAAGTAGAATGATGGTGACCGTCCATTCCCCGATAAATCCGCGATTTACATCGCGCGAGATCTCCTTATAACGATTCCACAGGGCGTGCCATCTACTGGTCTCGGTTGTTTCCACAGCAGTCCATTGTAACGGATGGGCGCGGTGCGATCCCAAAAAGTGCTTGACAGAACCGGCGGCGATCGCTAAAAATTGTAACGTTAAAATGTTTAACAGAAAACGCCGCAAGGCCCTCACTCCCCTGGAGCAGTTCCTGATGGAATACCTCTGGGCGCATCCCGACTGCACCGCCGAAGCATGCCGGGAGGGAGTGGCGGGCGAACGCGCGCTGAAGGATTCCACCGTTCGGACCATCCTGCGCCTTTTGGAAGAAAAGGGATACGCCACGCACCGGGTGGAGGGGCGGACTTTCGTCTATCGCGCGGTGGATAACCGGCGGAATGTGGCGGCGGAGGGGGCACAGCAATTGATCGAGCGCTTCTGCGGCGGATCGGTGGAGGATTTCCTGGTGGGACTGGTGGACAACCAGGTGCTCGAGCCGAAACAATTGCAACGGCTGGCGGCCAAGATCGCGGCGCGCAAGGATGGGAAGGCATGATCACGGTGGGATTTCTGGCGCAATGGGGGCTGCGTTCAACGATCCTGATCGCGAGCGGGGCGATTTTCCTGACAGCGCTGCGGGTAAAGGATCCCGCGGTGCGGCTGGCTGCTTGGACAGCGGTTCTGTGGGTTTCGCTGGCGCTTCCGGTGCTGAAAATATCCCTGCCTTCGTTGCCGGTGCGAGCGCGACCGGTGACGGCGGCAGCGGTACCGGGCGTGGATGAGCTTTACGCCAAACAGGCGCGCGTCCTGACCGTGGAGCTTCCTGCCGCGCCCGCCCCACCGCGCTTCGATTGGGTGGGAGTGGTCTACGGGTCGATCGCGGCGGGTCTGCTGCTGCGACTTGCTCTCGGCCTGGCGATGAGCCGGCGGCTGCGGCGCAGCGCGCGGGCCACGGAACTCGCGGGTGTTCGCGAATCGGAGCGGATCGGTTCGCCGGCCACGGTTGGAATCTGGCGATCGGCGATCGTGCTGCCGGCCGACTGGCGCGAATGGGACGCCTCGAGGCTCGATGCCGTGCTGGCGCACGAGCGCTCGCACATCGCGCGGCACGATCCGGCGGTGCAGGCGCTTTCGGCCGTGCACTGCGCGCTGCTGTGGTACAGCCCGCTGAGCTGGTATCTCGACCGGCAGATCGTGCGGCTGGCGGAACAAGCGAGCGACGATGCGGCGATCGCGGCCGTAAGCGATCGCGTGTCGTATGCCGAAACGCTGCTCACATTCATGCAGCGCGGAGTACGTCGCGCAGGCTGGCAAGGCGTGCCGATGGCGCGGTATGGATCGCCAGAAAAGCGTATCGACCGGATTCTGGATGGCTTGACGCTTTCGCGCGGCGTGACGCGCTGGACAGCGGCGGCGATTCTCGCAATGGCCTTGCCGGCGGGTTATGTGATCGCGGCGGCGCAGGAAAAGCCGGCGTTCGAGGCCGCGTCGGTGAAAACAGTGGAAGGCTTCGGGCGCGGCGGCGGAGAAGGTCAGGCCACTAAAGCCACCAAACGCAGAACGGCCGCGGACCGCCCGCGGAGGGGCGAACGCCCGACTGGAGGGCCGGGCACATCGGATCCCGGGAGAATTCACTATCCCATGGTGACCGCGCGCTTCCTCCTGACGAAGGCGTACGGGGTGAGCGATTTTCAAATCGCCGGGCCGGAATGGTTGGACCGGGACCGTTTCGATATCGACGCCACGATGGCGGCGGGGACGACGATGGAGCAGTTCCGGACCATGCTGCAAAACCTGCTGGCCGACCGTTTTCAAATGGCGGCGCACCGCGAAAGCAGGCAGTTTTGGGGATTCGCAATGGTGGCCGGCAAGGGCGGACCCAAGCTGAAACCATCGTCTGATTCGCCGGCTGCAAACGATGACGGCGCTCCCGACGCTCCCTTGAAGCCCGGTCCTGACGGCTACTTTCCAGCGCCCAACCGACCGGGAATGTTCCTACAGGTTACCGGTATGCCGAGCACCGCCGATGCGCGCGCGAATTTCCGGCACGTGACCATGCCGGAACTGGCCGGCATTTTGCAAAACATGTTGAAGACCCCGGTGGTGGACGAGACGGGCCTCACCGCGAAATACGATTTCGTTATCAACTTTTCTTCGCAAGGTCTGAATTTCGGCAACGGCCCCATCCTCGTCAGCCAGGGAGATGGCGAGCCGCCGCATCAGCCGGATATCGCCGGCGCTCTGCAATCGCAACTCGGATTGAAACTGGAGGCGAAGAAGGTTCCGGCGGAAGTGATCGTGATCGACCGCATGGAGAGAACGCCGAGCGGGAACTGAGTTCAAAAAGCGCCGCGCGGTTGAAAATCACGCCGGCACGCCGGCTGGGTCCGTGACCCAGTCAGGCCCGCGGAGAGCAAGGGCGAGCTTCCGGGGCGCGGCGCTTCGTGAACTTTGGTTGGTTGCGCTCGCCGGTTCGATATCCCGCAGCTCTCCACAGCCGGTGAGCAAATTCCGGCACAAATTGGCTGCCTCTGGTACAATCGCGAACAAGGGGGGCATGCTTGTCTAGAACCACTCAGGAATTACCCCGTACCCTCGGCGCACTCCGCAAAAGTTCCTTCCCGGAAGAGCGCCTCGCCAGCCGAACCGTGAAGGACGAACTCCGCAGTAATCTGATCTGCAAAATTCAACGCGGCGAAGAACTCTTCCCGGGCATTCTCGGATTCGAAGATACCGTGGTGCCGCAAGTGGTGAATGCCGTGCTTTCGCGGCACAACTTCATCCTTCTGGGGCTGCGCGGGCAGGCGAAAACACGCCTGGTGCGCATGCTGATTACGCTGCTCGACGAGCAGACTCCCTATCTCGAGGGCTGCGAGATCCACGACAATCCGTACCGCCCGATCTGCCGGCGCTGCCGCGACCTGGTGGCGGAAATGGGCGACGAAGCTCCCATCGGCTGGCTGGCGCGCGACCACCGATACGTCGAAAAACTGGCCACACCCGATGTCACCATTGCGGACATGATCGGCGATATCGATCCGATTAAAGCGGCGCGCCGCGGCCACGACATCTCCGACGAACTGACGGTGCACTATGGCCTGGTGCCGCGCGCCAACCGCGGCATATTTGCCATCAACGAACTGCCCGATCTCGCCGGCAAGATTCAGGTGGGGCTGTTCAACATCATGCAGGAAGGGGATGTGCAAATTAAGGGCTATCCGGTGCGGCTGCCGCTTGACCTGATGCTGGTGTTCACCGCAAATCCCGAAGATTACACCGCGCGCGGCAAGATCATTACGCCGCTCAAGGACCGCATCGGGAGCGAGATTCGCACGCACTATCCGGCGGCGCTCGAGCAGGGCATCGCGATCACGGCGCAGGAGGCATGGCTCGACCGGCCCTCGCCCATCGAGCTGCGCGTGCCCGATTTCATTCGTGAAGTGGTAGAACAACTCGCGTTCGTGGCGCGCGAAGACAAGCGCGTCGACAAGCGGTCGGGGGTTTCGCAGCGGCTGCCGATTTCGGTGCTGGAAAATGTCTGCTCCAATGCCGAACGGCGCGCGCTGAAGAATCGCGAAAGCACGGCCGTTCCCCGCATTCTCGATATCTATTCGGCGCTGCCGTCGATGACGGGCAAGCTCGAGCTGGAATACGAAGGCGAATTGAAGGGCGGCGACGCGGTGGCGCACGAGCTGATCCGGATGGCGGTGGGCAAGGTGTACAACCGCTATTTCGAAGGGTCGAACATGGCCCAGATTGTGCAGTGGTTCGACCTGGGCGGATCGCTCAAGCTGGATGAAAATGTCGATTCGGCCGGCATGGTCAAGCAACTCGGCGGCATCCAGGGGCTGATGGAGAAGACGAAGGCGCTCGGGCTATCGCACAATGAGCCGGATGCCGTGCGTGCTTCCGCGGCGGAGTTCGTGCTGGAAGGCTTATACTCGCACCGGCGCATCAGCCGCAGCGAAGAGCGCGGGTACGCGGCGGAGGAGAAGAAGCGCGAGGCGAACCGGGAGGAATCGAAGCCGGAGCGGCCGAATTTCCGGCGGCAGTACAACTAGCGAGGGGCGCCATGAAGTCCGTCCGCTATTCGAAATTCACGGGCGAAGATCTCGGCATCGACGCCGAGGACCTGCTCAAAGCGCTGGCCGATTTTCTGCTGGGCAGCGGGTTCAACAATCCGTACATGACGTTCAGCGAGATGAACGAACACTCGCTGGAGGAACTGAAGAACGCCATCCAGCGGGCGCTCGAGCAGGGCAATCTTTTCGACAACCAGCGACTCCAGGAAATGATGGAGCAGGTCCAGAACATGAGCTCGGAGCAGATGGACCAGCTTCTCGACCGGCTGGTGCAGAAACTCATCGACGAAGGCCACATCACCGTCGAAGAGGCGGACCAACAGGGCGGCGGGGCGGGCGATGGACAGGATGGCAAGGCGCGCTTCGAAATCACCGACAAATCGCTCGATTTTCTGGGCTTCAAGACGCTCAAAGACCTGCTCGGATCGCTTGGGAAATCGAGCTTCGGCCGGCACGACACGCGCGATCTGGCAACCGGTGTAGAGGCTTCGGGCTCATCGAAAGCTTACGAGTTCGGCGACACCTTAAATCTCGACATCAGCGAAACACTGTTTTCGGCCGTCCGGCGCGAGGGCGCGAAAGTGCCGCTGAACCTGGAATATCAGGATCTGTACGTGCATCAATGCGAGTATCAAAGCTCTTGCGCCACGGTGCTGATGCTCGATTGCAGCCACAGCATGATTTTGTATGGCGAAGATCGTTTCACGCCGGCCAAGCGGGTGGCGCTGGCGCTGGCGCACCTGATCCGCACGCAATATCCCGGCGACAGCCTGCGCTGCGTGCTGTTCCACGACTCCGCGGAGGAACTGGCCATCAGCCAACTGGCACGGGTGCAGGTGGGGCCATATTACACCAACACCCGCGACGGCCTGATTCTGGCGCAGAAGCTGCTCATGCAGGAGCGCAAAGACATGCGCCAGATCGTGATGATCACGGACGGCAAGCCGAGCTGCCTGACGCTGGAGGACGGGCGCGTTTACAAAAACGCGTTCGGGCTCGATCCGCTGGTGATCAGCAAGACGCTGGAAGAAGTGAATCGCTGCAAGAAACAGGGCATCCTCATCAACACCTTCATGCTGGCCAGCGATTACGGCCTGGTGAACTTCGTACAGAAAGTCACCGAGATGTGCCGGGGCAAGGCGTACTTCACCACGCCGTACACTCTAGGCCAATATCTGCTGATGGACTACATGAATCGCAAGACGAAGACGATTCACTGAGACCACGGCGGCACGATCCCGTTCACGCGCGCGTAAGCCACCAGTTGCCCCATATGTTCGTTGGCGTGGATGATGATGCGCAGGTAGATGCCATCGACCGTGGCGTCCCGGCCCTCGATTTTGACGTGCCGCTGGAGATCGCCCGGCTGGAGATTGGCGCGCGCGGTTTTTACCGCCT
>Ga0335073_10001494_pt1 | contig 31302 bp, 31 predicted proteins | sample Lox_Sample_22_FD_207093 | JGI IMG/M metagenome (GOLD analysis project Ga0335073, IMG submission 207093) | Soil microbial communities from Loxahatchee National Wildlife Refuge, Florida, United States - Lox_Sample_2.2 | ecosystem: Environmental > Terrestrial > Soil > Wetlands | place: USA... | reverse complement strand
GGGCGCGGGGTCCGCGAGATCGCCCGGCACCTGGGCTGGGGCCTTCATACCGTGCAGCGGTATGCCCGCGCCGCCACCTGGCAGGAACTCGCCGACGGGCGCTGGCAGGGACCGCGGCCCAGCAAGCTGGATGCGTTCAAGCCCTACCTCGACCAGCACGCCGGCCACGGCCACGGCGACTGCGCCCGGCTGTTCCGCGAGATCCGCCAGCTCGGCTACACCGGCAGCTACTGCGTCGTCCGCAGCTACCTCAACGAGCACCGTCCCGCCGGCAAGCCGCTGCCGCAGGTCCCGCCGACCGTCCGGGACGTCACCGGCTGGATCACCCGCCACCCGGACTCCCTCACCGGCGACGACCGCCCCAGGCTCAACGCCGTGCTGGACCGCTGCCCCGAACTCAACGCCGCATCCGGCCAGGTCCGGGCGTTCGCCGTCATGATGGCACAGCTCACCGGCCAAGACCTCCCGCAGTGGATCACCGACGTCAAGGCCGCCGGCCTGCCCGGCCTCTCCTCCTTCGCCAAGGGCCTCGAGCAAGACCTCGACGCCGTCACCGCAGGACTGACCAGCCGCTGGAACTCCGGCCCCGTCGAAGGCCGCGTCAACCACATCAAGATGATCAAACGGCAGATGTTCGGCCGCGCAGGACTGCCGCTGCTCCGCAAACGCGTCCTGCTCACCGCCCAGAAATGACCGCTACCGCAACCATCACGAAATAAGGGCCAGATCCTACTTCCCGCGAACAAAATCAAGGCGGCGGTTGATCGCGGGCGGCGATGTCGGCCATCTCGAGTTCAGTGACGCCAGGGGAGATCACCGGCGCGGGACGGTGAACGGTTCCTCGAGCGTCACGGAGACCGCTGTGTCCCAGTGGCGATTCGGCTCGGCTGTGCAGCGCTGGCGGCTCAGGGGCCGTAGTCACAGCCGGGAACACCGCAGACGGGGATCATGCGCAGGTTGAGCTTCAGTCGGACGTCCTGGTGATCGGGGCACACAGGGCACTCGCTTAGCGACGGCGCCCAGTCTGTCCGCGAGGCCTCCTCGAAGCCGTGGCGAGCCGGCCCCTTGGCGAGTTGTTTCCCCGATTTGCTCACGACTTCCCAGCGATAGACACCTGGTTGCGTTTGCCTGATCCTGAGCCGATTCGACAGCGTGCACCAAGACGGGTGGTTGGCTGGGTTCGGCTTGTCCGGCCAGGGGCACATTCCTCCCTCGCCGGCGGTGAAGTGCATTTCCGGGACAGAGTCGTCCCGCGCGGGTAGCGGGGCCATGCTACGCAGAATGTTCATGATGCCTTCGGTCCTCTCGGCAAGGCTGAGGCGCTCGAGTCCGAGGAGGGCCAGGCGAAGTTCAGCCCCCTCGATCAAGAGGGAGTTGATTGACACGCCGCGGTCGCGGGACACGCGGAGCAGAGATTCGTAAACGGCGGCCGGCAGCCGATAGGTGCCGGTCGAAACGTCTGCCATAGCAAGCACGATAGCAGATTGACCATGCAACCATGCAACCATGCCACCACTCGTACGAGTAGTGTGGGGAGCTCGGTCTCGGTGTCTTTCGACGTCCGGGATGACGAGTAAGGGCTCGAATACGTGGTTAGCGGCAGCCTCAAAGGTGAAGGAAGCAGACAGTTCACACTGGCAGAAGTCCACGCAATCGAGTGGCACACAACCGGATTCATGATCTGCCGGTTGGGGTCGTGAGGCATCGGCGAGCGGTGCTTAGTAATGGACCATCCGTTCGTGTCTCAACTACCCGTCAGGCCAACCGACCATCGAGAATAGTCAGCGCTATGGCGCCGGGTGGCCAGGGCGCTCGTCTAGATCCTGGCATGCTTGACCCACTGGGAAGAGACCCGCCCCTCGTCACGCTGCGTCGTTACCCTCCGCGCTGCGCCACACGCGGGAACCGCCGATATGTACCAGGACGGCTCCTTCAGTTGGGTCCGTTGGAGGGCGCACAGAACGAGTTCTTCTGTCGCGTTATCAACTTCCGGCGAATGCGCGGCGAAGTTCAGCAGCCCAGAACAGCAGCGCTTGGTCACGAGGTATAGGAGCGGTCTGCGTGACCGCTCCGCCGACTTCGAGCGGTTCTGGAAGCTGATCTCGATTGCTGGGTTGCCGGCGCCTTTGGCTGTCTAACTTCTGAACGTGCAGTTTCTGACCGAAGCCTCCCTACCGTCGCTCTGCCATTGGCAAGCCGCGCGTGTCTCGGGCTCTTCCAGCCGTAGCTCGGCCACGCGTCTGTCGAAAATCGATCGATTCCTGGACATTCACGCTGCGTGTGGTGAGGCAGGTCATCTGCGGCGATCGGTGGAATACTCGATGTCATGGGGGGAGCCATCGGCGGCATGGACCCGAGCGCACGGCCGGAGTGGCGGTGGGATGTGGCGCTGTCGTTCGCCGGGACGGAGCGGGACTATGTCGGTCAGGTCGCGGCGGCGCTCAAGGCGCGGGGGGTGAGCTGCTTCTACGACGCCGATGAGCAGGTACGGCTGTGGGGGACGTACCTGGCCGAGGAACTGCCCCGGATCTACGCGGAAGAATCGGCGGCGGTGGTGGTGTTCGTCTCGGCCGAGTACGCCGGGCGGGACTGGACCCGGCTGGAGCGCCGGGCCGCGCTGGCCCGAGCGGTGGCTGAGGCCGGGGTATTCGTACTGCCCGCCCGGTTCGATGACAGCGAGCTGCCCGGGCTACTGCCCGATGTGGTCACCGTCGATCTGCGCCGCTACACCCCGGCCCAGTTCGCCGACCTGGTCGTGGCTAAGCTCGCCGACCTCGGCATCAGCGCTTCCCCGGTGACCGGGACGGGCCGGGCGCCGGCGGGGGCGGTGCGGGTGAGCCAGGCCGAGCTGCGGCGGCTGGGGGTGCACGCGGCGATCAGCGTGCCGGGGGTGCCGGATGAGGTGCCGCCTGAATACGTGCCTCGCGACGTCGATGCCGCTGAGTTCGGCGTCCGGGCCAAGATCTCAGCCGCAGCGGAGCGCGGCGGGTTCGTGCTGCTGATCGGCGACTCCTCCGTAGGCAAGACCCGCACCGCGATCGAGGTGGCCAGGGCGCTGCTGCCGGACTGGTGGCTGGTGCACCCGGGAGGCCCGGGCGAGGTCGCCGCGCTGGCGGCGGCGCCGCCGGCGCGGATGGTGGTGTGGCTGGATGAGCTGCAGCGCTACCTGGACGGCGAGGATGGGCTGGACGGCGGGGTAGTCCGGGCGCTGCTGGGTGCCCCGGGTCCGGTGGTGATCATCGCCACGCTGTGGCCGGAGCTGCACGCCGCCTACACCGTCGTGCCCACACCCGGCAGCACAGACCCGCGCGCGCGGGAACGCCAGGTGCTGGACCTGGCCGACGTCGTCCGTATCGCCCCGTAGTTCAGCCCGGCCGAACAGGGCCGGGCCCAGGCCGCCGCCGGGCGTGACCGGCGGCTAGCGATCGCGCTGGGCGTCGGCGGGTACGGGCCGACCCAGACGCTGTCGGCCGCGCCGCAACTGGTCGCCCGCTGGGAAGACGCGCAGAGCGCCAGCCCGTACGCGTGGGCGGTGCTGACCGCGGGGCTGGATGCGGCCCGGCTCGGCGCCCGCGCCCCGTTGACCGCCGGGTTCCTGCGTGCCGCCGCGACCGGGTATTGCACCAGCGCCCAGCAGGCAGAGGCGCCAGAGAACTGGTTCGAGCACGCCCTGGCCTACGCCACCGGCAAGCTGCGCGGCGCCGCCGCCGCCCTCGCCCCGGTCGCCGCTGGCATGGGCCAGGTCGCCGGGTACACCGCTGCGGACTACCTGATCCAGCAGGCCACCCGGGACCGCCACTACGCTCGCGTGCCCGCCAGCACCTGGGACGCCATCATCAGCCATCTTCGTGACCCCGCCGACGCCTACCGCCTCGGGGGCAGCGCCAGAAACCGGCTGCTGTACTGCTATGCCATCCCGCTGTACCGTCAGGCCGCCGACGCCGGCGACGAGCGCGCCGCCTGGCGGCTAGCCGGGCTGCTGGCCGGGCGCGGCGACCTGGACGAGCTGCGCGCCCGGGCCGACGTCGGCGACCCGCACGCCGCCAGGGAACTGGCCGGGCTGCTGGCCGGGCGCGGCGACCTGGACGAGCTGCGCGCCCGGGCCGACGCCGACGCCGGCGACGAGCGCGCCGCCTGGCGGCTGGCTGATCTGCTGGCCGGGCGTGGCGACCTGGACGGGGCGGCACAGGTACTGCGCGCCCGGGCCGACGCCGGCGACGAGCGCGCCGCCTGGCGGCTGGCTGATCTGCTGGCCGGGCGTGGCGACCTGGACGGGGCGGCACAGGTACTGCACGCCCGGGCCGACGCCGACGACGAGGCGGCCGCCAGACGGCTGGCCTATCTGCTGGCCTGGCGCGGCGACCTGGACGAGCTGCGCGCCCGGGCCGACGCCGGCGACCGGCACGCCGCCAGGGAACTGGCCGGGCTGCTGGCCGGGCGCGGCGACCTGGACGAGCTGCGCGCCCGGGCCGACGCTGGCGACGAGCGCGCCGCCTGGCGGCTGGCCGATCTGTTGGCCGGGCGTGGCGACCTGGACGGGCTGCGCGCCCGGGCCGACGCCGGCGACCGGCACGCCGCCGAGCAGATGGTCGAGGTGCTGATTAAGCAGGGTCGCGGTGAGGAAGCGGAGCGGTTGCGCCGGTTCGGCTTGAACCCGGACGGATCGATTGCTTGTGGGTAAAGGGGCATGGCACCGACGCGGTGGGAGCCTCCTCGGCAACGCCGTCAGCGGTACTCGTTGTCATCTTGTAGAGAAATGAACGATTAACGACATGATCGTCTGTGGGCGACCAGACTATGCCGACGGTGCCTGGCGGCTGTCTTAAAGGTGTTGCAAAGTCGGCGTGTCCAGCAACCTGGGCCGGACCGTTTCTTTACCAGTCCAGGTGTGACCATGCCTCCCGCCGATATCCGAACCCCGGCAACCTTTTGGCCCCGGAACCGGCCTGCGGACCGGTGCGCTGATCGACTACGTCCGACCTCCGCCACGCCCTCGACCTCGTCACCGCGACTCCGATGCGCCCTGAGCCAAGTCCCGAAGTTCTGGCGAATACCAGGCGAAGTCCAGCAGACAGTCACATATCCGCAGGCCAGCATAGTTCAGCCTGTCGCATAAACGGATCCCGAGGAAAACGATCTCCACCCAGGCGCCCACCGGGCTTCGCGTGAGGCACCGTCGCCCCACTCAACGGCCGAAATCCGACTTTGGCAGCCCTCGCTCCCCACCGGAGCTCGACGGGCAGCCTTTGTGCAACAGGATGAGTTATGCCGATGGTCTGTAAAACCGTCGGCACGACCTACACAACTGCGGTCCGCAACGCGCCGGTCAGACCCTTCCGAGTCGGAGGGGACTTCGCGCCAGAATGGTTGTTCTGCGCAAGCTGACCGACAAGATGGCCCGGTCCACACATCGAGACATAGTCGGCGGTATGGAGCACATTCTGATCACGGCCCAGACGGCGCATCGACTACGGGCGTGACGTGCCCTGCCTTCTGGCAGGTGGCCAGCTAGCCTGTTCGGTCCCCGGACAGGCATCGCGGCAGGGGTGATGGCCGGGATAGTCCGCGATGAACCATAACCGGCCGCATCCGGATACATCATTATTATCCGGCCCAGGAAACAGCGAAGGTGCTGCGGAGCGCATCGCTCGGACGCAAGCCGGAATGACTGGCTGGCGATCGGGCGGGATGCGTACTCTCGGTTACGCACTTTCCCTCATCGGAGGGGATTAGGATCATTTCATGGCTCAGAAGATTCAGACGCTGTTCATCGATGACATCGACGGCGGGGAGGCGGCCGGAACCGTCCGGTTCGGCCTCGACGGCACGGAATACGAAATCGACCTCAGCACCGCGCACAGCGACGAACTCCGCAAGGCCCTGGAGCAGTACGTCACGCACGGGCGCCGGACCGGCGGCACGGCCAGGCGCACTGCCCGCCCCCGCCGCGGCAGTGATGGCGTCGATACCGCCAAGGTCCGCGAATGGGCTAAGGGGCAGGGCATCGAGATCAAGGACCGCGGCCGGGTACCGGCCAGCATCGTCGAGCAGTACAAGACGGCCGCAGGGGCATAAGCCCCCCTTTAAATAGCGGTGCCCGGCGGAATCGCCGCCGGGCACCATGAGGTGACAGCGCATAACGCCATGGCACAGTGCCGTCGCGGCAGACCCTGGCAGTCTTGTTCTCCCGATGACTTCTCGCCGGGGAAGCCAGCCGGTAAAGGAACGGCGGCGTGTCATCCTGAACAGCGCGGAGCCGCTGCCCGTACTCGAGACCAGGCCTCAGGCCGCCCCTAATAATGCCCGTTCCGGCACCCGCCTGAGGCATCCGAGAGGAACACCAGGCAATTCCGGGCGGGGGCGGCCGCGGGGGATCACAACAGTCGCTGCCGTCCTCCGCCTTCAGGCCCAGGCCGCCCCACGAAAGAACCGCCGATCTCGCGCCAGTCCCATCCAGCTGACGAGGTGCTCTCTTCAGCACAGAACAGGGTGATCGGCGTGGCTACGACGCTCACTCAAGTAGCCGAATTGAGCGCGTCGCCGACAAGCATGCTTATGCACCGCACGGCATACTCGTGCGCGGCATTGAGCGGCGACACCCTGAGTGAACTAGCTCCAGCATGTTCATAGGGTAGGACGCCGGCTCTTCTAGCGCCGTGACCTCGGGCGGCGAAGCGGAGGAAGGCGATATCCGCGGGGATGCTTATTCATCACTGCCGCAAGCCGGACCGCTCACCGAGGCTGGCAGACACCGCACCGGCACGTCGGTGAGTGAGCCGGGCGACCCGGCCGAGCCGGAATCTGCCGCCACTCCCGTCCTGACTCAGCCGTCTCGCGAGCGGTCGCCCCCCGATGACGGCGCGCCACCCTCGAGGCCGCGGCGGATGAGTTCAGCCAGCGGCAGGCCGGACGCCTCGACGGCCGCCGCCAGGCTGTCGCTGAGGTAGACGCTCGTCCGCTTGCCCACGATCGCCATTGTGGTACCTAGGACGGCTAGGTACCACAATCAGCGGACTCTCACGCGCGTGCGCGCGGCGTTCGGGTCGATCAGCCGCATCGATCCCGGGGACGCGCTGTCGCGCCTTTGACCGGCTCCGGGCTCTCGCGGTTACCTGTCATGCTTGCTAGTCAAAGAGGGCGTTCAGGTGGCCGGGCCGGACGTTTGAGGGGTGTGTTGCCGGCTGTTATCTGGGGGCGGAAGGCGCTCTCGAAGAGGGCGGCGACTTCGAGGGTGGCGTAGGCCTGGGCGAGGCCGGCGAGGACGAGGGCTCTGTCCGCGGGGTGAGTTCTGGGTTGCTGAGCAGCTCGGCTGCCTGTCTGCTGTAGTTGATGGCGGTCTTGCGTGACACCGGGTGCTCCCTTGCGGTCCGGCTGGGTGTTGTGTCTTCAGCGTGACCGGTCCGGGCGGATTCGGCTAGGTGCCGCCGGGGAGGCGGAGCCTGCCGTGGCTGCGCGGGGAGATGACGATGCTGTCGGCTACGGGACCGGTCATCTCGTCGGCCAGCTGCTCATGGCTGGACGGGAGGTTGTGCTTGCGCTCGGGCATGCGGTCCAGGGTGCCACGCCGCTCACCAGGGTGGCGGGCCCTGCTTCAGGAGGCCGTTGGAGTAGCGGAGCCAGCTGAAGCCCGCGGCGTCAGTGAAGCGGAGGACGGCGCCGCATTGGTCGAGGTTGGCGTCTTGCGGGAAGTTGCGCTCGCTGGTGTGCGTGTTTCCGGGCAGGAGCGTCCCGATGCTCTCAGGGTTGGGCTCGCCGTGGCCGGCGGATCCTAGGCGCCAGCGGTACTCCGCGTCGTAGATGGGCTGGTCGCTGGTGTTGTGGGCCGTCGCGGTGATGGAGGGCGGCTTGGTGCCTATGCCGCCGATCCCGCCTCCGCCGCGCCCGGATGCCCGGCCTCCGAAGCGCTCTTCGGTGAGGAACACGCGGCGGGCCTGGTGGTTGTGCTCGAGCTCAGCCTGGCGTTTGCGCTCGTCTATGGACTCCTGCAGTTCGGTGGCCTGGAGCCGGAGGACCTTCGCCTGCTCGGCGTTCGTCGCCTGCTGGTCGGCGAGCTGCGTGCGCTGCAGCTCGAGCATCGTGGCCTGGTCGCGCACCTCATTCCGCTGGCCGAGCCAGGCCAGGAGCGCGAAGATCGCGGTGATGAACGCGAACACCGCGAGCGCGAGCGTGGCGATCGCGGTGAGGATGGTCGCGCCGAGCAGGGACATGGCCGGAAGCATAAGGCGTCTCGGGCCGCCTGGGACTTATCCGGAGTCAGGATGGGCGGTTCCGGCGGAACCTTAAGGGCGCCGGTTTGTCTTTCCCGGCGGTGAGCGCAGGCGCGCGCTTGTTTGCCGCCTCCCGGGCGGCAAGGATGCTGTCGCGCGGCGTCGGGCCGGCCTGCTCGGTGAGGTGGCCGTCCGGGAGGCGGACCCAGAGGACGCCGGCCGCATCGCGGAAGGTGAGGGTGAAGGTCTTGAGGGCGTCCTTGAATGAGAACGACTGCTCGGCGCGGGCTGCGTGGCCCGGCATGATCATGCCGACTTCTTCCGGACCCGAGACGCCCCCGGGTTCGGCGTACCAGATCTGCGCGTCGTAGATGGGGAGGTCGCTGGCGTTGTGGGCGCGGGGGCTGACCATGAACGGCGGCTCTTCCTGTGCAGCGAGGAACACCCGAGCGGCCTGGGCGATACGGCGTTCGTCGATGTCCTGCTTGTTCTGCTGCTGAAGCAGGCGGACCTCCTGTGACTGCCTCCAGAAGGCGAGGCCTGCGAAGCCCGCGGCGGCAAGCGCGAGAATGGCGAGCGCCAAGGTTGCGACGGCGGTGAGCTGCGTGGCGAAGATCAGCGACATCGGGGTTCTACTCCTGCTCGCCGAGGTAACCGTCGGGGCGGCGTATCCACCTGGTTCCGGCCGCATCACTGAAGCGGAGCACAGCACCGCATGCGTCCAAGTTGCTGCCGTGCGGGAATGCCCTCCTGGCCTCGTAGCGGGTTCTGGGCAGCATAGTTCCGATCGGTTCCGGGTTCGGGTTGCCCTCGCCCGCGGAGCCGCGGTGCCAGTAAAACTCTGCGTCATAAATTGGCTGCTCGCTGGCGTTCGTCGCTACAGCGGTAATGGCAGGCGGGTTGGCGCCCGGCACAATAGCGTCGCCTCGGCCACCTGCGTAACGCTCCTCGGTGAGGAACACTCGTGAGGCCTGAGCTCGGTACTCGCGTTCGGCTTCCCGCTTGCGCACCTCCAGGGACTCGCGGAGCTCGGCCGCCTGGAGGTTGAGCACCTCGGCTTGCCGGGCGCTGGTCGCCCTCTGGTCCTCGAGCTGCTGCCGCTGTAGCTCAAGCTGTCCAGTCTGGACTTTGAGGAGCTCGCCCTGCTGCCGGGTGACCTCCTGCTCATCCTTGACCTGCTGCTCGATCGCCGTGACTTCCCGGGATTGCTCGCGGAACGCTTTGCGCGCGTACACGGCGGTGACGACGGCGAACACCGCCAGGACCACGGTCGCGATCGCCGTGAGCATGGCCATGCCGAAGAACGTCATGGGCGGAATCTACGCGCTGACCGCCGCACGCACCGCGAGTTCACCTCTCGGAGCTGTCCGCAGACGAGGTCTTCCTCTCGGGACGCTTGGGCGTGGCGATCTGCCGGTACTTGCGCAGAACCTTGATGGCCGCGTAGGCGGCGGCGGCGATCACGCCGAGGTTGTCCGCGTTGGTGATCAGCCCGTAGAAGCCCTCGTGTGACAGGACCAGCGTCATGATTACGGTGACCGGGGTGAACACGGCCAGCCGCGAGCCGCGCCAGGACGCCAGCAGGGCGTCTACGGGCCGCCATGCCAGGTCGGCCGCGTCATCGAACCGGCACCGCAGCGCGGCCTTGACGTCCCCTGCTGCCATCTGCCGCCGCCGTGAGAACGACGGCAGCTGGCCTGACTCTGGATTGCCGTACAGGTCGGCCGCCCACGCGTCGCGCAGGTGTGAGTGCCGCCTTCCGGCGAGCAGGCCGGCAAGCCTTGTGAGGCTCCGGACGAGCGTCGTTCGCCCCATGGAGCGCATCTCAATGAGATCAGCGCGGAACTCCGCCTTCATTTCCTTGACGACTGTCTCGACCTCATCGAACAGCTCATCCACCGACTCGGAGAAATCCTCTCTGCCGCGCGCCAGGAAGACCAAGCTCGCCGCGCACATCATCACCAGGGCCGCCAGACCGCCTGCCAGCGGCAGCTGACCGTGCGGGACGGACACTTGCCAGGTCATCCCGGCGATAGACGCCACCCCAACCAACCCATACGCGATTACAACCGCCCGCAGGGTTGGGCGGAAACGCCTCCCGGCTACCTGTTCATCAGGTCTGGCGCCGTGATCCGTCATGACGCACCCGACTGGCCTGCGATGCGCGACGACCACGTCGCAGCAGCACGCGCCCTAGGCTTCCAGGCGCTCGCTGCCAATTCGCGACCGGTGCCGGTCAGCTCGTAGAACCGGCGCGGCGGCCGGCCGGCTGGCGGCGGCGTCTCCACCTTGGCGGACACGTATCCGCGCCTTTCGAGCCGCTCCATGATCGGATAGATGGTGCCGGACCCCAGTCCGGTCAGCTCGGTGAGCTTATAGCCCCACAGCGGATCGTCGGGGTCAGCGTGCGCCAGCGCGCCGAGGACCAGCCGGACCGGCGTGGTCATGCGGATCTGCTGAGAAGCCATAGCGCCAGGGTAGGCCAAGAACCACCCCTATGTCGAGTATGGGGATATGACCGGTACTAGCGTTCAAGGTAGGCGCGGCACAGGATCCCGGTAGCGTGCCCCCGTGAAGCGTGTTTCCTTGTGGCTCTGGGACTGGCGTGCCGCCGTTGGCCTCGTCGCCGGGTTCCTGATCGGGATGCTGATCTTCGGGGCGCCGTGGCATCTTCAGGGCGCGTGGGGTGATGTCCCAACGTGGCTTCTCGTGGTCGTCGGAGCTGCCGCGGCGTGGGCCGGGCTTTCTCAGCTGCGCACGATTCGGCAACAGATGGGCGATGAGGTCCGACGGAATGTCAAGCGTGACGAGCTTCTCGACAAGCAACTCGCGGAGGCGGAGGCGAGGGCACTATCCGAGCGGCGTCGCCAGGCGGAAGCCGTTGATGTGAGCCTGGTCGCAAATGGGAGGCCGCTGCAGTTCAAGGGACGCGTAGTGAATAGCTCGCCACGTCCGATCACCGATATCACGTGCAAGATCATGTCGAGGACGACCTTGGAAACCCTGGCGGTGCCGGACGCGAGCGGTCAGATGTTCGTCGCTGGAGGCCCGGGCGACACGGAATTCATCCCCAGTACCGTTCCAGTGATCCTGTACGACACGCTCAGGCCCGAGACGCGTTGCGGGTTCATTTTCAACAAGGTGAGCACCGTGGAACCGGATCACATCCTGGTGGCCTGGTTCACCGACGACGCGGGGTTCCGCTGGCAGCTGGACGAGTACCTTCACCTCGTCCCGGCCCGCGACGGGGACGACTACGTGCCGTAGGAGCCGCGCCCGGCCCGCTGGCCTTACCGGGGGAGCCGCGCTTTGCGAAATGACGTCCTGGCGGCGAAGTAGATGAACGGGCCAGTCTCGGCGAGCAGGGCCTCGATGCGCCTCCACTGGCACATGACCACCTCGAACTGGGCGAACCGTGTTACGGCCTCATCGCTCGCGAGGTTGACCAGGCGCGCGCCGCTATCGCGGACAGCCTGTATCTCGGGCGCCCGGTCCAGGATGTGCTTATCCCGGGTAATGGCAAGCCATCCTTGCCGGGCGGTCTCGGGTATCCAGATCTCGTCGAACGTGCCGGGATCGGCGATCGTGCACGGCTCCCTGACGCGCTTGTTCCTGGTCATGCCGCCCGGGTCGCCCGGGTAGGTCACATCTGGTCTTAGGTCGACGAGGATCTTCGCGAGGCCGAGCAGGTCAGCATCGATGTAGTAGTGGACGCGGGCCGGCTTCGCCGACTCGCTCATGCGGCGCGGGCGCGGGTCGAAGACTCGTAGGAGATCGCGTAGATCACGTCCTCCTCGGTAAGTCCAAAGTCGGCCGCGATGTCGCTGACTGCTTCCCCGGCCTGCTCCTGCTCCCACAGGATCTCGGTGCTGATGCCCTTCACGGCGGGACGGCCCCCGCGGATGCCCGGCTGTATGAGGACGGGAGACTGCGGGTCGTCGTGGGGGCGCCAGGCTGCGGCCGTGTCGTCCTCCCAGGTAACGCGCTGATAGAACGCGTCGGCGGCAGGGGTGAGCACGTACTGGCCGCGGACGTAGGCGACGAGGCACAGGTCAGCGTCGAGGCCGGCAGCATCCTGCGCCCTGGAAAGGAGTTCTTTGCCGCTCACGTATGGCTGCTGATGCGCCAGCGGGTAAGGGATACCGAAGTCGCGGCGCATTTGGTCAATGAACCCCCGCAGTTCGCGCATCGGCACGTTCTTCCGCCGGTACTGGCGCAGCAGCCCCGCTTCGACGAACTCGGCCCACGTAACTGGCGCATGGGCGCCGCGTGCTTCCTCCCGGATGACCGGCCTGTAGGTAACCCCCCGCCGGACGCCGCCTTCCAGCCAGTAGCCGAGGGTGCGCTGGGGCATGCGCAGCAGCCGGGCCGCCTCGGCCTCGGTGAACATCTCCCGCTCTAGAACGCTAACGTTCATGGCTGAAGTGTTGCATTTCACTGGAGTTCACGCGAGGAACCGGGTACCCAGTGCGCCTGACGGTCACGGCGGGCAAGGGCGACCGCTAAGGCGGCAACACCGTAGCGGTCCGGGCAGGGTGACGTGGGCGCCCGGGCGCCGTTCCCCGGCCGGCGCGCGTAGTCTCGTGAGTATGGATCGACCAAAGCGGCGAAATATGGTACTTGAACTGCGGACGATGGACGAAAAGATCAGGCTCTGGCTCGCCGCCGAGGACTTGGACGAGGACGACCGCCAGGCACTGGAGACCGCCCGCGATGTGATCACTGATGTGATCACCCGGCCCTGCTAGCGCGTTGATGGTGCCTGGTCTTTCCCTCAAGATACTTTTACGCGGACGTGTCAGGGGGCTCGCCGATGGCGTAGATGGCGTTCTCGACCAGGTGCTTGCGCTCCAGCAGACAGGTGTGGCTGCCTCCGCTGCCGTGCGGACCGCGCTTGCCGCCCGCGTCGCCTTTCTGATCGGGCCATCCGTTCTCTTCCTGCCGCACCCGCTCGGTGAGCACGCCGAGCGCGAAGTCGCGCGCCGCGTTCGTCCCAGCGTTCTCCGCGAGTGCCGCGAGGTAGTTCCGGGCGGGGGTGAGGTTCGGGTCAGGGTCGGACGCGGCGGCCCATACGGTTTCCGTGACCTTGGCAAGCAGGTAGTCACGCGGCTGTTCTGGGCCCACTGCCCCCTGTGTGGGCGTGTAAGGCGGATGACCGGAGCGGGCAAACTTGGAGGCCGTTCTCAGGCCCGCCTCCAGTGACACCCGGGGAGGGAAATAACGGCCCTTGATCCACTCGGCCACTCCGCGCGGTCGCCGGTTCCACGCCCAGACGATGACGGCATACAAGACGGCAGCCGCCGTGACTACGGCGGCAATGGCCTGCACCCAGGCAGCAGCCAGCATGGGCAGATCGTAGCGATGTCCGGCCGACCGCCGCCGTGTCTCGCGTACATCACGAGTGCCGACTGCAGCGTTATCAGAACGGTGGCGGCTCGTCGGAGTAGCCGCCACCGTTGCTGTCGGACGCCCACGGGTCCTCCTGGCGGCCGCCGCCGGACGAGCCCTGCCCGCCCTGAGAGTCGCAGAAGCCGCCGGCGCAACACCCGGGGTGAGCCGGCGGCGATGTCCGCCTGATCACCGCGAGCCGACGCCGTCGGCTGCGACCTGCCACCATCCGGTCGGCGCAATGGGAGCAAGATCCGGCGATAGGCGCGCCTCGGCCCGGCCAGTCGCAAGACGCAGGCGTTGCATCATGCCCAACTTCGTGTCCGAGACGGACTTGAATCCCTGCCGCGGCGCCGGTTCACTGCGGCGGTCACCTTGCGCCGGGTGCGGTCCGCGCCGCCGGCGGCCTCCTTCAGCGTCCGACGCGGTCCCGGAAGCTGATCCTGATTCCTGCCTTGGTGGCCCCTTGGCTGCCAGTTGGCAGTCGGCCTTCTGCTCGTGCTGCTTCTGGCCGAAGCCTCCGTGCCGTCACTGCGTCCAAACCATGAGCAAGATGCGCACTGTCTCGGATTCCTCTGTCGGTGAGCTCGATCACGCCTCTATCCGAAAATCGATCGTTTTCGGGACAATCACAGGATGTGATGGTGCAGAGTCTTCCGCGGCGGCCCGGTGGGAGACTTAGTAGTTATGACGGGGGCGAGCGGCGATACGGGTCAACGTGCCGGGCGGCGGTGGGATGTGGCGCTGTCGTTCGCCGGCGCGCAGCGGGACTATGTCGGGCAGGTCGCCGCGGCGCTGAAGGCGCGGGGGGTCCGCTGCTTCTACGACGCCGATGAGCAGGTCGAGCTGTGGGGCAAGTACCTGGCCGAGGAACTGCCCCGGATCTACGCGCGCGAGTCGGCGGCGGTGGTGGTGTTCCTCTCCACTGACTACGCGGGGCGGGACTGGACCCGGCTGGAACGCCGCGCCGCGTTCGGCCGGGCGGTGGCCGAGGCAGGGGTCTACGTGCTGCCCGCCCGGTTCGACGACAGCGAACTGCCTGGGCTGTTGCCCGATGTCGTGACCGTCGACCTCCGTCGATACACTCCGGCGCAGTTCGCTGACCTGATCGCGGAAAAGCTCGCCGACCTCGCTACTAGCTCGTCGCCGCCGGGCGAGACCGGCCGGGGCCCGACGGGGGCGGTCCGGGTGGAGGGGGCCGATCCGCGGCTGCTGGGCGTGCATGCGGCGATCAGCGTGCCGGGAGTGCCGGACGAGATCCTGCCGGAGTACGTGCCGCGGGATGTGGATGCCGCGGAGGCCGGGGTCCGGGCCAAGGTGGCGGCCGCTGCCGAGCGTGGGGGATTCGTGCTGCTGGTCGGCGGATCCTCGGTCGGCAAGACCCGATGTGCGGCGGAGGCGGTGAAGACACTGCTGCCGGACTGGTGGCTGGTCCGCCCGGCCGGGCCAGACCAGCTCGCCGCGCTGGCGGCCACGCCAATTCCGCGGACGGTGGTGTGGCTAGATGAGCTGCAGGACTACCTGGACGGCGAGCACGGACTGTCGGGTGCGGTGATGCGGGTGCTGCTGAACCACCAGGCGGTGATCATCGGCACGCTGTGGCCGGACCTGTATATCGCCTACACCGTGCGCGCGCCCGGCGGCGCCGATCTGCACGCGCGGGAGCGCCAGGTACTGGACCTGGCCGACGTCGTCCGCATCGCCCCGGCGTTCAGTCCCGCCGAGCAGGACCGGGCCCGCGCCGCCGCGGACCGGGATCGGCGGCTGGCGGTCGCGCTGGAGGCGGCCGGTTACGGGCTGACCCAGACTCTGGCGGCCGCGCCGCAGCTGGTCGCCCGCTGGGAAGACGCCCAGACCGCCAGCCCGTACGCCTGGGCGGTGCTCACCGCGGCGCTGGACGTGGCTCGGCTAGGCGCCCGCGCCCCGCTGAGTGCCGAGTTCCTGCGCGCCGCCGCAGTGGATTATTGCACCAGCCGGCAGCAGGCCGAGGCACCCGATGACTGGTTTGAGCAGGCCCTGGCCTACGCCACCACCAAGCTGCACGGCGCCGCTGCCGCCCTCAGCCCTGCCGGGGCCGGCATGGGCCAGATCATCGGGTACGCGGCCGCGGATTACCTGATCCAGCACGCCGCCCGGGAACGCCAACACGCCCCCGTGCCCGCCAGCACCTGGGACGCCGCCCTTAGCCACATCCGCGACCTCGATGACACCGCGCGGCTGGCCTGGGAGGCCTCATTCGCGGGCCGGCTCGAGCACGTGGAGAAGGCGTTTGAGCGCGCCTTTGCGGAAAAGGAGTACACCGTTGCGGCGGAGCTTGCCAGCTGTCTCGGGGAAGCGGGCCGCGAGGACCGGGCCGTCCACCTGCTGGAGACCACGATCGCCGCCGCAGAAGCCAGCCAGGCCGTTCCGGCAGCAGACCTGCTGGACATGCAGCGGCTGCGGGCCTGGCATGTCGGGGAGAAGGTCAGCGGACACGGGGATCCGAAACGGGCCGAGGAGATAGCCCGCCGTCTCGTGCGCGACAGCACGACAGTCTATGGTCCGGGTCATCGCGAGACGCTGGCCGCCAGGATCGGCCTCGCCCGCCAGGTCGGCGCCGCCGGGAACCCGCGCGAGGCGCTGACCATGGCCCAGGAGGCCGACGCCGCAGCGACCGCCGCCTTCGGCGCCGATGACCTGGCGACGCTCGACGCCCGCTTCGAGGTCGCCATCTGGACCAGGGAGCTGGACGGCGCCGCTGCAGGCGCTGAGCGTTTCACCGAGCTTATCCAGCAGGCAGAACGGCTCGATCCGCCACCATGGTCACTGATCATCGACGGCATGTGGAATCTCGCCGGCTGCCTCAGCGACGTCGGCGACCACGCCCAGGCGATCCAGGTCAACGAAGACGCTATCGGCCTCTGCCAGCAGCTATGGGGCCCAACCCATGCCCGCGTCCTCCCCATGCGGCTCACCCAGGCCCACCTGATCGGATCATCCGGTGACCCTCAAACCGCCGCCGATCTCAGCGGTCGCCTGGCGGAGGACTGCGCCGGGATCCTCGGCGGAACGCACCTGACCACCCTGGAGGCCAGGTGCGCGGCAGCGCGCTGGAGCGCCGCAGCGGGTGACCACCAGGCGGCCAGGCAACGTTACGACGCGCTTCTAGCCGATCTGGTCCGAATCCTCGGCGACGATCATTGGCTGACTCAGCAGTGCCGCACCGAGCTCACCGAAATCAAGAAACTCTGACAGGCCAGCGCGCAATGCCAGCACAGGACCGCTGGCCGACGCAGAAGGTCGAGGCTGCACCGAGATGGCGCTGACTCGACCAGCGGAAACCCGGGAGCGGGGTGACGAACTGCCCTCCCGCGCAGCAGCAAGCAATCCTGATCATGTCGGGAACCGAACGATTAACAACGCTCTCACGGCGGCGACCCGGAGCGTGCAGGGCGCGGCCCGGCGATTGCCGGAAAAGGCGTTGCAAAGTCGACGCGTTCATCAGCCAGGTCGGGACCGTGCCCCCTACAGCCCTGGGGCGCCGTGCCACGCCGATTTCTGAAGCCTGGGCAGCCTCTTGGTCCCGGAAACCGGCTGTACGAACCGGTACTAAGACCGATCAGCTCGCAGAGTTTTGGCGAATACGAGGCGAAGTTCAGCCGCCAGACGCATATCCGCAGTTCAGAGTACGTATGGCGGCGGTCTGTAAAACCGTCGGCTCAACCTTGAGCAGCCACGGGCCCACAGGCCAGTCAAGCCCTTCTGAGCTGGGATCCGGCCGCGCGCCGGAATGGATGATATGGGCGTCATACGTGACGCCTGCACCTCCGCTCCTCGAGCGCCGAGTCGGCGTTACGTCCAGATGGCGCTGGGCAGTTCGTCACTGAATATCTCGGGCGGCGTGGACAATGCCTGACCGCGAAGGACGCGCACGGAGGTCCAGGCCGCTGCGGCCGCGTCCAGCACGTCATCCACTGCGGCTCTCTCGCCCGCCAGGCCGAGGTCGTCGGGAAGGCTGATTCCTGCTCCGGCGAGGAGGCGGCGCCGCAGGACCGTGCCGGCCCAGCACGACTTGCGCGACTGCAGCAGGGTGCCGGCGAGTTCCGCGAAGCTGGCCTCGGGATGGACTTCCACCACGCGGTGCGGTGTCTCCCGTACCCACCGGTCGACCTGGAGGATCTTGGGCTGCAGTGCGAAGGCTTGACGAGAGATGCCCTCCCCCGCAAGGCGGCGGCTGATGTCAGCGGCGGTCGCGTAATCGGGTGCTTCCAGGGCCCGGCGGACCGGCGCCATGAACACCGACGGCCACCGTGGCCCGACCTTCTTGCGGGTGAGGATGTCAGCCTGCCGGCGCCCAGTGTCGGGCAGGCCGATCGGGATGTCGACCGCGATGACCGCCAGTGGCCCGTCGTCGGCGGCCTCCTCGACGAGGCCGCCGATCTCAGCCGCCGGGTAGGCGCTGACCACCCCTTCCGACAGGGCGATCCCGATCCACCCTGACTTACACGCATCAACGCCCAGAACACGCCAATTGTCCACCGCACCATCATGGAGTGCCGCGCCCGGCGGCCAAGGAGACCTCACGGAACGTAAGCGCTGGCCGCATGACGACGGGGGCGCGATCCGCCTGATTGCGCTCGCAGGCGTCGCGCGCCGCGCGCCTGGTCATGCATGCATAACCGGTCATTCGGCATCGAGTGCCCCCAATGCCCTTTCGAGGCTGAATCTGCACGGCCTGTGGGGCGCAAGCTCTAGGTTAGCGGCCAGGTAAAGGCAGAGATTATCGCTGCTATCCCGACCAGGGTGCACAAGATCCCGCCATAAGTCGCACGACTGCTCCGTGCGCGAAGCTTGTAGTACTCCCCGATCATTGCTACCTGAGCTGCAGCATGGCGGAGTTCCGTCAGCCGGACGCCACGTGCTTCCTGGGCCTCCTCCAGATTCTTGCGCATACCGTGGTGTTCTTTGCTCTCTTTGGCCTTCGCCAGGGCCATCAGGGTGACCTTTTCGATGATCAGCGACTGGCGCAGGCTGTTGAGGCACTTTACCCCGCAGGGCAGGTACAGATCCTGGTGCGACTCGACGGTCGCCCGCCACTTGCCCAGCGCCGGGCTGAATGGCCCGCCGTGCGTGCTCGCGCCCTGTACGTCGTTGAAGGAGACCGTCTGCGGGCGCATGACCTGCACGATGAGGAACAGCGTGATACATAGCAGCAACAGTCCGGTTAGCAGGAGTGCTATGTCAGCCGTGGTGTGGTGCTGCCTGAGCGGCGTCAGGGGAGAGGTGCCGACCAGCGTCGCCAGGGCGGCGCCGAGCACTGTCGCCATCCACTTAGCCGAATCGCGGAGCCGGTTTCCGGACTTGCTCCAGTATTTTTGCACGCCGTTGAGCGCGGCCTCTGCTGCAGTCATCTCATCGGCCGGGTGGACCGGCCAGGTGGGCCAGATAATGCCTTCGGGTTCCCAGCCCTCGGAGACCGCGTTCCACGGAGTTGTGCCTTGCCAGACGTCTCTCCTGATCTGGGTGCCGTCCGTGGACAAGGCGACGGTCCAGGTCACTTAGGACAGGCCAGGCATGCCACTGGAGGTTGTTAAGGTGTACCGGGCCAGTTCGTCTTTGAGTTGCTGTGGGTCAGGCAGGTCATTTTCGGCGGTGCCCGAAGTCGTAGTCATTCCCCGCCCCCTCGGTATATGCCGGGGAATTGTACGCTCACGTTGTCGGCGACGCCAACGGAACTAGCCGGCCTAGACAGCGGCCAAGGCAATCGAAGACCGGTCGGATCGCTCACATGCGAGCCAGCATGACCGCCCGGCAACCGTATCCGCTGCTCTCCTACGCGCTTTCCCTCATCGGAGGGATTACGATCGGCAGCCAGGCAGTCAATCTCACAAGAAAGTAAGCAGTTTGGTTCGCATATCGGCCTGGCCGCGCGCAAGTTCTGCTCTGGACTACACAAACAGTGCACAATACTGTGCAGTGATCATCGGTTATCCACAGAGTGTGGCGACGCGAAAGCTTGCCGCAATCCTTTGACATACCGCAGTGACGCGCTACGTTATTCTTAGTGCTCCATAGGCGTTTCTGAACGGCCGAGTCGGGAGGCGGAAATGACGGCTGAAGCAGGGCAAGGCGAGGCGCGGTGGGAGTACGCGATGCTTAACTGGGAAGGTGGCGGTATGGGAAAGCACCGCTCACTGCACTTCACCCACCGGCCAGATGTCGAGAAGATCGGTAGTAGCGAGATGTACACAACGATCGGTGGCCTTGGTGACCAAGGATTCGAACTCGTCGCCGTCGTGCAGACTTCGCCTTGGACGAGCTTCTGGTTCAAGCGCCGACTCGCGTGACCGCACCTACTGAATTTGGTCATCATTAAGTATGTCGTGGCGTTCATGTCAGGAGGATTATGCGAAACTCTTTGAAGAAGTAGAGTCCGATGACGGCGCGGAATGATGACTTGAAAGTTCTCAGGGGCCGACGGTAGTCGGTGAAGAGAATTCGCCACGTCTTCAGGGTGGCGACGGCTCGCTCGACCGGCGCACGAAAGGAACTTACCTGATTGTTCCACTCGTGTTCCCATTGCAATAGGTCACGGCATTGCGGCTTGCGGATAGGTGTGGTGATGTAGTCAGTCCCGATGAATCCCTTGTCGCCGAACACGCCGCCTGCCTTCTCCAGGATCTTCTCGGCATCTGATCCCTTCAGCTTCGCCATGTCGTGCCGGTTGCCGGTAACGGGCTCGGAAACGAACGTTATGCGGCCCCGGAGGGTCGTGACGATCAGCGAGCCGTGTCCTGTTGTCTTATATTTTCCGGACCACAGCTCACTTTCGCCGTCCCAGGACCAGCATGGCCACAGCGTGCCGTCTACCAGCGCGATCGCGTCCCTGGTAGCCTCGGCTGCGTCCTCTGCCGTCGGCCGGTCTTCTTCTGTCGCTTTCTCAACCAGTGGCGTGAGGAACGTGATGTACCGTGATATCGTCGACTGATCAACGTCGAAGATATCTGCCCATACATCCTCGATTATGTTCTGCCGCATATATCCGCTGGTGACGACAAGAGCCTCGCGCAAGGTCAGTTCACGTGGGCGCCCTTCAGCTTTATCCCATGGTTGTTCGAGTAGTTCTTCTACTCGATATTCAAGTTCGCTGAGTTGCTCTTCGTCTAGTCCTGACATACGCTCGAACCGCAACGGCTTCTCCGTCGTGAAAGGTTTGGCTTAGGAACCTCCTTTCTATCGGCCGGAGAAGCCGTTGCCTGCTATTCGACCCGGCGTGTCGCCAGCTTCCTGTAAATCTCGGATAGCGATCACTGGCTGTCAATAGCAGGGTTTTGCATAAGCCTCCAGGGTTTATGAAAGACGCCGTGAAGTCGAAGCTATGGTGCCGTGAACGCGGCGCATGCTGATCCAGCTTGTCTGCTGGCACCCTGCTGTGGTGGCTGGTTCTGTGCTCACCTCCCTGAACAGTCCTAGACGTTAACCCCACGCCTGATTCGGCCGCTCGTGCGGTCTGTTGGAGCTTGCAGGATTAGGATCGTCAGCCTAAAGTCCGGGCTGCGGTCGTCGAGGTCGGCCAGGCCGCACCCGAGAGCCCGGCATCCAGCCTCAGCCCTCTGTGGTACATCCCGATCGCCGCGGCGGCGGTCATCGTAGCCATCGTCGTGGCAGTACTTCTCAGGCGACGCCGGGCAACGGCTACAGCGCAGTGACATGCCCATCGGCGAAGGCCGCAGGCCTCGCCAATACCGCCCGGAGCGTAAGCCGACGTGTAGTTACTGCCATCCGGCCGGGAAGAAGCACGGAAGTGCCCGGTCGGCGGCCTGGCGAGCGCCGAAACGGATGATAGGTACCCCGTCAGACGCCAGTGACCAGCTACCATCACGCGATCGTATTCGGCGATCTGGACGAATCGCGCCGTTGTAACATCGGCGCGGCCACTCGTCGCGGCGATGGCCGACCAGAGTCATCGTGTCGTTGTGACCGGGCTGCCACGGTTGAACTTCTTCGACCGAGGGTTCGTCACCAGGACTAAACCCAGGACCAACGCACCCAGATTCCATCGGACCGAGCCAGACGTCCCCGTGTGCGATCCCGGTAGATGCTTGACACCTTGGTTCTGGTTCCCGGGCGACACTTTGCGGACGCGGTTCCGGTAGCTGGCTGACAGTAGTTCCGGTAGGTTGGCGACACTCCGAACTGGTTTCCGGTTTTTCCGCATTCGTGCTGCTTGGCTGCGATCGATGGGTCGGTCGCGGCGAAAGGGGCCGGGTGTGCTGGTAGAGCTGGGCGTGGTGGAGCAGCGGTACCGGGCAGTGCTGGAGGTCCTGGACGAGGGCCTGACGGTGACGGAGGTGGCCCGCCGGCATGGCGTGGCCCGCCAGACGGTGCACGAGTGGCTGGCCCGGTATGCGGCCGGCGGGCTGGGCGGGCTGGCGGACCGGTCGTCACGGCCGGCGTCGTGCCCGCACCAGATGCCCCCGCAGGTGGAGGCGCGGATCGCGGGCCTGCGCAGGGAGCACCCGGGCTGGGGGCCGTCGCGGATCCGCTGGGAGCTGGAGCGGACCGGGACCGAGCCGCTGCCGGGCCGGTCGGCGGTGTACCGGGCACTGGTCCGCCATGGCCTGGTGGACCCGAAGAAGCGCAAGCGGCGGCGGGAGGACTACCGCCGCTGGGAGCGCGGCCGGGCGATGCACCTGTGGCAGATGGACGTGATGGGCCGGGTGCACCTGGCCGCCGGGCAGGAAGTCAAGATCGTGACCGGCATCGACGACCACTCCCGGTTCATCGTGTCCGCGAAGGCCGTCGCCGCGGCGACCGCCCGGCCGGTCTGCCTGGCGCTGACTGAGGCGCTGGGGCGGCACGGCATCCCGCGGGAGATCTTGACGGACAACGGCAAGGTCTTCACCGGACGGTTCGGCACCGGGCCGGGCCCGGTCATGTTCGACCGCATCTGCGCTGACAACGGGATCCGGCACCTGCTGACTGCCCCGTACTCGCCGACTACGACCGGGAAGGTGGAGCGGCTGCACAAGACGATGCGGGCGGAGTTCTTCACCCCCCACGACGGGACGTGGGCGACGATCGCGGAGCTGCAGGCGGCGCTGGACGCGTGGGTGGAGCAGTACAACACCGCCCGGCCGCACCAGTCCTGCGGCGGCCGCCCGCCCGCCGAGCGGTTCGCCCTCGCCGGCCGGTCCCTCACCCCGGACGCCTCTGCCATGACGGCGGTTCCCGCGCCTGCGGCGCCCGGAGCGGGAGCGAAGCGCCCGGCAGGGGTGTCGCGGTGGGTGAACGCGCACGGCAAGGTCTCGCTGGCCGGCTTCTCCTACAACGTCGGCGCGACTTACGCCGGCGAGCCGGTCGAGGTCGTCGTGGCCGGCGGCCTGGTCGACGTCCTGCACGCCGGGGTGGTGGTCGCCACCCACGCCCAGCGGATCCGCGAGGACCAGGCCGACCGCGCCCCGCGGGCTCCCGTGGCCCGCCGCGCGAGGGACGCCACCACGGGGCTGACCGTGACCCGGCTGGCCGACGCGGCCGGGGTGGTCAGCTTCGCCGGGACCTCCTACGCGGCCGGGCGCCGGTGGGCCCGCACCCCGATCGATGTGTCCATCGTCGCCGCCTCGGTCCAGCTGTCCAAAGACGGGCAGGTCATCCGCGTCCACCCGATCCGCCACGACCGGGCCAGGGAACTGGGCGCCTTCGCCAACCCCAAAGGCCGCCCCCGCCGCAAGAACTCCGCCATCGGGAACGCCGGCTGACTGTCGCCTAGCTACCGGAACTCATCTGTCGCCCGGGTACCCGAACTTGACAAGCCAGACGTCCCCGGACATTAGAGCCGCTCTGAACTGCGGGAGCCGGACCTAGCGCGACACTGTCAGGCGAATCCGGTATGCATGGCATGCAGAAGGTGGGCCTTCGCTAGTGCTCGGATGTGGAGGGTGCGGTGCTGGGCGCCATCTCGGGGACCGTGGAGAGCCCGACGTCGTAGCCGCGCGGTCGGACTATGCAACACAAGACGACGCCCGGATTGAACGGGGTCGAGGTCGTCCCGACCTGTGGTGCCCCCGGACGACCTCTCGGCATCCGGAAGCGGCGGCCGGCGGGCCCGCCCCGGAGGGCGGCACTGCGAGCAGCGCCTCGGCAAAGGTCCCGTCCGGCCGCCTGGCCCCGCGACGCCCAAGGACGCCCACCAAGAGGCATCAAACGTCACGGGACTTGCCCGGGATTCTAGATGGTCAGCTCCGCGATCACCTGGCGATGCAGTTGGCAGCGGCCTAAAATGCCCGAGTCGGCCCAGGTCGAAGGTCGCTGACGGCCGCGTCTCGCAAGTGCGCCGCAGCCAGGAGGTAATCCAATTCCGGCCATCAATGGTCGCCGAGTGATCAGCCGCGCCGACATAGCGGCGCGCGGGGTACCGCGGACCACCGTCGATGCCTGGTACCGGGACCGGGCCAGCACCGGGCACCCGGAAAAGGCAGGCCGGATCGGCCGGACGGACTACTGGTACGAAGATGAGTGGACTGACTGGTACGAGGGGCACCTGCGCGGCAAGGTCGAGTCGCTGACCCAGGTCGACCGGGGCGGCGACCCGGACGACCTGGTTGACGCCACCGAAGCCGCCCGCATGCTCCGTTACGCCAACCGGCACGTGATTCACGCCAACCGCCGCCTGGGCTACTTCCCTGAGCCCGACGCTTACGGGAAGGCCGCCAGGGGACGCCCTGCCCCGCTGTGGAAACGCTCGACCGTCTGGGCGGCCGCCGACCGCCGCCAGGGCATGGGCGGTGGCCGCAAACCGGGCGCTCCCAGTACGCCGGCCAAGCCCCACCCGTACGCGGGTGATGAGCGGCTCACCCGCGTCCTTGCCGAGCTCCGTTCCGGCATCCAGCCGTCATCGGCGGAACTCGCCGCCGAGTGGAACGTCAGCCAGCGCACCGCCGAACGAATCATCCGCACGGCCAGGGCCCTTCTCGGCGCCTGACTGCCCCGGTCCAACCGTTAGCGGATGGCGACGGGTTGATGTCGGCAACAAAAAGGTAGTAGATTTGTGAGTGTCGATTTGGGCGGCACCCCGTTCGACGCCACAAGGGCAACACCAACTCAAAGGGTGATTCATCGTGACCACAGCACCTCCAGTGCGGCGACGGCTGGTCGGCGGGGCACTCCGTCAGTACCGGGAGAACCTGGGCTACACGCTCGATGACGCGGCCCGGATCCTGGAATGCGATCGCTCCAAGATCAGCAGGATCGAAACCGGCCAGCGCGGTATCCGCGGCAAGGAACTGCGCGAGCTGCTAGCCGAATACGGCATCGGCGACGAGCAGCAGAAAACCCTGACCGCCCTGGCAGCCCCGCGCGGTGCGTCCGGCTGGTACCGGGAGTACGCCGATGTGCTGCCGGGCGCCTGGCAGGACTACCTGATCCTCGAAGCGTCCGCCACCAGGATCTCGGCCTATGAGCCGCAGCGGATCCCGGCGCTGTTGCAGACCCCCGCCTATGCGCGGGAACTGGCCGAAGCCGACCCGGAGCTTGCCGGCAGCGACGCGCGGGAAAGGACTGCCGCTGCGGTGCTGGCCCGGCAGAAGGCGATCCTCGGCGAGCGCAAGCCGGACTTCTACGTGATCATCGGGGAGGCAGCGCTGCACCAGGAGGTCGGCGGCCGGGACGTCATGGAGGGGCAGCTCAGCCTGCTTGCCGGGATCAGCGGCGACAGCGGCACGGTAACGGTGCAGGTCCTGCCGTTCAGCAGCGGGGCGCACGCCGCGGCCGGGACCGGCTCGCTGGCGATGCTCGGCTTCGATCAGGTGCCCGGGCTCGGTGTCGTGCACCTGGGCGGCGCCAGCGGGGGAGTGTGCCTGGAAAGCGAGGCCGACCTGGCCATCCATGCCCGCGTGCTCGAGCAGCTGCGGACGTTTGCGCTCAGCCCTGCGCAGTCCGCGCTGCTGCTCCGCGGCCTGGCAGACGCCTGAGATCGCCCATCGCCTGTGCCGCCGCGCCGACCCGGGGCGGTGGCATAGGCGTACGGTCAGCGGGCTGTGGCGCATCATGAACCTGCGCTGGAGAACAACACTCGCCTGACCTGGCCCGAGGACCCGTCATCAGAGCAAGGGACGAACTGTGCGTACCTCTGGTCCGGCGGCCTCGTACGAGGCCCGTCTCCCTGTTCGCGGTGAGGCGCTGACGCGCCACGCGGTCACCGTCGTCACCGCGGCGATCGTCGTCATGACGTTCGCGTTCAGCCTCGGCAACGTCACCCGGCTGTGCCTGGACCTGGGTATCACCGCCTGGGTCGCGTGGCTGGTCGCCCCGGCCGTTGACCTCAGTGTCATCGGCCTGCTGATCGGGATCCGCTTCTTGTCGCTGCACGGCTACCGTGACGATCAGCTGGCCAAGCCCCGGCGCCTGCTGCGGTTCTGCGGCATTCTCACGCTCGCGCTGAACACCTCCGGTGCGCTGTGCCACCAGCAGTTCGGAACAGCCCTGGTCGATGCGGTCGGCCCGGCGCTGCTGATCGGCTGGAGCGAGGTCGGCCCGTGGCTGCTCCGCCTGGTCTACGCGGCCTGCCCGCCGGTCGCCCCGGAACAGCCGGAAGCCACGCCCGCGGCCGCGCAGCTGCCGGTGATCCCCGTCGCGCTGCTCGCCCGGGCCCGGGAACTCGATGCCGGGCACCGCGCGGCGACCGGACGGCCCATCTCCCGGGACACTCTCCGCGAGCAGTTGCGGATCGGCCGCGACCGCGCCAGCGTCCTGGTTGCCACGATCCGCGCTGAAGCGGCAGCCGCGGCGGCTTAGGAGCCATCCCGGTCACGCATGTGACTGTCCGTCCGCTTCTATGCACGCATTTTCCCGAACGGGCTCGTGGTCACCACCGCTCCGGTCCACCGGGCTCGATGGCGGCAGGATGCTCCGGCGGGCTTCTGCTGCGACTTCCTTTGCGCGGCAATCTTCTGCTTATCTCACCGTGATATATCACGATGATATTGGGTGGGCCTTGCCTCTCCGCCTAACGTCACATCACAAGGTTCCCGCTACGGGAAAGGATGTGACCCGATGACCTTTTGCGCCTGGATCATCGCGATAGCAGTCTTCCTTTCTGTCATTACGGCCATCGGATTCGTCGTGCTCGTCATCGGCATCCGTAAAGGCGACCGGGCGCCGCACCTGTCCGATGGGCCGCAGACGGCCTTGGATGCCTTCACCCGCAGCTTCCTGGGCGTCGGCATCCACCGCAGCGACCGCGAAGAGAACTGACCGGCACTCGGCAATCCCTTCCGCCAGGAGAAATCTGCCATGCCCGTAACGCGAAAAGAAACAAACAGCACCGCGCAGGCGATATGTCAGGAGGCCTGGAAATGAAGTCACCAATTCACCTACCGCGGATTGATGAGACTGTGCCCCTGGCCTATGCCGAGGACAAAGTCAGCGGATTCGCCGTTGGGCTTTCAGGCCGCAATCATGACCGGCCTGGCGTCTGGCTGCAGTGCGCCGCCGGGGGGTTGTGCGTGCTGGCGGCGGCCGCTGCCGCGGTGAGTTTCACCGCGCAGTACCGGCTGGTTTACGCCGCCCGTCGGCTGCCGCTGATTGCCGGCTTGGAGGCTGCGATCCCTGATGCGGCTGCGCTGGTGTTCGCGTGCCTGGGGGTGGCGCTGGCGCTGCACGGCCGGCATGCGATCCGGGCGCGGGTGCTGAATGTGGCGTCGGCGGGCGCGAGCGTGTTCATGAACGTGATCGCGGCCGCGCCGGGCTGGCGGGATCTGGCGGTCTGGACGATGCCGCCGGCCGCCTACGCGCTGGCCAGCGACACGCTGATCGGCGTGGTCCGGGTCTGGGTGCTCGCCCGCCACTCCGAGCCAGCCGCCGGGCTGCCCGGCGAGGAAGCCACCTTGCTGGCCGTGGCCGGCGGCCTGCTGCTGTGGCTGCTGCGCCTGGGCATGGCCCCGGCGTCCACGCTGGCGGGGTTCCGCGCCTGGGTGCTGGAGGAATGCCCGGTCGCCCCCGGCCGCCGCGCCGCCCGCCTGATTCCGCCCGCCGAGCCCGAGGCGGCTGCCGCCCTGCCGCGGGGGAGCGGTCTCTGCGGTGCGACCAAGACGGCCAGGTTCCTGGCCCTGGTCACCGAACGGCACGGCTCGCTGTCGGCCATCCCGCTGGAGGCGGTCGCGAAGACCGCCGCCGCCCTGGCCCCCGAGGTCGGCCTGAACACCGGGTCAGCGCGGGCGGCGCTGCGCCGCGCCGTGCTGGCCGCCCGGAACGGAGAGCTGCGATGATCATCAAGTACGCCATCGCCCTGGCCGTCCTGCTCCTGGTCGCGGCCGCGTTCCGGTGGGCGTTCCTGCCCGCCCGGTACCTGCCCGGCAACCGGGTCCGGCAGCTGCGCACCCGGCTGCATTTGCGGCTGCACCCCGGCAACGGCTTCGCCACGGTGTGCGGCCTGTGGCTGCGCTGGGGCCGGCTCGCCGCGCTGCGCCGCGCGGGGCGGATCCGCCGGTCGCTGCCGTGGTGGTACCGGATGCTGGCCCCGGGACAGTCCTCGGTGTTCGTTGGCCGGGCGCACTGGCGGCACGGGCTGCGGATCCCGCTGGAAGAGCACGTGCTGGTGATGGCGCCGCCGCGGACCTTCAAGACCGCGTTCCTGGCTGATGTCATCCTCCGCTATCCCGGCCCCGTCCTCGCCACCACCACCAAAGCCGACATCTACACGCTGACCGCCGCGGTGCGGGCCCGGCGCGGCCCGGTGCACGTGTTCAACCCGCAGCACATCGGCGCCGTGCCGTCCACGTTCCGCTGGTCACCGGTCGACGGCTGCCAGGACCCGGCCACCGCGGTGCGCCGCGCGGACGCATTCGCGTTCGCGGTCTCCCAGCAGGGTGTGGAAGACGGCACGTTCTGGTCCGCCAAAGCGTCCGATTACCTGCGCGGCTACTTCTGCGCCGCCGCGCTGGCCGGCTACGACATGCGGGCGGTCGCCGCCTGGGTATCGGGCGCCGACCCGCACGTCCCGGAGCGGATCCTGCTGGCCGCCGGGGCCCGGCAGTGGGCCCTGACGCTGGCCGAACTGCGCTCGGAGGCGCAGAAGACCACCGCCACCGTCCGCATGGTGATGTCCCGCGCGCTGGCGTTCATGGCCGACCCGGCGCTAGCGACCAGCGTGCTGCCCGCCCCCGGCGACGGATTCGACATCGGCGCGTTCCTCCACGAGTCCGGCACCCTCTATATGGTCGCCGAAGCCACCACCCAGGACGCCCCGGTCGCCCCGCTGTTCGCCGCGATGGCCACCGAGATCCACTACGCCGCCGCCCTCACCGGCCAGGCGTCACCGTCGGGACGGCTGGACCCGCCGTTGCTGATGGGCCTGGACGAGGTCACCCAGATCTGCCCGGTCCCGCTGCCGCACTGGCTGTCAGATTCCGGCGGCAAGGGCATCCAGGTCATCGCCGTCGTGCACGGTGAGGCCCAGCTGGCCGGGCGGTGGGAGGATCACGGCCGCCAGGTCGTGCTCGACACCTCCTCAGTCAAGGTGTTCCTGCCCGGCATCACCGATGTCACCACGCTGCAGGCGGCCAGCACGCTGTGCGGGCAGGCGTCATGGAAGATCCGCGGCCAGGACCACGCCACCCGCCACGACGTCGCCGCCCCCGACATGATCCGGCAGCTGCCCGCCGGATTCGCGCTGGTCATCCGTGGCGGCTGCGCCCCGGTCATCGCCCGCCTGCCCCGCGCCTGGAACAACCCCGCCTACCGTCGCGCTCGACGCCGCCGTCCGGCCCGGCCGGTTCCCCCTCAGCCGATCCGGCTGGCCACCGAACCCGCGCCAGACATCGCCGACGATACTGCCGCCTGGCCGCCGGCTGCTGGTGCCTCATCCCTGTGGGGCCGGCCATGACCGCCGACTCGCTGACCGCCGTCCTGGATCAGCTCGCCGCGCACCGCGAGCAGCTCACCCAGCTCGACGACCGGGAAGCCGCCCACTTCGCCGCGGTCGGCGAGCAGCTCACCCAGCTCGCCGACCTGATCACTACGGCGGGCCAGACGCTCGCCGACGACACCGCAGCCCTGGCCCGGCTGGAAGCCCTGGACCGCCAGGTCACCGAACTTGCTGACCGGCTCGGCGGACCAGGTGCCGACGGCAAGGACGGTCACCAGCCCAGGCCGGCACCAGCCTGGTGGACGCTCACCCCCGCAGAACGCAAGCCAGCGATCGCCGGGCTGCGGGCCTGGGTGGACCAGGTGTACCGGCCCGGCTACGGCCACCTGGCCGCCACCCTCGGCCCCTGCTGGCCAGCCCACGACCTGTGCCTGTACGGGCTGGACATCCTCAGCCAGCTGTGGCTGGCGCTGTACCTCCAGCCTGCCCGCAGTATCAGCGTCCTGTCGGCCCAGGCCGAATACCAGGCCCGCATCCTGCCCGCTCTCGCCGCCCAGCTGATGACCGAGACCACCGGCTGTGACCACAACCCGGCCCGCGGATACCCCCGGACAATGCCATGACCACAACGGCCCTCCGCCAGGCCCTGGCCTACGCCGACCGCGGCTGGCCTGTCTTCCCCTGCCTGCCCGGCCAGAAGATCCCGGCCACCCGGCACGGCCACCTGGACGCCACCACCGACACCCAGCGGATCACCGAATGGTTCGGCCGGCAGGGCGGCTGGAACCTGGCCATTGCCACCGGTGCCCCCGGCCCCGACGTCCTCGATGTCGACCAGCACGGCCCCGCCGGAAACGGGTTCGGCGCCTTCACCCGGATCCGCGCCGCCGGACTGCTCGTCGGCGCCAGCGCTTATGTCCGCACTCCCAGCGGCGGCCTGCACGCCTACTTCACCGGCTCGGCCCAGCGCAACGGCCACCTGCCCGCGCAGCATCTGGACTTCCGGTCCGCAGGCGGCTACGTCCTTGCCCCGCCATCACAGATCCGCGGCAGGCCATATCACCGCATCAGGACGCTCGACGGCCGCGGCGGCCTGGACTGGCAGGCCGTCATCCGGCTGCTGGAACCCGAACGCCAGTACCAGCAGCCAGCCACCCGCCTGCTGCCCGACTACGGGATCACCCGGCTGGTCCGCTGGGTCGCCGCCCAGCCCGAAGGCAACCGCAACGCCGGCCTGTTCTGGGCCGCCAACCGCGCCCTGGACGCCGACCCAGCCGCCGACCTCAATGAGCTCGCTGCTGCCGCCCGCCAAGCCGGACTCCCCGAGCAAGAGATCACCCGCACCCTGAACTCCGCCCGCCGCACCCGCCATGCCACCCCCAACGACCCAGGCCACCAGGCCGAAGGAGCCAGCTGACATGACCACCAGCCCCCGCCCGCCCGCCGGCCAGGCCGCAGCCTCCACCGACCCCGGCGCGGTTCCCGGTGACGCCCGCGACCAGATACGCCGCCTGCAGCATGACGGCGGCAGCTACCGGGCCATCGCCGCAGCCGCCGGGCTGGCCCCCGCGACCGTCCACGACCTAGGCTCCGGCCGCCGCCGTCCCACCCCTGCCACCGAACGAGCCCTGTCCAAGGTCACCAGCGGCACCCTGTGCCGCGCCCGCCTCGACGCCGGCGGCTCCCGGCTACGGCTGCGCGCCCTGCACGTCATGGGCCACGGCTCGGCCCGCATCGCCCGCGCCCTGGGGGTGCGCGAGATGACCGTCCGCCGCCTCGTCCGCGGCGACACCCCCACCGTCAGCGCCCGGCTCCGCGACCAGATCACCGACCTGTACGACGCCTGGTGGGACAAGCGCGCCCCCG
>Ga0335073_10001493_pt1 | contig 31311 bp, 30 predicted proteins | sample Lox_Sample_22_FD_207093 | JGI IMG/M metagenome (GOLD analysis project Ga0335073, IMG submission 207093) | Soil microbial communities from Loxahatchee National Wildlife Refuge, Florida, United States - Lox_Sample_2.2 | ecosystem: Environmental > Terrestrial > Soil > Wetlands | place: USA... | reverse complement strand
ATGTCATCCTGAGCGAAGTGCGCCGCGGCGCACGCAGTCGAAGGACCTGCTTTACTTTTGCAGGGAAACCATCGAAACTCGCGGCCTGAGCCCTGAGCCCTGAGCCCTGAGCCCTGAGCCCTAATCCCTGCCTCTACGCCGCCGCCACTCTCCGGATCAGATCCTGCTGCTCATTCCGATTCTCCGCGCCGATCGTGAACGCATCCAGCACACCTGACCCCAGCGCAAACCGGATCGCCTCATCCTGTCGCGTTCGCATCGCGCCCTGCCCGAGAATCTTCATCCCGATGATGCCCTTGCCCTGCGTGCGCATCTCCTTGATCACCGAAATGACAGTATTCGGATCGGCATCCATGTACGCGCCCACCGGATTCAGCCGCACCAGATCGACTTCCACCCAGGGAGACTTCGCCGCTGCCCGCAGCGCCTCGATCGAATGGCACGAAACCCCATGCGTGCGAATCTTCCCCTGTTCCTTGGCCTGTTCAAACACATCCATCACGCCGCGATAGCGCGTCGTCCAGTCCGCCTCCGTCACGCAGTGGATCAGGCAAATGTCGATGTAGTCAGTCCCCAGCTCGCGCAGATAGCGGTCGATATCCGCCTTTGCCTGCTTCGGATCGCGATCATCGCACTTCGTCATCACCACAGCCTTGCTGCGCCCGACCTGCTTGAGCGCCGCGGCCACCTCCGGATGGCTCCCATACGAATCCGCTGTATCGAAGAAGATCAACCCGCTGTCGTAGCCGCCCACCAGCAGTTTCACCAGCTGGCCCATCCGCGTCTGGTTCGACCCGCCCCCGAACCCGACCGTCCCCGTACCCATCGCCAGGCGGCTCGTCTTGATGCCGGTCTTGCCCAGCACAACCGTATCCGTGGCCTGAACCTTATGTTGTTGACCTGGAGTATCGAGAACCGATCCGAAAGCCGACGGCTTGATGTAAGCAGTGCCCAGCCCGGCGGCTGCTGCGGTGAGGAATTCCCGGCGATTCATGCGATTCTTCCCTCCTGCGCTCGATTGTGAAGAAATTCTACTGCTCTTTAGACCCGTCCCCCCAACCATCACGCCGAATTCACAATTGTTTACAAATCGACTCGGCCAAATGGCCTGACTGCCCCATGCTGAGCGTAGCGAAGGGGGAACTCGCATTTCGCGAAGGGCGGAAAGCAACACACCTGAACGATGTCATCCTGAGCGAAGCTCGCCGCAGCGAGCGTAGTCGAAGGACCTGCTTTTCTGCGACTGGGCTCCGAATGCCCCCATCCTGAGCGCAGCGAAGAGTGGGAAGTGTTCCCTGACCCCTGATCCCTGATCCCTATCTTTATCTCTACCCCCTACCCCCTACACCCTGTCTCTTCCCCCACCACAGCCACATCGCCAACGCCATGAGCATCACCAGCGGCACAATCAGCAGACTTCCCTCCGGTCCCGTCGTTCCTCCCGCCCACAGCAGCGATCCCGTCGGATGCTCCGAGAGCAGATGCCCCGCTGCCGGAACGCCGCTGTTCGCCGTGCCGTAGAAGTACGTCTCACCCCAGTCCCACGCTGCATGAAACCCGATCGCCCACCACAGCGACCCCGTGTACCAGAGACTGATGCACAGCACCAGCCCGATCGCCGCCGCCGCAAACAGCCCAACAGGAGACTCCCCCGCATTCCCCGAATGAATCCCGCCGAACGACGCCGACAAAATCAGCGCGCTCCACCAGAACCCCAACCCCCGAGCCAGCGTGAACTGCAGATACCCACGTAGCAGCGACTCCTCAAAAATCCCCACAAAGAAGAACGCCAGCGCCCACTCCGCCGCATATTTCCAGGCAGCCGGACCGCCCAGCAGCGACCCATCGAACGCCAGCAGGTGCGACTTCCACAGCGCCAGCACCAGCACCGAAATCGCGATGATTCCCCAGACGCATCCCCACACAAACCGTGCGATCTTCGCCCTGCCCGCATAGCCGTAAACCCGCATGGGACGCTTCTCGATCCGCGACATGATCCACGTCGCCAGCAGTACCAGCCCCGCCGACACGCCTTCCTGCACCATGGCCACGTACGCTGGCTGCGGATCGCCGCGCTTCACCTGAAAGTGAATGAAAGAGAAGAAGGGAAGTGCGCTGATAAAAACCAGCGCGACGAAGATCGCGAGAAAGATCAGCGCGCTCCATCCCGCGCGCAACCCATTTTCGCCAACGAATATCGATCTGCGCTCCGGCGAAGTTAACGCGGCTTCGCTCGTATTGATGTCCAAACAGGGCTCTCCTTACACAGCAACGAGTCCTGCTACGCAAACCGGCGCACTGCAGTTCGCAGACTAACTTGCTGCTTCGCTCAGCGGAGGATTGCTCACCGGAGACTCGATGACCACCGGCCTCCGGCTCCACGCCGGCCGCCATCCGGTCCCTGCAAAGGGAGAAGTCACCCTGCGCCCCCACCACAGCCACATTGCCAGCGCAATGATCAATATCAGCGGGATCACCAGCAGGCTTCCCTCCGGCCCTGTCGACCCGCCACTCCACAACAGCTTGCCCACAGGATGCTCACCCAGCAAATGACCCTGCGCCACCAGCCCGCTATCCGAGGTCCCGTAGAAATACGACTCGCCCCAGTCCCACGCCGCGTGAAAGCCCACCGCCCACCACAGCGACCCCGTGTACCAGAGGCTCAGGCAGAACACCAGGCCGATCGCGCCCGCAGCAAACAAGCCCACAGGTGACTCACCCGGATTGCTTCCATGCCCGAATCCAAACAGAAACGACAGCAACAGCGCCCCCCACCAGAAGCCGATGCCCCTCGTCAGCGTGAACTGCAGATAGCCGCGCAGCAGCGATTCCTCAAAGTAGCCGACCAGCAAAAACATCACGCCCCATTCGGATGCATATCTCCACATCAGTTCGCCGTGCAGCAGCTGCCCATCAAATCCCAGCAGGCCCGCCTTCCACAGAGTGAACACCAGCGCTGAGATCGCCACAAATCCCCACACCAGCCCAAACACAAACCGCGCCGCGCGCGCCGTCCCCTGGTATCCGTATGCGAGTACCGGCCGTCTTTCGATCAGTGCCATTACCGCCGTCGCTACAAAGACGCAAAATGCCTGCAGCCCTTCCGAGATGACTCCTATCCTCGGCGGTAGTGCCGCATCCTTCGGCACCGGTTTGGGATGCATAAGAAACCGGAGCAGGCTCCCCAGCAAAAACGCCGCCGCTACAAAGATCAGCGCAAACAGCAGCATGCCCCATCCCGCGCGAATTCCCTTCTGCCCCACAAACACCCATCGCAGGTCGCGCCTCGGAGGTTCAATCACTGGCGGCGTTGTTGTCGCCAAAGTTTCTGGGGGCGTTGTAGTTACGGGGATCTCTGGTTGCGGCGTCAACTCGTCCAAAACTGTCTCTCCTTAAAGTTGCTGCTCATACTACGTCAACCGATCATCGAACGTTCAGGAATCTTGCGGGGCCAACCGCCCCAGATTCGTCCTTTCGCCGGCAACGGGCAAAAAGCAGGCGACACGCGACCGCGCCAGCAGACAAAATGGCAGTGTGAGGTGACCCCATGCCGGAAAAAGTGGACCTCTACGACAGCGCTTATTCCCACTACGAAGCGGACGTCTACCGCCAGGTCCGCATCGCCACCTACGGCGAAGATCTCGGCCAGACAAGCTGGGTTACAAACGAGGAGTCGGCCGAAATCCCCCGCATCCTGCAACTCACTCCAAAATCGCGCGTACTCGAGATCGGCTGCGGTTCAGGACGATACGCCCTGCAGGTCGCCCAGACCATCGGTTGCTCCGTCATTGGCATCGACACCAACGCGCCCGGCATCGAGAACGCCAACAGCATCGCGCGCGCCGGAAATCTGTCCGACCGGCTCAGTTTCGAGCATTGCGACGCCTCTCAGAAGCTGCCTTTCTCCGACGCTGCATTTGACGCCGTCTTCGCAAATGACGTGATGTGCCACATTCCCGGACGCCAGTCCGTCCTGCGCGAAGTCTTTCGCATCCTCAAGCCGCTCGGCCGCTTCGTCTTCAGCGACGCCCTGGTCATCGGCGGCATCGTGTCACACGACGAAATCGCCGCCCGCAGCTCCATCGGCTACTACCTCTTCAGCCCGCCCGGGCACAACGAGACCCTCATCCGGCAGGCGGCCTTTCTTCTGGTCGAGGTCCGCGATACCACCCATCAGGCCGCCGCAATCGCCCGCCGCTGGCGCAACGCACGAGATGAGCGTCGCGAAGCGCTTATCGCTGCCGAAGGCGAAGCGAATTTCGTTGGCGTACAGCGGTTTCTGTCCTGCGTCCAAACCCTGACAGAAGAGAAGCGCCTCCTCCGCAATCTCTATACAGCGCAAAAACCAGCCTAGGCCCCGAAGGTAGCCCTTGACAGAGCTGGCACAGAAGCGTATTTAACATAGTAGTTATTTAGCAAATATGTTAAATACAATGCAACCCGATCACCTCAGCACCACCTTCGCCGCGCTTGCCGACCCGACCCGGCGCGCCATCCTCGCGCGCCTCGCTCTCGGAGAAACATCCGTCAACGAACTCGCCCAGCCCTTCGACATCAGCCTGCCCGCCGTCTCCCGTCACCTCAAAGTCCTCGAGAGGGCCGGCCTCATCTCCCGTGGACGTGATGCCCAATGGCGTCCCTGCAAGCTCAACCCGGGCCAGCTCAAAACTGCGGCCGACTGGCTCGAGGAGTACCGCAGGTACTGGGAAGAGAGCTTCGACCGGCTGGACGAGTACCTCAGGAAACTCAAATCGTCACAAGAAAAATCGAAACCGAAGGAGAACAGCCATGCCCGACGCAAAGCCGGAAACAACTAGCGCGGCCAAATCCTCAGCACAGAAGGCCGACCGTCCCCAACCCAACCCGGGATTGATTGATGCAGGTCTGGTCGCAGCAGTTGGTGGAGGAGCGGCACTCCATGAACTCTCCATCACCCGCTTCTTCGACGCACCCCGCGAGGTCGTCTACGAAGCGTTCAGCAACCCCGTTCACGCGAGGCAATGGGCGGGTCCGCGCGGCTTCGTGGCCACACACTTCGAGCAGGACGTCCGGCCAGGAGGCAAATGGCGGGCATGCCTCCATCAGACCGAGGCGTGGAAGGGCAAAACCTTTCCCGACCTCTGGCAAGGCGGAGTCTTCAAGGAGATTGTTCCACCCGAGCGTGTCGTCTACACATTTGCCTGGGATGGCGAGGCCGGCCAGCCTACTCGCGAAACCGTCATCACCGTTCGCTTCACCGACCTCGACGGCAAGCGCACAAAGATGGACTTTCACCAGGCCTTCTTCGATTCCGCCGAAATGCGGGACGGCCACAACAAGGGCTGGAACAGCAGCTTCGACCGCCTGGACGACTACCTGAGGGAGAATCTTCAGCAACTCACCGCAACGACCGAAGGGTGAGCTAACACATCTTCACAGCGCCGGCTTGGCGGCACGACCGCCGCTCGGACCGAGCGGACTCTTCGTCTGCCCGGAACTTCTGGCCGGACACCCCAGAGGAGCGGTGACGGGAGACTGCGAGCACTGACAGGGTAAAGGTGGTCGCCAAACAGTTGCCGGACGGCTCCTGCGGCGCAAACCCGGTGCGGCGACCAGACCCGCCGCCAACTGCACTTCTGCGCCGCATGGCGCGTCTGCCGGGACATCCGGTGCCGGCAGCACCTTGACAGAAGGCCCGGACCCGGCAATCCTAGTCATTTCCCGATCTCAAAATTATTTCCGCTGGAGCAACCCCCTTTTTGAACGTCCGAGTCTTCTACCACGACAAGTGTTTCGACGGAGCCTGCTCCGCATCTCTCTTCGCCCGCTTTCACCGCGAGTGCATCACAAAAGATGCCGTCTACACCTACCACGGTCTCGTCCACCGCGCCGGAGCCCTCTTCAACGAGGCCGACTTCACCGGCGACGAGAACGCCATCGTAGACTTTAAATACTGTGCCTCGCCGCGCATCACCTGGTGGTTCGATCACCATCTCAGCGCCTTTCTCACCCCCGAGGATCAGGAAGATTACCGCCGGGGAATGGCTGATGGCCGCTACGTCAACCGCCGCTTCTACGATCCGACTTACATCTCCTGCACCAGCCTCCTCGCCCACATCGCGTCCACGAAGTTCGGCTTCAACTCCCAACCCGTCGCCGAACTCGTCCGCTGGGCCGACATCGTCGACGGAGCCCTCTACGCCAGTCCGCAGGCCGCCGTCGCGATGGCCGAGCCCGCCATGAAGCTCACGTTGGTAATCGAATCCACCCAGGACCCGGCCTTCATCCCGCGCCTCATCCCGCTCCTCACCTCCATGCCCCTCGCCGAGGTCCTCAGGCAGCCCTTCGTCGCCGAGCTCCTCCCGCCGCTCCTCGAGCGCCACGAAGAGTCCCTCTGTCTCATCCGCGACCGCTCCGAATCGAAGGACGGGACCATCTACTTCGACATCAGCGACCAGCCCATGGAGGGATACAACAAGTTCATTCCCTACTACGTCCATCCCGAGGCCACCTACTCCATTGGTCTCTCCAAATCCAGTTTCCGCACCAAGGTCTCCGTTGGCTCCAATCCCTGGACCAAAGCCGACCCCGCAAAGATGCTCAATCTGGCCACCATCTGCGAGCGCTATGGGGGGGGAGGCCACGCCCGCGTGGGCGCCATCTCCTTCCCTCCCGACCGCTCCGACGACGCCCGCAAAGCCGCGGCCGAAATCGTTGCCGAACTCCGCGCCCACGATCCCTGCGCAAACGATCCCTGTGTGTGATCGAAAATTCGCCTCACTCGTACAACCATTTGCGTGAGTGGAATATTCTGAACCGGCGCTGCATCCTGCGTGATCACATACCCGAGCCGCGTAATTTCAAGGAGAAACCATGGCCGATATCCTGCCCGCCGGAACTCCCGCCCCGGACTTCACACTCCCCGTCACCCCTGACCAGAAATTGTCGCTGAAAGAACTGCGCGGCAAGCCCGTTATCCTCGCCTTCTATCCAGCCGACTGGAGCCCCGTCTGTGGCGACCAGATGGGCCTTTACAACGAGATCCTCTCCGAGTTCGAAAAGCACGGAGCCAAACTCCTCGGCATCTCCGTCGACGGCGCCTGGTGTCACGAAGCCTTCGCTTCGGCGCGCGGCTTCCGTTTCCCGCTCCTCGCTGACTTCGAGCCCAAAGGCAAGGTGTCCCGCGACTACGGCGTCTACCGCGGTGACGCCGGCATCTCCGAGCGCGCTCTCTTCGTCATCGATAAGAACGGTGTCATCGCCTGGAGCTACTGTTCGCCAATCGCCGTCAATCCCGGAGCCGACGGCATCCTCGACGCTCTCGAAGCCCTCCCCAAATAAGCTCTGCCAATTAAGGAGTCCACGTGACCAAACTCCGCACTCCCGTTGGCCCCAAGGATCACACTCAGGGCAATCCTGACGCCCCCGTCACCCTTGTCGAGTACGGAGACTACGAATGCCCGCACTGCGGTCGCGCCTATCCTATCGTTCACCGCGTGCAGAAGCACTTCGGTGATCGTTTGCTCTTCGTCTTCCGTAATTTCCCCCTTACCCAGAGCCATCCCGACGCCGAGTCCGCTGCCGAAGCCGCTGAATACGCCGCGACCCAGGGCAAATTTTGGGAGATGCACGACGCCCTCTACGAAAACCAGGATCGCCTCGGATCTGAACTCTACGAGGAACTTGCCGAAAAGTTCGGCCTCGACCCCATCGCCCTCAATGCATCCCTCGACAGCGGTGAATTTACCGACCGCGTCCGCGCCGATTTCAACAGCGGCATCCGCAGCGGAGTCAACGGTACCCCCACCTTCTTCATCAACGGCCAGCGCCACGACGGCCCGTTCGACTACCCGGCCCTCGTCGGCGCCATCAACGCTGTCCTTGCCGAAAGTTAAAGCTCCGGATGTCATCCTGAGCGAAGCGACCGGAGGGAGCGCAGTCGAAGGACCTGCTATTCACCCACAACTTTCTACGATGTCATCCTGAGCGAAGCTCGCCGTGGCGAGCGCAGTCGAAGGACCTGCTTTTCCCTACTCCCTATACCCTACCCCCTGAACCCTCGACACTCAGCACCGCCGTCATCGTGTGCTTCTCGCCCACGCCCAGCTCCACCGCATACGCGAGGATGTTGCTCGCTTCGACGCATGCCATCTGCCGCCACTCGTCGTCGCCCAGATCGGCCAGCGCCTTCGCGCCCTCCTGCCACGGATTCCACACCACCGTCGTCCGCGAATTCCCCTTTTCCGTTCGAATCCTTCGCCCGAGCACCGGATCCACCACCTCCAGCGCCTCCGTCGTCTCCAGGTACGCGTTGTCGGTCTGCGCCCGGAACACCACATCCCCCGACTGCCGCTTCTCACGATTCCCATCCATGTTGTCGAGATACGCCGTACCATCCAGCCCCGTCACGCTTACCTTCTCCGCATCGCCTACCCGGTGATACGTGTGCAGAGCCTCTTCGAACCGCATCGCTGACCCGCCCGTATTCACCACCGTCAGCGCCAGGCTTAACTGCTTGCCCACCCTCACCCGATACTCCGCCCGAAACTCGTGCGGCCACCACCGCCGTCCCGCCTCGTCGTTCTCCGTGGCCAGCGTCACCGTCACCGCATCGCCGTCCCTCGCCAGCCCCGTCAGCTCCCACTCCTTCGTCCGCACCACCCCATGCGCTGGAGCCTTCGCATCATCCGCTTTCCCTCTGAACCACGGGAAGCAGATCGGAATCCCGCCGCGAATCGCCTTTCCATCCTCAAACCGCGACTGCTGGCTCACGAACAGCACCTCATCCGCGCCCGTCGGTTTCCACGACGTCACCTGCGCCCCATGCAGATAAATCTCCGCCGTCGCCGCCTCTGTCGTCACCCGGACCATCGGCAGCCAGCCCTGCCCGGACGCAACCTCTGCCGCGCCCGAAATTCCGAAACGCTCATTCCACTCTTGAATTGTCGTCACGAACTCTGTCCTCGCGGACACAAGTCTAACCCGGACACGCAGGCGATGTGCTACTCCGCGCCCATGAATCCCGCGGTGCCTGTTCCACTCAGCGATTGCCTGTCACGCCTGCCGCCAATCTTTGTCGCGACCGCCGCCGCCATCGCGCCGTCCACATCCACGAGCGCATTTCCGGCACTGAAAAAGATTTATCCCAGCCAAACATCCGCTTCCCAATCTCATTCGTTCATCCGTCAGGCAAGTCCCTCGCCCGCTTCCCGCGCGGCCCTTGCGGCATCGGGCGCCACTCGTTCCACCGATCACGATTCTCAACCGTTCCCAAACACGTGAGGTTATATGGCGAATACGAACAACCAAGATCTTCATCCCTCGATGGCCCAGGCACGCATCGGCCGCCGCGAATTCCTTAATCAGGCAGCCCTGGCCGGAATGGGAGCAGCCGCAACTGCCATCACTCTCGGCAGCGCGGGAACCGCCCACGCCGAACAGGCATCCTCTGCGCAACTCGCGTCCGAAATGGAGCAGGCCAAAGACCAGGTCGCCGATATCTTTACCGCAGCGCTCATCGCGGAAGATCTGGCGACCACGTTCTACTACAACGGCCTCATTGGCAAGGTCATCCAGGACCCCAACCTTGCCGGACCCGGCGGATCAGCCACCCAGGTAGGCGGGAACGGCAACGCGGGCAACGTCAACTACCTTCAGGCGGCGCTCAGTCAGGAGATCGATCACGCCAACCTCTTCCGCTCGCTGCTTGGCATTGCCAAACCGGCCAACGACCCCGTCCAGACGTTCTATTTTCCCAGCGGCAGTTTCGATACGCTGGCCGCTTTCACCGGGCTGTTGGATGCGTTAGAGAACGCCTTCATCGGAGCCTACCTGAACGCTATTCAGGAATTCACGATGAAGACCCTCTATCGCCGCGTCGATCAAAACTCCGCCGACTCCGTTGCCGACGGCAAAACTTACAGCGCTGAGCAGATGGCCTACTTTGCCAAAGTGTCCGGAACCATACTTGGTGTTGAGTCCGAGCATCGCGTCCTCGGCCGCGTCATCAGCAACACCAACCCCGCCAACAACCTCGCCTATGAACAGACTGATGGATTGACCGCCGTTTACAACGGCCCCAATTCCGCCGTCGCCGCCCTCACGCCATTTCTCAGCGCAAGCACCGGCCCCGGATATTCACTCGCAACCGCTTTGGCCAACCAAGGCAAAGTCTCTCTTCCCGTCACCGGAAACCCGCCCGCATTTTAAGCATTGCTGAAGCGTTCAACCGCATGCTGAAAGAGGCAATTACATAATCCCAGGTCCGCGACCTCGGACCTGGGGCCCTTCTCTTAATCCGCAGTCAATGAGTTCGGCGGCCTGACTCCTTTGCCGTGCTGCGTGTAGGCACGTAATGAAACCTCACCAGGTAGATATTCTCCCCCTTGCCATGCTTGGCCACCTTCAACAGATCCAGTACCCCCAGAAACCCTGACGCCCGCGCCAGGTCCGGAGTGATATCCGGAAACCCGATCTGCTCGATCGCATCTACTTCGATCTCGCCTTCCTCCATCGCATATCTTTTGCCCACCGTTACCCGCGGACTCATCCAGATCCGCACGCTGCACGTAATCTCGCCGCGTTTCACGCCCTCGCGCAGCCGTTTGGTGAACGTCATGCCGAGAGTCTACTCCGGCACCCTGAATCCGACGTAGAATGCCCTCACATCTCTAGGGGACAAAATGCGGCCGCCGCATCCGCCACGGAAATCACTGCGACTTAACAAGTTCCTCACCATCCTGGGTACTCTCATCGTCTTCCTCACCTTTGTCGTCCGGGATGGTCTGCGCGACCACGTCAAAGACCAGCTCGCCGCAATTCAGGGCGCACAAGCCGACTACTGGTCGGAGAAATACCACGAGGAGGAAATGGAGGCCATCCGGCGCGGAAAGATCAAGCGCCGGTCAGCCGACCCCGTGAGCAAAGTCCCCGCTGCTGAACAGAACGACGATCCAGCCGACTCGAACCCCACCATCTCGGAAGTAAAGGCGGCCGCGGACCCATATCTCGACAAGAGAACCGATCTGGAAGTAGAAAACGCTGACCTCCTCTTCGATCAGATGAGCGACGACCGGGAAGCTCAGGCTGCGCGTGACCAGGCCTATAGCGAAATGAAAAAGCTCAATCAACTCCGGCAGAATGTCGAGCTCGAATTCCAGTTCATCCCGCCAGACGCCGACCAGATCCCTGCCACGCCAAAACAGCGAGAGCTGGTCGACTCACTCGTCACCCAATGGGACGCATCCGACGGCGCCGCAAAGGACTACGTAGAAAAAGCAATCACCCACGCCGAATCCTTGCAGGCGTCGCGGCAGCATCGATACGAACTCTTCACTAAATGGAGCTACGTGCTTTATACCGTCGGTGCGGTTGTGATATTGGCCGGCAAGGTGATCGAGAGGGAAGCCGACCCCGGCGACGTCGAAACCCTCCGAGACGGCGAATGACGGGTCAAGCTCGTCTTTACACCTACGCCCTACCTCACCGTCACGTCCGCGGCCCTCTTTGTCCACCATTTGCGCATTAGTTGGTATAAGCTCAGTACCACCTCGGGAGAGGTCGACCTGCCGTGCAGGTCCTTTGTGCGAGATATGTAGACGGGCCTTTCAATCGGCGCTCCGATTGCGCCGTGAAGTCTATGGCAAGTCAGCGAGAGTTGGCAGAGCGATTATGCGACGCCGCGCTCGACCTCACGCCGGCCGAGCGAAAGGCATTCCTTGATCGCGCATGTAGCGGAGATCCCGAGTTAAGGCAAGAGGTTGAAGCCCTGCTCGCCGCTGACGAAGATGCAGGCAGTTTTCTTGAGCACCCGACCGAAGATCTCCGCAATACTCTTGGTGCGGCTCCTGAAATCATCATCGGTCACTATCATCTGCTCGAATTAATCGGTGAAGGCGGTATGGGCGAAGTCTGGCTGGCAGAGCAGAAACAGCCAGTCCGCCGCCGCGTCGCCATCAAGTTGATCAAGGCCGGCATGGACACCCGCGAGGTCGTCGCGCGTTTCGAGTCCGAGCGCCAGGCCCTTGCCCTGATGGACCACCCCGCGATCGCCAAGGTTTTCGACGCTGGATCAACACTCGAAGGCCGGCCCTACTTCGTCATGGAGTACGTCGCTGGCATCCCCATCACCGCCTACTGCGACCGACATAAGCTCAGCATTCGCGAGCGCATGGAGCTCTTCATCCAGGTCTGCGAAGGCGTCCAGCACGCCCACCAGAAGGCGATCATTCACCGCGATCTCAAACCATCAAACATCCTCTTCTCCGAGATCGACGGTAAGCCCATGCCGCGCATCATCGACTTCGGCGTGGCCAAAGCCACTTCGCAGAAACTCACCGCCGAAACAATGTATACACGGATCGGCACGATGGTCGGAACCCTCGGCTACATGAGTCCCGAGCAGGCCGACCCCGTCTGCGAGGACATCGACACCCGTACCGACGTTTACTCGCTCGGTGCTGTCCTGTACGAACTGCTGACCGGTGCCTTGCCGCTCGACTTTAAGAAGCTTGCCTATAACGAAGTGCTACGTCGTCTCCGCGATCAGGACGTGCCGCGCCCTAGTACAAAAATCACCACGCTGGGTGAAGCGTCCAGCATAGCCGCAAAAAATCGAGGCGCCGACCCTCCCACGCTCGTCCGGCAACTCCACGGAGATCCGGACGCCATCGCGCTCAAGGCTCTTGAGAAAGACCGTGCCCGTCGCTATGCTTCAGCCTCCGATTTGGCTGCTGACATCGGCCGCTACTTGCGCAACGAGCCCGTTACCGCTCATCCACCCAGCACCGCCTATCGAACGAGTAAGTATCTCCGCCGTCACCGTCTCAGTTTGGCCGTTGTCGCGATCGGAGTTCTGGTTGTTTTGCTCCTGGTCATGTGGTGGAGAATGCCGTCCGCAGTTCCGGTCGTGGAATCCATTGCGCAACTAACAGACGACGGCCAGCCCAAGGGAGCCATGGTCAGCGATGGATCACGCATTTACTTCAGTACAGGGGAAGCAGAAAGATTCAAGATCGCGGAGGTTTCGGTTACAGGCGGCCCGACCGCACCGGCGGGAGTGAACATGATAGATTGCAATCCGGTTGCGATAACTCACAATGGCTCTGCGTTGGTTTTCATGACGGCGAACGGCATCACTGGCTACTCACCTACTGGTTCAGTGTTGTTTAGTGGTGCATTATGGCTTCTCCCACTTCCGGCTGGACAGCCTCGCCAGCTTGGTAACATCCAAACCCCAAGAGCGGACCTTCTTCCCGATGGACACATTGTTTTCGTCGTTCCGGTGCAGGGTAGTGACCCTAACGGAGCGGATAGCAGGATGGACTGGTTCATTGCGGACCAGAACGGTGGAGACGTTCGTAAGTTGATATCGATTCCTGGCCTGGTCGGAGACGTGTCCGTTTCGCCGAGCGGCCGCTGGATTGTCCTGTCTCAGGAGCTGGCGGGCGATCGCCGGCTTTTCGAAGTAAGCGCGAGCGGCACAAATCGCCGAGAGATTCGAAAGCTTGCAGAGGGTGAATGCTGTTTTCGGTGGACAGCGGATGAGAAATATCTCGTCTACCAGTCGAGCGACGGTCAACGTTCGGATGTCTGGCTTCTCCCCATGCAATCAGGAATGTTGCGCCGCCCGGGGAGTTCCATTCGCCTCACAAATGGGCCGCTGCCCTATTCGTTCCCGTATCCGAACCGCGACGGAAGAGAGGTCTTTGTTTTCGGAACGAAACAGCGCGGTGAACTTGTTCGTTTCGACCTGAAGTTGCGCCAGTTCGTACCCCTTTTCCCCGGCATTTCGGCCACCGACTTAACGTTCTCCAGCGACGGCGCATGGCTTACCTATACGACCTATCCCGACCACAATCTCTGGCGCAGCCGCAGTGACGGAACCGATCGCATGCAGCTGACATATCCCCCGATTGATGCTCGGTTCCCAGCGATCTCTCCAGACGGAAAGCGAGTCTCGTTTCACACAGGGAATGGTGGGCTCTATGTGATCGGGATCGACGGCGGAACGCCCCAGAAGATCGACGATAACGGCATAAACGCCGCCTGGTCTCCGGATGGAAACCACTTATTTTTTCAAAGCACTTCTTCGGGAAGCGGCGGCGTGGTGATCGACCTTCGCACTGGCACGAAATCTGCCGTTCCCTCTTCAGAACACATATGGGCCATCTGGCTTGATCAGGACACGCTGGTCGCCGCTAATGAAAAGCTCTCAAGTTTCATCACTTTTAGTTTTAAGACCAGCAAATGGACCGACTTTGTCCCAGGAAGCCTAAACCAGCCCGTGATGGACTATCAGATGTCGCCCGACTACAAATACTTCTATTTCACGACACGCGGGACTGAACCAAAAGCGATGCGCTTCCGAGTCTCCGACCAGACATGGGAAACTATCACGGGTTTGAAGGACTTTCATTGGGCAGTGAATAACGGGTTTACTCAGATCAACGTCGCGCCCGACGGCTCTCCAATCTTCACCCGGGACACCGGCTATCAGGAGATCTATGCCTTGAATGTTCGTTGGCCTTGAGCATTCCCGCGAACTCCTTCCGTCTCCCATCATCACCTTGACCACTTAGAAAACGTATGAGCGTCCTTCTCTGGCACGCAGCGCTTTGCTGGCTACCTTGCCTGCCCCTCAAAACAAGAGCCCGGACCGCGGCCCGGGCTCCGTCAATTTCAACTCCGCTGACTCTATTGCAGCGCACCCAGCAGTCCCGAGTTCGGACTGCCCCATCCCGTCACCAGGTCATACCCGGTCACCGCCGAATAGCTGCCCGACTTGCCGCTGGTCACGTCGTGAAAGTCAGTCTTGTAGTTGCCGCCAACACCTAACGGGTAGATCGTCGGATTGATAAATCCAATCGTTTTTTCGCCGTTCAAAGCCCGTTGCTGATTCACCAGCGCGATATACGCTGCCCACATTGGAGCCGCGAAGCTCGTCCCTCCATATTCATTCGCCGTGCACGTCGTCTGGTCCGCGCACACGTAAAACGTGAAGTTGGCATTCGCCGCCACATCCGGCCCGTTGCGCAGCGTCGTCGATCCCTTGTTGCTGGAATTGATCACGCCCGACAGCTTCTGCCACGATGGAATCGCAACGTTGTCCGGCGAGATGCCGCCGCCGCTGTCTACCCACGCCGTCTCCGACGCCCATGGGCCGGCAGCCTTCGTGGTCGTCAGGTCTGTTCCGCCGACCGACACCACGTACGCATCGTCCGCCGGCCACGCTTCGTTTCTCCTCGACCATGTCGAGCTGTCACCCGACGCCGCAAAGAAGTTCTGTCCCTGCGCCGCCATCTTCTCAAAGTACGGATCCAGTGTGCTCGGATCCGCCGGCGTCCAGCCCCACGAGCATCCGATCGTCGTCGGCAGCGGATTGTGCGTCGTCATCGCGCTGATGATCGCCGTATCCGTCGACCCCACATACATCACCAGGCTCGCCAGCCCCGGAGCCATCCCCAGCGCCTGCGTCATATCCAGCGTTTGCTCCGTGTCGTCGCAGCCCCGCCTCCGGCTGTACACGCACGACGTGCTCGTCCCGTCCGTCGAAATCACTGATACCGGGACATTGTTCGTCTGCTTCGCGTTCTTGTAGTAAGTGGTCAGATCCGCCAGGTCCGTCCCCAGATATTCAAACAACCCCAGGTTCTGCCCCGCACCGGTAAGCGAACCGCCGTAATACGCCGCCCGCATGTCGCTGCCCAGAAACGACGCCGATGGCCCCGATCCGGTCGTCGCATGGGTCACCAGCGTGCGCGCATCCACGCCTCGCGCCGCTGCGGCGTCACTCCGCTTCACATACATCGGATGCGGAATCGAATAATTATCCAGCCCCGACACATGCCACAGCGAAAACGGCAGCGTCGTAGTCGGCTCCCTGTCCGGCGAATAGAACGTCCGCCCTTCTGTCGGATGCTGATACGTCCGCATCGTCACGTTGAAGGCCTTCTCTATCGCCGACACCGGCCCCTTCACCTGCACTTCCATGCCATCGCGCGATCCGCCCACCACCGCCAGTCCGTTCGCCTTCGCAAACTTCACCACCGCGTCGTACTCCGCCTGCGTCGGTCCGAACCGCTCCGTAAACTGTGCCGGCGTCAGAAATTCGTGATAGATCCCGCTGTTCGGGTCATACAGCTCCTCCAGAAATGCCTTCAGCCCTTCCGGATCCCGCAGCTGCAGCACCAGGTCAAGCTGCATCACCTGGCCTTCAGGCAATCGCCCGACCGGCGCTGCCTTGTAATTGCGAATCGCTTCGCGCACATGACGTGTCGACGTGTACTGCGCCCGGCCTTCCACCGCAAAAAGGAACACCAGGGCGCCTGCAAGGATCAATAAACCTGATTTCCGAATCATTGCTCTCTCCAGTAAGTGGGGATACTCCTGGGTGTCCGCCTTCACCGCCACAGCACGGGCAGCCTTTTGAGTCAGCGTAGAGTAGCACCGCCGCACACCACTGGCGAGCGAAATTCAACGCCGATCCTCGATTCGTCCCGCTTCAGATGACCTTGGTCACGCCGCTCAGACATTTCGTCCCAGGGCCTTGGCTTCGTCTCACCGAAAGACCCGCCGGCAATTCCGTCGCGCCCTCCATCCGTCGCTCCTCGAAACCTGAAAGAAATTGTCGCCGCTTACTCCCGCATCCAATCGTCTATCCTTGTGCTCACTGCAAGGAGGCACCTATGAACGTCGTCCTCTACGCCGCCACCGGAATGATCGGCAGCCGCATCCTCAAAGAGCTCATCTCCCGCGGACACAACGTCATCGCCGTCGTCCGCGACCCCTCCAGGGTCCCCGCCCATCCTGCCGTCGCCGCCATCAAAGGAGACATCTTCGACGCCGACGACATCGCCGCCAAAACTCTCGGCGCCGACGCCGTCATCAGCGCCTACGGGCCCGGCGCAGGAGACGTCAATGACCTCCTCAAAGCCACCCGCGACCTCATCGCCGGACTCCACAAAGCCGACTCCCGCCGCCTCATCTTCGTCGGCGGAGCCGGCAGCCTCTCCGTCTCCCCCGGCGTCGACCTCATCGACTCAGGCCGCCTCCCCAAGGCCTACATGGCCATCGGCATCGCTCACCGCGACGCCCTCAAAATGCTCAGCGACTCCGACCTCGCCTGGACCTACTTCTCGCCCGCCGGATTCATCCAGCCCGGCCAGCGCACCGGCAAGTTCCGCCTCGGCGGCACCTCACTCATCACCGATGAAAAGGGAAACAGCAGCATCTCCGCCGAAGACTACGCCATCGCCCTCGTCGACGAGCTCGAAAACCCGAAACATGTCCGCCAGCAATTCACCATCGGCTACTGACCGGATGGATGCCGGCTGCCAGAGGCTCCACGACGCCGAAGAGCGGTTCGCTCGCTGGCTGCTCATGGCGCAGGACCGTGTCGACGGTGACGATCTCAACTTCACCCAGGAGTTTCTGGCCATGATGCTCGGCGCGCAGCGTACCACCGTCACCGTGGTAGCCGGAGCTCTGAAGCGCAGCGGCCTGATCGAATACCATCGCGGAAGGTGAGGATTCTCGACCGCGAGACTCTCGAAGAAGCGGCCTGCGACTGCTACCGGGTCACGAAACAGCTCTACGCCAACCTCTACAAGAAAAAACTAGCCGACTCGCCGTAGCGGCAGCCATGACCCGCATCCCCCAAGCCAGCGACGCCATCCAAGCGAAGCTCACCAGCTCAGATTCCAGATATGGACATGCCACTTCCAGAGGCCATCCTCCTGCTTCCAGAACACGACATACTTGATATCAACCTGGATTTCCGGTGAGCCAGCAGGTTCTGCCGTCATCACGCTTCTTCCGACTTCGACCACACCCTCTCCACACGGCATGATGTCCAGGGATTCGCGGGCGGTCGACTTTGCGTTGTAGGACCGGATGATGTCGAACCAGAACCCCTTGATTTCCTGCCGCCCGGTGACCATCAACCTGCCCGGCGGCATGACGCGCGCATCCTCCGTATAAATCTGGTCGACGGCCGCGAAGTTCCGATTGCCGAAAACCTCGGTATTGAAGAGATCGCACGTCTTCGCCATCTCTTGCCTGATTTCACTGAGAGATTGCTTGGCACCTTCCATGGCCCGCAATCCTACCGCAATCGTCGCGCCGCTTAAATCACAAAGTAACTGTCGTTCATCGTCCCCGAGGCCAAATGATCAGTTTGTATCAGGGCACGGCTTTAGCCGGGTGCCCCATTCAAGCCCGCTGTTGGCTTGTGTGGGGCAGGCGAACTCATCCTTGTGTGCCCCAGTCTCCTCATCAAGATGGCAACCCGGGCTAGGCGTGCAAGCGCGTCGACCGCTCTTAACCGTCACCCCTCTCAACGATGTCATCCTGAGCGGAGCGCCGCAGGCGCGTAGTCGAAGGACCTGCTTTCATTCACTTCCTAAGGAAACTCTTCCCCCAGTCACCGCTCAAATCCTCCCATGTGGGGTTCTCACGTTCGATCAAGGCAATCTTCTTGGCCCGTACCCATCCCTTCAATTGCTTTTCACGAGCGATAGCCAGTTCCGGAGAGCAATAACGCTCGAACCAAACCAACCGATTGCAACGAAATGTCGCTGTGAATCCCTCCGTATCGCCTGCACGATGCTGCATGACCCGACTGAAAATATCGCCACTGACTCCCACGCAAAGTGTGCGTGAACGACTCGCCACAATGTACGTGCAATAAAAACGCTCCTGCATTTGCGGCAAGCTTAGAACAAATGCGGCCCAGGCGACCGCTCCGCCACACTTTAGGCCAACCCAAAGTAACGCAACCTCAACGATGTCATCCTGAGCGAAGCTCGCCGCAGCGAGCGTAGTCGAAGGACCTGCTTCTTCAACGATGACATCCCTCGCTAAGCATGCGAGTGCGTCGACTGTTCTTACCCGCCACCCCTCTCAGCGATGACATCCCTCGCTAAGCGTGCAAGTGCGTCGCTGCTCTTAACCGTCACCCCTCTCAACGGTGTCATCCTGAGCGAAGCGCCGCAGGCGCGTAGTCGAAGGACCTGCTTCTTCAACGATGGCAACCCTCGCTAAGCTTGCAAGTGGGTCGACTGCTCTTAACCGTCATCCCTCTCAACGATGTCATCCTGAGCGGAGCGCCGCAGGCGCGTAGTCGAAGGACCTGCTTTTATGCTGCCGTTTGCACGAATCGGTGCCCCATCTGCTCTGAAAAGCGGAGCCCCGCTTCCTTTCCCGTCCACGCACATCTAAATAAGTGAAAGGTTTATAGGGAAATGATTTCCAGGGTGAAATATCTTCTGATCCTCTCCCTGGCGACTCTGTGCGCGCCGGCCTTCGGCGCAAACCCAGCCCGTCCAGGGACCATCAACTACATCGAGGGCTCCGCGCTCGTCGCTGGACAGCCCGTTACTCAAAAATCTGTCGGAACCGTCTCTCTCGATCCCGGCCAGGTCCTCTCTACCGAGCAGGGCCACGCCGAAGTTCTCCTGACGCCGGGAATCTACCTCCGTCTCGACGACGACAGCACCGTCAAAATGCTCTCGCCCGACCTCACCCTCACCCAGCTCGAGCTTCAAAAGGGCCGCGCCGCCGTCGAAGTCGATGAGATTCATCCTCAGAACGACGTCCAGATCCTCGAAGCCGGCGTCCCGACCCAGCTCCTCAAGACCGGCCTCTACGAATTCAACGCCAACGACGACACTGCAGCAGTCTTCAAGGGCAAGGCGGCCTCGCTCGTGGCACCCAACAAGTGGGTCACCATCAAAGGCGGTCACCAGCTGGCCCTTACTGAAGGTCCCGGCGCAAAATCGCAGCACTTCGATCAGAACGCGGCCAAGGACGAGCTCTACAACTGGAGCAGCCTGCGCTCCGAATACCTCTCCGAGGCCAACGGCCAGATATCGGCCTCGTATGCCGGTTCCGCGGCCGGCTGGTACTGGGACCCCTGGCTCTACGGATACACCTTCGTCGGCCCGTACCCCTTCTATAGCCCATTCGGCTGGGGATTCTATCCCTTCGGCTACTACGGTTATTACGGAGGCATCGGCTACTACGGCCGCGGCGGCCACTACTACCGTGGCGGCGGCTATCACGGACACGGCTACGTCGGCTCCCGCGGCTCATTCGGTGGCGGTTTCCATGGCGGTGGTTTCGCTGGCGGCGGCTTCCACGGTGGCGGAGGAGGCGGCGGCCATCGGTAAGCCGCATGATGCCGGGTACCCCACGTCCCGCTTCTGGGACGTGGGAACGCCTTTGATCTAACCCCCAATCCCTGACCGCTGATCCCTGTCTTTCCTGGCCGAGAATTTCCCGTGACCCGCTAAAATAGAAATATGGACATGGAAAGGCCCGGCTGCCATTCAGCTGGGCCTTTTAGCTCGGCACGGGTTCTAACCACTGTGAAATGAAACGGTTACAGCTTTGTCATTTAGAATGAAACGGTTACGGACCCAGCCTTTCGGTGCAAGCGCAACTGACCTGGAATGAAACGGTTCCGGCTATGTAGCTTGAAATGAAACGGTTACGGGTCGTGCCTTTTAGAATCAATCGGTTACGGATCTTGAGGGGGGAGGGGGTACCCTACCCGATCATCTCCAGCCTAGCCTCGATCCCCGATTCGGAAATCTCCAGAAACCCCACTGACACCGGCAGTGAAAATCGCCTCGGCCCCGCGCTCCCGGGGTTGAAATAAAGCACGCCCTTCACCCACTCAATCGCCGGCTGATGCGAGTGCCCGAACACCACCGCCCCGATCCCGGCCGCAACCGGATCGAGATCCAGCGCCATCCGGTCATGTAGCATGTAGATCGACTGCCCGCCCAGCTCCACCAGCTCCGTCTCCGGAAGCCGCCCGCAACGGCCGCCCCGGTCAACATTGCCTCGAATCGCTGTCACTGGCGCGACATGCGCCAGGCGATCCAGGATCGCCGCATCGCCCACGTCACCGGCATGCAGGATGTGGTCGACATCCCTCAGTGCCGCCACCGCCTCCGGCCTCAGCAGCCCGTGTGTGTCCGAGATGACGCCCACCCGCACGGCTAAAGCCCAACCTCCATCCGCGTCCGCGGATCGAGGTAGTCCCGGAGCGCGTCTCCCAGGAAGTTAAAGGCCAGCACGCACAGCATCACCGCCAGCGCCGGGAAGATCACCAGGTGTGGAGCGTCGAAGAGGTGCGACCGTCCGCCATCCAGCATCGACCCCCAGCTCGCCGCCGGCGGTGGAACCCCCAACCCCAGGAAGCTCAGCGTCGCCTCCGCCAGCACCGCCCCGGCCATCCCGATCGCCGACTGAACGATCAGCGGCTGGATGATATTGGGCAGGATGTGCCGGACGAAGATCCTTAGGTCGCTCGCCCCCAATGCCCGGGCGGCCTCCACAAACTCCCTCTCCTTCACCGCCAGCACCTGGCCCCGGACTAGCCGGGCATATCCCACCCATCCCCCAACTGACAACGCCAAAATCAAATTGATTAAGCCCGGCCCAAGGAACGCCACAAATGCAATCGCCAAAAGTATCCCCGGAAGCGCAAGAAAGGCATTCATAACGAAGACATTCAGCATCGTATCCAGCACACCACCGTAGTAACCGGCGATTCCGCCGAGCAAAATACCAAGGAACAACGAACAACTGACAACTGAAACCGCAACAACCAGCGACAATCGGGCTCCATACAGAATGCGCGACAGGATGTCCCGGCCCAGCTCGTCGGTACCTAGCCAGTGCGTTGCACTGGGAGGTGCCAGCCGGTGACTTAAGTTAATCACCGCCGGACTAACCGGCGCGATCACCGGAGCGAACATCGCGCAGACGACAATAAGCGCCAGCAGTACGGCGCCAAGAACCGCAAGGGGTTGAGCACCCGCGCGTTGCAGGATCTTACGAGGCATTGAAAGACAGATTTTAGCCGCTCACGACGGAACAAAATCGAAGAAATCGAATATGCTGAGTATGAGGCATCCCTTCTAGTAATCCCTCATGCGGTCCAAAGGTAACTGGACCCTTAACCAGAAAGGACACCGATCTTTGCGCATCTTGCTGCTGGGCCTGAACTATGCACCCGAGCTGACCGGCATTGGCAAATATTCCGGAGAGATGATGGAGTGGCTCGCCGCGCGCGGCCATGACGTCCGCGTCATCACGACGCCTCCCTACTATCCTGCCTGGAATGTGCGCGACGATTACCGGTGGTGGCAGTACCGCAAAGAGACCTCGCCCGCTGGCGTGACAATTTATCGCTGTCCCCTGTGGGTTCCCAAGCGTCCGAATGGGATCAGCCGCATGGTGCATCTGGGCTCCTTCGCCACCAGCAGCCTGCCCGTCATGCTTAGCTCCGTACTCTGGCGCCCGCATGTTGTCCTCAACGTCGAGCCGGCATTCTTCGGCGCGCCATCAGCCGTTCTCACCGCCATGCTTTCCGGCGCATCCTCCTGGCTCCACGTTCAGGACTTCGAGATCGATGCCGCATTCGAACTCAACCTGCTTCCATCGCAGGGAGCGATCCACAACTTTGCCCTCGCGTACGAGCGTTTCGTTATGCGCGGTTTCACCCGCGTCTCCAGCATCTCGCACAACATGGTGAAGCGTCTGGCGGAGAAGGGGATCGACAACCGCAAGGCAGTTCATTTCCCGAACTGGGTCGATGTCGATGCGGTGCGGCCCGTCAATAGCCCCAACTCCATACGCCAGGAACTCGGCTTGCGCGACGACCAAGTGGTGTTGCTCTACTCCGGTAATCTCGGCCTCAAGCAGGGCCTCGAAACCCTGCCATCGCTCGCCGCTCAACTGAGAGACGACCCCAGGCTGCACTTTGTCTTTTGCGGCGACGGAGCATTCCGCCCGCAGTTGGAGCAGATGACCGCCGGTCTCAGGAATGTTTCCCTCCTGCCCCTCCAGCCGGTCGAAAAGCTAAACGAGCTTTTGAATGCCGCCGACATCCACCTGCTGCCGCAGAAAGAAGACGCGGCCGACCTGGTGATGCCCTCGAAATTAACCGGAATGCTGGCCAGCGGGCGTCCTATCATTTCGACAGCAGCCGCCGGCACGCAGGTAGCCGAAGTCGTTGCGGGACGCGGCATCAACGTTCCGCCCGGTGATGAGCAGACTCTGCAGGAGGCTGTTCTTACCCTTGCTGCGAACAAAGCCATGCGCGAGGAGATGGGCCGTGCGGCCCGCCTCTATGCCGAAGAACACCTTGGCAGGGAGCAGGTTCTGCTACGCTTTGAACTCGAGATGGAACGCCTGCTCGCCGAGTCGGAGATGCGTGAGGTCCGCTCCACGGCCAGGCCGAAAGCCCCCGCGCCCCGCCCGGATTGAGATTCTGCGCGTTCTCAGTATGCGCCCCGAAGAAACAGATGTAGAGATACGGATGCCGTTCACCGGCAATTCGGAATTGCTGTCATCCGTAGCAGCCCATAAGCTACTCATAGGAGCAAATTGACTTGAAGAAAGCCCTCATCACCGGCGTCACCGGACAGGATGGAGCCTACCTCGCGGAGTTTCTGCTAAAAAAAGGCTACGAAGTGCACGGCGTCAAGCGCCGCTCGTCGCAGTTCAATACGAATCGTATCGATCATCTTTACGAAGATCCGCACGTCGCCGGCCGTCACTTTATTCTGCATTACGGCGACCTCACCGACTCCAGCGTTCTCACACACATCGTTCAGAAAGTCCAGCCCGACGAGATTTACAATCTCGCCGCCCAGAGCCATGTCCAGGTCTCCTTCGAAGAGCCTGAGTACACTGCGAATGCCGACGCTCTCGGCACCCTGCGGCTTCTGGAAGCCATCCGCATTCTCGGGCTTGAAAAGAAGACCCGTTTCTACCAGGCGTCTACTTCGGAACTCTACGGTCTCGTCCAGCAGATTCCCCAGACCGAAACCACACCTTTCTATCCGCGTTCGCCTTACGCCGTCGCCAAGCTCTACGCATATTGGATCACCGTGAACTACCGCGAGGCCTATGGTATCTACGGATGCAATGGAATCCTCTTCAACCACGAGTCACCCCTGCGCGGCGAGACTTTCGTCACCCGCAAAATCACGCGTGCCCTGGCTCGCATCAAGGCTGGCCTGCAGGACACTCTATACCTCGGCAACATGGACGCGCTTCGCGACTGGGGCCACGCCCGCGACTACATCGAGATGCAGTGGCTCATGCTTCAGCAGGAAGAGCCGCGCGACTACGTGATCGCCACCGGTGAGCAGCACAGCGTTCGCGACTTCGTAAAGTTGAGCGCCAAATATCTCGACATGCCGCTGCGCTGGGAAGGCATCGGTATCGACGAAAAAGCTTATGACGCCAAGGGCAACCTAGTCGTCTGCGTCGATCCGCGCTACTTCCGTCCCACTGAGGTCGAAACTCTGCTCGGCGACCCCTCAAAAGCGCGCAGAGAACTCGGATGGACGCCGCGGATCACGTTTGAGGAACTGGTGAAGGAGATGGTCACCGAAGACTTCTCCGCTGCCGAGCGCGACGCTCTCGTTAAGAAGCACGGCTTCACCACCTACAACTACCACGAGTCGTAAGCGGCGGAGATCAGGCAATGGAAAACAGCAGCAGGATATTTGTCGCCGGACATCGCGGTCTCGTAGGCAGCGCCATCCGCCGCGAATTGGAGCGGCAGGGCTATACCAACCTGCTGCTGACCACCCGCGCCGAACTCGATTTGATGAACGGCCCGGCCGTCGAGAAGTTCTTCGCCGAAGAACGGCCGGAATATGTTTTTCTCGCTGCCGCTAAGGTAGGCGGAATCCTCGCCAACAATACCTATCCAGCCGATTTCATCCGCGACAACCTCGAAATCCAGACCAACGTAATCGACGCCGCGCATCGCTCCGGCGTCAAGCGGTTGCTCTTTCTCGGATCCAGCTGTATCTACCCCAAGCTCTGCCCACAGCCGATCAAAGAAGAGTACCTGCTCACCGGTCCGCTTGAGCCGACCAACCGTGCATACGCTCTGGCCAAGATCGCGGGCATCGAAATGTGCTGGTCCTACAACCGCCAGTACGGCACGCAGTTCCTCGCCGCCATGCCCACCAATCTCTACGGCCCGGGAGACAACTTCGACCTCAACAAGTCACACGTGCTCCCCGCACTGATCCGTAAGGCCGCCGAAGCAAAAGCCACCGGCGACAAGAAGCTCGTTGTGTGGGGAACAGGCACGCCGCGCCGAGAGCTCCTTTACAGTGACGACCTCGCCGAGGCCTGCGTCTTCCTGATGAGCCTGCCGAACACAAAATTCAGCACCCTGATCAACTCCGACCAGCCGCCCCTTATCAACATCGGCACCGGACACGACCTCAGCATCCGCGAGCTTGCCGAGCTCGTGTGCCGCGTAATCGGCTTCGACGGCTCACTCGAATTCGACACCACCAAGCCGGACGGCACTCCGCAAAAGCTGATGGACAGCTCCCGCATCCACGCTCTCGGTTGGCGCTCCCACACCACTCTCGAAGAAGGCATTCGCCTCACCTACGAGTGGGCGAAAGACAGCCTGGTGCTGTCTCCCGCCTGATCCACCTAGAAGTGAAAGCGGTACCGGACCTCGCCGTAGATCTCCCGGGGATCGTTATAGTGGAATCCTCCGAAGGTCAGGCTGTTGTCGAGCAGCACGCGCGTGTTCGCAACATTCGTTGCAGTCGCCGAAACGGTGAATCTCTCTCCGAACGATTTGCCAACCGAAAGGTCGGCTGTCGTGTGTCCCGGAAGATAATCGCCGCCGTACGGTGACGGAGGATCGGTATAACCATTCGAGAATCCCGAACCGTAATACACATTGAACGAGCCGTACGCGTGATACGGAAGCTTGCCGTTGAATCCCACGTTGAGCGTATTCCGTTGGTCATGGTCAAGCGGAGAGTAACCCGGCTCAACCGCGCAATCCTCTGAATCCGGCGGATAGCAGATCAAGCCTCCCGTGATAGCTCCCCGCTGCTGCGCAATCTGATTCGAATACGCCAGGTGAAATTGTCCATACCGCCACGACTGCGGCGACCGCAGCGTCAGTTCCCACGCCTGAATGAGCGCTCCGTCGACAGTGACCGGAATGAAGATGCTCGATTCGCCGATATTACTGTGGTCGAGAAAGTTGTTAGCGCGTGTTTGGAACGTATCCGCGTCCAGCAGCCACCCATGGAAGGGAATCTGTACGCCGAACTGGTGCTCCTCATCGCGTTCACCATGCAGGGCGACAAAGCTGGTGTTGTTGCCATTGGCATATTGCAGTGCCGGGCCTGACACGCTGGTGAGCGGCGGCGGCTGGTAATAGCGCCCGTAGAATCCGCGGAAGACCCAGTTCAGCTTCGGGACCACCACCGCAACGCCGATGCGCGGATACACGGCATTATCGGTGACCGCGCCCTGAAAGTGACTCTGCCGTACGCCGCCGATCAGGGCAAGCCATGTAGTTGGGCGGTAATTATCCTCGACGAAAGTTTCTTCCACACCCCCGCCAAGGCTCTGCTGTTGTGAGAAGTTCGGATAACTCCCGTCGTTGAAGATAACGCCGAAGAGATCGTTCTCGTGTTGGCCATAACCGTAAACCCCACCGGAGATCGAGTTCTTTGCGATCACCGTAGAAATGGAGCCCTGCAGGCCACCATAGTTTCCCGTCTGATCGGATGTTGTCGCCGTCGGGAAACTGTACGTGTGCGGCTCATACTTCGCGCTGTTGAAGTGGTAGAAAGGTGAGAGCTGCAGCAACGTAGCTGCGCTAAAGTTGTGTACCCAGGTGAGCGCCATGTATGCGTCCGTCTCGTGCTCGCCGTCGCGCAGTCCGCTCGAGTCATATAGCTGGTTCTGCCAGCTATCGGGATCGGGATCGTACGGAATCTGGTAGTAGTCCGTTCGCGCCTGCGTCACCAGCCGAAGCTGGTTCGCCGCATCATGGTTGTAAATGAATGATGCGAAGCCTCCATAGCCATTCGCAGCATCATGCACCGGCTTCTCGGTCGCCGGCTGCAAGCCATAGTTGCTGCGATTGCCGTTGAGGCTGGCAAACCACGCGAACTTATCCGTGTGATCGCCGAGGCTGAGCTGGTCGTTGGTCTGATAGAAGTTCCCCAGGCTCATTACCAGTTCGCCCTGCCGGTCGCGCTCAAAGCCGCTGCGGGGAACAATATCGAAGATGCCGTAGGTACGGTCTCCAAGGTTAGCCGTATAGCTGCCGCGCTCCGCCTCTAAATAGTCGATGTCCTTCGGATCGATCTGAGGTGCGATGTTGCTGGCAATGTTGGTGTTCGGGATATCGACGCCGTCGATGAGCCAGCTCACCTGGTGGCCGCCACGTATATGCAGCATGTCATGCGTCACATATGAGCCCGGCACATAGTCGGTGATCATCGCCAGGCTGTTTGTGCGGTCGGCTCCCGGCGTACGCGCGATGTCCTCACGGCTGATCAGAGTCGTGGGTGTGGCCGAATCAGGCGTTGTCACCAACGGTTTTTCGGTCACTTCCGTAGATTGCTGTACCGTAGCAACCGAAAGCTGGAAATGAAGGACATCGGTGGAATTCGAAGAAACCGTGAGGCGCTGTTCCAGCGTAGCGAAGCCTGGTTGCGCGACCGTCAGAATGTAATCGCCGAGTGGGATGGAAGAGAAGCGAAACTCCCCGTCCTGATTCGTTGTCTGATTTTGAACAAAGTCCGAGTGTGCTGCGTGGATCGCTACCCTAGCTCCTCCGATGGGGCGATGTTGTGGATCGTGAACAACTCCGCCAACTTTGCCGAATACCGTTGCCCGGGCAAATGTCGGCAGCAAGATCAAAAATAGTGCAAACCATGCGCTCTTCCGCATTCCAAGCCTCCTCGTCGCAACTTGGGGACGGCGACGAATCGTATTCAAAGCTGTTACGAATAAGCGGATCAGCCGTCATCTTCATAAGACGACCCGGCTTGGACCAGCTTCAGGAGAGCTGAATCAGGCGAGGAGAGTGGGAGGGCCGCGCTTCTGGCGGACGCGATCGAAGGAGACGCGAAGCTGAGCGTCAATCTGGGGTGAAACAGCAGGATGGCGGATGACGCCGGCGAAGATTGCAGCCGCTGTCTCGGGCCTGAAAGACGGCAGCAGCACAACAGCAGGGGCAGCGGGAGTATATGGGCATTTCTCGCCGACAGCATGTGCACCCGAGCCCTGATTCGACTCCTCGGATGGCATCGCGCAGTGATGTCGGCCATCTCTACGGCAGCAAGCCGGCAGAGTCGCTTCCGCCGCCCGCGTCCCCAACAGAGATGACACCAGCGGCAGGCTGAAAATCAGCATCAGCGATATGGAGAGCGCGCGTCGCACTGCATCATTGTAGCCCGGGTCAGCAGCCTCGGCTACTCGCGGTCAACGGTCAGCATAGTATCCGTCGCGCGTCTGCACGATCAGATCCTTCTTCGCCGCGGTCAAAACGATCTTGTGATAACCGTTGTCGGTGCTTTGCTTATCCGGAGTGTAGCCAAGCATGTACTGGCTCCGCATCTCCTCGGCAATCGTGTTGTAAATCTGATCGGCGTTCTCTTTCTTGGTGACCTCAAACACTCTTCCGCCGGTTTGCCCGCAAATCTGCTCCAGAATCTTCTTTCCATCCACGTGAGATTCCTGCGACTGCGGACGCTGGCCGCCGCGCCCTCCGCCCGGATACCCACCGCCACCGGGATAGCCACCGCCTGGATATCCCATGCCGCCATGACGCCCTCCGGGATATCCCCCTCCCGGAAAGCCTCCGCTGTGCCCCTCTTCGCCCTTGTAGTAAATCGCGTAAACCACGGTATCCGCGCGCTGCGCCGCTTCGATCGCTCCGTTCAGTGTCTCCTTGCTTCCGCGATCGACTCCATCCGTCAGCACCACCACCGCCTTGCGTCCCTGCTGCTTCATCAGTATTTCGTTCGAGGCGAGATAGATCGAGTCGTACAGCATCGTCCCGCCACCACCGTAGTGATGGCCACCCGAGCCCTGTCCCGAATCGTCACTGCTCGTCTGCTGGAACTGCGGCGCACCAACCTGATCGATAGCCGCGCGCAGTTTTCCCTTGTTCGAGGTCAGATCCTCCAGCAGGTCCACCTCGCGATCGAACTGGATCACGAAAGCCCTGTCCTTCGGATCGGTCAGCATGGCATCCAGAAAGTGCTGGCTACCCGAGCGCTCATCGTCGAGAGCCTTCCGCTGGCTCATGCTCGTATCGACGAGCAGCCCAAGGTTGAGCGGCAGATCCTTGTCAGGATTGAAGTATTTGATCGTCTGCGGCCGCCCGTCTTCCGTAAGGGTGAAGTCCTCTTTAGTAAGGTTCGGCACGATCGCCCCATGTTTATCGCGGACAGTCACAGCCATCGTCACCACCTTTACGTTTACCTGCATCGTGGTGGCTGGAGCGTTCTGCGCGCTCAGCGCGATGGGGGCAGCGAGAAGCAACACTCCGCCGAGAAGCGCTCCCCGGAAGTCACCTGCCTTGAAAAGCTTGTCAGTCTCAGGAAGCAGGCGCACTCCCGTGCGCCGCAGGAAAGCCTTATTCGTCATTCGATATACCAGGCGCTCGATGGCTGAGCGCATTGGTTAGACGAAAATTTTCTGCTTTGGGCCACAGGCCGGTGAAGATGACTCGTCCTCAATTGGCCCTGTGTCTGGGCGCGCCACCGCCAGGAAAAGTTATGACTGCCCGTCCTCGGATTTGACCGCGGCCTTCCACTTCAACACCACATACGCGAGATAACTCAGGTGGATAACCCAGGTGACGGCGTAGGCCAGGATAAGGTGGCGGTGAGACAACGAATTCATACAGCCTCCAGTGCCGATTGCGCAGCGTGCCGATCAGCTTGCTGCTGGCGGCGTTCAGCCGCATACCGCAAGCCGCAGACAAAGATGCCCCAGGCCAACCATCCGGCCATATTCCACCACAATGCCGGCATCATGCTTGGGTCCACGCCCGAGTTTGGCCCACCAAAAAACACCGGAGCGGGATGTTGCGTCCGCCACCAGCGCGTCGACATATAAACAATCGGCACGTCGAGATAGCCGAAGATGGCCACCACCGCTGCCAGCGTTCGCATCTCCGGCCCGGTAACAAACCGCCGCATCAGCAGGTACGCAACATAGATCAGCCACAGAACCAGCGTCGTCGTCAGCCGTGCATCCCATGTCCACCAGATGCCCCACGCCGCGCGGCCCCATAGCGATCCGGTCGTCATTCCGATCAGGCAGTACACCACGCCCATCTCCGCCGAGGCCAGCGCCAGCGCGTCAGCCTTCAATGCGCGCTCCCGGTTCTTGTTCCGAAGCCCAAGGTAGACAAGGGAGCAGATCAGGTTGAGGGCGAAGAACACCCCCATCCCGCACCATGACGGCACATGGTAGTAGAGAATTCTCGAAATCTCGCCCTGTTCCTGGTCAATCGGCACCACAAACATGGCCACGCGAAACCCGTTAGCCAGCAGCCCGAGCGTGAGTGCGCCCCATATCCAACGAAAGGCTTTCATTCTTTGTCTCTGAACGTACTTTTTAGTTTACCGGATCAGGCCTCTTTGACTCGTGCGCGCCCGAATCAGATTTGCGTGCGGTAACGTTCGCACTATGCCCTCCGCAGGCAGCAAATGGTCCCTTCACAACCCTGCATCAACAGGAGTAAAAAGGATAGCCATGACAGGGTCAGCGTTGTTCACGGTCATCTTCGGTGGCATCATCCTTATCGTCGGTCTCCTTGGGCAAATATTCGGTCTCCGAAAGGGAAGATCCTCTCACCCCGAGGACAGGCGCATGGGCAGGCTGGTCTTCACCGTCGGATCTGTCGTGGTCGGCCTCTGGATCATCGCCTTCGTTACCGCCCGTCTGCTTCATTTCAAAACCACCGGCCACTGGTAGGGCTCGCCGTCCACGTGTTTAAGCGCTTCGCACAAAATTCTTCGTGAGGCTCAGTCCTCCGCGTGCAGCACCAGGTCAAACAGCAGCATGCTCACCGTCGTGAAAATCACGTCGTAACCAAGCAGCAGTTCGATCCACCACGTCGGGTCTGTCTCTCCTGACAGGATCGCCGAAGTCGCCAGCGCCATCCCCAGCAGCGCCGGCATAAAAATCGGAAACAGGATCAGCGGCAGCAGCAGTTCGCGGTTCCGCGAACGGATCGACAACGCCGCGAAAAACGTACCGTTCACCAGAATCGCCCATGTTCCCAGCGGCACTGCCAGCAGCAGCAGCCAGACATTCCCCAACGGATGCAGGTTGTAGAAGATGGCGAACAGCGGCGCCAGTACCAGCTCAACAACACTAACAAAAATGAAGTTGGCGACTACTTTGCCCAGAAACAGCGAAGCCGGCGGTGCTGGAGTCATCCGATGCGCGTCGAGAACACTGTTCCGCAACTCGCGCGCCCAGGCCTGATTCAGCGCGCTGACT